>ERZ824600.1921-NODE-1921-length-23643-cov-5.475920_pt1 | contig 23643 bp, 20 predicted proteins | sample MGYA00519933_ERZ824600 | MGnify/ENA primary metagenome ERZ824600 (study PRJEB31778, sample SAMEA3449178) | human gut metagenome | biome: human gut; feature: human-associated habitat; material: faeces | place: United Kingdom | collected 2010/2012 ... | reverse complement strand
GCTGGCCAGCGCGCTCGGCTCCCTTGCCAGCACACTGCGGCGGTTTCTGCGGTTTTCCGGCTTTTATCTGGTGAGTGCGCTGTTCAGCAGCATTTCCACACTGGCCATGCTCCTGCTGAAGGAACCTGTGGTCACCGAAGCACAAGCCGCCCGGAGTTCCCATTCCCTGCGAGAGCTGCCGGGCCAGTTCGCGCAGCTGGTGCGGGACAGTGCCGCCGCCCTGCGCGGCTGCCCGCTGGCGGCAAAACTCATCGCTGCCGATGCGTTCATCTCTGTCCCCTGCTATCTGACCAAGATGTTCCTGCAGCAGCGGCTCGTGGAGCTGGGCTGGCCCACCGAGTGGCTTTTTCTGCCCTTGCTGCTGGGCGGTGCGGCCTGCGTGGCCGGTACCGAGATCGGCCGACGGGTACATTCCCACACCCTGCGGCGGTTCTACACGGTGTGTGCCCTGCTGGTCGGCGGCGGGACCTTTCTGGTCGGCGCGGCGCCTGCATGGGGCGGCATTCTGGGCATGATGCTGGTGCAGGGCGTGCTGGAAGTCTGGCTGCTCCATGCCGACCAGCGTCTCAATGCCCTGATCTCCAGTGATCAGCGGGCTACCCTCATCAGTGTGGACAGCATGGCCTACAGCATCCTGATGATTCCCGCAAGCCCCTTTGTGGGTGCCGTGGGCGATCTCTTCGGGCAGGCGGGTGCCGGGCTTGCCCTGCTGGGCGTCCTGACCGCTGCCAGCGGGGCGGCGGCACTGGCCAAGCGCCGGAGCTGAGTTTTACCACAAAACGCAAAAGACCGCTGCGGCCTCCGGAGAGATCGCAGCGGTCCTTTCTTTTATGCTCAGTAGCACTTTTTGCAAGCCGTGAATCCGCGGGATTTTGCAGTGGACAGGCTCACTTTCTCAGGGCCTTTCATTCCGCTGCAGTTGGGGTTGCTGTGGTACTTCTTGCCGCCATGGGTGGGGATCCACACCATCTGGCTGGTCGTCTGGCCGGAAGATGCACTGCCCGTGCTCTTTTTGCTGCCGGAAGTGGTCGTGGTCTTTTTGCTGCTGGCGGCAGCGGCGGCCTTCTGGGCATCCAGCTTTTTCTGCCCGGCCTTGTACAAAGCTGTCGTGTCGCTGGTGGTGCCGTTCAGCAGCACCGAGCCATTCTGGATGTCCAGAATGGGCATGCCGTTCACGTCCAGTGTGCCAGCATACACGCCGTACAGGGTCATCTGCTGTGCCGGGGCCGCCGCCTTGAAGGCATCAAATTTCGACTTCTGCACGGCTACATACCACACGCCGTCGGCGGTGTCAAAGCCAAAAATAAATGCAGTATCGTTGCTGGTAGCCGCACTGTAATTGGGCGTACCGGTAATAGTGATGGGCTGTCCCAGCGGCTGAGACGTTGCCTGCGCATAGGGTACCGTCTGGCAGGAACTGCTGTCCACCGCCGCAAAGGCCGCCGGGCAGCACAACAGGCTCAGGCACAGGGCCAGTGCCGCTGCAAGAATCCGGAATTGTTTTTTCATGCACACATCCTCCTCTGTTTGCCGGTCACCCGGCTATTTTACGGTTTGATCGTACCTCCTGTTTCTCTGTGCAGCAATTCCCAGAATGTGTTGTTTTTCGGCACATTCCGACGCATTCAGAAAGCAAGATCAGTTCTCACCATGTATTATACCGCTTTATGTTCATTTACGAACCGTAATATAGCATTCATTTCAAGCAAAATTCACCTCATAATAGTATTGGGGTGATAATAATGGATGAACTCAGAATTAAAAAGCTCTCCGAACCTGTTACATTTACGATTCGCGTAGACAAGTCAATCGTCGATTTCTACGATGATCTTGCCGGAAAAACAAATCGCTCCCGCAATGAGCTGATCGGGCTTGCTTTGGACTACGCCAAGGATAAGATCATCGTGGAAGAATAAGCGTTCTTTCTGTAAACAAAAAATGCGAACGAGAGCAGAAATGCTTTCGTTCGCATTTTTTTATTGCTTCACACAGCGTGTCGTGTTGCGGGCGCTCCGGATCAGATGCCGGCGGCAGCGTTCTGACCGGCAAAGCGGCCGAAGGTGGCGCTGCGGCCTGCGGCGGCACCGGCCATCAGGCAGGGATAGCTGCCGGAGAAGTAGTTGCCGCTCATGTCGCCGATGACATACAGGCCCGGGATGGCCTTGAAGTCGTGGTCCAGTGCGTGCATGTTGTCGTCGATCTGGATGCCGTCCATGGTGCAGATGAGGTAGCCGCCGGACTGGCGCACACCGTAGAAGGGAGCTTCGCTCAGGGTGGACAGACGGTAGTCCTCCTTACCGTAATCCTCGTCCTCGCCCTTGGCAGCCAGCTCGTTGTAACGATCCACCGTTGCGGTGAAGGTGTCCTTGGGCAGGCCCAGCTTGTCGGCCAGCTCCTCCACGGTGTCGGCCTGCACGATGTAACCCTGGTCCTGCAGATCGGCGTTCATGCCCTCGATGTACTCAATGGGGAACACCGGAGCGGTGCCGTTCACATGCGGGTACAGACGGCTGCAGCCGTGGGTGGCAAAGCGCTCCACATCCTCGGGGTACTTGCTGTCCCACACAGTGCAGTAGGTGTGGTAGGGCTGGCTGGCTGCAGCGTGCAGCACCAGATCGTAAGGCATGTACTCGTTCATGAAGCGCTCACCGTTCAGGTTCACCTTCAGGAACGGCTGGCTGCCCATCCAGAACAGGGCACCGTCGTTGGCCTTGCCGTACTCCCCCACCTGGTCGGGCTTGATGGCACCGCGGTCAAAGATCATGGAGGTGTGGGTCTGGTCCATGATGGCACCGGCCCACAGGCAGGCCTTGATACCGTCGCCCTTGGCACCGGGCTTGGAATAGTTGATGCAGGTCTGCTCCACGCTCTGGGGCTGCAGGGCGTTCATCATGGTTTCATTGCCGCTGTAGCCGCCGCAGGCCAGAATGACGCCCTTGGATGCGTTGTAGCGCACATACTCGTCGTTGGCATTCTTGGCGATCAGGCCGGTGACGCGGTTGCCGTCCTTTTCCAGCTTGACCATGGTGATCTCGTACTGCACTTCCAGCCCGTCGGCCTCGGCGTGCTTCAGCACGGCGTCCATGGTCAGCTGCTCGCTGTACTCGTCGCCGTACTGGGTGCTGTGGCCCACGTCCAGCACCTCGTAGTTGTCGTTGTCGTGCTTTTCGTCGATCTCGTGGCGGAAGTCGATGCCGCTCTCGGCCAGTACGTCGGTGAACCAGTCGATGGTCTCACCGCTGCGGTCTGCCCACACCTGTGCCAGGCTGCGGCGGGTATAGCCCTGGCTCCAATTGCACAGGTAGCGCACAGCGTCCTTCTTGTTCACGTCATCGCCGTCCTCCTGCTGCTGCTTGGAGCCGCAGGCAGCCAGCGTGTCGCGGATGCCGCTGGCCATGTCGTGGCCGAACTTTTCGATCAGGATGGTCTTGGCACCAGCCTCGGCCGCGGCGGCAGCGGCAAAGGTACCAGAAGAACCAGCACCCACCACCAGCACCTCACACTCCACGGTCTGCTTGATGTCGCTCTCGGCCACTTCGGGCTCCTCGCCCAGCCAGTCGGCGGTGGAGGCAGTCTCCTCGGTGGTCTGCTCAGCGGGGTTGATGGCACCGCCGCTGGCCTGACGGATGCAGTCGGCCACAGCGTTCTGCACAGCCTTGCTGGTCACGGTGGCACCGGTCACACCGTCGATCTGGCTGGTCTGAGCGTTCATCACCTGCTCGATCAGCTTGTCCTTGGCGGCCTGGCCGATGCTGTCGGTCTCGCCGGACAGGTCCAGCTCCACCTTGGTGATGCTGGCAGCGTCAAAGGTCACCGTGGCGGTGATCTCGCTCATGCCCTTGGCGGTGGCGGTGTAGGTGCCAGGGGTGTAGATGCCGGCTGCACCGGAAGATGCAGCAGCGGTGGAGCTGCTGGCTGCATTGCAGGCAGCCAGACCGGCTGCGGTGACGCTGCTCATGGCGGCAGCGGCAGCGATTTTCAGAAAGCCTTTGCGGGAGATCTTTTCCATAATAAGGTTCCTTTCTCTTCTTTTTCTTCGTGCTTTGTTCCAGAGTAGCAAAAATGCTTTGCCATTCTTGTTAAAAGTATCACATTTACAACCAAAGAAAAAGAAGTTATAATATCCCTGTAGGTATCAAGAAAAACTTGCGTTTTATTTCCGGAAAGGAACCTCCCATGACCATTCAGCAGCTGCGCTATTTTCTGGCCCTGTGTCAGGACCTGAACTATACCCGCACGGCCGGGCGGATGTATCTGTCCCGGCAGGCTCTGCGGCTGAGCATTGCCGCACTGGAAGAAGAACTTTGCGGCCCGCTGTTCATCAATGTGCGCAATCACCTTGCCCTGACCGAAAAGGGCCAGCGCTTCCGGACACAGGCCGCGCCGGTGGTGGAGCAATTTGACCGGATGTGCGCGCAGGCGTATCAGGATATCCGGTCCCCCGCCCTGCGGCTGGGCATCAGTGTGGCGTTGGTGCCCAGCTACCTGCCCATGCTGGGGGATGTGCTGGAGCAGTTCCGGCAGCAATACCCGGGCATCCCGCTGGAAACCACATTGCTCTCCAACGACGCCGTATGTGCACAATTGCAGAACGGCACGCTGGACGCCGGGCTGGTGATGGACCTGGGCGGCTGCGCGGCCGGGCTTGCCCGCACCGCGCTCACCCGGCACACTGCGGCCCTGCTGGTGCCCCGCTGCAGCCCGTTCTGGGGGCGCAGCAGCATCGCCCCGGCAGAGCTGGACGGCCAGCTGCTGTTGGTGCCGGGCCTTGCGCCGGAGCCGCTGGCCCCGCTGTGGAATACCCTGCGGCAGGCCGGTGCCCGCCCGAAGGTAGAGATCGGCGAACAATACTATCAAGTGCTTTACCGCACCCAGGAGCGCAACGGTCTGGCCCTGGACCGGTTGGAGATCACCTCCGACCACTGCATGGACAATGTTCAGGACGTGGCACTGGACGGCATGCCGCCCATCTGCGCCGCCTTTTTGCAGCCGGAGCACGCAGAGCACCCCTGTGTCCGGCTTTTGTGTAGCTTTTTGCAGGAACACCTGCGCAATCTATGAAAGAAGGGACCCCTTATGCATTTTTATGGAACCATTGGCCCGGCCTGCGCCAGTGCCGGAACTCTGCGCCGCCTTGTGGACGCCGGCATGACCGGCCTGCGCATGAACCTTTCCCACGGGGCGCTGGCCGAACACGCTGACTGGCTGGCAATGATCCACGCTGTCGGCATTCCGGACCTGCTCATCGACCTGCAGGGGCCGGAACTGCGTGTCGGGCGGCTGACCAGCCCGGTCACCCTGCCGGAGGGCGGCACGGTACAGCTGGGTGCAGGCGGCATCCCCTGCCCTGTCCAGCTCGTGCAGGCAGCCCGCCCCGGGCAGCAGCTTTTGCTGGACGACGGCAAGCTGCTGGTGGAAGTAACTGCCGCCGGGCCGGATGCACTGGTCTGCACCGTACTGCGGGGCGGCGTTCTGCAAAGCCGCAAGAGCATTGCCGCCCCGGGTCTGTCGGTGCCCATGCCCACCCTGACAAGTGAGGACCTTGCCAACCTGCGCATCGCAGCTTCCTGCGGCGTCACCGGGGTCATGCTGCCCTTCGTGCGCGGGAAACAGGACATCCTTGCTTTGCGGCAGGCGCTGGCCGAGGCCGGTGCGCCGCAGATCCGCATCTTTGCAAAGATCGAGAACCTTGCCGGGGTGCAGGCCCTGCCGGAGTTTCTGTCCCTCGTGGACGAGGTGGTCATTGCCCGCGGCGACCTGGGCAACGCCATGCCGCTGTGGGAGCTGCCCCGCTGTCAGAAACAGCTTTCCGTCTCCTGCCGGGCCGCCGGGGTGCCCTTTATGGTGGTCACCCAGATGCTGGACAGCATGTGCACCCGTGCCGTGCCCACCCGCGCCGAAGTGAGCGATATTTACAATGCTATGTTGGATGGTGCGTCCAGCCTGATGCTCACCGGCGAGACCGCCGCCGGGCAGTACCCCGTGCAGGCCATGGAGTTCCTGGTTCGGACGGCAAACACCGCCCTGTAAGGCAGTTCGGCCTTCTGCGCGCTTTTTCGGCCCGAAATGACAAAAAGGATGGATTCTGTCGTAAAGAGTTGGTATAATGAAGGCAAAATATTTTTGCAGGAAGGTTTTTCTATGGGAATCGTAGTCATCGGAGCCGTTTTTGTGGACATCAAGGGGTACCCCCTTTCCACCTACATCCCGGGCGGGCGCAACTCCGGCCGGGTCGAGCAGGTACACGGTGGTGTGAGCCGCAACATCGTGGAGGACATCGCCAATGTGGAGCTGCGCCCCACCTTTGTGGGTCTGGTGGACGACACCGGCATGGGCCAGGATGTCATCGACAAGCTCCGCGACCACAAGGTAAACACCCAGTTCATCCGCCGCGTGAAGGACGGCATGGGCACCTGGCTGGCCGTGTTCAACAACGACGGTGACGTATGCGCCTCCATCTCCAAGCGCCCGGACACCACTCCCCTCACCGCTCTGCTAAAAGAGCAGGGAGACGAGATCTTCAAGGACTGCGACAGCATCGCGCTGGAGCTGGATCTGGAAAAAGAGACGGTCAAGCAGGTGCTGCGCTTTGCCAAAAAGTACAACAAGCGGGTCTACGCGGCCATCTCCAACATGAGCATCGCCATGGAGCGCCGCGACTTTTTGCAGCAGGTGGACTGCTTTGTGTGCAACCAGCAGGAAGCCGGGCTGCTCTTCTCGGACGATTACGACCACCTTTCCCCCGCTGCCATGCGGGAGGTGCTGGCCGCCAATGTACACAGCGCCAACATCCCCTGCATGGTGGTCACCATGGGCGGGCAGGGTGCCGTGTATGCCCGCGCCAACGGCGAAAGCGGCGTTGTGCCCGCCAAGAAGGTGGATGTGATCGACACCACCGGTGCCGGTGACGCCTTCTTTGCCGGTACGGTCATCGGCCTGACCTACGGCAAGAACCTGCCCGCCTCCTGCGAGATCGGCAGCCGTCTGGCTGCCTCGGTGATCTCCATCACCGAAAACGTCTGCCCCCGGTTCCGCCCGCTGGAATTCGGGCTGGACATTCCCGTGCTGGACTGAGTTACACCCAAAAGCGCCGGAGCATTCCCGCAAAAGGGAGCGCTCCGGCGCTTGTTTTTTGTTTGTCAGAGTTCGTTGATGGCTGCTGTGACGGGCATTGCCTGCAATCGCTTCACCGGGCCGTGCACCGCAAGCGCCGCTGCACCTGCCACGAACAGACAGAGCACTGCCAGCAGCCCGAAGGGCACCCGCCACATGACGCCGAAATAGTGGGCGATCAGCCGGGTATACAGTGCACGGTGCAGCACAAGGCCGGCAGCAACGCCCACCAGCAGGCCGGACGCCGCATAGGTCCCGGCCTCCGCCGCGATCATCCGGCACAGTTGGACATCCTCCATGCCCACGGCGCGCATGGCACCGTACTGCCGGGCACGGGCGGAAACGCTCATGGAGATGCTGTTGACGATGTTCAGCAGCGAGATGCCGCCGATGATGGCCAGAAAACCGTACAGCACGATGCGTACCGCGTAATAGGTGCCGCGGTCCTGCCGGTTGCTCTCCCGCAGGTCCTGCATGATGACGTCATCCGTGGCAAGGTCCGCCAGCGTGAAGAGGGTGTCCTCGTCGGCGGTGCGGTCCAACTGCACACCTACCATATTATAGTTCTGGTCGCCTGCCACCTGTCGGAACAGCGCTTCCGGTGCAATAAGGGTCACATCATCCGGGAAGGCGCCCTCCGAGAAGGCACCCACGATGGTAAGTGGCACCCCGTTCACTGTGATGACGTCCCCGATCTGCATGGGGTTGTTCTTATTGTAGATGGTCATCACTTCATTGCCTGCGCCGGGCATCCGACCCCGTACCACCACGGAACGGCTGGACTCCAGCATATAATCATCGTAGGAGCAGAAGATAACGTAGTCCACGTTGCCCTTGTCGCTGCTGGCCGGGGTATCCACCAGACCAGTACAGCCCCACGCATGGGCGACGCCCGGCACTTCCAGCAGTGTCCGGGTCATGCTGCCGGGCAGCACCTGCGCATTGCCGTAGCCGTTGTAAAGCACATCGGGCTGCCACGGCACCAGACTGGGCAACAGCAGAGAGGCAAACTGCAAGAGCACGGTAAAGCCCAGCGCCAGCACAATGCTCAACGCAAAGCTGGCGGTCATCAGGGCCCAGTTCTTTTTGCTGGCGGTGGCATGGCGGACGCCCAGTGCCAGTTCCACCCGGCCCTTTCCGGCATGGGCCGCACGGCCCACCGGCACATTCTGGGTGCTGCCGGAGACCGCCGCCATCGGCGAGACCTTTGCCGCCCGCTTTGCCGGGGCCTGCGCAGCCAGCAGCACCGTCACCACACCCACCACGGCACCGGCGCACAGGCCCGCAGGGCTCAGCTGCCAGACTGGCGTTGCCGCAAACTCGCCGCCGATGCCGTACCGCAGCGCGGCGCAGATCGTCCAGCTGGCCAAAGTGCCCAGCACAAGGCCGATGGGCACCGCCGTCCTGCACCAGTTGAGGGCTTCCAGCCGGACGAACCGGATGACCTGCCGTTTGCTCATGCCGATGCAGCGCATCATGCCAAAGAACTGGGTGCGCTGGGCCAGATTGCTGTTCATGCTGCCGGAGATCATCAGCACTCCGGCCAGCAGCACCAGCACGAACAGCACCGCTGCCATCCCGTACACGGTCTGAAAAGCCGTACTGCTGCTCTGCCCTGCCGAACCCATCACCTGCAGGTTTTCCTGCACAGCCGTCTCCCCGTACCGGCTGCGCAGCTTCGGCAGGGCCTTTGCTGCTCTGGCCGCGCTGGTGTATTCCAGCTCATAATGTGTCTGGGGCAGTGCCTCGCCGTTTGCAGTCAGCAGGGCCGCAAAGGCTTCCTGCGGCAGGTAGGCATCCACGATGCTGTACTGCTCGCCGTAAAAATCCTCGTCGATGCCGCCGACGCCGGTGACCGTGAGGGGCTTTTCCGTTCCGTCCGGCAGTGTCAGCGTTACAGTGTCTCCGCTGCCCACATGCAGCACCCGTGCAGCGGTCTTGCCCAGCAGCACTTCGTTTTCCGCCTGCGGGTAGGTGCCCGCAAAGGCTGCGGCACGGTTCAGGCTCACATAATCTGCATCGGCACCATACAGCACCACCCGCTTGCCGTTCAGGCGGTATGCGCTTTCGCCGTTCTCATTGAATACTGCTCCGGCACCCACCCGCACCACGTCCGGCTGGCCGACCAGCTGCGCAGCCTGCTCCGGCGTGATGCCGGTGACCTCCAGATGCCAGCTGCCGCTTTTTCCGGCTGCACGGCCCGTCTGGGTGCGCAGCATCATGTCCGCCACACTGAAGATGGCCGTGACCAGGAACACTGCCGTGACGATGCACAGGATGGTCAGCCGGTTCTGCCGCCTGCGCACCCTGGCAGAAATGGGGATCAGGCTTAGATAGCTTTTCATTCCGCGCACCTCCCGAAGTCAGTCAGCACGCCGTCCGACACCTGCAGCACCCGGTCTGCCGTCTGGGCGATGCTGCGGCTGTGGGTGATCATGACGATGGTCTGGGCGTATTGGCGGGAAGCCTCCTTCAGCAGGGCGATCACCTCGCCGCTGTTGCGGGTGTCCAGATTGCCGGTCGGCTCATCGGCTAAAATCAGCGCCGGACGGGTGATGAGCGCCCGCCCGATGGCCACGCGCTGCTGCTGCCCGCCGGAAAGCTGGCCGGGCAGGTGACTGCGCCGCTTGCGGAGGTCCAGCACATCCAGCAGTTCTTCCAGATACGCCGTGTCCGGCTTCTGGTAGTCCAGCAATACCGGGAACAGGATATTCTGCTCCACGGTCAGCTCCGGGATCAGGTTGAACGCCTGAAACACAAAGCCGATGTTCCGGCGGCGGAAGATGGTGCGCTCCCGCTCTTTCATGGCAAACAGATCTCGCCCGTCCAGCAGCACCTTGCCGGAGGTAGGGGTGTCCAGCCCGCCCAGCAGATTGAGCAGAGTGCTCTTGCCGGAACCGCTCTCGCCCACCACGGCCACAAATTCGCCCTTGGGCACCGAGAAGCTCACGTCCTTCAGCGCCTGCACGGCAGTCTCGCCGGTGCCGTAGGTCTTGCAAAGGGCCTGTGCCTGCAATAGATTCATACAAAAACCTTCTTTCGTTTTGATCTGTCCACAGCATACCACCCGTTTGCTACAGCCCGGTGACTGCAAGACTACAATTTTGTAGGGATCGCCGGAGCGGGCCTGTTCCGCAGCAGGATGGTGAAGGCGGTGCCCCGGCCCAGCTCACTTTCCACTTCCAGTGTGCCGCCGTGGACCTCCACAATGGATTTCGCCAGCGGCAGCCCCAGCCCGATGCCCGGCGTATCCTGCGCAAAGCGGCTGCGGTAGAATCGCTTGAACAGATGGGGCAGGTCCTCCGGGTGGATGCCGGTGCCGGTGTCCACCACCCGGATGCGCACAAAGTCGGCAAAGCGGCTACCCTCTACCGTCACGGTGTCCCCGGCGCGGGCGTGGTCCAGCGCATTCTTGATCAGGTTGCCCACGGCCTCGCGCATCCACACCCGGTCACAGCACAGGCACACCCCCTGCTCTGCCGCGACGGCCAGCTGCTTTTGCTCCTGCCGGGCGCGGCAGGCAAAGGGCCGGGCAGTCTGCTCCAGCAGACCTTGCAGATCTTGTTCCGTTTTTTCCAGCTGTACAGTCCCCGCATCCAGCCGGGTGAGCTTGAGCAGACTTTGCACCAGCTGTTCCATCCGGTCCAGCTCCTGTTCGGAAAGTTCGGCCAGCTCCCGCACATTTTCTGCGTCATCCGTTCCGGCCTGCAGCAGACCGTTGTAGATATTCAGAGCGGCCAGCGGCGTCTTGAGCTGGTGAGAGATATCGGCCATGGTGTTCTTCAAAAACTGCTTTTCCCGCTGTTCCCGGTCGGCATGGGCGTTGAGCACTGCCGCCATCTCATTCACTTCATGGAACAGCCGGTACAACTGCCCTTCACGGCCGCTGTCCAGCCGGGCAGTGGCGTCCCCGTCCAGCAGGGCACGCACCTGCGCAGCCGCTTCCTCCAGCCGTTTCTGCCGTCGGGCAAAATAAGCAGCGGCACTGCCCAGCACCCCGGCCGCCAGAAGGACAAACAGCCCCAGCAGCGGCAGGCACAGTGCCGGGCACAGTGCCCACGACGCGCATTCTGCCGCCAGCAGGGCCGCAGCCAGCCCGGTGCACAACCGGGCAAACAGCTGCCGGACATCGTCCTCCAACAGAAATTTCATCTCACACATCCCCGTTCCAGCGGTAGCCCATGCCCCGCACCGTAACCAGCCGCTGCGGGCTGCCGGGGTCATCCTCCACCTTGAGCCGCAGCCGCCGGATGTACACCGTGAGGGTGTTGGTATCTACATAATTGCCCTCGCAATCCCACAGGGCGTTCAGAATGGTCTCTTTGGTCAGCACCTGCCCCGGGCTGCGCAGAAACAGGCACAGCAGCTTGTACTCCGCTGCCGTGAGTTCCAGCGGAACGCCGTTCTTTTCGGCCCGGCCGGCCAGCAGATCTACCCGGATGCCGCCGGAGCACAGCTCGGTGGCCTGCTGTGCCCCGAACCCTCCGGCCCGGCGCAGCAGTGCGTGCACCCGACTCAGCAGCACCCCCAGCTTGAAGGGCTTGGTGATGTAATCGTCACCACCCAGGTCCAGCCCGGTGATGATGTCCATTTCCTCATCCGACGCGGTCAGAAACAGGATGGGCACCCCGGAAGTGCGGCGCACCTCCCGGCAGAAGTCGAAGCCGGTGCCGTCCGGCAGGGTCACGTCCAGCATCAGCAGGTCGTAGCGGCCCGCCTGCCACAGATGCCCGGCCTCGGCCAGGGTACGGGCCGTGTCCAGCGCATAACCCGCCCGGCCCAGTGCAAGGGTCAGCCCGGTGACCAGACTTTTGTCATCCTCCAGCAGCAAGATCCGCTCCATGGTGCAATTTCTCCTTTTTGCAAAAAATGCCGGGTGCTGCCGCAGGTACGGCAGCTGCCCGGCGTGCAGTCACGCATTCTGTTGTTTGTACTGTTCGCCCCACACCCGCATGGCATCCATGATGGGCTTCAGGCTCCGGCCCAGCGGGGTCAGGCTGTACTCCACCCGGGGCGGCACCTCCGGGTAGGCCTTGCGCTCCACCAGACCGTTTTCTTCCATCTCCCGCAGCTGGGAGGTGAGCACCTTCTGGCTCACGCCGGTCAGCGACTTTTTCAGCTCGCCGAAACGCTTGGTGCCGGTGAGCAAGTCCCGCAGGATCAGCACCTTCCATTTGTCACTGATCATGGTGAGGGTGGTTTCCACCGGGCAGGCCGGCAGTTCCTTTTTGGTACACATCTGTCGTTTCTCCCCTCCGGCCCCTCGCGGGCTGTTTTTTCTATTTTACGGCACAGACGCGGTGCTTGTCAAGCAGGGGCCGGGCACCCCGCACATCCGGCTCAAAAAAATTTTTTGCAGTCCAAATTGCGAGAAATCGGCGGTTCACCGCAAAAGTTTCCGAATCGTAACCGGTCAAAAGTCACCCGCCGGTAACCAGGTTACCGCATTGTGCGTACTTTACGCCGGGCAAAAAGGGGTGTATCATGGCCTCGTCAGCCGGGGCACGCCGAGATGCCCCGCACACCCAATGCAATAATCCTGGAGGTACCAAACCATGTCTCTGAACAAAGTCGTTGAATTCCTGAATGCCAACCCCGTGCAGTATCTGGCCACCGTCGGCCGTGACGGCAAGGCCAAGTGCCGTCCCTTCATGTTCGCCGGTGAGCTGGACGGCAAGCTGTGGTTCTGCACCAACAACCAGAAGGACGTATACAAGGATCTGCAGGCCAACCCCTACACCGAGATCTCGGTGTCCAGCCCGGAATACGCCTGGATCCGCCTGCACGGCAAAGCTGTGTTTGAAAACAACATGGCTGCCAAGGAGATGAGCATCTCCAACCCCATCGTGAAGGGCCAGTACGGCGAAGCCACCAACCCCATCTTTGAGGTGTTCTACCTGGAGGATGCTCACGGCGCCATCGCCGACTTCTCCGGCAACCCTCCCTACGAGTTCTGATTCCCGTTTCGTGCAGATCGCCTTGGAAACGCTGTTTTCAGGGCGTTTTGCCGTTTGGTACCGCAAAGGAGGTCTTTCTATGACCCAGACCGAACGCCGCCGTTTTTTGCTCAGCCGCCTGCTGGCAGAAGCCCCCGAATACCGGCAGCTGGCCGTCCCGGACGATGCCGCCGGGCAGAAGCAGCTGCTGCGCGCACTGCTCAATGTTTTCAAAGATTTGGACAAGGAAATCTACACCCGACTGCTCACAGCCTGCGCAGCTCAAAAAGGCCCTGCACGAGGCTGATGCCGTCATCATCGGCGCAGGAGCCGGGCTGTCCACCTCCGCCGGGTTCACCTACGCCGGGGAACGATTCCGAACATATTTCTCCGATTTTGCCAGCAAATACGGCTTTACGGATATGTATTCCGGCGGCTTTTACCCTTACCCCACCATGGAGGAATACTGGGCGTACTGGAGCCGGTACATTTATATCAACCGCTATCAGAACGCCCCAAAGGCCCGCCGTCCATCTCTTTTGGCTCCGGCTTGATGGCCGCTTTTAACTGCAGTGTATTGACCGAACCGAGCTGGAACAGATGATCCGCGAACACGGATTTATCGTTTCCGACAACTAAAATGTATTTCAGCAGATTTCCCGTAATATGCCGGGCCGTACCATCCGACCGAAATTTCCGTCGTAGTTCAGGTTTCCACGCAAGAATGACAGAGCATTCCCGTCCTCTCGCTGCAGTCCTGCACCCCGATAAAAAGCTGCCCGCATACCGTGTGATCTTGTCACATCCGGTATGCGGGCAGCTTGTCTTTTCTGATTTTACGCGCTTTTGGGGCTTATTTTGCCACGATCTCGTCGGCCAGAGCGTCCATCTGGGCTTCCGCAGCAGCATTGGCAGCAGAGCGGATGGTGACCACGTTCTCGCAGACCGTGATGTTCTTCATGCCTTCCAGCTCGGCGCGCATGAGTTTGGCAGCCATGGGGGCCCAGGTGCCGTTCTCCATCAGGCCAACGGTACGGTTCTGGAACGCCTTGGTCTTGAGGTGGGTCAGCAGGGACTCCATCGGCGGGAAGAGGAAGCCGTCATAGGTGGCGCAGGCCAGAACGATCTTTCCGCAGCGGAATGCCTCGGTGACGGCGTAGGACACATCGGTGCGGGTCAGGTCCATCTCCACCACCTTTGCGCCCTTGGCACGCAGCTTTTCGGCCATGGTGTGGGCCGCGGCGCGGGTATGGCCGTGGATGGAAGCACTGGCCACAAGGATCTTTTCCGGCTCCTCCGGCTTGTAGCTGGACCAGGTATCATAATAGGCCAGATACTTGCCCAGGTCCCCGGTGAGCACCGGGCCGTGCAGCGGGCAGATGGTGGCAATATCCAGTGCGGCTGCCTTTTTGAGCAGTGCCTGCACCTGCGGGCCGTACTTGCCCACGATGTTCAGGTAATACCGGCGGGCTTCGCTGGCCCAGTCGGCCTTTTCGTCAAACTTTGCCACCGCCCCGAAGCGGCCGAAACCGTCGGCGGAGAACAGCACCTTTTCGCTGCTCTCATAGCTGACCATGACCTCCGGCCAGTGCACCATGGGTGCAAACACAAAGGTGAGGGTGTGGCTCCCCAGAGACAAGCTCTCGCCGTCCTTCACCACCACACGGCGCTCCTTGGCCACGGCATCCGGGCCGAAGAACTGCTCCATATACACAAAGGTCTTGGCGTTGCCCACCACCTTCATGTCCGGGTACTTAGCGGCCAGGCGGGCAATGTTGGCACCATGGTCCGGCTCCATGTGGGAGACCACCAGATATTCCGGCATGCGGTCGCCCAGCGCTTCGGTGAGGTTTGCCAGCCAGGCATCCGTGGCACGGTTGTCCACCGTGTCCAGAATGGCGACCTTTTCATCCAGAATGACATAGGAGTTGTAGCTGACGCCGGTGGGCACCGGGTACTGACTTTCAAACAGGTCGATGGTGGTATCGTCCACCCCCACGCCCAGAATGGTATTGCTGATCTTCTGTACGCTCATAAATCCCATGCTCCTTTATTTTTATGCTGTGCCGCAGAAAGCGGCCGATCCTTCTTAAGAACAATTCCTAGTATAGCATATCGTCAGAAATTTAGCAAGAGGGATCTGCGGCTTTTCCTGCCCCCTGACCACAACCGTTATTCATCGCCCCTGCTTTCCGGCAGGCGGGCAGACACGGGGCGGCCCGGCTCGGTGTCCAACTCCAGCAGGGCCGCAGCGCTGGCGTCATCCATCGTCTGTACGGCCCGCAATTTGCGGCTGATGGCACGGCTGCGCACGCCGATGAGATTATCCAGCTCTTCGTCGGTCTGGCGCAAACGCTGCTGCAACTTGGAAAGTCCCTGCCCGAACTTGTCGAACTCAGTCTTGACGGCACCCAGCAGCTGCCACACCTCGCCCGAACGCTTCTGAATGGCAAGGGTCTTGAAGCCCATCTGCAGGCTGTTGAGCAGGGCCGCCATGGTGCTGGGGCCGGCCACGTTCACCTGATAGTCCCGCTGCAGCACCTCCAGCAGGCCCGCATTCACCACCTCGGCGTACAGGCCCTCGAAGGGCAGAAACAGGATGCCGAAGGCCGTGGTATACGGCGGCTCCACATACTTTTCGCGGATGTCCTTGGCCTCGCTGCGCAGCACCAGTTCCAGTGCATGGCGGGCGTTTTCCACAGCCTGCGCATCGCCGGATGCCTGCGCATCCTGCAGGTGGGCGTAGGTATCACCGGGGAACTTGGAGTCGATCGGCAGCCAGACGCTGCCGCCGTCGGCACCCGGCATTTTGATAGCGTACTCCACCCGCTGGGTGCTGCCGGGGATGGTGGCCACATTGGTGTCGTACTGCTCTGGGGCCAGAATTTCTTCCAGAATGGCTCCCAGCTGGATCTCGCCCAGGATGCCGCGGGTCTTGACGCCCGACAGCACCTGTTTCAGGCCGCCCACATCGGCGGCAAGGCTCTGCATCTCACCCAGGCCCTTGTACACCTGTTCCAGCTGGGCGTTGACCGCCTTGAAGCTCTCGGTCACCCGCTTCTGCAGGGCATCCTGCAGCTGCTCGTCCACCGTGCAGCGGATCTCGTCCAGCTTCTGGGCATTCTGTGCCTGCAGGGCGGCCATGCTTTCGGCCAGCGTTTTGCGCATTTCTTCCAGCTTGCGAGCGTTGGAAGCTTCCAGCCCCTGCAGGCGCTGTTCCATGGTCTGCTGCTGCGCGGCCTGCCCGGCATTCAGGGTGCTGCTCATACCCTGCACAGCGGTCTGCAGCGTTTCGCTGATGCCGCGCATGGCGTCGTAGCTCTGCCGGGCCAGCTCGGCCTGCTTCTGGGCAAAGAGCTTCGACTGGGCGTCCAGCTGCTGACGCACCCACTCCTTGAGGGCTTCGTCGTCCTGCCGGGGTGCCTGTTTGCCGGAGCGGTACAGCAGCAGTGCCTGCAGCAGGCAGATGGCCACCAGCAGAACGGTGTAGAGTAATGCAAGAAATTCCATAGGGTATCTCCTTATAAAATCCAAGATCCGGGCCGTGCAGATGCAAAGCCCGGACCTTTTGCTTTTTACAGTGTCTCGTAGCGGCGCAGCGTCTGGCTCCACTGCAGCTGCTCGCCGTACAGGCCCACACCGTCGGCTTCCACCTCGCCCACCTGATTGTCACAGGGGTCGGCGCGGAAGGAGCACATGGGCGGGTCAAAGGGTGCGCAGAGGGCACGGTTGGCCACCATGCGCCCGGTGTCCAGATTGCCGAAGTAGTGCAGGCGCATCTTCTCGTTCCCGGCACGGGCCATGGAGGCACCGGCCGAGCAGTCGGCGTACATCCAGCCCTGGGGCGCGATGTAGAAAGCAGCCCAGTCATGGCAGCCCACCATCTCCCGCCGCACCACAAGGCCGCTCTGCCACTGGGCCGGGATGCCGGCCAGACGGCACAGCACGATGAAGGTAGAGGCCATGATGCCGCAGTCGCCCCGGCGGTTGTGAGCACAGCCGTCGGTGATGTTTTCCTGCACGAAGTAGGGCGGCTGGTAGTGGTAGTGGGTGTTGAGGGTCACATAGTCGTAGATGCGCTTTGCCTTCTGCACCGGGTCAGTAATGCCCTGGGTGAGCTGAGCCGCCAGTGCCCGCAGATAGGGCGTGAACTCCAGATGCGGCAGCTCCTCCTGCGTGTCAAAATCCGGCTGCACGGGGTCCGCCTGCATGTGCAGCGGGTCGGCATAGCGGGCCGTGGTACGGTAACTGTACACCGCGCCAAAGGGCCGGTTCTCGGCAAGGTCGGCCTCCCAGTACGCCGTGCGCTGGGCGGCATCTTCCGGGGCAATGCAGGTGGGCGGCTCGGTGAAGGAATCCAGCGTGATGCCGCTCTGTGCCGGGCAGGCCGCCGGGAGCGGCAGCCACACCCGGACGTGCACGGTGCTGCGGCCCTGCTGCTTTGCAGCCGCAAGGGCAGCGGCAAAGGCTTCGTCGCTCATGCCGATGCTGGTTTCCAGCGTGATGTCCGCGCTGACTGCGCCGGTGCGCACCATCTGCTCGTGCTCCGGCTCATACCGCTCCCAGCTGGGGTGCTGCTGGGGTGGGTCGATCTGACGGGCTGCCAGCTCCGGATGGGTGGCCAACAGGGTCTCGGCAAAGGAGCGGATGTACCGCTTTTCCCCTTCCACGAACCGCCAGTCCATGGCCCCGGCGCGGTCCAGTGCCCGGAATTCCTCCAGGGTAAAGTCCCGCACAAGGTCCTGCAGCAGTTCCAGCGCCTGTGCTTCGGACACCGTGTAATCCAGCGGCAGGCGGCGCAGGATCTCCCGCTGGGCCAGCAGAGCATCCCGCATGGCATCCACCCCGCGGGGTGTGGGGTTTTCCGGCAGAGGGCCGGCAGGCTGCACCGGCTGGTTCTGGGTCTTTGTCCAGTCCTCCGCCAGGTAGGTGTCAATGCAGGCAATGGCCTCGGTATAATAGCCCGCCTCTTTCAGGCGGCGCACATCGTCCGGCAGGCCGAGGTTCAGGCTTGCCAGACAGGCATTCAGGTTCTTCATTGCATTCCGCTCCTCTTTTGTTCAGATTCAGCCGTTGATCTGGGTCTCCCAGAAGTTCGCAGCGTCCAGCATCCAGCCGTCGGCATCGGTGCCTGCGCCGGTACCCACGCCGTGGGTCGCATTGGGGAACAGCACCTCTTTGCAGGGCACATGGTGCTTTTCCAGTGCGCGGCTCAGCGCCGGGCGCTGAGCCGGGTAGCACAGCAGCGGGAACACATAATCGTTCTCGCCGTACCAGTGATACACCGGCGGGTAATCGTCGGTGACACAGTCAGAGATGTTCAGTTCATAGTACCGGCCCTCCAGTACAAAGGGGTCGATGGCAGCATGATAGACCGGCTTATACTCAAAGAAATTGTTGATGGGATAGCCCAGCAGCAAAGCACCGGGCTTGGGCACCCCATAGTGCTTGTAGCCCAGTTCGTCGCCGGAGAACACACCGGCCAGATGGCCGCCGGAGGAATAGCCCAGCAGGGCGTAGTTTTCCGGCTGCACATTGAACTGGTCTGCATGAGTGGTGATGAACCGGACAGCGTTGCCAAGGTCAGCCACCGGGGCGTTGTCCTTTGCCTTGAGGAACACGCGGTAGCGCAGCACGAAGGCTGCGTAGCCCATCTGGTGCAGCCGCCATGCCGTGGCATAGCCCTCGGACATATTGGAAGTCTTGTTGAGCACATTGCCGGACATGACCACCACAAACTTGCTGCCGGGCACTTCCGACGGCCAGTAATACAGTTCCACGCCATCACGGGTGGCGTCTGCGGCGATCTCCTCCGGGGAGTACACTTTATAAGTCACCTGAGTGCCGGCTTCATAGGTATCGGCCAGATAGTTCAGGGCGTCGGCGCTGTCCTGTGCCATGTTGGCGCCCACATAGTCCGACAGCGTGGTACCTGCTTCCGGGGTGTCCGGGCTGTCCACGGCACTCTGCCAGGTCCACACGCCGCTGGCAGCGAATGTCGGGTCGGCACGCAGGTCAGAGACGAGGGTATCCGGCGTAACGGTCAGATGGCCCGATGCGGCAGAGGCCTCCACCGGCAGACCGGCCAGCAGCAGCGCAGCGGCCGAAGCACCGGTCACCTGCAGAAACTGGCGGCGAGAGATCTTGTTTTGCATAAAAGCATCCCCTTTTTTATAAATTCAAATTCTGATATTTCAGGAAGTGTGCTGCTCCCAGAAAGCCACCGCATCCGTCATCCAGCCCTCCGCATCCGTACCGTTGCCGGTGCCGATGGCATGGGGTGCATTTTCATAGACGTGCACCTCACAGGGCACACCGTTTGCCTCCAACGCCTTCCGGACGGCCGGACCCTGGAACGGATATCCCAGAGTCTTCAGGGTAACATCATTCTTGCCGTACCAGAAATAGGTCGGTGGGAAGTCCGGTGTGATGCCGCCTGAGATATCCGACCAGTAATACCTCCATCTGCAGGATGCCGGGTCCATCACGGCATGGTACACCGGCTTGATCTCCGCAAAATCGTTGACGGGGTAGCCCATCAGCAGTGCACCGGGCTTTGGCACATCATAGGCCTTGTAGCCATAGCGCTTATCCGAACTGAACAGCCCGCACAGCTGCCCGCCGGAGGAAAAGCCCACGAGGGCATAGTTTTCCGGCTGCACGCCGAACTGCTGTGCATGGTTCGTGATGAACTGCACCGCCCGGCCCAGATCCTGCAGCGGCCCGTTGTTCCCCAGGTCCCACCAGATGCGATACCGCAGCACAAAGACGCTATAGCCCATCTCGTTCAGCTTCGCTGCCACAGCAATGCCCTCGTTCAGGTCGCCGCTTTTCATGGCCGCATTGCCGCCCACCACCAGCGCATATTTGCCATCGGCATTCGTGCCGGGGAACCAGAACAGCTGCACACAGCCCAGCGAGGAGTCGGCTGCGACCTCTTCCGGGCTGTACACCTGCCAGGTCACCTGCTTACCGGCTTCGTAATTCTCAATGACGATGTTCAGGCCGTCGGCGCTGTCCTGTGCCGTGGTCTCACCCACATAGTCCAGAAGGGTCTTGTTTTCATACAGGCGGCGCAGTGCAAGGCTGTCCGCATCCCCTTTGCAATAGGTGGAGACCCCGCTGCCCGCAATGGCCGGGTCGGAGCGGATCTCCTTCATGGTCATATCGGTGGTGATGCGGCCCTCCGCACACACCGGCAGGGCAAGAACAGCCGCAAGGCACAGCACGACTGCACCGCGTTTCAGCAGATGTCCGAACATTTCACCCATTCCTTTCCGTTTTGAATCAGCCGGTGGTATGTGCTTCCCAGAAAGCCACCGCATCCGTCATCCAGCCCTCTGCATCGGTGCCGTTGCCGGTGCCGATGCTGTGCGGGGCATTCTGATAAACGACCATCTGATGGGGAATGTTGTTTCGCTCCAAGGTCCGGTCAAAATCCCTGTGCTGGCCAGGCATCTCGGCAGAGCTCAGCACAACATCGTTTTTCCCCCACCAGAAGTACACAGGCGGATAGTCTGCGTCTACCATATTACACAGGTTTGCCCAGTAGTAACGCCAGCCGCAGGTGCCAATGTCATACAGAATGTGGTAAAGCGGCTTCATCACTGTCAGGTCCACCACCGGGTAACCCAACAACAGTGCACCGGGTCTTTCCACCTGATAGGAGCCATAGCCCCGTTCCTTGTTTGCAAAGATTCCTGCGATCTGTCCGCCAGAGGAATAGCCCACCAGCGCATAATTTTCCGGCTGCACACCGAACTGCCCGGCATGGGCCGTGATAAACTTTACCGCATTGGCAAGATCCTGAATGGGCGCATTGTCGCCCATGTCGATCCAGGTGCGGTACCGCAGCACGAACACGGTGTAGCCCTGTTCATGCAGCTGGTAGGCCGCAGAGCCGCCCTCTTCCATCTCGGAGGTCATGGTGCTGCCATTGCCGGGCACCACCAGCGCGTACTTGCCGCCCGGCTCCTTGCCCGGGAAATAATACAGCTGCACACACCCCAGTGAAGAGTTTGCCGCGATCTCTTCCGGGCTGTACACCTGCCAGGTCACCTGTACCCCATTGCGGGTATTTTCCGCCACCAGATTCATGGCCGCCACGCTGTCATCCACCAGCTCCGGGCGCATGTACTGTTCCAGCGTTTTGTTCTTCCAGTATTCGTTGCCAAGGCCGCTCAGCTCACGGCAGTAAGTATAGTAGCCAGACGACTTGATGGCCGGGTCATCCCGCAGCTGCTGCAGGGTGGTCTGCCGGGTGAACGCCGCCGAATTTTGTGCTGCCCATACGGGCAGGCTCAGGCAGGCCAGCTGTGCCAGGCACACCGCCCCGCACAGCAGCTTGTAGTTCCAGGATCTCATTTTTTGTTCCTCCTTTGGTCCGGTCCCAACCGGACGATATGAGTTTATTGTATCACATCCCAGGCTATTGTCAAAACAATTCTGCGGCCCCGGCCGGGGGAAATCTTTCTCCCGGAGGGAGGCTTTTGGCAGCCCGGCCAAGTTTCCCGTACCAACAAAAAAGGCTCCCTCCCAGAGGGAGCTGTCGCCGCAGGCGACTGAGGGAGCCGCACGCAAAAATGGGCCCGGAGACTTTCGTCTCCGGGCCCATTCAGAACCTGTTCTTTGGTCTGCCCTCAGGCAAACCAGCTAGTCAGTCACAAGGGCTGATTAGAACTCGACCTTCCAAGCCTTCTCACTGGCATCGTTCTTCACGGTGCCGGTAGCCAGGTTGTAGATAGCAGCAGCGGAACCGACCATACGCAGGCCAGCGTTCAGAACGCCGTTAGCACCGTTCAGGAACTTGTCGCCAGCGGTCAGCTCACCATCATGCTTGCCGAAGCCAGCAGCGGAGCCGGTGCCGTAAGCACCCTTGACGTCGGTGAGCCATGCGTTGCCCAGGTTGCCGGGCTTGTAAGCGCCGTTGAACAGAACGCCGACAGTGTTGCCGATGTACTTGCTCATGAAGCTGTTACCGATGATGGTAACCATGTTGGTGTTGAACTTCTGCCAGTTCTCGACCTTCAGCTCGGGGGCCAGGATGTCAGCCAGGCTAGCGCCACCGTTGACGTAGGTCATCTCGTTCTCAGAGATTGCGGAAAAGTTTGCAGGCATCATCATAATGAATTACTCCCTTCAAAATGTAGAAAGATATTTTGCGAGCTCACTTTCGTGTGCTCACCAATCCTTACTAGGATGGCAATAATATACCACACTTTCCAGAAATGTTCAAGTACCTTTTTGCAAAAAGTGTAAAAAATGTGAAACAAGGTCTATAAAAGTATTGCTTTTGTACAGTCCGCAGGCGGTTTTCCGGTTCCGACAAGCTTTGCCGCCGCCGGGCGGTACACTGGCTGCAAGGGGGCTGCGGCATTGAAAAGCGTGATCTACCTCGACGAGCTTCTGCTGACCAATTTTGTCCTTGCTGCCCTGTTTCTCACCGCAGCCGGTCTGCTGTGCGCCACCGTGTGCACCGGGGTGCGGCTGTGCACCGGGGCGGCGCTGGCGGCAGTGTCGGCACTGGTACTGCTGGCCCCGGAGCTGCCGGGAGCCGTGGCAGTTGGTTATAAAATTTTCACAGGTTGCGCGGTGGTGGCCGCCGCCTACGGCCTGCCCGGGCGGGGGCGTTTTGCCCGGTTGTGTGCGTGGTATGCACTGCTCAACCTGCTTTTGTGCGGTGCGGTGGTGCTGCCCGGCGTGCAGAGCCGCAACCTGAGCGTCAGCCTGCCGCTGTCCCCCGGGCGGCTGCTGGCCAGCTGTGCGGGGGTGTATGCCGTACTGCGGGCCCTGCTGTACTGCTTTGGCCGCAGCGGCGCGCCCAGCGTGCCCGCCACGCTGGAGGTGGCCGGGGTGCAGCTGCCGGTACAGGCCTTCCACGACACCGGCTTTGCCCTGCAGGAGCCGTTGAGCGGCAAGGCCGTGGTTCTGGTGCAGTACCCGGCGGTGCGGCACCGCCTGCCGCAGGCAGCCCGGCAGTATCTCGATGGCTGGTTTGCCCACAGCACAGCCCCGCCCCCGCCGGAGCTGGGGGTGCATCTGGTGCCCTGCCGCAGCATCCACGGCCAGAGCATGCTGCCTGCCCTGCCCGCTGCCCTGCAGTTGGGCAAAGACCGCGCAGGCGGGCTGCTGGCGGCGTTCTGCTGCCCCACGCCGCCGGACCCTGCATGGGAGCTGCTGTACGGCGAGGATGCGGCACAGCTGCTCTTATAATACTTATTATAGGGAGGACTGCTCATGTTCCAGTTTTTGCGGCAGCTCTGGCACCGCCTGTGTGCGCGGCTGCGGTTTTGCGGCGGCGTGCAGTATCTGGCCGGCACCGCCAGCCTGCCCTCTCCCCTCTCCCCCGCCGAGGAAAAAGCCCTGCTGGCCCGCATGGCCGCCGGAGAGGCAGACGCCCGCGATGCGCTCATCCTGCACAATCTGCGGCTGGTGGTGTACCTTGCCAAAAAGTACGAGAACAGCGGTGTGCCCGCCGAGGACCTGATCAGCATCGGCACCATCGGGCTGATCAAGGCCGTGAACACCTTCACGCCGGAACGCAGCATCAAGCTGGCCACCTACGCCAGCCGCTGCATCGGCAACGAGATCCTGA
>ERZ824600.1919-NODE-1919-length-23693-cov-4.184830_pt1 | contig 23693 bp, 19 predicted proteins | sample MGYA00519933_ERZ824600 | MGnify/ENA primary metagenome ERZ824600 (study PRJEB31778, sample SAMEA3449178) | human gut metagenome | biome: human gut; feature: human-associated habitat; material: faeces | place: United Kingdom | collected 2010/2012 ... | reverse complement strand
TCCGGCTCGTAATAGGCGTGGATACCGCTTAAAATCGTCCTGTTTTCGCCTGTACCGTCGTCCAGCGTGAATTTTAAGAGCTTCTTGGACTTCGGCACCGCTTCGCAGGCAAGCACCTTTACGGCGCGGAAATCGCTTTTGGAAAAGGTTTCGAAATCGACATAGTCGGCAAACAGCGGTTCGATTTCCACCTTGGAAAAGTCTATCTTTTCCTCCGCCGCTTCTGCCGGCGCATTCAAGGTGCAGGCATCAACGTTCGGGCAGGTGCCGCAGGCGCAGCCGTCCTGCACGGGTGCGGCAGACCTTTCCGGCTTTTTATCCAGCGATTTCATCGTCGGGAACAGCAAAACATCGCGGATGGCGGGCGAATCGGTGAGCAGCATTACCATTCTGTCGATCCCGAAGCCGATACCGCCTGTGGGCGGCATACCGTAGGAGAGCGCGTTGAGGAAATCCTCGTCGGTATGGTTTGCTTCCTCGTCGCCGGAGGCGAGAAGCTCCTCCTGTGCGCGGAAGCGCTCGCGCTGATCGATCGGGTCGTTAAGCTCGGAATAGGCGTTCGCCATTTCCCAGCCGTTCATAAAGAACTCAAACCGCTCGACATAATCCGGATTTTCGGGCTTGCGCTTTGTGAGCGGAGAAATCTCCACCGGGTGATCCATAAGGAAGGTCGGCTGGATAAGCTTATCCTCGGCATACTGTTCGAAGAAAAGGTTGAGTATATCGCCCTTTTTGTGGCGCGGTTCGTATTCGATCCCGTGCTGCTTTGCGAGTGTGTAAGCCTCCTCATCGGTGTGCACGTTCGTAAAATCGACACCGGCATACTTTTTCACCGCATCAATCATGGTGATACGCTCGAACGGCTTGCCGAGATCCATTTCCACACCGTTGTAGGTGATCTTGGTGGTACCCAAAACCTCCTGCGCGACAAAGCGGTAAAGATTTTCGGTAAGATCCATCATGCCGTGGTAATCGGTATATGCCTGATAAAGCTCCATGAGCGTGAATTCGGGATTATGGCGGGTGTCAAGTCCTTCGTTGCGGAACACTCTGCCGATTTCGTAAACACGTTCCAGACCGCCGACAATAAGCCGTTTAAGATAAAGCTCGAGCGAGATACGGAGCCGCAGATCCTCGTTCAGCGCATTGAAATGCGTTTCGAAGGGGCGCGCGGAGGCACCGCCGGCGTTCGCGACGAGCATAGGAGTCTCGACCTCCATAAAGCCCTGCGAATCGAGATATTTACGGATAGCGCGTATAATGCGCGAACGCTTGATAAAGGTATCCTTTACCTCCGGATTGACGATCAGATCGACATATCTCTGGCGGTAACGGGTATCCGTATTTGTAAGCCCATGGTATTTTTCGGGCAGCGGAAGGAGGGATTTCGAAAGCAGTGTAAGCTTTTTTGCATGGATGCTTATTTCCCCGCGGCGGGTCTTGAATACAAAGCCCTCCAACCCGATGATATCGCCGATATCCCATTTGCGGTATTCGTTAAAGCATTCCTCGCCGATATCATCGACACGGACATACGCCTGTATGCGCCCCGAAACATCGGCTATATCGATAAAGTTCGCCTTGCCCATATCGCGGCGGCTCATAAGCCTGCCGGCAAGCGAAACTTCCTTTTGATCGAACTGTTCGAAATTATCCTTGATTTCGCCCGCGTGCGCGGTAACATCGTATTTTGTAACGGCAAACGGATCCCTGCCCTCCGCCTGCGCTTCGGCAAGCTTGCGGCGCCGCACGGCGATGATTTCGTTTTCGTCATCCAAAGCGGGCGCTGCCCCGTTCTTTATTTCTTCGTTCATCGTCTGCCTCTTATTTGGAAATTCCGGTAACGGTGTATCTGACTATCCCAACCGGCGTTTCAACATTTATGCTGTCGCCCTTGCGGTGGCCGAGAAGCGCCTTGCCGAGAGGGCTGTCGTCGCTGATACGGCCTTCGATCGGATCGGATTCGGCAGTGGAAACGATCTTGTATTCGGTTTCCTCGCCATCCTCTATATTGTGCACAACAACAACGTTGCCGACGCCGATCTTATCGGTGGAAAGCTCGCTGTCGTCCAATACTATCGCATTTTCGAGCGTTGCTTCGAGCTGGGCTATCTTCCCTTCTATTTCCGCCTGCTCGTTTTTCGCTTCGTCGTATTCGCTGTTTTCGGAAAGGTCGCCGTATGCTCTCGCCTTTTGGATTGCCTGAGCGACTTCCTTACGCTTTACGGTTTTGAGATGTTCAAGCTCGTGCTGAAGATTTTTAAGCCCTTCGTGGGAAACGATGATCTGCTTTGCCATTTTTGTATTCTCCTGTATTTGTTATCGTATATTTATATGCTCAATCTGCGCCGGTTATAACCTCCAACGCGCGTTTAAGCTGGGTATCGTCCTCGGGGTGCATCTTGAAAAAGCGTTTTTCCCATTCCTCGCCGAGCTTTGAAACGATATCCGGCGTTATTCCCACGCCGTCGTAGCTGACATTGGAGGGCGGATTGTAATAATCAGTGGAAAGCTTTATCGCATCGCCCTCGTCCGTGAGCCGATATGTCGTCTGCATCGTGCCCTTGCCGAAGGTCTGCTCGCCGATGATCGTCGCCAGCCCGTAATCCCGAAGCGCCGCCGTAAACAGTTCGGCTGCGGAAGCGGTGGAGCCGTTGCAGAGAACGACCATTTCCGCCTTTATGCACTCCGCATCGGAATATTTCGTTTCGGTATTGCCGTTTTTATCGACAATATTTATGATCGGCCCTTCCGGAAGCAGAATATCCAGCATTTCAAGAACCTGGTCGAGATAGCCGCCGCCGTTGTTGCGCACATCGAAGATAAACTTATCGAACCCGGAATCCAGCGCGTCGTTTACCGTTTTTTCGAAAAGCGAAGCGACAGTCATATCCGAAAACGAAAGTATGCGGACATACGCCACGCCGCTTCCGAGATCCGAAAACAGGACGTTTTCGCTCGGTACGGAACGGCGTGTCACCGAAAATTCAAGCTCCTCGCCCCCGCGGAGAACCTTAATTTCGGCTTTCGTGCCCTCCTTGCCGCGGATCAGGTCGATAATATCGTAATAATTATCCGCATTTGCCCTTGTTCCGGCGGCTTCGACAATAACGTCGCCATCCAGAATCCCCGCCTCCTGCGCGGGTGAATCGGGCATGACACGGAAGATATATACCCCACCGGTATCCTCGTCATAGCAGGCATGAACGCCGATCCCGACAAAGTCGCCCTTGGAGGAATCAAGCATGGCGGAATATTCCTCCGCCGTATAATAATCCGAATACGCATCGCCGAGCGAGCGGACGGCAGCCTTGTAAGCCGCTGTCCAAAGCTCGTCGCTCTTGTAATCGCGCAGATATTTCGAATTTATCATATCGATTATTTCGGAAAACCTGTCATATGCCGCATTTCGGGAGCCTTCCCCCGCGGAGACACCGGAATCGATACGAGTGCCGATATTGCTTTCGGCATTGCGGCAGCTTGCCCACGAAAAAACCGAAACGAAAGTAACGGCGCAGGCGCACAGCGCAATGACTATGCAGGCAAACGGAGAGATTCTTTTTTTGAACATTATATCGCCTTACTTATCTTTTGACATAATATCCGTCCGGGAGATATTTACCCGGATCGACAAGGGTACTTCCGTTCTTCACACCCAAATGCAGGTGGTTGCCGGTGGAGCGCCCCGTGGAGCCGACATAGCCGATAACCTGCCCGGCTTTAACGTTATCGCCGACCTTGAAACCCGCAAATTTGGACATATGCGCATATATCGTCGTGATACCGTTGCCGTGGTAGATCATTATATGGTTGCCGTAGCCGGTGTTGCTGCTTGTCCGTGCAGTGATAACACCGTCGCGCACCGCGTATATCGGGGTGCCCTTTGCGGCGGCAATATCCAGCCCGGAATGATATTCGCTTGTCGGCTTGCCGAACGGATTCAGGCGATAGCCGAAATAGCTTGTAACAACACCCTTAATGGGCAGCGGCCAGATAAATTCGGCATTGCTGTTGTAATATTTGAGCCGTTCCTCCTCGAGCGTTTTGATCTTCGCATTGATCTCCTGCACGCGGGCGTTCTTTTGGCTGTACTGTTCGTTGAGCGAATCGATATTCAGCCCGAGCGAAGCGGCAATGGTGTTGAAATTCTGTATTTTTTCTTCCTTTTCGATCTCTGCCAGCTTGAGCGCGGATATGTATTCGTCATATTCCTTCTGCGTTTCGGCAAGCTCGTCCGAAAGCACGCGGAGATCCGACATTGTAGTCTGTATCTCCTTCATATAGCCGTTGGCGCAGGTCATTATCGCATTGTAGTTTTCCCTGCGGGAAAGAAAATCGGCAAAGCTTTCGGAGGAAAACAGCATTTCGAAGGTATTCACATCGCCGTTTTCGTAAATATACTGCATGAGATTGCGGTAAAGCGAAAGCCGGTAATCGTAATCCTCCTGCACGGTGGTGAGCTGCGCGATTATCTGAGCGCGTTTGAGATCATAGGATTCCTTTACGGCTTCGTTGACGGCGATCTCGCTTTCGAGCAGGTCTATTTCGGCGCGGTACTGTTCGAGCAGAGCGATATTTTCGTCGGATTTACCCCGGAGGCTCGCTATATCCGCGCGAATGGAAGCCATTTCGTTTTTTATACCCGCAAGCAGGCTTTTGTATTGGTTGAGTTCGTTTTCGATATCGAATATCGTCCTCGCCTCTGCGGGAAGTGCAACTTCACCGGGAATAAACAGAACGACGACCGAAAGCAGCATTGTCAGGCAAAGAATGAAGGACAACGCCTTTTTTTTGTGTGTAAGCATCGAAAAACCTCCTGTTTGATTATGCTTTGAGATACTTTTTGAGCGAAAGGCTCGAAGAAACTATGCCGGTGAAAAGCCCTATCGCCGCATACCCCGCAATCAACAGCATGGAATATTCGGAAAAATCAGCCAGAACCGCTTCCGCACTGCCCAAAGTGGAGGAAACTATATCACGCAGCAGGTACTGATAAATGTAAAATTCGATCCCGAAGGCGACACAGGCGGAAAACAGACCGATAATTATGCCCTCTACTATATACGGCATACGGATAAAATGCTTTGTCGCGCCGCAGAGCCGCATAAAGGTGATCTCGTTCCGGCGGGAAAACACGCCGAGCTTGACGGTATTCATTATCGCGAAAAGCGATATCAAAAGCAGTATCGCAAGCAGCCATATCCCGGCGATATAAAGTGTCTTTTTGACATTCATCACATTGCCGTAAAGATCGATATAATCCATGATATCTTCGGTGGGAACGGCATCAAATTCCGTGCCGTTTTCCGAGGTGAGCGTGATGGAATCTATACGGTTGCGAACGCGTGTGACGGCATCGAAATCCGAAAGGTTTTTGAAATACAGGCGGTAGCTCGCCCGCAGCGGGTTCACGAAATGGTTATCCATATCGCCTTCCGGGGCGGAGGTATCGGCAAACAGCCCGTCGATCCATTCGGAATTGCCCTGCGCGCGCATTATTTCGAGATGCTCGTCCGCAGAGATAAAGCGGACCTTTTCCCCGGTGTCGCCCTCTGTCATTATGTCGGAATCGTCGCATATCTCGCGCAGCTTTTCGCCGATGGCGGCGATCTGCTCGTCGGTATATTCCTTGTTCATGCGGACTTCGATAACATTGAGGTTATTGATATTGTTGAAGTTGCGGTCGATCGTGTCGATCGCGATATAAAATGTCCCGCAGAGTATCATGCCGCCGACAAGCACCAGCACCGAAGCGGTGGACATCACGCCGTGGCGGAAAATGTTTTTGAACCCCTGGCAGAGGTTATAGAAAAATACGCTCGGTTTCATTCGTCAAAGGTACCTCCGATCCGATCGGATACGACCTTGCCGCTGTCCACGGTTATCACGCGCTTTTTATAGCTGCGCACGATGTTCATATCGTGGGTTACAACAACGACGGTCTTGCCCAGCCGGTTGATCTTCATCAAAAGATCCATTATTTCGCTTGTCATGTCCACATCGACATTCCCGGTGGGCTCGTCCGCGATAACGGTGTCGGGATTGTTCACAAGAGCGCGCGCAAACGCGACACGCTGCTGTTCGCCGCCCGAAAGCTCGTCCGGGAAGCAATCCGCCTTGTGTGCAAGCCCGACAAGATCCAGGAAGAAGGGTACGCGCTTTTTGATAAGCGAGCCCTTTGCGCCGACGACGCGCATCGCAAACGCGACGTTTTCGTAAACCGTCATTTTATCGAAAAGCTTGAAATCCTGGAATACCACGCCCATCGTGCGGCGAAGAGCCGGTATCTTCCACGAGCGTATCTTATCAAGCCGGAAGCCGTTTACTTCCAGATGCCCGGAGGAAACCCTTTCCTCGCACAGAAGCAGCTTTGTAAGCGTTGTTTTGCCCGCGCCGGAATGACCGATGATAAAGACGAATTCTCCGTCGTCGATATTGAGCGTAACGTCGTTCAGCGCGACGGTTCCGTTGCGGTATTTCATTGAAACATTATCGAAAGAGATCATTTTTCGGGGTTACCTTTCAAATTGCGCATCAATACATCTGCGGCTTGCTGCTCAGGTATTTTTTGACCATGAGCGCAACCTTGAAGGTTATGGCATGGTCGAACTCACGCAGGTCGAGCCCGGTGATCTTTTTGATCTTTTCGAGGCGGTAAACGAGCGTGTTGCGATGTACGAACAGCTTTCTGGAGGTTTCGGAAACGTTAAGGTTGTTGTCGAAGAAGGAATGTATGGTCTGAAGCGTTTCGCGGTCGAGGCTTTCGAGCGAGCCGCGCTTGAACACCTCCGAAAGAAACATTTCGCAAAGCGTGGTGGGAAGCTGGTAAATAAGCCTGCCGATACCGAGATTTTCGTAATTGATGACGGTTTTTTCGGTATCGAACACCTTGCCGACCTCGAGCGCGACCTGTGCATCCTTATAAGAGCGCGCAAGCTCCTTCACGGTGCCGACAACCGAGCCTATCCCTATAGTGACTTTGAGGAAGAATTCGGTCTGGATGGTGTCGACAATGCTTTTTGCAATGGATTCGAGCACCTTGGGTTCGTTTGCGGATTTCAGCTCCTTTATAAGCACGATATCCGATTCGCCGACACTGATGACATAATCGTGCCCCTTATCCGGGAACATATTCTGAATCACATCGAACGGAACAATATCGCCGACATCCGCAAAGCGGATAAGTATCGCGGAGCGGTTCACCTCCGCATCGAAGCGGAGCTCCTTGGATTTGATATAAATATCTCCGGGAAGGATATTGTCGAGTATGATGTTTTTGATAAAATTCGCCTTGTCGTACTTTTCGTCGTAAAGCGTTTTGATATTGGAAAACGAGACGGAAAGCAGCGCGGAAACGCTTTTTGCCGTTTTGTCCGAGCCTTCGACAAAGACTATATATTCGATCCGGGCGTGGGAGCCGATCGGACGGTAGGTATACCCGCCCATATCGAGAGTGTCGAAGTTATAGGACATTTCCTCGAGAACCTCCCTGCGGGATGAGCCGATGTTGTTGAGCAGGCTGCAGGCTATGACAATGCCCTTGTCGTCGATAATGCCGATCTCACGGTCCACCGCTTCTCTCATCTGATATATTAGGGTCTGGAACAGCTTGTTGCTCATTTTTTCGTTATCCTCTCTCGTTATAAATTGCTTCGCCGCATCTTCTGAAAACTTCACATAGTGATTTTATATCATTTTGCGGGCAATTGCAAGTGCTTTTGCGGAAATATAACAAAATAACCGATCAAAATTTGTGTATTATCACCGTTTTCGGCGGCGAGCGCCGCCGCACACGCGCACCCCTTTGCGCAAAGCGCACGCCGGAGCCAAAAAATGAAGCAAAGCCCTTGACACGACAGCAGCGGCGTTGTATAATGTAGCATAATTAAACGGTAAAAGGAGTTTATCAGAATGAACGAACAGAATAATCAACCCGCAAAGAGCGGCTTCGACATCACTTCCGTTGTCGCAAAGCTCATCCCCGTGCTTCTTTACATAGCACTTGCGTTTGCCGTCGTCGGCTTTCTTTATTACTTCATCGTCGGCATCGTCAACGCCGCAAGCCGCTTCGGCACCTTCGGCTCTTTTGTAAGCGGTTTTGCCGCCGCTCTCGGCTGTGTCGCAAAGTACGGCTGCCTTGCCGGTATCCTCGCAGGCCTTCAGAAGCTCCTGAACAAATAATCACGCTGCATTACGAAAAGAACCCCCGTTTGCGGGGTTCTTTTTCTCTTTTCGCCGCGGCGGTCACAGCAGTATATCTATCGCCGAAAGCACATATGCGCTCGCCGTTTCGGTGCGCATTATCCGCCTGCCCAGACCCGCAAGCGGAAGCCCGCGTTCCAATGCAAGCGCGGTTTCGGAATCCGAAAGCCCACCCTCCGGGCCGATAAGAAAGCCTATGCTTTCCGGGCGGCTGCCCTCGATTATCCCGCGCAGGGGGCGGGTGCCATCGCCCTCGTAGCATATAAAGCCCAGCCCGCAGGCGGCAAGCTCCGCAACGGCTTCGCGGTAGCTGATCAGCCCGCACACCGGCGGTACGGACGCGCGCCCGCACTGCGCCGCCGCGGATTCGCTTATACGGTTCAGCCGTTCCAGCCGTTTGGCAAAGGATTTCCCGTCCGGACGGGCGACACAACGTTCGCTTATCACGGCGACAATGCGCGTAGCCCCGAGCTCCACCGCGCGGCGGACAAGATCATCCGTTTTTTCGCCCTTCGGGAGGCACTGGTAAAGCGTTACCGGGCATACCGGCTCGGCATCGCGCACACGCGGCTGCCCGAGCACAGCATAAAAGCCTTCCGGTGTGACCTCGTCTATAACGGCATCGTAGCTTACGGAGCGGGTATCGCATACAAAAATACCGTCGCCCTTTCCGCGGCGCAGCACGCGCAGAATATGCGAGGCATCCCCGCCGCCCACAAATATCCGCCCGCCGGGCGTTCCCTCTTCGGATATATAGATCCGCGGAATAAAAGCCATTTTGCACCGCTCCTCTTTGTTGTTTTATACTTTTGCTTTATGCTTTTATATTAGCACCCGCCGGGCACTGTGTCAACAGCGCTTTGTCGAAGCGGGTCGACGGGAAACTCCAAAAGGCTATTGACATTTTGCAAAAGCGGTTGTAAAATAGTGCCGTAAAGAATATGATTTTATGGGAGGTAGAGCTATATGAGCGAAGCCAACGAAAGAGACGATATCTACACACTCACGGATGAGGACGGCAACGAAAGCGAATTCGAACTTTTGGGCGAAATGTCCATGGACGACAACACCTATCTTGCCCTTATCCCGCTCGAAAACGACGATGAGGAATGCGTGATACTCAAGGTCACCACCGATGAAAACGGCGAGGAGCTTCTTGTCACCGTCGATGACGATGACGAATTCGAACGCATAAGCGAAATTTTCTACAACACCTTTATGGATGAATGCGATCTGGACGGCGGCGAAGACGAAGACGAAGAGGAAGCCGGGAAATAACGCAAAAATTTCCTGCAGGGTTCGTGTATGAGTGCGGGTACGCCCGTGCCCTTCCTCGTGTAAAAACCCACATCAATGAAAGGGAGCTCATATTCCCTCGCGGTGAAGCAGGCCTCCCGCCCGGCACCCCCTTTGTGCGGTTCCGTGCGGACGTTGGAAGCACTGAAGCGCGGGAGAGGGCACCCACCTGCACAAAAGCAGGGTTTCATTTTCACGGGGGCACGGCTCTGCGGGGCAATTCTTTTCGAAAGGCATGGGGCTGCCGCTTTGCAAAGCGCAGCCCTGTTTTGATTTTTATGGAAGTAAAAGAATTATTCCGGCATATCGAGGAAAACCGCGGAAGGTTTCTCGATTTTCTGGAGGACATCTGCAATATCGAGGCGACAGCCCGCGACACCGCCGAAATGAACCGGCTTGCCGCGTTTATCGCCGATTTTGCGCGCAAGGAAGGGCTCGATGTCAGGAAGATATCCTTTGAGCGCGCGGGCGATATGCTTGCGATAGAGCTTAACCCCGGCGCGGAAAAGGGAGCGTTTTTTATCGCGCATATGGATACCGTTCACAAGCCGGGCGTGTTCGGCACACCGGCAGTAAAGCGCTGCGGAGAAAAGCTTATCGGCCCCGGAGTTATCGACTGCAAGGGCGGCATTGCCGTTGCGCTGCTGTGCATGGCGGCGCTGCGCGGCAGCGGGTACGACCGCTGCGCGCGGCTTCTGCTGACATCGGATGAAGAAATATCCGACAGCCTCGGCGGCGAACGCGAACTCGAGCTTATCCGCGAAAGCGCAAAGGGCTTTCCCTTTGCGCTCAATTGCGAGGTGGGGCGCCCCGGCGAAGCCGTCGTTTCCCGCAAGGGTATTTACCGCTGCCGTATCGACATAAAGGGTGTTTCCTCCCACGCGGGGATCGATTATTTTGCAGGGCGTTCCGCAGTACGCGAAGCGGCGGAAAAGATAATCGCGCTCGAATCGCAAAGCAGGCAGGGCGGCACGACATACAACTGCACTTGCATTTCCGGCGGCAGCGTGCCGAACATTGTCCCGGACGAATGCTCGTTTATCATCGATGCGCGCGTCAATACCGATGAAGCCATGCGTGAAGCCGTTGATTTTATAACGTCGGTCGCGGAAAAGAGCTTTGTCGGAGGCACAAGCGGCAGCGTAACAAAGATCAGCAGCCGCGCACCAATGCTGCGCACGCCGGAGGTGGACAGGCTTTTTGCCGCGGTAAACGCCGTTTCACAGAAATACGGGCTGGGAGCACTTACCCCGGTGGAAAGCGGCGGCGGTTCGGATTCTGCATACACGCAGCAGGCGGGCGTGCCGACACTGGATGCGCTCGGCACCGCCGGCGACCATTGCCACACCACGCGCGAATTCGCATATATATCCTCGCTGGGCGACAGGGCAAAGCTCCTCGCGGCGTTCATATGCGAAGCCCGCAGGTGAAGCAGCTTAAACTGCCGCAAGGCTAATATAACAAACCCACCCGAAGGCAAAAACCTTCGGGTGGGCTTTTTTGTTTTTCCGCAGACATTGCAAAAAAGGGCATTCAATGTCCGTTTTATAGTACACACGATGTGCTATAATTGCCGCAGACAGAGTTTTCGGAGGTGTTACCATGGATTATTTATCCGCATTGAACGAAAAGCAATTCGAGGCTGTAACGGCGACGGAAGGATATCTGCGGGTGATCGCGGGAGCGGGCAGCGGAAAAACAAAGCTGCTTGTGAGCAGGTATGCCTATCTTGTAAAAGAATACGGCATCAATTCCGCAAACATACTGTGCGTGACCTTCACCAACAAAGCCGCAGGCGAAATGAAGCGGCGTATTCGCAGCCTGATCGGGCAGGAATACGACACGTCTTTGATCTGCACATACCACGGGTTCTGTGTCCGGGTGCTCCGCGAGGATATCGAAAAAATATTTTATCCCAAAGAGTTTCAGATCATCGACACCGCGCAGCAAAAAGCTCTGTTGGAGGAAATATATCAGAAGTTCGAGCTGAAGCTGGATCACGCCAGCTTCGAAAAGATAATAAAGCAGATCGCGGTTTTCAAAGCAGCACATCGGGAATATGTCGCAAAAATGTGTTGTACCGACCACTGCCCGATCCTGCCCGGTGCCGCCACGCTCGATGAACGGATAATCGAGGAATTCCTGCAAAAGCAAAAGCAGATATACGCGATGGATTTTCAGGATCTGTTGTATTTTGTACTGGACATTTTCGACCGCTGCCCCGAGGTGCTGGAGAAATGGCAGGACAGGCTGAATTATATCCAGGTGGATGAATTTCAGGACAGTTCGGCGACGGAAATGGAATTGGTGGACAGGCTGGCCGGCAAGCACAAAAACCTGATGATCGTCGGGGATCCGGACCAGAACATCTACGAATGGCGCGGCTCCGATGTAAAGCTGCTTGTGGACTTTGACAAAGCTCATGTTCCGACAAAAACCGTGATCCTGAACCGGAATTACCGTTCCACGCCGCAGATCCTGCAATGCGCCAATACGCTGATCGAAAAGAACAAATACCGGCTTGAAAAAGACCTGTACACAACGAGCGTCGACGGAGCGCCGGTGTACCATTACCACGAGAAAAACGAATACGCCGAGGCAGACCGCATAATCGAGAGCATTCAGCGCGTCCGCAGGGAAAGCGGCGGCAACTATGCCGATTTCGCCGTTTTATACCGTTCCGGGTTCCTCTCGCGCGTTATCGAGAAGAAATTCACGGAAAACGGTATCCCGTATGAAATATTCGGCGGCGTAAAATTTTATCAGCGGATGGAGATCCAGGATATCATGGCATACCTGCGTTTGGTGGCTTTCGACGATGACATTTCCTTCAAAAGAATCGTCAACAAGCCGCGTCGCAAATTCGGCAGGGCAAAATTGCAGCGTTTGACCGCACTGCAAAAGGACGGGATGTCTTTATTCCGGACTCTGAGCGAAAATATTGAAGATCCGATCTTTAAGCAAAGCGGCGCAAAAGAGTTTGCGGCAGCCGTCGAAGGGCTTCGGCAGGTGTATAAATCGATCCCGGTTTCCGAATGTGTGGAACGCATATGCGCAGACAGCGGGTACGAGAAATATATCCGCGAGCTCGGCGATATGGAACGATTCGAAAACCTGTCGGAATTCAAGCGCATCGCATCCGAATACGAAAAAAGCTTCGGAGAAGAGGTTTCGCTGAAAGCGTTTATCAACCAGATATCCCTGCAGGCCGAGGATGACAGCGACGAAAGCTGCGATATGGTAAAGCTGATGACCATTCACGCGGCAAAGGGTCTGGAATTTCCTTATGTGTTTATTGTCGGTCTTTCGGAGGGCATATTCCCTTCCTCCAAAACCATCGAGGAGCGCAGGAACATGGGGCTGGAGGAGGAAAGAAGACTTTGCTATGTTGCGATCACCCGTGCGGAAAAGCGGCTGTTTCTTTCGGACAGCGAGGGATACGGTCAGAACGGAAAAGAAAAGCTTCCGTCGAGGTTTTTGAAGGAGATCGGCGAGAATAATTACATCCGAACGGGAACCATCTCCAAAGAATTGCAGTACAGCGCCGACAGATACACAGCTCAGCTGTATGACGAAACTGCAGCCGCTGCGCCGAAAACCGCCGGGACAAGAGTAACTCACCCCGCATTCGGAGAAGGCGAAATCCTGGGCTTCGGTCGGAACAGAAACAGTTACATAGTGAGGTTCGATAAACTGGCGAGCGAACGGGAGATATCCGCCGATTACTTCAACAAGCCCCGTTCATTGCCGAAGATCCGTGAATCCGTTCCGGAAGAACCGAAGGTTTTGATACCGGAGGAAACGAAGTCACCGGTTTTTGAAGAGCCGACGGCAACGGACATCTGCGAGCAAACCGAAACCTTTGAGGCGCTTACGGAAATGTCCCAACCGCATGCGGAAGAAAAAGAAGAACCGCACACCGTGCAGCAGGCGAAATACACGGAGTGCGGTGAAAATCTTTGGAACCGTGAAGATGTACCGAAAACCGGCTGGGTATGCACGGGTGTTACCGATCTGGGAGCACCGACGGGCATATGCGGGATGTGCGGTCACCAGATCATCCGCTATGTTCACCATATGTACCACCCCGGCTTCGGGAAATTGGGCGTAGGCTGTGTCTGTGCGGGAAAAATGGAAGGCGACATCGAACGCGCAAAAAAGCGGGAACAGGATTTCAAAAGCAAAGCGCAGCGGAAGGCAAGCTTCAGATCGCGTCAGTGGAAAGTATCCAAAAAGTCCAACAGCTATCTGAAAATCCGGGGTCATCTTGCGGTAATGTACCACGATCCGCGGCATGACACCTGGAAATACGCCATAGACGGCATTTTCTGCCCGGAAGTCTATTATGCACGCGAAGCAGCCGCCGATGCGGTTTTCGAAGCACTTGAAAAGCTGCGGTAAAGATCGGCGCAAGGCGGGATATAACTGTTTGACTTTGAGTGATATGCCTCGCTCCTCTCGGCGTGATATTTTCGCTTTATGCAAAAGTGATATTGTTCGCTTTGCTCACAGTGATATTATATTCGCCTTAAACCGCCGCAAGGCGATATCACTATGCGGAGCATAATATCACTGTCCGAAGGGCAATATCACTCGCCGCAAGGCGAATATAACCGAAAAAGCACTTGCTGCAGCAAGTGCTTTTTCGTGGTGGAGACTACAGGGCTCGAACCTGTGACCCTCTGCTTGTAAGGCAGATGCTCTCCCAGCTGAGCTAAACCTCCGTATTGTGCCGCCGCATGGCAGCAAAGCGGATTATACCATAACGCGGGCCCCGTGTCAATACCCAAAATCAAAAAATGTGTATTTTCCCTGCCGCGGCGGCGGAGTAGCGAATGCTTCATTGACACGGGCAGCCGAATGTGATATACTGATACCGTAAAGAAAACATCGATTCGTGCGGGGAACTGTTTGCCCCGCGCCAACAATAAACAAGATCGGAGCATTAGAAGTATCACATGAAAAACGAATGCTATTATGACGATTTCAGCAGGAAGGACGATCTCGCCTTCGAATCGCGCGCGGTGCACGGAGCGCTGGGTGTCGATCCGATGACGGGCGCCGTCAGCTTCCCTATTTTCCAAACGGCGACATTCCGCCACAGAGATTTCGGAATATCCACCGGATACAATTATTCGCGGCTTCAGAACCCGACTCGCCAGGAGCTGGAACGCACCATGGCGATTCTTGAGGGCGGGCTGGAAGGCTTTGCCTTTTCCAGCGGGCAGGCGGCTAATATGTGCCTGTTTTCCATGCTCGAAAAGGGCGATCATGTCATTCTTTCGGATGATATCTACGGCGGCACCTTCCGCATATGCGAAACCATCTTCAAAAAGTTCGGCGCGGATTTCACTTATGCCGATATGAGCGACACGGCGAATCTCATAAGCGCTTTGCGCCCCGAAACAAAGATGATATTCATCGAAACGCCGACAAACCCCATGATGAAGGTCACCGACATACGCGCAGTTGCGGATATCGCGCACGAACGCGGGATCACGCTTGTCGTCGACAACACCTTCCTCACGCCCTATCTCCAGCGCCCGCTCGAGCTGGGTGCGGATATTGTCGTTCATTCCGCCACGAAATACATAGGCGGGCATAACGACACGATATCCGGCATTGTCGTCGTGAAAACTCAGGAACACGCCGATTTCTTCCGCGAACAGATGAAATCCCACGGGAACGGGCTTGCACCGCTGGATTCCTGGCTGCTGATACGCGGGCTGAAAACGCTTCCGCTGCGTATGGACCGCCACTGCGAAAACGCATACAGGGTCGCCCACTGGCTGCGCGAGCATCCGCGGGTGAAGAAGGTATACTATGTCGGCTTCGAGGATCACAAGGATTACGCCGTGACAAAAAAGCAGACAACCGGTTTCGGCGGCATGATTTCCTTTGAGCTGGACAGCGAGAAAACCGCACAGCGGCTGCTTTCGAACGTAAAGATGATACTGTTTGCCGAAAGCCTGGGCGGCACCGAAACGCTTGTCACCTACCCGATGACACAAACGCACGAATCCATCCCGAAGGAGCAGCGCGAGGCGCTCGGGATAAACGAACGCTTTATACGCATCTCTGTCGGGATCGAAAACGTAAACGATATTATCAACGATCTTGCGCAGGCACTGAAATGAGCATCGAATTCACCAAAATGCAGGCATACGGCAACGATTATGTCTATATAAACGCCATTAAGCAAAGCATTGCAGACCCGAACGCGCTTGCCGTGAGGGTATCAAAGCGCAGGTTCGGTGTCGGGGCTGACGGAATGGTTTTGATCTGCCCTTCCGAAAAGGCCGATTTCCGTATGCGTATATTCGATCCGGACGGCACGGAAGCCGAAATGTGCGGCAATGCGATACGCAGTGTAGCCAAATATGTTTTCGATTACGGGCTGACGAGCAAGACCGAAATAACCATCGAAACGCTCGGCGGCACAAAAACGCTTTCGCTCGATATCGAAAACGGCAAAGCCGTTAATATCGAGGCGGATATCGGACTGCCGATATACACCGCCGCCGAAATACCGGCAAATACCCGCAAGCCGGAATTTTTCGGCGAACGGGTACACATCATCGACCGCGAATTCATACTTTCGAGCCTTTCGTGGGGGAACCCGCACACGGTTGCGTTTATCGAATGCCCGCTTGCGGAATTTGATGTCGAAAAGTACGGCAGGGCGATCGAAAACAAGCTCGATATATTCCCGAAGCGCACAAACGTGACCTTTGCAAAGGTCATTTCGCGCACGCATATCGCGATACGCGAATGGGAACGCGGCACGGGCGAAACCATCGGCTGCGGCACGGGCTGCTGCACCGCCTTTTGCGTAGCACGGCGGAACGGGCTTGTCGACGGCAGCGTTACAGTAACGCAGATCGGCGGCGATCTGTTTGTCCGCGAGGAAGAATCGAACGGGCACATTATCATGAAGGGCCCCTCTCACGTCGTTTACGACGGTGTTTTGAAGGACTGAATCGCATAAGCATTACAAAAAACGGCAGAGGCTTCAAAACCTCTGCCGTGTTCTTTTGTCCGGAGCTTATTCCACGCGGAATGTCCATTCGGAACGGGTGCCGTCGTTATGTCCGGCGGAAACCTTATTGTACTTGCCCTGGGTAAACTTGTTGAAGTAAAGCTTATCCTGCCAGGAGCACATATCCCAAAGCATTGTCGCCTGGGCGTTATCTACGAAGTTGTTCACCGAATCGTAGGGTGTCTTTACCTCCACGTCGAACACCCAGTTGCTGTACTGTTCGCTGCGGAAGCCGACCTTGAGCGCCTTGTTGCCGCCGATGTTCGCGCCGGTGAATTCGGTCTTGTATTTGGAGAGCCAATCGGAGGTCGGCACGGTGGTGCCGGATTTTTCGCTGCCGTCGACATTATAGAAGGTGTGATTGAGCCCGTGCGGCTTGTATATCGGGAACATACAGGTGTAGGCGCGGGTCATCCAGACATCCTTTACATAATGGAAATCGGTATCGAGCGAGATCCTGTTTCCCGCGAGGTGATATGTGCGGGTGACTTCGCAATAATAATTATCCTCGTTGCCGAGATGCAGGCGGGATTTTTCCACGATCTTTATTGCCTTGGAGGTAAAGCTGTCGCCGACCTTCATATCGTGGAGATTGCCCTCCTTATCATACACGGCAAGGCTGAGATGCGTTTCGCAGCCGTGGTTTCCGCCCGACCATACCGTCGTGCCGCCGCTGCTGCCCGCCGCCATAAAGACGTATTCCCAATCGGTCCCGCCGCCGGCAATGTAAACTCCGTCATAGGTGAAGGTGCCGATATTCCACATGTTCCAGGTGTTTTTCGGGTCTGTGGAGCCGGTGGTGAGCGGGGTCTTGCGGTCGAAGGTCAGGTCGACCTTTTTACCCTTATATATCGTTGTCATACGGAAAAGCGAATCGCTTTCCTTCTTGAAGGTCATATCCGTATCATACACGGGATCTGCGGGAACGTAGATCGTTGAAATATCGTAGGTGTCGAGCGCGGTTCTTTTTACATACATATAATCGATTGCGGTGACCGTTTTTCCGTTCGAAGCCGTTGCGGCGATCAGCGCGTTTCCTTTGAGTGTATAGGTGGAAAGATAATGCCGTTTGATAAGCAGATAATCCGAGGAATTCACAAGACCGTCGGAATTGACATCGCCGGTGACGATAAGCGTGACACGGTCGGTCTCCGTCCCGCGGACTGTCCTTGTGAGTATATCGCCGGTGGAAACATAGCCGCTTGTACGTTCCTTGCCCGCAGGGGTGAGTATTTTATACTCGCCGCCGTAGCCTTCGGGCAGATAGCGGCCGAAGGCTTCCGACGTGAGCGCGCGGCGAACGCCGAGAATGAGCCCGTCGTCCGTGCGCCTGAACGGCGCGGTGCCGATAAAGCGGATGGAGGTATCCTCCTCCGGAATATCGACCTCGCGTTCGACTTCCCTGCATACCATGAATTCGCTTACAAGGCAAAGCGGGCCGCCGGAGGTTATTTCCACGCGGAAGTATCTGCCGGAGAATTCTTTATCCGATACCCAAAGTGCATTGTAATTGCCGTTTTCCTTTTCGGCAACGGTCCCGGTGCCGAGAGAGGTGAAATCCTTGCCGTTTTCGGAAATGAAATATTCGACCTTCTTCGGAAAAACTACGCCTTCGCCGTCATAACGAAGGTCGAGGTCGCACGCCTTCAGCCCCGATTTGACCACGCCGAGGTCGATATTGATCCAGTGCTTTTGCGCTTTGGAGGAGTGGAAGCAGATCCATTCTGTTCCATACGCGCTTCCGCCCGGGCTTCCGCCGAGAACACCGTCCGTGGGTTCTTTGCCGCTGACATCGCAGAAGCCCTGCGTTCCGGCGGTGTAATAAGTATCGGATATTTCGCAATCCGCACCGGTGGAGACGCTTTCATACACCTTTACCTTAACTGTCTTTGCTTCGCCGAACACGCACAGCCCGGTAAAGAGCATCATGACGGTAAGCAGCAATGATAAAATTCGCTTCATTTCGGATTTCCCCTTTTTGTTTTATTTGCCCGCGCAAAACAGCCATATGCATTCGGTATGCAGCTGAGTTCCGGCGGAAACGTTTGTCGGCTTGTCCAGAAAATACTTGGAAAAATACAGCTTGTTCTGGGTCTGGTTCATATCCCAGAAGGAGGTCTTGTAATCGTTGTTCAGATCGTTTACCGAATCGGCGAACGTCGTCACGCGGATATCGAAGCTGTAATCGGTCTGCTCGTAACCGTAAATAACGGCGCGTACCGCTGCGTTGCCGCTGTGCACATCGCCGGAATAATCCGCCTTGCCGACCTTTTCCGTCTCGATCGTCGCAAGCTTGCTGCCCTGTGCATCGTACATATCGCACCAGAGCCCGTACCGCTTGTCCACCGGGAACATTCCGGTGTAGGAAAGGTAAAAGCAGCAATCCTGCGTGTAATCGTAATCGACATTCAGCCTTACCTGCGGTCCGCAGAAGGTGTAAATACGCGTGACATTGCAGTAGCTGTCGTTTTCGTCACCCCAGTGCAGCTTTGTCCGCTCCACTACGGTAAAGGAATCTGCGGATACCGAGCCGGCTTCGACATCAAGCTTTTTGCCCGTTGCCCCGTCGTAAAACGTAAGGTCGATAAGCTTTTCGTTGCCGTGATTTCCGCCCGACCAGACCCAATCGCCGGGCTTTTTCGCCGCGCGGTATACATATTCGAGGTCGGTCGAGCCGGCGACGAACACCGTTGTACCCTCCTCGCCGACAAGCCGCCACGCGCCGAGGTTCCAAGTCCCCCACGCCGTCTGCGCGAAGGTGATTTCCATCGTTCCGCCATCGGTCTCGCAGGAATATTTGTAAAGCCCTTCACGGCGCAGCTCGAAAATCCCGGGGTAGGATGTCACCTCCTCCGGTGCGCCCTTGATCTCGCCGGTTTTATAAACCGAACGGTCGAGCGTGAAGCTTTCCGCGGGAGCGATATCCTCCCACGGGGTCGATACCTCCGGTTCAGAGGATTCCTCCCCGCCGGGCGCGGAGCTTTCCGCAACCGGATCGGAGCTTTCCGCAGCGGGGGCGGAGCTTTCGTCCGCCTTTTCGCCGCCGCAGGCGGCAAGCGACACCAGCAGCGACAGGCCAATAAGCGTGCAAAAAAGTTTTTTCATGTTCAGTCACCCCACCATCCGCTTGTGTCCACGGATGTATCGTAATCTATATCTATATTGAAATTGCGTTTCTTGTAGCCCTCCGGGACGGAAAGGTATATTTCCCCCGGAATATCCGCGGAATAATCGCGGATGAACATCACCGTTCTTCCCGAAACCGAAACGGCGGCAAGGCGTTCGCCGTCGAAATAATACTTGTCCACACCGCTTTCGCCGTTTTCACCGGAGGTAATAAAGGCTTCGCAGTAGTATTCCCTGCCGTAAAGCGCCGCTTCGCCGGCGGATATCGGGGATTCGAAGGAGTGCGGATCGCCGGAGAACAGAAAGCCCTGCCCGCGCCGCGTGATCGTCGTATCGTAAACCCCGAGCGAAGGTTCGAGATAATCCACACGGCTGCCGTCGAAGATCATATAAATATCGTCCTTGCCGTCCCTGTGCTTTTCGACGGTGGTGACGATTTCTTCCCTTGCCGCCTGTGTAAAGACATATTCGGTGCCGTTGTCGGTGCGGTTTGCCTCGTACCAGAAGCTGCCGCCGTTTGCAAGGGCATAAAAACGCGCGGTGCGCGTGGCGTATTCAGCCGATGCCGCACGGCTTTCGGACGCGGAGCCTTCATCCGCCCCGCTGCTGCAGCCCGCGGCGGAAAACGCAAGCAATATCAGCATAAGGAGCGGCAGGATATGTTTTTTCATTCGCGGCTGTCCTTTCGGTGCAAAAGCGTGTGCTTTTTTGTTTATTATATCGCACACAAAATGCTTTTGCAACAGTAATTCATGTATTTTTACCGAAAATCGGGCTTGCAAGACGTACTTGTTTATGTTATCATGTGCTTACAAATCCAAAAGGAGAATTTTCATATGATACTTCGCACACCGCCGATGGGGTGGAATTCCTGGAACACCTACGGCCCCAACATCAACGAACAGCTTATCCGCGAAACCGCCGATGCAATGGTCGAAAACGGGCTTTTGGAAGCGGGCTACAATTACCTTGTCATCGACGACTGCTGGGCACTCCGTCAGCGCGGCGAAAACGGCAGAATGGTCGCCGATCCCGAAAAGTTCCCGAGCGGCATGAAGGCGCTTGCCGATTACGTTCACTCCAAGGGGCTTAAATTCGGTATGTATTCCTGCAGCGGCACACGCACCTGCGCCGATTATCCCGGATCTTTCGAATACGAATTTATCGATGCGCAGACCTTTGCCGAATGGGGCGTGGATTATCTTAAATACGATTACTGCTTCAAGCCGATCAACCAGGAGGGCCACCTTCTCTACAAGAGAATGGGGCTTGCGCTGGCAAACTGCGGCAGGGATATCTGCTTTTCCGCCTGCAGCTGGGGCAGAGACGATACCGCAAAATGGATAAAGGAAACCGGCGCGCACCTCTGGCGCTCCACCGGCGATATACATGACAACTGGGAATCCATCCGCGAGCTTGCAACAAAGCAGCTGGAATATCAGCCGTACAACGGCCAGGGCTGCTTCAACGATATGGATATGCTCGTTGTCGGTATGCACGGCAACGGAAATGTCGCCCTGGGCGGCTGCTCGGATGAGGAATACAGGACCCACTTCTCGCTCTGGGCAATGCTCAATTCCCCGCTCATGATCGGCTGCAATGTCCGCGAAATGAGCAACGAAACCAAAGAAATCCTTCTCAACAAGGAAGTTATCCGCATAAATCAGGATCCCGCCTGCCGTCAGCCGTTCCTTTGCGGCAAGTATTGGGATCACGACGGCGTTCAGATGTGGGCAAAATTCCTGGACGGCGGCGATATCGCCATCGGCTTCTTCAATATGCTCGACAGCGAGACCTACCCCTGGATCTGCCTTGATGCAGTCGGCATCAACCGCACGACCGGGCGCGCGCTCGAATTCACCGATGTTTGGACAGGCGAAAACGTCGGCACCTTCGACCAGACCTTCCGCCCCTCCGCCATACCCGCACACGGCTGCAGGCTTTACCGCTGCAAGGTCGTAAATGCAAAATAACTGCACCCTTTGCGGGCGCACGCTCTGCGCGGATGATATCGGCGCTTCCAAAAAGCTCATCAACCGCGGGCTTACGGAATTCATGTGCATTCCCTGCCTTGCCGCCAAATTCGGCGTGAGCGAGCAGTACCTGCACGAAAAAATAGAGTTTTGGCGGCAGTCCGGCTGCCTGCTCTTTCCGCCGAAAACCGAATAAGCGCAATAAAACGGCACCCCTCGAGGCGCACTCCGAAAGGAAGTGCGCCTCAGTTATATTCGCCGGGCGGCTAAGTCTATTGTCCTTCGGGCAGTGATATTATGCTTCGCATAGTGATATTGCCTGCGGCAGTTAAGGCGGCGAATATAATATCACGAAAGCCGTCGGGCTTTCATATCACTTTCCGAATGGAAAATATCACTCCGGGCAAAGCCCGGAACATCACTTTTTTCCAAAGGGTACGGCGGGCATAGAATTTTGTTGCCGAAATCCTTTACGGATCGTTTTTCGGATAGTACAAAAAGAAGGCAGCGCAAATTCTACGCTGCCTTTTTCCTTATGAAGTCACCCCGCAGGGTGCCGTTTTTCATGCCCGCAAGCGCGTTTACTCCGGCTTGTTCAGCTTGTACATTTCGATATCGAAATCGTTCAGGAAATCGAGATTCCACTTCCCGTCTGTCTTCGAAGCGCCGTATATCTCGACAAGGTAATCCCCGTATCTGAAGAATACGTTTCCGACATTCCTGCCGAATATATAACCTTCGCCAAGTGTCGCCGCAATTACCTCGCCGTATTTTTCGTTTGTGTGTCTGTATGCCCATGTCGGTTCATAACCTCTGTACAGATCATCCAGATACCCGTTCACAACGGTGAACAGATCGCAATTTCGGGAGTTTTTCGGCAGCTTTACAAAGGATATACGCTCGGCACCCGTTGTATATAAGGAAAGCGGAAGTCTGTACCGTATGCCGTCCACCTCACATAAATATATACGATCGGCGGGGGGATTTACTTTCATTTTTTTGTAATCGGATCCGTATTTCTCCTCGTACTTCTTAAAGAAATCCTTTATAATGGGTATTTCACTCTCGTTTTCGATAAAAGTGAGAAAAGCAAAGTTTTCGAAGTATTTGTCCCATGTTATCCCCGGTTTTCTTTCCGTCCCTCCGGCAGAATCAATAAATTCGCAAAATTCATACGGAGTTCCGTAAAACGGATCGGTAAATCTGAACACCTCGGTGATCTCTTCCGATACATTTGATACTTCCTGTGCAGAAGAAACCGCAGAGCTCTCTTCGCCGCCGCTTTCTTCACCGCCGCTGCAGGAAGCAAGCAATGTTAACAACGCCGTAAAACACAACGCCAGGGAAACGATTTTGAAAGATCTTTTTGTTGCCATTGTTATTTTCCTCCGTGACTAAACATGATTCGGCGAATCATTTATGCTTTATATTAACATTTTTGGGCGGATTTGTCAATCGGAGGGATGTTTTTCAGCACTAATGCACAAAAATCCTGCGAAAAAGAGACACACGAGGTGCCTATTTTTGTATATATTTACTTATTTTCAAGCATTTCGGAAAGTGCGGTGAGAATGCCTATCTTGCCGCTTTCGTAGGTGAGCCCGCCCTGGAGGTAAACTATATACGGCTCGCGCAGGGGGCCGTCCGCCGAAAGCTCGATCGAGCTGCCCTGTGTGAAGGCGCCCGCAGCCATAACGACGGCATCCGAATACCCGGGCATTTCCCAGCCCTCCGGAACGACAAAGCTGTCCACCGGCGAGCCCTTCTGGATACCGCGGCAGAAGCGGAGCATATTTTCCGCATTATGCAGCCTGACCGTCTGGATTATATCGCTGCGGGGGGTATCCCACGAGGGTTCGCACTCAAAGCCGCTTGCCGAAAGCACGGCGGAGGCGAAAAGCATTGTCTTTATCGCCTGGGCGGTGGTATGCGGTGCGAAGAAAAGCCCTTTGATCATCGGCTTTGTCGCGCCCATGGAGGCACCCGCCTCCAGACCTATGCCCGGAACGGTAAGACGATAGGAGGCAAGCTCCACCGCGCGCTTTGTGCCGACGATA
>ERZ824600.1913-NODE-1913-length-23729-cov-4.547689_pt1 | contig 23729 bp, 19 predicted proteins | sample MGYA00519933_ERZ824600 | MGnify/ENA primary metagenome ERZ824600 (study PRJEB31778, sample SAMEA3449178) | human gut metagenome | biome: human gut; feature: human-associated habitat; material: faeces | place: United Kingdom | collected 2010/2012 ... | reverse complement strand
ATAGCCCTTTTCGCCCCCCGAGCAGGAGCGAAGGAGACCCTTATGTCCTACGGCACCGAGAGGCCGGAGACAACCGTCCTTGCCGACAACTTCGACAACGGGGTTTCAAAAGAAAAGCACACCTGCTCCATATACCTCGCAGGCGATACCCAGCCCTGCCTCCTGCAACAAAACCCGACGCTCCACCCCTGTAACGGCGAAAGCCGGCAACAAACATCCTCTCCGGTCGGATTGCAACAGCGCCATATCCGACTGTTCCATACATTCAACAAAGCCATAGAGGCCCAACAGGCCACCCGGCAGAGCTTGCTGCACAGCGACGGTTACTTCTTCTACATGCTCTGCCGAATGTTGATGTAGCCCCACCTTTTCCTTATTCACAATAATCACTGCCCGCTCGCCAACGGGTAGACTCCGTAGACGGAAAGCCCATACGCTCTCCGGCCTACCTTGTATTTATATCTTACCACAATCATTTCACACAATAAAAAACATATCTCCTATGGAAACCACTCAAAAACAAAACAATAAGAACCCTTATATTACTTCCAAAAACAGCCTTTCCACAACAGGCATCATCGTTGTCATCGCCGCAGCCGCAGCCTTCTATGCCGGCTCGCTCACCGACGGAAACTCTGTGCTAAGCATGAGCCTCTTTATGCTCGGTGTGGCCTTGGGTATCTTCGGGCTTATCAAACTTTTCATGGGCAAGAAAGTCTGTTATTGCAGGGAAAGCGGCAAAAAGGTTTCGTTGCACCGCCTTACCTTCAATAAAAGCGAGATGAAACGTGTACAGAACATTCTCGAAGAAAAGAACTTCGAGCAACTGAAAAACATAAAAAGAGGCGACTACAAATCGTCCGACATACGACTCGACATCTATATCAGCAGCGACAAACAATACGCTACGGCACAGATTATGGAATTTGTCCCGTTTGAATATCAGGCCGTCGGAGAAGCCCAACAATATCACGATAATGAGGCCGAAGCATTGGCAGCACAAATCATTTAAAAAAAAAATTTTTCAACAAATGGTCTACCGCCTATGTCTAACAAGCGGTAGACCATTTTATTTCTAAATATATAAAAGATGTTAATAAATGGAATTCGTGTATTAAATTTTCTGTTCATAAAAGAAAATAGCATTTTCTTTGCAAAAGATTTAATTGATTGATTTTTAAACAAAAAAAACAAGGCACACATTTCCAGGCTATGAAAAAGCTTCTAATCCCCTGTTTACTTGTCTTCTTTACCGGTTGCGTAGATAAAGATTACGACAAGGAAATCGACATGAATGTAACGATTGCCGAAAACGGAATATCGATTCCCATCGGCGAAACCGACAGATTCACGCTATCCAAGCTCATCAGTACCGATGATAACCTGAAAATCAACAACGACAGCATCTATTATATTTCCGAGTCGACAGAGACATCAACCGAATTTGCCGCCATGCGAAGTGTTGTCATCGACCCCAGCAACGGACTTACGCCCCACATAGAACCTACGGAAATTGCACTTTCCGAAGAGATAGCCGCCGCTGTCGAGGCCGGTATTACCTACGACGCCACCATTCCGCTCCTGCTGTCGGCCGATGTACCTGTCGACCCGTCAAATCTGATTGTCTCGGAAGATGTAAAACGCATCGACACCATCATGTTCGATGCTCCCAAACGAGCCGTACTCACTTTCACGACCGAGCTCTTTGCCACACAAGGTCCGGCCGACTACACACTCTCACTATCGGATATGGAGATAGCATTTCCCGAGATGCTGATGCTCTCGGCATCGGGCAATATCGGCGATGCCACACTGACCGACACCGATGACAACGGGAACCCGCTGTATGTCAAAGACCACAAACTCACCATTCCCCTCAAAAAAGCCGAAAGGGGAACATTTTCCATTACAATTGACATCTACGGATTGTGCGGCGGCGATATACAACCCGACGGGTCAAACAATTTTGAACTCATTCCTGAAAATGGCGAAAACATTCTCAACATTCTCAACAATCGGTTTACCCTCGACGGAAACGCTTCGGTCGACATTGCCCTGAACGGCCCCGGAACCACCCTTGCACAACAGCCGCAGGTTCGCACCGACTTTGCCATCGAAGAGCTCGAAATCACCCGCATCACCGGTATCATAGATGCATCGGCACAAGAATCCTTCTCCATAGAGTTGGGTTCCATGCCCGACTTCCTCGAAGGCAACGACATCACGCTCGACCTGGCCAACCCCTACATCCGTTTCAGCGCCACCAACCCCATGGGTATACCGGTAAATGCCTCACTCTCCGTAACGCCGAAAGATGAAAACGGCGAAAGTATCACATCGGAACCTATCGTCATCAGCCCCATCTACATCGAAGAGGCCACGTACGACAGAGCCAACCAGACCATGATACCCAAGGAAAACAACCTCTATATCTCTCAAAAGGCACCTACAACCGACTGGGTCGATGCCGACAAGAAAACATTCTGGTACAACGACACCCTCTATACCTGGGTACAAGGCGACCTGCCCGCCCTGCTCAACACACAAATACCGTCATCTATCGAGGCGAGCCTTTCGGCTCAGACCGATAAAGAATCGGTACACATCGCCCTGCTCAACAACCAGAGCAGCCTCGTGCAGACCGACTGCGACATTACCGTACCGCTGGAATTTGGAGAAAATTTTGCCATCAACTTCTCCGAAATAGAAGGGGGTATCGATGATATTTTCAAAGACCTCACCATGAAAGAGGCTGCCATCATCGCCAACTACGCCACCACACTGCCCCTCAATCTGGAATTTACTCTTTCACCGCTTCAAGAGATATCAGCCCAGGAATACCAAAATCTGCCGGCCGACGAAAGACTCACCAACGACGATGCAGAGAATACCAAATACTTCCGTATACTCAAAAACATCGGGCTCGAAGTTCTCGACGCCGACCAGAACGGAAAAGGAATCATTGCCGGCACTACCGATTTGAGCCTCGTCGACCCGACAGCTTCGACCGGAAAAATCATCATACGACTCACCGAGAAAGAAAAAGATGCCTTAAAGTCGCTTACCCATCTGCAATACAGTGTGGCAGGAGACCTGGCCGAAGGACTGCAAAGCGGAGCCCTTCGCAGCACCCAATACCTGCAAATGAAACTCAGTGCCAGAGTTGCCCAAATAAGTATGGACTTGGATTCTTTATAAACCGATATAACCCGATAAAATCTTATGAAATCATATATAAAATACATTTGGGCAGCCATTCTGCTCTGCATTATTACTCCGACAATAACGGCACAGCCATTGAGCAATGCCTACTTCCTCGAACGTGCGCCGTTGCGCCATCAACTCAACCCGGCGCTGGTTCCTGAGAGAGGATATTTTACTTTGCCTGCAATGGGCAACCTATCGATGAGCGTAAGTTCGGACCTGAACTATTCGACCTTTATCTATCCTTCCGAGGGAGATAAACTCAACACATTCCTCAGCCCGGCTATCTCGGCCGAAGAATTTGACAAGAAGTTGAAAAACCGGAACGTACTCAACACCGATCTTGGCCTTTCGATACTCTCTTTCGGTTTTCACAAGTGGAACGGCTTCAACTCGTTCGACATCTCCCTGCACAGCAGCATATCCATGGCATTGCCGGGCGACCTCTTCCGCTTCCTGAAAAACGGAAGTGAAGAAGGTGCCGTCACCCAATACGACCTGAAAGATATATCGGCCTACGCCGACGCTTATGTAGAAATCGCTCTGGGGCACGCCCACCACATCAACGACCAATGGACAGTGGGTGCCAAACTGAAAGCCCTGCTCGGCGGTGCCCAGGCCGACGCTCACTTTGAACGGCTGACCCTCACCATGAGCGAAGAGCAATGGAAAATCGAGAGCTACGGCGTCGTCGACATGTCTTGTGCCGGAGCCCAACTTGAAATCGACGAAGAAACCGGAGAAATATCGGGCTTTGATTTCAACACCAATAACCTCGGCCTCGCCGGCGGCGGTGCAGGCATCGACCTGGGTGTTACCTACTCGCCCATCGAAAACCTCATCGTATCCATGGCCATTACCGATATAGGATTTATCTCCTGGAACAAAAACCTGAAAGGTGTTACCCCTGAGGGCGAGGTCATCTACGACGGATTCACCGGCATCGGCAGCGATGACTATTCCGACGAAAACGGAGAATCTCAAAATGTATTCGACGACCAGGTCGACGAACTGACCGACGACCTCAAAGCCCTGATTGAGTTCAGAGAAGGAGATACCCCGGAGAAGCGCATGACATGGCTTAATCCGACCCTCACATTCGGAGCCGAATACCAGTTGTTGCATAATCATATATCGGTAGGTCTTCTCTCGACCACACGCTTTTACAAAAACAATACCCACACATCGCTCATGGGCAGTCTCAACCTCAAACCTTTCAGATGGTTTATGCTTGGTATTAACGGAACGGTATCAAACCTGGCCAACTCTTTCGGTGCCGTTCTCAACTTCGGTCCACTTTTTATCGGTGCCGACATATCGACCATGCGGGTAACGCCCGACTTCATTCCTCTTGGAGAATTGGCTGCAAACATCAACTTCGGTCTCTCCATACCCTTGGGCAAAGACCCCAGGCTGAAAAAAGAGAAAGTTTACAACAGTGTTCCCGAGAACATGTAAAAATCTTTCCATTCATAAACGAGCAGCGGTCGCCATACGGCGACCGCTGCTCGTTTCTTTTCGACCTCGGAGAGAAACCTGCACACCGGAATCGGGTACACCTCATTGGGCATGGAGAGCCTCCCAGAGTATGGGACAGGCACCAAAAACACAGAGCCCCGTACTTCTGAAAGACGGGGCTCTGTATAGAGAGATACAAGGAAATCCTTATCCTCTTTTTTCTTTGATGCGGGCTTTCTTTCCGGTAAGGCTGCGCAAATAGTACAATTTGGCGCGACGTACTTTACCCACTTTATTTACAGTGATGCTGTCGATAAACGGCGATTCGAGGGGGAAGATACGCTCTACACCCACGTTGTCCGACATTTTGCGCACTGTAAAACGCTTTTTCTCACCGCAACCCGAGATGCGGATAACAACACCGCGATACTGTTGGATACGCTCTTTGTTACCCTCTTTGATGCGGTAGGCCACCGTTACGGTATCACCGCTCTTGAACGAGGGGTGTTGTTTGCCCGTAGCAAAAGCCTCTTCTGCAACTTTGATCAAGTCCATTTTTAATAGCTATTTAAAATGTTTGTATTGAAACGTAATATAAACAGGTAACACTCTTCCCTGCCAGAGATTACGAAAAGCGGGGCAAAGTAACAAAATTTTTATGGCATAACCAAATGAATGTGTGCTTTTTTGCACGTTGCAGAGGCAGCGAGAGGCTATCCCTACCAAACTCTTGGCAACTAATAAATGTTAATTATCGCGAAGGTCCGCTCAGGCGGGACAAAGTTTCGTATTTTCGTCTATATATTTTATACAGCTCTGAATTTATGCATCTGCTCCGGATACCGCTCTATCTGCTTCTGCTCCTCTCGGCTTGGTGCGCCGAAACGCAAGCTCAGGAAAAAGGGCTGCTCATCGTCCACACCAACGACATACACAGCCAGATAGACCCTCTCTCGGACGATACCACTGATACCACCGGTGGCTTTCTTCGCCGGGAAGCCGTCATCGACAGTCTGCGACGCAGCGGGAAAGCCATACTGCTGGTCGATGCCGGAGACGCCGTGCAGGGAACCCCCTACTTCACCATGTATCACGGCCGGGCCGACATGGCCCTCATCAACCGGCTGGGCTACGACGTCATCACGCCGGGCAACCATGAGTTCGACAACGGCACAGAGGCCCTGGCTGCCCTCTACCGGAAGGTCCGGCCCGAGATTGTCAACTGCAACTACGACGTGAGCGGCACCCCGCTCGACGGACTCTTCAAGGCCGGTATCATCAAAGAGATTGGCGGGGTGAAGACAGGTATTCTCGGTGTAGGGGTAGACCTGCAATCGATGGTCGATGCCGAGAAGATAGCGGGTATCGTCTGCCACGACGGCATCGCGGCTGCTCTACACACCGCCGACAGTCTACGGAAGTGCGGAGCCGAACTCATCATCGTCCTCTCGCACATGGGCATCGAGCAGGACACCCTCCTGGCCCGACGGAGCAAAGACATCGACCTCATCGTCGGCGGGCACTCGCACACCCTGCTGACAAGGAGCCTGAACATCGCCGGAAAAGACAACCCGGTGTGTATCGTACAGACAGGCGAGAAAGGCCTGCACCTCGGAGTCGTAAGCTACGACCGGGGCCGGCTCGACGGCTATACCATACCCCTGACAGCCCGATACGACAGCCTGGCCAGCCCGGAAACAAAGGCCCTCATCGACACATTCAGGCAACCGCTGGAAAAGACAACAGGCACCGTCGTGGGGAGAGCCCTCCACCGCATGAAGATAGAGCGGCCGCAAAGTGTCCTCTCCGACTTTACCGCCGACGTGCTTGCAGCCCAGGCCTGCAAAGAAAACCGCCGTTGCGACTTCGCCCTCATAAACATGGGTGCCATACGCCGCGACATCGCACAGGGGCCTATCACCCGCGGAGACATCATGGCCTGCTACCCGTTTGAGAATCGCATCTGCTACCTTACGCTGCGAGGGCGAGAGGTGCGACAGCTCTTCGACATCATCGCCGCCCGGGGCGGAGAGGGTGTAAGCCGGGAAGTGCGTCTCATTGTCTCACCCGATAAAAAGGCAAAGCACCTCACCATCGGCGGGAAGAGGGTGCGACCATGGCGCCGCTACCGCATGGCCACCACCGACTTTGTGGCAAACGGCGGCGATGGCATGACACCGCTCACCCGATGCCTGCAACGTACCGACACTCCGTTTCTGCTGCGCGATATTATCGCGGCCGCCATCAAAGACTCCACAGAGAAGAGCGGTGGCATATCGGTTGCAACCGGAGAAAGAATCATCTGTGAATAACCTATCGATAAGAATGTATGCATAACGACTTGAAAAAAATTTTCCTCCTCTTTCTCCTGTGTGGAACGGCGTGGCTCGCAACAGCGCAGGCACGTCAGACCCCCCGTCTGATGAGAGAGGTCGACCAGCGGGCGATGAATCAGTGGGTCGACTCGGTCATGCAGCGGCTCTCGGTGCCCGAACGCATCGGGCAGCTGTTTGTCGTCGGGGTCGAAAACAACCTGAACGAACGGAATAAAGAACGGCTCCGCGCCCTCATCGAGCAGTGTCATGTGGGCGGACTGCTCTTCTCCAAAGGGACGGCCCCCGACCAAGCCACCCTCACCAACATGGCCCAATCGCTGGCCCGTGTACCGCTGCTGATTACCATGGACGGAGAGTGGGGCCTTGCCATGCGATTGAAAGATACGCCCTCCTACCCCCGCAACATGACTCTGGGTGCCGTCGCCGACGACTCGCTCATCTATGCCTACGGGCGCGAAATGGGCCGTGCCTGCCGCCGCATGGGCATACAGGTCAACTTCGCCCCGGTACTCGATGTCAACAGCAATCCGCAGAATCCCGTTATCGGCAACCGCTCGTTCGGCGAAAATCCCGACAATGTAAGCCGCAAGGCCCGCCTCTACGCACAAGGGCTCGAAGACGAGGGTGTGATGGCCGTCGGCAAGCACTTCCCCGGCCACGGCGACACCCACGAAGACTCACACCACACCCTGCCCTCGGTTCTGCGCGACCGCGCTCACCTCGACACCTGCGAACTGCTCCCGTTCACACGTTATATCCGGGCCGGATTTTCGGGCCTCATGGTGGGGCACCTGCTGGTACCGGCTCTCGACAGCACCGGCAGCCGGCCCTCTTCACTGTCGCCCCGCATCGTTACCTCGCTGCTGCAAGAAGAGATGGGTTTCGACGGACTGATATTTACCGATGCTCTTGAAATGAAAGGGGCCCGCTCGGCCTCTATCGCCCTCGATGCACTGCTGGCAGGAAACGACATTCTGCTGAAACCGCTGAAACCCGAGGCCGAATTTGAGCAACTGCTGCAAAGCTACCAGAACGGCACACTCCCGCAGGAAATCATCGACCGCCACTGCCGCAAGGTACTGCAATACAAATATATTCTGGGGTTACACACCCGGCCGACGGTCGAGACCGATTCCCTGACCGAGGAGCTGAACAGCCCCGAGTCGCGCCTCCTCATACGCCGACTCTCGGCACAGGCCATCACCCTGCTCGAAAACCGCGACGAGGTACTACCGTTCACCCACCTCAACCGGCAGCGGTTCGGTGTCATCACGGTCGGAGCGCAGAATGCCGCACCGTTTGTCAACAGGCTGCGTGAATACGCCCCCATCTCCTATGTAAGCCGTCTCCATGCCGCATCGAGCGAGGAGGAGATAAAGGGCATCATCGATGTCATTACCCACAGCACGACAACCATTGTCGCCCTCTTCTCCCGAAAAGAAGAAGATCGCCAGCTGGCACAAAAGATATTGAAAAAGGCAAAGGGGAAAATCCTCGTCTTCTTTACTTCGCCCTACACCCTGCCGGAGTATGATGCCCTCATCGCCGAGGCCGACGCCGTAGTGATGGCCTATGAAAACACTCCTGTCATGCAGGAGTGTGCCGCCGAGGCACTCTTCGGCGGAAGTGCGACCGACGGGAAACTGCCCGTGACGGCAGGTCCCTATCCGGCCGGCAGCGGCCTCTACACGCCCGAATGTCGGCTGGGACACGCCTACCCCGAAGAGGTAGGTATGGACAGCCGCACCCTGTGCCACATCGACAGCATCGTACAGGAGGGTATCGACAGCATGGCCTTTCCGGGCTGCCAGATTGTTATCACCCGCCACAAAAAAATCATTTACGACCGGGCCTTCGGCCACTTCGACTACGAAAAGAGCCACGCCGTAGAGAGCGACGACCTCTACGACCTGGCCTCCATCACCAAAGCCATGGGCACTCTGCCCGCCATCATGTGGCTCAACGACCACGAGCAGGTGAGCCTCAACGCACCGCTCTGTTTCTATCTGCCCGAGATGCGCGACTACGGCCTATCGGCCATCACCCTGCGGCAGACACTGATGCACGAGAGCGGACTTCCGGCAGGCATCTCTCTGCGTCGTCTGCTCATCGACCCCGACAGCTACACCCCGCCTCTACTCAAACGCGGCCGCGACAGCGAATACCCCGTCCAGGTAGACCGGGAGTGGTTTGCCCGTCAGGAGAGCCGGCTGAAACCCTGGCTTTTCAACGAAGAGAAAAATAAAACATTCCCCACACTCATTGCCGACGGGCTGTATGCCTCGCCGTCACTCTCCGACAGCATCTGGCACAAAATACTTTCGGTCTCGCGGGCCGACCGCCAATACCGATACAGCGATCTCAACTTCGTCATTCTGCAAAAACTTACCGAGCGGGTCTCGGGTGAGCCGCTCGACCGGTTTATCGACCGCCGTCTCCTGCAACCCATCGGGGCCTACCACACGACGTTCAAGCCCCGCGAGAAATTTCCCGTGAGCCAGATCGCCCCCACCGAGAACGACCAGCTCTTCCGCAAACAGCTCATCACGGGTTATCCCCACGACGAACTGGCCTGCTTTCTCGGCGGCGTCAGCGGTAATGCCGGACTTTTTTCCAACGCCCGCGACATGGTCAAGATATTGCAGATGCTCCAAAACAACGGGACTTATGGACTCGAAGACTATTTCGAGCCTACTACCGTGCTGAAATTTACCACCGAAAAAAGCTCTCTGAGTCGCCGTGGACTGGGATTTGACAAGCCCGACCCCGAAAGACCGCAGAACAGTCCCACCTGCGAAGAGGCCCCCGCCTCGGTCTACGGGCACACCGGATATACCGGGACCGCCTTCTGGGTCGACCCCGACAACGACATTATCTATATTTTTCTCAGTAACCGGGTATATCCCCACCGATGGAACACCCGTCTTTTCGACACGAACATTCGCACCCGCATACAATCGGTCATCTATCAATCGCTACAACCCGACAGCCTGTCGGTCGAATAAGCACCGTCGTCGGCCCGACCGCAACGACCGAATACCGACAGCCACTCGTCGACCTGCCGCGTAGCTCCCGCTCCATTTCCCGCCTCGGCAAAATGCCCTTCGGGAATAAAAAACACTCGGCAGGCCATACCACCCGCACACATACCGGCCGAAAAAGCCTCCGCAAGACCGGCGCCATACTCACCACAAGCGGCCGCGACGTCGCCACCGGCACCAATGTGCGACCCGAAAAGGAGTCTATCCCCTCCCGCTCAAAAAATCGGTGCCATTCGCCGGGGAGAAACACGTCGCCCCAAAAAGCCGACACCAGCATCATCACGTCGTAGCGGCACAACCAGCCGCCCCACACCTCCCTGACGGGCCGTGCCGACTGCCGCGCCAGGGAAAGGCTGCCGAGCAATACCTCCACTACCTCGTCCACTTGGGGAGAGGTGTCATAAATCACTCCTATGTTCTCTTTCATACCCAAAATCTCCTCAACAACAAAACAGGGATACATAAGAAACATACTCCGAGAACAGATTGTTCAGCACGACACATCGCCCCCGTCGCCGACATACACAAAGGGTCTACGCCGCCCTATCCCTCTATTCAGAGAGAGAGGGAGAAAAAGGAAAAGAGAGAAAAAATACCGAAAAAAAGAGAGGCTGTGCCTAGGGCTTCCCCACCGGCACAACCTCCCTGTATAGATCAAGCCGCAGATTTACCTCCGGCTATACATATTCATTTCCAAAACGGGTCTTGGCGTCGTTGACAAACTGACGGATTCGCTGCTCCTCGCTCTTGCGGCAGATGAGCAACACATTCTCCGAGTCGGTAACAATGTAATCTTCGAGGCCGTCGAGAATGACCAGCTTCTTCTCCGAAGTGGAGATAATGTTGCGATGACTGTCGTAACAAGTGGCACGGCCGTGCAGCACGACATTATCGCTTGTATCTTTCTGCGACAGGGCATAAAGCGACCCCCACGTGCCTACGTCGCTCCAACCGAACTCGGCACACAGTACATACACGTCGGAGGCCTTCTCCATGATGCCTATATCAATCGATATATTGGGGCAGGCAGCCAAATGCTTTTGTACCACAGATTCGCCACCGGGACGACCGAAACTCTCGGTACACGACTCAAAACGCATCGAAATCTCAGGCAGATAACGCTTGATGGCATCGATTATCGACTGCGCTTTCCAAATGAAGATACCAGAATTCCAGAAAAACTCACCACTGTCTACAAACACCTGAGCCAGCTCGCGGTTGGGCTTCTCGGTAAAGGTCTTCACCGTGCGAATGGCACCTTTCGACTCATCGCCTATCTGTATATACCCATATCCCGTCTCGGCACGGGTAGGCTTCACGCCCAAGGTCAGCAGGCACGGAAGCTCCTCGACGAAATCCATACCCTGCAATATCGCCCCACGAAACACCTCTTCACGGAGAATCAGATGATCGGCAGGTGTAACCACAAGCGTCGCCTCGGGGTCGAGCGCCCGTATGTGATAGGCTGCCCATGCCACACACGGCGCCGTGTTGCGCCGCTGCGACTCGGCCAGGATGCGCTCGCGCGGTACCTCGGGCAACTGCTGCATCACCAGGTCGACATACTGCTCATGCGTAGAGACAAATATATGGTCGGGCGGAACAATGGCCGCAAAACGGTCATACGTCATCTGCAACAACGAACGCCCCATACCGAAAAGGTCAAGAAACTGCTTCGGACGGTCGGCCCGGCTGAACGGCCAGAAACGGCTGCCTACACCGCCGGCCATAATCACACAATAACGGTTTGCTTCCATAGCAAAATAGATATCAAAGTTGGTACGGCTAATATACTACATAATTTCGGCAACACGACCCGGAAAAAGATTTTTTTTGATAAAAAACAACCTTTTCAATGCACGCGCAACACCTGTCCCATCACCGCCGAACAGCCCAAAGGACTCCTCATGCCTGCCTGCAAAACAAATACGGCACGCAGCCGCACACCATTCAAGACACGCGGCAGACTTCCCCCTCACAACCATGCGGCAAGATATCGCCACAACACACTACGACCCGACCTGGGGCAAATATCATCGGCAGGCAGACAGGCCACAATCAGCGAAAAAAAACGTGAAAAAATTTGCAAACCACAAAAGAATCACTACCTTTGCAACGCTTTATCGAGCCCAGATGGCGGAATCGGTAGACGCGCTGGTCTCAAACACCAGTGGATTCACTTCCATGCCGGTTCGACCCCGGCTCTGGGTACAGATTAAAAGGCTAAGTAATGAATTATCAATTACTTAGCCTTTTTACTTGTCTGATTTTTCCCCACATTTTCCCCACAGGCGCAAAAAATATAGTAGTAAATCATTATTTTCTTTGGCTACACAATACAAATACACTACCTTTGAAAAGAAATAAACTCAATTAAATGAAAGTCAATGGAACAAGGTGTTTGGCAAGAGATTGAACAGTTATACCAGAAGTTTCAGCAACTTGGTATTAGTGAATCGGTGGACTATGAAAAGTACTACCTCTATTCTCTTATTACCCATTCTACAGCAATTGAGGGTTCTACACTCACCGAAGCGGAGGCACAAATGCTTTTCGATGAGGGATTGACAGCTAAAGGGAAACCTTTGGTATATCATTTGATGAATGAGGACTTAAAGAAAGCTTATGAGTTTGCCAAAGAGGAAGCCAAATGTAAGAGGCCAATTAATTCAGCGTTTTTGCAAAAGTTGAATTCGACATTGATGCGTACGACAGGCAGTATTTATAATGTTATGGGGGGCTCTTTTGATTCTTCAAAAGGTGAATTTCGCTTGTGTGGCGTGACGGCTGGTATTGGTGGACGTTCTTATATGAGTTATCAGAAAGTCCCTGCCAAAATAGATGAATTTTGCACCTTATTACAGGAAAAGCAAAAGACAGTGGGAACATTTCGGGAACAATACGAATTAAGTTTCAATGCTCATCTTAACTTAGTGACCATTCATCCGTGGGTGGATGGTAACGGAAGGACTGCCCGCTTGCTGATGAATTACATTCAGTTTTGCTACAACCTTTTTCCAACTAAAATATTTAAGGAAGATAGAGAAGAGTATATTTCTGCTTTACGGCTATCACAGGAAGAAGAAGATAATCAGCCTTTCTTAGATTTTATGTTTGCTCAGTTAAAGAAATCCCTCACTTTGGAAATTGAACGATTTAAGACTTCTCAAAAGAAAATTTTTAGTTTTATGTTTTAGTTGTGATTGTATTGTTAATTAATATAGAAAGCTCCACCATTCAATAGCGAATCGTGGAGCTTTTTAGGTCAAAGTCGCATTCTTGTTAATATCCCGGATTTTGTGTCATTGACGAATTAACATCTATTTCTTGTTGCGGTATTGGTAATAGTAGTCTGTATTCTTCAATTCCATATACCTCTTTTGCAAAATTATTTCTTTTCATGAATGCGAAGTTTGTATTGGTATAGAGCATCAGCTGTAGTCTTGCATCTTTTATCTTCTCCAAAGTATTTTCACCTGTTACGCTAATGTGTTTAGCTGTGATTACTTTTTGCAACTGTGATTCGGCTTCCAATATCCTACCATTTTTATAAAGGCTCTCAGCATAAGACAAAACTACATCAGTATAAGTCATTATGGGAACTAATAGAGGGGTGCCAATCGAAATATTTCCACGCGACTGAGGCTCGTAATGAGTTACAAATATGGTCTCTTTGCTGCTTCCATTATTAAATAAATTCGTAATGGTTTCCTTGTTGTTATAATTGGAAGCATCCAGCTCATAGAAACCATTGCTGATAACTTCTCCCAAGAGCTTTTCTGCTTGGTTGTATTCACCTTGATACATACAAATATTAGCAAGCAATATTCTTGCTACATCTTTTGACAAGAAGAAAAAATCATTGGCATCATTATTAAGCGATTCATTCTTTTTCTCTTCAAAATTATCTATGGCTTTTCCCAAATTGGCTTTTAAGTCCGAGAAAATATTATGTATTGGAGTTCTGCTGATATTATATGCGTTATTTATATCAAGCACGTAATTTATATAAGGAACGTCTTTCCAAGCCACTGCCATATAGTAATAATGCATTGCGCTGAATACATTAAGATAGTCTTGATAAACACCGAGCTGTTCAGCTTCCTTTTCTTTAAATAGCATAATCATCCTATTGGCACTATAAAAATTACTCCAAATGTTTTTTACATTATCACAACTGGGGTAAACGTATTGACTTACCAAGTCAGCTTCTTTATTATAGTGGTAATATTGCTCAATAAGATTAAAATCAGATAGTCCGCGAGCAATGGGTAATGCAAAGCCTACGACAACCTGCTCTCCTGTCCGTCCTAATTTCGGTATTGAAGTGTTTCCATTTCCTTCTTGGATTACTTTTACTTCACCTACCACATTGCCAAGACAATCATATATGGTTACAGAAGTCGATTTAGCCGCTCTTGAATTTAGTCGGGAAACTTTAATTGTCAACTTGTTTTCGTTAATGCTTTTTTCTATCGAAATATCATCATTTTCTATGTGTTCATAGATTTCATTAAAAACGTTATCTTCTGTAATGTTGTCTATTGGTCCGTCATCGTCTTTATCAACTAACGGCGTTAGATATACCGGAATGGGGGAAGATATGTTGATTGTATAGATTCCTCCTTCATTGGGTACGTTAAGTTCCGATGTCTCCAATTTGACTTCTTGTCCATCTTGTAAAGTTTCATTTCCTGCAAGTCCGTCATCATCCCAATCTATGAAGTGTCCTAATTCTTTTACTTCAATTTTTAATCCAAGGTCATCATAGCGGTCTATGATATTTTCTCTTACAGAAGAAAGTTGATTGCTCAATGACTTTTTGTCTTCACTGATTTGTTGTAATGTGCTGCTTCCAAACTTTCCATTTTCACCAAATTCCCTACATAATTTTGCCAAATATTCTGTCAGGGCAGCTTCGCTTCTATCTACAAGTAGCAGAGAGGATATGGCAATCAAAGCAGCAGACTCATCTGTTCCTCCAGCAATGGAAAATGTGGACGCATCTTTTTCTGCATATTTTTGAAGTCCGAAAGCGGTAAACAATTCTTTTTGTGCTTGCTTATTGGCTTCTCCGAATTTTACCCCTTCCGCAATGAGTTTCTGTATTCTTTGATACTTCAAATGTGTAAGCAGGTTTACGTTTACTGTAGTTTCATCAGATAAATCTACCACGGCACGAAGATTTAATGTGCCTGATGATAACTCTCCTTCTACCTCGTTAAAGAAATAACCGTTAGCCGTTAATTCTGCATAGGGTGCTTCAAATAACTTAGAACCAAATGAAAAATTACCTAAATCGTCTTGAATGGTGGCTGAATACAAGCTTCCAAGTACTTGTAGATTTCCGTCCATCGGTTGAATGGTAATAGTAGAACCGCTGACGAACGGGCCTTTTTCTACTTTGCCTAATACATTATATGTCTTAGGCTCAAAATCATTTTCCATGCCGCTGTCATCGCTACAAGATGAGAGTGAAAATGCAATTGCGGCAAATAAATAGATGCATTGCTTGATGTTCATATGAACTTTGTTTATTGGTTAATTGGTATGGCGGTTGATGCGCTCAATCCTATCTGTCAAATTCTTCCTTGAAGATGTTTTTTTATTTGCCGTATGTTATTGGAAATGTTAATAATCACCATACATACAGCCCAAGTAATGATTACAGAAACTACTCCACCGAAGAAACAGCCCCAGCCTAATGCTTCATTGTCATCACCTACAACAATGCCAATAATGATAGAACCTATAAGTCCTAAAACTAATACTGCATAGGAGAAGAATGTGAGAATTGATTCTGCCGAATTATCGCCCAAGGATGATGATGTATTGGGTTGTGTTGAATGGGCATTAGATATTTCATTTTTGGGGGAATTCTCATTGAGTCCCAGTGCGTTTTTTACTTCGTCCATTATCTGAGTCTTTTTTTAAAATTAAAAATGAATAATATAAGTCCTATAGGAGCAATCCAATCAATTAATTGGAAAATATAGAATGATAGGGGTTGGTAACTTAACCAGCCTTTTTGAAATCCATCATAGATAGAAATGCTTTCTTCAAAGAGAACTGAAAAAAGCCATAAAATAGATCCAAGTAACCCCCATAAAGATGCTTTTTTCATACACTTTGTTTCTTATATAAGGCGAAAAAGAAATATGTAATAAGAGCAATCGCTATAACTCTAATAAAATTTGTGACAATATATAGTGGATTATAGTTTTCTACCAAACCACTACAATACAAATAAATGCTGTTTCCCCAATAAAATATGCTCAGAAGAAACATGAGGGCGAACCCAATCAATGCATACAAAGTAATCCTTTTCATGATGCTCTAAAAATGTCTGTCAATTCCTACAAGACTTTATTTATAAAAAAATCACAAAGCGTGGAACTGTATGCCACACTCTTACTTGAAGGTCGTAGGAAACCCTGAATACAGATGCAACAATAGCAGCCCACGCTATATGCGTGAGAACCACTATGCTATCCTTGTATTCAGATTGAAAATTTCCTACGTTTTCAAGTACAAGATAAGCATAACGCTTCTTCTAATTCTAACATGTCTTGGAAAGAGTTTTCTCAATCCGATGGCAAAGATACACAATTTAATTGATAATCGGGAATATAGAGCCGCAAACAATTAAGTTACATCTTAATTCCTCTACTTTTCTTTTCTTCTTGTTGCGGCATCCTTGTTCCATATCTAAGTCTGTGCCATTGTTCCCTGAACCAGTCGGCTATTGGCTTCCTGTTTATAGTCAGGTTCAGCCTGCTTTCATCGTCAGGGTCGTTTTCAACCCTTAAAATATCATCCTTTATGTCAAAGTTCCGCCTGTGCTGCTCGGAATAGATTTTACCGCTACATTTCAGGGCTTCTTTCTTGACCAAAAGACTTTCGGTCATTTCTTTAGAGAACCCCAGCATGGCACAGAACTTTTCCATGCGTAGCATTTCCCTGAACATCGGGAACCACCTGAAAGCCTTGTCTATGATTCTGGCGAGCCGTGACAGTTCTTTTTCCTTCATGTCAAGTTCCTGTCTGTGCATTTCCTTGAGATTGTGGATTTGCGTATCATGCTGTTTCTGCATCTGCTGTATTTGACTCTGCAATTTTTCAATATTGGTGTTCCGTTTTGAAACCTCGTCTTGCAGTCTCTCGTTGGCATGTTCCAGTTCTTTCAGTTTTCCGCTTCCGAAAAGAGAAGCAACACCGCTTGTTATGGCTGTCGCTGCTGTGGTGGCTGTCTTCTTTAGCTTGTCAGTGCGTATTTCTGATTTTACCTGTTTTAGTTCCTGTTCGGCAAGATTTATCTGTTCTTCTTTGTGCCGTTTGGCTGCATCCATGCGTTGCAGCTCGGCTTTCTGTTTCTCGATGATAAAGTCGTTACGTTCCAGATGTTCCTTACCTGTAACAGCCTTTGACTGCCCACGCTCCATCAGCAGGATGTCAGATGCCAAGGTCTGCATCTGCATCATGTCATCGTCATTAAGCTTTTGGCTCTTTCCGGTTTCGTGGTTCATCCAATCGAAAACGATATGGGCATGATAGTTCGGCTTGAACCATCTGTCCCCGACCTTGAAGCTTTCTCTGTCTTCCGCTTCCGGCTGACCGTTCAGCCAATGTCCTTCGTCCTTGTGCAGGAAGATTTGCAGCGGTGTGATTCCCCAGCGTCTTTGACATTCCTCACCGAATTTACGCACGTCTGCCAGTGTGGTGTCCGACCTGACAAGCAGCACTCCTTCACGTATGGGTGAGCATCCCGCAATTTTGACTGTCTTGCCGTTCTTGCCTTTGCGCTCCCGTTCCTTTTCCTGCATGGCACGTCCGGTCTTTTCCTTTACCATCTGTCTGATATTGTCATAATGCGTCCGCAAATCCGGACTGCCGAAGTCGGGATTTATCCACTGTTCGTTGTCGGTGGAGAGTTCAGAAACCACATAGATTCTGGACTCTCCGATGTGCCGCATGTATTCGGCAGTCCTCCTGTTGTGAGCCTCGCTCGATGCGATGTTGCAGGGCTTGATATGTATGCTTGATTTTGTTGCCATAGATACTTGTTTTTGATTTGTACTTTATTGCTTGCTTTTCCGCTGTCCGTAAACGCATGGGGTTCTTAGGGGTGCAACCCATAAGCGGAGATTGCAAAGAGAGGGTCACTCTTTGCTCTGGGTTCTCAGGGGAGAAACGCCCTGAGTGGGTCATTAGGGTAAAACCCTAATCCCCTCGGGAGAGCCCACAACTACGTAAGCGAAGCGTGTAGTTATAGTGGGCTATAACCGAAAGCCTCCCGGTTTATTGGGCGGTGTCTTCACTTTGATGGATTGAGCCTGTTTCTTTGTCTCTGTCCGTTTTTGCAGGTATTCGTTCAAATCCTTGCATCCGCTATAAATGTGTGAAGCGTCACGTATATGTCTGGTGTTGTCATACTCCTTTCTGATTTGCTGCAGGGCTTCCATTCCTGCACGGTCATTGTCAAGGAAACAGTGGATGCGTTCATAGCTGCCCAGCGGATAGAGTGCCTTGGAAACATTGGCAACAGAGTTCAGAACCATGTAGTCCTGTCTGTTGAAATCGGGGAATTGCGGACAGCTTTCAAGCCTTAGTGTCAGAAAGGAAAGGTAGTCCATGAACCCCTCAAAAACGTAACATGCTTTTCTCGGCTCTCCCGACTGTCTGATATGTGATATTTCCTTTGGTGCGATGCAGCCCTTGAAATATCGGTTGCGGATTTCATATCCGCCCGATATGTTCGGAAAGGCAATGGCGAAATACCGTTTGCCGTTGTTGGTAAAGTGTGCCTCACGGCATTCTTTTTTCGCCAGTGCCGTATTTATCCCTCTTTCCTGCAGGTAAGAGAGCAGGGCAGGAGAAGACAGCTGCACGATGTCAAACTGCTGGAAACTCGGTTCGGTGGCAGACTGCCTGTGAAAAGAGAAAGACACTGGACGGACATGCGGTGTCTGTTCCTCTATGCGTTTCAGGATATACGGAACACTCTCCGTTGCGTAGAGGTGTGCCGCCAGTGCGATGATGTTGCCGCCCTTTCCCAGACCGAAGTCGAACCATTGTTCACGTTCGGTGTTTACCTTGAACGAAGGCTCGTTCTCTTCCCTGAACGGGGATTTGTACCAGAGGTTTACCCCCTGCTGCTTTACGGGGGAATACCCCAGACTGTGTAGATAGTCTGCGATTCTTATCTTTTTTGCTTCTTCTGTTGTCATTTTCGTACGGTTTTGTGATGAGTGAAAAAACGATGATTTGATGAATTTTGCTTGTAATAAGCTGTTATACAGAATGGTAACACTTCATCATTTTTTCATCAGACTGCTTGCCAAAAAAGAAATGATGATTTCTCTTTTCATCAGCATTATATTCCGATGAATGAATGATGAGCTTGTATTATACTGTAATACAATGTGTTATATACCGTATTCATCATTTCATCAAAATAATCATATAGCGGTCAGCTGTTCCTTGGTTATCGTGTAGAACCTTCCTATTTTCCTTTTCGTCTCGTAGTGGCAGTCACGGTGGGGAGCAATCTCATAGGCGGTGTAGGAAAGTGAGTTCGGTGCGGAAGTCAGCTTCCATACTTCCTGAACCACTTTCCGCACCTGATATTTCTCTGCCTTTACCTGCGAATAGACAAGCAGTGTCATGAGGTCGTTCAGGCAGAATGATACGCTTTCCACATCCATGTTTGACATGATGTCAAGGAACAGTTCAGCCATTTCTATCTCCAGACGGTTGCGGTTGCTCCGGATGATTTTCTGCAGGGCTGCCGTATGTGTCAGCTTCGGATTGAACCACATACGGCTTTCCTTTTCCGTTGAAAGCTCCCTTTGCGTCAGGAAGAACAGGAAGGCAGGGATTTCCTCTTTCAGCTTTTGCAGGAAATTCGTGTCATCGTTCTGCAACGGATTTATCTTCCTTACCCAGTATCGTGTTTCCCCTGCGTCTATGATTACAGGCAGATACTCGTTGTTTGAACACAGTACGAACTTGGCGAAGAAGGCTATTTCCGTGCGGTCTTTCCCTTTGGCCTCCACCTTGTAATTGAAAGTGGTGCTCAGGTTTTTCAACCGCTCGCTGTCTTCCCTGCGGTTGAGCAGCACCTCGTCCACGACAATGAGCAGCTTTCCGGCCCAGTCGGAATTGAACTGGCTCCGGAAATCCTCATTGGTGTTGAATGTCACGTTATCCCCGAATACGGCTTTCAGGAAATTAAGGAACGTACTCTTGCCCGTGTTCCTCTCTTCCGATACCAGCAGGAGTATGGGAAGTTTCTGCAACGGCTGCAGGAACAGCAGTTGCAGATAGTCCAGTCCCAGATTGTACTGCTCACCGAAAATGTGTAGCACCAGAGAACGTATGTTCGGGAAATCCCCTATCTGCGGAGTATGCTCTATCGGTTCGTACAGATTCAGGAAACCGTCAATCTCCTTCCGGTAGTTCAGATGGTCGGGAACGGTACAGAATCCGTCATACTTCGGGACGGTCGCAAGATAGTTCTTTCCGTAGTCCTGCCTGAGTGTGCTGTTGTTCCATATCACACGTCTTTTCTCATACCCTCCGCTGGCGCAGGGCTGGTTTACGACCTTGTATAGTGTCGTTCCCACACGCATGTATTCTTCCTCTTTCATAGGCTCAGATTGAAGGATTGCGTTCATCCAGGATTTTCTGTATGTCCGACTGTCGGTATCTGACCTTGTTCCCCACCTTCACGGGTTTCAGATAGTTCTTCTTTGCCCAGTGCCAAAGGGTGGTGTCGCACACGTCGCACATTTTCTTCACTTCCTCCTTTGTGAGGTACTTTTCCTTTCTCGCTTCCGCAATGGCGGTGGAGAGTTCATGCTTGGCACGGCTTATCAGCTGGTTTGAAAACATGAGCAGGTCTTCGCCTGTCACTTCCAGTTTGATGTTGCCGTTTCCGCTTTGGATAATTGCCATCAGGTCTGTCATAGGCTTGTTGAAACTGCCGGTTGTAAGACTTCCCGTTTCGGCAGTATTATAAACGAAAAGCCACTACCCCGATTAGGATAGTGGCACAAATATATAACGAAAAATAATCGTAAATCAATGTATTTCAATGCGTTAAATTCGTAAAATCCAAAAACGAATTAAACGAATTTCAAGCGGATAGATAAGCCTTCAATTCCTCTATGGCAACATGGTCTTCCCCGATGTCCTTTATCAGTTTTTTGCTCCCTCCGAAAGGTGTGGTAAGGTTCCTGTACGCTTTCTGTATTCCCCTTTCGTGTACGATGCTGAGGTCTGTGTATTGCTGTTGCAGTGCGTTCCGGAAAGTCTTTATGGGACAGGGGCGCATGAAACGGTATTCCACCAGTGCGATGTACAGACGTGCGATGTCCGTTTCGGTCGTATGCGTTTTCAGCCTTATTTCGATTCTTTCCAGAATGACATCCCTGTTCTCTATCAGCAGCTCCGGCAGGGTACGTGTGTCGGCTTTTCGTCCTGCGCTCTTGGGCTGTCCCTGCTGCAGGCTGTCCGTATCTTCCGTTTCGGTTTCTTCAATGTCTTCTTCATCCTCAATAGACCATTCCACGAGGTTGTTTTCCTTAATGGCTTTCTGCTGCTTTCTGAAAGCCACCCAGTCCTCTTTGGTTCTCATGCCGCTGCTGATGCTCTTCTTGATGATGAACCTGACCATGTAGGAAACAAGCCATTTGTATAGTCCGGTAATACCTTTTCTTTTGGCCAGTTCCTCTCCCTGTTCCACCATGCACTCATAGCTCCGTCCGTAGTACAGCCATGCGAGCATGGCAGGTATGATGCTCCTCCTTTTTGAATGATGGAACTCGTTTACAATCTTTTGGGCAAGGTCAGAATCCAGAAGCACATTCTCCAGTTCCTCGAAATCGGAGATTTTGTCGTCTCCGATCCGTCTGCGTGTGGCTTCCTTGTATCTCGGTACCAAGGTTGTGGCAACCTTGAAAACCTTGACAAATCCCTTGAACTCCTTGTCGTTCATTTCTTCTACGAAAGTCGCATATTCATCGGGGTGGCTGTCAAGCCACTCCCTTATCAGTCTTTTGAAATTATCATATTCCTGTTGTCCCATATAGGTTTAGTCTAAAAGTTTAACGAGGTCTTTCTTCATCTCTTCGTCAATATCCCTGTACCGTCTAAAAGCCTTGCTGCCTTCCTTGTGTCCCGACAGTGCCGAAACAAGATTCGGGTCTTTCACTTTCTTATAAATATTACCGATGAAGGTGCGTCTTGCAAGGTGGCTGCTTGCCACTTCATAAAGCGGTTTTTTGACTTCATCACGTGTTAACGGGTCTAATATAGTGACAATCCTGTCCACTCCTGAAAGTTTGAATATCTTTTTTATTGCCTCATTATATTTCTGTTCGGAAATAAACGGCAGAAGTTTTCCCTCATGGTCTTTATACCGTTCGAGAATTTCCTTTGCCTTGTCGTTCAACGGTACACGTACCGTTACAGGATTGCCCTCTTTGGTTTTCTTCGGTATGTATTCAATGGCTTCATTTACCACGTTCAGTTTGGTCATTCTGTACAGGTCGCTTACTCGGCATCCTATAAGTGTCTGGAAAATGAAGATGTCCCTCTGTATCTCCAGCTGTGGGGTAGCTGACAGGTCAGCATTGAAAATCCTGTCCCTTTCTTCAAGGTTGATATAAACAGGAGTTCCGTATTTGCATTCCTCTATCGGAAACTTGTCAAACGGTCTGTTGGAGGTCAGCTTGTTGTCGAAACACCACAGAAAGAATGTGCGTATTCTTGAAAAGCAGTCTATCAGAGTGTTTTTTCCACGTGGTTGCGGAGTTCTCTTTTCTGGAATGGCTTCATAAATGCTCGGGTACAATTCATAATATTGGTATTCGTTCTCGAAGAAGTCCCACATGTCCCGAAGCGTTTCAGGTGTGACGGTATCAACATCAAGAACAAAGCCTTTTTGCCCTCTTTTGGTTTCCCGTACATACAGTTCATAACGCAATAAGGCTCTTTTTACCACCCTGAAATTCTTTTTCCTTACTTCCGATAACGGATGCTTTTCCAGAAAACTGTCAAACAGCTCTCCGAAAGTTGGCTTGATGGCAATCTCTTCCGGTGTGAAATACTTTTCAGGATGATAATATCTGTCTAAGGTCAGTTTCAGCCATTCTTTATCAACGGATTCTTTTTCCGTATGAAAGGATTTTTCCACATAGGTTTTCAGCTTTCGTATCTCTTCATTTATACCAGTCCTTAAATCTTCGTTGCAGACAGCTTTTGTTTTTACACACTCTGCTTTGTCATCCCACAGGTTGGGATTGATTGAAAGCTGGGTAGGAGCAACAGAATCAAGCAGTCTTCCATTTCTCAGACGGATATAAATAGTTGCGGTTGATTCAGTATCATACCGTTTTGCCGCTTTTTTAATGATGAAAGTTACTTTCATAGGCTTACAGGTTAAATATCTATCTGGATGCAAATATAGATATTTTCCCCACATTTTCCCCACATCTGCTAAATAATTTGCAATCGGATTAATTCGGATTAAAATTTAATATAATTGTAAATGATTGATATATAGTTATATTGCTGTGTTTTTCTGCGTTTTTCTTTTTACCCACATTTTCCCCACTTTAATTATTTCAAATGCGGCTCCGGGTACCAATAAAAATCGCTTAATTTGTTGATATAGACGAATTAAGCG
>ERZ824600.1909-NODE-1909-length-23766-cov-4.215048_pt1 | contig 23766 bp, 22 predicted proteins | sample MGYA00519933_ERZ824600 | MGnify/ENA primary metagenome ERZ824600 (study PRJEB31778, sample SAMEA3449178) | human gut metagenome | biome: human gut; feature: human-associated habitat; material: faeces | place: United Kingdom | collected 2010/2012 ... | reverse complement strand
GTTCCCATCCCGAACACAGAAGTTAAGCTCACTTACGGCGAAAATAGTGATAAGCGAAAATAGCAAGTTGCTAATTTTTTTTTGCTTTTTTTTTTATATAAAAATAAAAGAAAGTATTGAATTAGACTTATATATTTTATATAATTAATATTGGTGATAAGAAATGAATTATAAAATAAATACGCACAATGAAATTGAAACAATGGAAATAGCACAAAATATAGAATCTGAAAAATTTCCTAATATGGTTATATGTTTAGATGGTGAATTAGGAAGCGGAAAAACAGTATTTACTAAAGGATTTGCACAAGCTTTAGGAATAGAAGAAATAATTACATCTCCAACATATACAATTATAAAAGAATATCCAAATGGTGAAATGCCACTATATCACATGGATGTATATAGATTAGATGGTAATTATGAAGGAATAGGAATAGAAGAATATTTTACCAAAGGAGGAGTTGTTATAATAGAATGGGCAGAAACAATTAAGGATATTTTACCAAAAGAAAGACTAGATATTAAATTCAAAATAATAGATGAAGAAAAAAGAGTTTTAATATTCTCACCTCATGGAAAAAAATATGAAGAATTATTAGAGGTTTCACTATGAACTACCTGTTTTTAGACACAGCATCAAGTAGAGTAATAATAGCATTTATACAAAATAACAAAATTATTTTTAATGTTAATTTAAAAAATGATAATAACTTATCAAGTAAGCTAATTGTATTAATAGATGAAAATTTTAGAAAAAATAACCTAAAACCAACAGACATCAATAAAATATTTGTTGTTAATGGTCCTGGCTCATTTACTGGTATTAGATGTGGTGTTACAGTAGCAAAAACATTGGCATTTTTATTAAATATTGAAATTGCAACAATATCAGAATTGGAGACTATGGCAAGTGGTTATGAAGAAGATATTTGTACGCTAATAGATGCAAGAAGAGGATATGTATTTGCTGGAATCTATAACGGTGTAAAAAATATTATTCCAGATAAATATATAAAGTTCGATGATATTATAACTTTTTTTAAAGGTAAATTAGTATCATATGATTTTGAAAATTTTTATGAACCTAAAGTCGATATTTTAAAGTTAATAAATAAACATAAAGATGAAAGTATAAATCCTCATTTATTAGTTCCTAATTACTTAAAAAAAACAGAAGCAGAGGAAAAACTCGATGCTAATAGAAATTAATAATTATAGTGATATTAAAATATGCGATTACCAATTTTCGTATAATGATTTTGAAAAAGTATATGGCTATTATATTGAAAAAGAACTTGTAGGAGTTATCGATTTTTCATTAATTTATGATAGAATCGAAATTAATTATATATTTGTAAAAGAAAATTATAGAAGAAATGGTATTGCAAGTAAAATGTTGGAATATGTAATTTCATATAAAGTAAGCATTTCATTAGAAGTTGATGAAAAGAATATAAAAGCACTTAAATTATATGAAAAATATGGATTTCAAAAGAAAGCAATAAGAAAAAATTATTATGGAAATAATAATGGTATTTTAATGATAAGGTGATATATATGTATATAATGGCATTTGAATCTAGTTGTGATGAAACTAGTATATCAATAATAAAAAATGGTGTTGAAGAAATAGCTACTTCTGTAGTTACTCAAATGTACACACATGCAAATTATGGTGGAGTTGTACCTGAAATAGCAAGTCGTATGCACGTTGAAAGTATAACTTTAGTAATTGAAGATGTATTAAAAAAGGCAAATATGAAGATGGAACAAATTGATGCATTTGCCGTAACTTACGGACCAGGATTAATAGGTTCATTATTAGTAGGATTACTTGCTGCTAAAACATGTTCATTTGTTTATAATAAACCTTTGATTAAAGTAAATCATATGGCAGGCCATATATACGCAAATAATTTAGTAAAAAGATTAGAATTTCCATTAATTGCACTTGTTGTAAGTGGTGGTCATACAGACCTTTATTACATGAAGGAAGATTATAATTTTAAAAGAATAGGCGGAACACTTGATGATGCTGTAGGAGAAGCTTATGATAAAGTTGCACGTATATTAGGATTACCATATCCAGGTGGACCAGGAGTAGATTCATTAGCGCATATAGGAAATGATACATACAATTTACCTCTACCACTTGACGATGAAAGTTATAATTTCAGTTTTAGTGGTTTAAAAAGTGCAGTTATAAATTTAAAACATAATGAAGAACAAAGAGGAAATGAAATAATAAAGGAAAATTTAGCTTGTTCATTTCAAAATAGAGTTATTAACATTTTAGTAAAAAAGACAATGAGAGCATTAAAAGAATATAATACAAATAGACTAATAATAGCAGGTGGAGTAAGCGCGAATAAAGGATTAAGAGAGGCATTTATTAAGAAATGTAAGGAAAATAATATTGAATTAATTAAACCACACAAGAAAATTAATTTTGGTAATGTTTCTATATTTCCAATTTCTGTTTCACATTCTGTACCAGATGCAGTTATGTATGTTGTAAATACTAAAGATGGAGCAATATGTTATACTGGAGATTTCATTATTGACCCAAGTATGCAAGGTGCTTATGATATGGATATAGGTAAAATTGCCTATATTGGTAAACAAGGAGTATTATGTTTATTATGTGAATCTTCTTTTGCAGAAAAAAATGGTCATACATCTCCGAAACACAGACTTGTAAGCTTTTTTGAAGATGTCATAAAACATCATGACAAAAGAATTATTTTTTCTGTATTGCCAACACATTTATATACAATATCTGAAATATTTGAAGCTGCAGCAAATTCGCATCGTAAGATAGTTTTAATGGGAAAAAGACTTCAAAATGTATTAAATTTTGCAAGTAAAGAAGGCTACATGCATTATAATGAAGAATTACTAGGGGATTTATCAAATATTAATGATGATAATGCCATTCTTTTAGTAATGGATGATAGAACAACGCCTTATGCTAACATGAATAAAATTCTAAACGGCTACGATAAATTTATTACACTAAAACCAACAGACACAATAGTTTTCGCAGAACCACGTTATGACAGTACTGAAAAAGTTTTAGTAAAACTTCAAAATGAACTTGCTAAATTTGGCTGCAATATTGAAACTATTGATAAAGAAAAAGAAATACTACATCATGCATCACGTGAAGATTTAATGCTAATGATTAAGCTAATAAATCCGAAATTCTATATGCCAGTAAAAGGTGAATATCGTTACATGGTAAATAATGCTAATCTAGCAAGTAACTTAGGAATTCCAGATAGTAACATTTTACTTAAACAAAATGGAGATGTTGTGACATTTGAAAATGGTAAACTTATAGATAACTTTGCCAGAATTAAAGTAGATGATGTTTTAATAGATGGAACAAGTAATGATGATATTGGGGATTTAGTTATCAAAGATAGAGAAATGCTTTCGGAAAATGGTATAGTACTAATTAGTGCCACAGTTGACAAGAAAGATAAAGTTCTACTTGTGGGTCCAGAAGTTACAACCCGTGGATTTATCTATGTTAAAGATTCTGCAGACATGATTAAAGAGATAAAAGTAATATGTGAAGCCATTATTAATAGAAATATAACTCCAAAATACATTGATTTTAATCAAATAAAAGTTGAAATAAGAGAAGAACTAAGTAGATACTTATATGAACAAACAGAATGTAAACCAATGATAATTGCGGTTGTTCAAGAAGTATAATTTATAAAAAATCACTCATACTATAAATGGGTGATTTTTAAATGAATGATGTAGAAGCATTAAATGAACTATATAAAGTAGTTACAATGGGAATAATAGGAATTGATGAAGTAAAAGGGCATATCGAGGATAAAGCATTAGCAAAAACTATGAGTGATGCCAAGAAAAAATACATGGTAAATAAAATGGATATTACAAACATGTTAAAAGAACTTGGTGAAGAGCCAACAGAAATAAACATAATCATCAAAATGTTTAATGAAATTTATACAGGAATAGAATTAATTAAGTGTGATGATGCAAAAATAGCAAAAATGTTAACTGAAGGAACTAATAAAGGCATTATCAAAGTTGAAGAAATACTGAACTCTGAAACTGATAAAAAAGTAACTGAACTTGCTGAAGAATTATTAGAACTTTTAGAATTTCAAATTAAATCATGGAAATCATATCTTTGATATTTTTAGTATAAAATTTTAACCTCTTGACAATAATTAAAAAAAGTTATATTATATCTAGGCATTCGAGGGGAAATTATGATTAAAAATAATATTGAAGAAAAAAATAGTAAAAGAAAAGAAGAAATTGACCAGATAATAGGTAATTTAGAACTTGTCCAAAATGATTTAAAGGTACTATTATTAGAAGAGGATACAAAATTATCAATAGAAAAAGGCAGATTATCTGAACTTAGTTCATTATCAACAAAACTCAGAAATAAAAAAGACAGAGGAACAAATGATTTTTTAATGAGCACAACAATTTTTTTATCGATAGTATTAATGCAAGCTATAACTTCACTTGGAACTTTGTTTTATTTAGTTTTAGTTATCTATTTATTAAAAGTTCCTAAATTCATAAAGTTATACAAAATGATAAAAAATAAGGATATTGAGAATTTAGAAAATGCTAAAAGTGATATTAAAAATAAAATAGATGAGTCTTTATATTACAAAAGAATGTTAGAACAAAGGATTCGAAAAACACAATATAAAATTGAAGAAATGGCAGTTGAAAAAAGTGTTTTAGATGACATTAATTTTTATTTTGAAAATCAAGAAGAAATTAAATGTGATAGAGAATTTAATCTTCAAAGAACAAGACAAATGTAAGTTTTTATTTTCATACTTGTTATGGCACAAAAAAGTATTGAAATAGATATATTATCAAATACTTTAAAAAATGAAGTTGTACCATATTGTTTAAGTAGAAAATTAATAAAATGAGCAAAAAAATATTAAAAAAGATAGATTAATCTATCTTTTTTTTGTATAATAGAAGAAGAGGTGAAAGAAATGAAAATATTAGCAGTAAATGCAGGTAGTTCATCATTAAAATTTACATTAATTGAATTACCAGAAAAAAATGTCGTAGCAAGTGGATTGTTCGAAAAAATAGGTATAAATGGTTCTTGTTATACAATTAAATATAATGGAGAAAAAGTTAAAAAAGAAGTAAATTTAGTAGATCATTCAGTTGCTGTAAGAATATTAATGGAAGAACTTATTAATATGGGAATAATAAGTTCATTAGATGAAATTGAAGGAGTAGGACATCGTATGGTTCATGGTGGACAAGAATTCACAGAATCAGTTGTATTAACAGAAGATGTTCTAGCTAGAGTTGCTAAATATAATGAATTAGCACCACTTCATAATCCAGCCAATATCATGGGAGTAAAAGCTTTCATGAAGGCATTACCAAATACAATTCAAGTTGGTGTATTTGATACAGCATTCCATACAACAATGAAAGAAGCTGAATATTTATATCCAGTTCCATATGAATGGTATGAAAAATATGGTGTTAGAAAATATGGTTTCCATGGTACAAGTCATAGATTCATTAACAAAACAATTAGTGAATATTTTGGTAGAAATGATTTAAAAGTTATCTCTTGTCACATTGGTAATGGTGGTTCTATAACAGCTATTGATTCTGGAAAAGTAGTTGATACTTCTATGGGATTTACACCACTTGCAGGTATAATGATGGGAACTCGTAGTGGTGATATTGATGCATCAATGTTATCATACTTAGAAGGCAAAACTGGAAAATCACTTGAAGAACTTACAAATGACTTAAATAAAAAGAGTGGACTTTTAGGTGTAAGTGGAGTAAGTAGTGATTCAAGAGACGTTGAAATGGCTGCTGATGAAGGAAATGAAAGAGCAATATTAGCTCAAGAAATGTATGCTAAAAAGATAGCTAATTATATAGCAATGTATAACAATTTACTTGGTGGAGCAGATGTTATCACATTAACTGCAGGTGTTGGTGAAAACAGTAAAACAATGCGTAAATCAATCATTGAAAAAATAGCATCTCTAGGTGTTAAAATAGATGATGAAAAAAATGATTTCCGTGGAGAATTCCGTCTTATTTCAACAGATGACTCAAAAATTCCAGTATATGTTGTTCCAACAGATGAAGAATTAATGATTGCTATGGATACTATGGAATTAAAGAATAAAAATAACTAATTAGAAAGAGTGATAAAATGAAGGAAATGTACAAAAAAATAATTAAGATAATCAAAAAATATGACAAAATAGTACTAGCACGTCATATTAGTCCCGATCCAGATGCTATAGCTAGTCAAATAGCTTTAAGGGATTCAATTAAATTAACATTTCCGAATAAAGAAGTATATGCAGTAGGTGCAGGAGTTCATAAATTTAAATATTTAGGAGCTCTTGACAAACCTGATTTAAGTACTTTAAATAATTCTTTATTAATTGTACTTGATGTTCCAAACTTTTATAGGGTGGATGGTATAAATGGTTTAGAATACGACGCTATTTTAAAAATAGACCATCATCCAGCAGAAGACATCGTTGGTGATGTTGACTGGACTGACTCAACCAAATCCAGTACATGTGAAATGATTGCAGAACTTCTTCTTTATAGTCCACTTGCCATGGACACCAAAATTGCTGAAGATTTATATGTAGGAATGGTTTTTGACAGTGATAGATTTTTACTACCAAACACTAGTGCTGAAACTTTAAAAACAGCATACGAACTTGTTAAAACAAGCAACATCAATTTTGTAAATCTTTATGACAATTTATATGAAAGAAGCATAAATGAAGAAAAGTTCCGTGCATATTTAATAAATAATATTGAAATAACTGAAAATAGATTTGGTTTTATCTTTGTACCAAGTGAAGACTTAAAGAAATTTAATGTTGAACCAACAAGTGTATCAAATCAAGTTAATGATTTCTATTTTATTAAAGAACTTATGTGTTGGATGTTCGTAGTATATGATGAAAGAAATGATATTTATAAAGCAAATATCAGAAGTCGTGGACCAGTTATCAACGAAGTAGCAACAAAATATAATGGGGGAGGACATAAATTTGCATCTGGATGTCGAACTAGTGATTATAAAGTAATTGAAGCTTTAGCTAAAGATTTAGATGCAACATGTAAAAAGTATAATGATGAAGAAAATATCTAATATAAAAAAGAAAAATAACAAATATATAATAACTCTAGGTGATAAAACTCAGCTAGAGTTTTATAGTGATACATTAATTAAATATAATTTACTAAAACCTAGAGAACTATCTGATTTAGAGTTTAAAGAAATAATTAATTATAATAATTATTATGAAGCTTTCAATAAGTCATTAAAACTCATTAGTAATAAACAAAGAACAAAAAAAGAATTAGAAAATAAATTAAAAGATTATTCTAAAGAAACAATAGGTAAAGTAATTAAAAAGTTAGAAGAACTAGATTATTTAAATGAACAAAATTACATAAGAAGTTATATCAACGATCAAATAAATCTAGGAATAAAAGGTCCAAATTATATAAAAAGAGAATTAGAAAAACTAGAATTAAATTCATTATATATAAACGAGGTACTAACTAATATAGATGAGTCTATTTGGAAAGAAAAAATAGAAAAAATTATAAATAAGAAAATAAAAGCTAATAAAAATTTAAGTAGGAATAATCTTATTTTAAAACTTAAAAGTTATTTAATATCACTAGGTTATGAATCTAGTATGGTAGTAGAAATGCTCAATTTAGTAGATTTTGAAGAAAATAATTCCATATTAGAAAAAGAATATCAAAAAGAATATAAGAAATTAAATAAAAAATATAATGGGAAGGAATTAGAAAATAAAATAAAGTTTAACCTTTATAAAAAAGGCTTTTCTTTAAATGATATAGATAAAATTCAAAACAAATACTAGATTATCACCAAAATAATTGCTATAATAATTGTATAAGATAAGGTGATATTAATGAAGTATATGAAAATAATGATACTTACAATAACTCTTTTACTATTAACCGGATGTGGGTGGAGTGATGTCCAAGATAAGTATGAAGATTTATTAAATCAAAATATTTCTTGTACTTATTATACAGAAGAAAAGAGTGCCTCAGACGATTTTTTTGGAGTGGGAACCATGGTATTATCTGCAGATTATAATGGTTTTTATCTAAATTTGAACAATAATAAAAAAATAGTTTTATATGACAATAATGGAGAAAATACTTATTTAGACTTTCCAACTCAATATGTTTATATGCAAACAGATTTCAAAGAAAGTTATTTCAAAAAATATCTAGAAAATAATAGCTGTCCTTCTACAATTTATATTTATATGGGAGGAGATCCTTATTTTTCAGTTAATAGTTGCGATGGAATAGGAGCTTGCAGTTCTTATGTCCTTAAACAAAATCAAGTAACAGATGAAAATGGTGAAAAGATTGATTGTCACTATCCAAATGCAGTTGCGTGTGCTAAAACATCAACAGAAAATACTAAACCTAAGTATTATTTAGAGTTTGGTTATTATAAAAAATCAAATGGTACAATATCAAAATATTTTGGCGTTTCATCAGATAAAAACTATAAAAATATGGAAGCTGCTATAGATGACGATGAATTGACAGTTTATGAAAATTTATCATTTTTTACGGTTACGTCAGATGCTTCAAAAGAAATATATCTTTCTAACAATAAATTTATTGCCATGGATAAGTTAATCATAAAACCAACTGTGACAACCAACACAACTTACTTTATTACGGGACCAAATTCAACAAATTATGGAGATTTAGATGAAGTTGGTAACGAGGAAGTTCCAAACATTGATCCGGACAATTCAGAAATTGAAAATACACCGCAAGAGGATTTGGATATAACAGAAGTTGAAGTATGTGGTGCAGGAACAACATCGCTTCTTGTATTTCAAGTAATAGGTTATATAATATTAATAATAAAAATATTAGTACCAATTATATTAATAGTACTTGGAAGCATAGATTTAGGAAAAGCATCATTAAGTGGAGATGACAAAGCAGTAAAAGAAGCAGCAATTAGCTTCGCTAAAAGAGTATTAATTGGATTAATAATATTCTTCGTACCAACAATATTAGATTTCTTTTTAGGACTTGTTGAAGGCACAACTGATGTATCCAGTAAATACCGTGGATGTACAGATTGTGTACTAAATCCAAATAATAGTAGTAAATGTTCTCCAAAAAAGTTGAATGATAATAACTCTGCCCAAGATGGTGTTTCTAGTAGCGGAAAATTTTAGTAAAAGAGGTCATTTTTAGCAAAAAAATGCTAGATTTGGCTTTTTTTTAGTTAACATTTGTGATATAATTTAACTATCAGTTTTAAGTGGGCAGAAAATCCCACTTTTATTATTAGTTATGGAGGTGTTTATGAAACTAGTATTAGACAAACTTAAAATTGATTTACAAGAGGCTTTTGAAAAGACAGACATAATTGTTGATGACATAACTTTTGAAGAAAAAGGAAAATATAAGTTTTTAACAGTAACTTTAGATAAAATCGGAGGTATTGATTTAGAAACAATAGTTGAAGCCACCAAAGTTGTAAATGAAGTAGTGGATAAAGCCGATATAACAGATGATAGCTACATATTAGATGTAGTAAGTAAAGAAAGAGGAGAGTAAAAATGAGTAAACAACAATCAAGTGGAAGTGAATTAATTAAGGCATTAAATGTTTTAGTAGAAGAAAAAAACATAAGCCCAGATGTAGTATTTGAAGCTTTACAATTAGCCCTTCAAACTGCATACAAGAAAAATTTTAATTCCAAGACAAATGTTAGAGTAGACATCAATCGTGAAACTGGAGATATCAAAGTATATTCATATTACGTTGTAGTTCCTGAAATAAAAGAAGCAGAACTAGTGGAAGATGAAGAAGGAAATATTACTAGAATAGAACCAGAAATTAATCGTGATGCTCAAATACTTTTGGAAGATGCCCAAAAGAAGGTGCCAAATATCAAAGTTGGTGAAACAATTGAAGAAGAAGTAACACCTAAAGATTTTGGTAGAGTAGCAGCAGGAACAGCAAAACAAGTTGTAATGCAAAAAATAAGAGAAGCAGAAAAAAACAGTGTAATTGAAGAATTTTCTGATAAACAAGATGAATTAATGATTGGTATGGTAGCAATGGAAGACCAAAATAACTACTATATTGATTTAGGTAGAACCAGAGGAATACTTCCAAAAAGAGAAACAATACCAGGTGAACAAATCATAATGGGTTCAAATATTAAAGTATATGTTAGTAAAGTTGAAAGTGGACCAAAAGGACCAATCATCAAATTATCAAGAAATAATTATGGATTTGTTAAAAGATTATTTGAACATGAAATACCAGAAGTTGCAAATGGCACAATCGTAATTGCTGGTGTAGCTAGAGAACCTGGTATTAGAACAAAAATTGCTTTATATTCAATTAATGATAGAATAGATGCAATAGGTTCATGTATCGGTGAACGTGGTTCAAGAATAGCTGGCATTTTAAAAGAACTAAAAGGTGAAAAAGTAGATTTAGTTTTATATAGTGAAGATGCAGCAGAATATATAAAAAATGCTATGACACCAGCAAAAGATGTTATAGTATCAATACCAGATGCTGAAGTAAGAAATGCTCTAGTTATTGTGGGTAGTGATAACTTATCAGCAGCTATAGGTAAAAAGGGAAGTAATATTAAATTAGCTAGTAAACTAACCAAATATCATTTAGAAATTAAGACCATGGAAGAAATACAACAAGCAGGAAACAAATAATGAAAAAAATACCAATGCGTTCTTGTATCATTACTAAAGAAAAGCTACCAAAAAAAGAATTAATCAGAGTAGTTAGAACCCCTGAAGGAGAAATAGTAATTGATGAAATAGGAAAAGCAAATGGCCGTGGAGCTTATTTAAAAAAAGATATTGAGGTTATAAAAAAAGCTAAAAATAATAAAGTATTAAATAGAGTACTTGAAGTAGAAGTGCCCGATTCTATTTACGAAAAATTAGAAGAAATAGTACAAAAATAACGAAAGGTTGTGATTAAATGAAAGTATCAGAATATGCAAATGATGTAAATTTATCTGTAGCAGAAATCCTAAAAAAATGTCATGAACTAGCAATAAATGTTAATACAAAAGATGACTATTTAACAGATGATGATATCATAATGCTAGATAACACTATTAATTTAATTAGTACGGATGAAGAAATTACTTACGAAGAAGAGGAAGATATCGAAGATAAAGTAGATGAAATAATGACATCTTCAAAAGTAGATAAAACAATGAAAGAAAGCGTAAGTAAAGAAAAACTTAAGAAAAAAGATGCCAATAAACAAGAATTTAACATGTTAAAGAAAGAAATGTACAAGCATAAAAATAAGCTTATGAAAAATGAAGCTGATGAAAACATTGTGCTTTACAAAAATGGCATGAGTGTTAGTGAATTTGCTAGCGTTTTAAATGTTGGTGGAGCAGAAATCATTAAAAAATTAATGGAAAATGGTTTAATGTTAAGCTTGAATCAACCAATAGATTTTGAAAATGCAGAAATTATAGCACTTGACTATAATAAAACTTTAAAAAGAGAAGAAACACAAGATGTTACTAATTTTGAAGAATATGAAATAATAGATAAAGAAGAAGATTTAGTAAAAAGACCACCAATAGTAACTATAATGGGCCATGTTGACCATGGTAAAACAACACTTCTTGACTATATAAGAAATACACATGTAGTTGATAAAGAATTTGGCGGAATTACACAACATATTGGAGCTTATCAAACTAAATACAAAGATGAACTTATAACATTTATTGATACACCAGGCCATGCAGCTTTTACAGAAATGCGTGCCAGAGGTGCATCAGTTACAGATATCGTAATTATAATAGTTGCAGCTGATGATGGTGTAAAACCACAAACGAAAGAAGCAGTGGATCATGCATTAAGTGCAAAAGTTCCAATTATTGTTGCAGTTAACAAAATTGATAAACCAGATGCAAACATTGATAGAGTTTTAACAGAAATGGCTGAAATAGGCATAACACCGGAAAGCTGGGGTGGAGATATTCCATTTATAAATATATCTGCTCACACAGGTGAAGGAATTGATTTACTTCTTGAAACAATTCTTACAATTGCTGAAGTAGGTGAGTTAAAGGCCAATCCAAATCGTTATGCAGTCGGAGCAGTTATTGAATCAAGACTTGATAAAAATGTTGGGGGTATTGCATCATTCTTAATTCAAAACGGAACACTTAGAATTGGTGACCCAATTGTTGTTGGAACAAGTTATGCTAAAGTAAGAACTATGAAAAACGATCGTGGTGAATCAATCGTTGAAGCTGGACCATCAACACCAGTTGAAATAACAGGTTTAACTGAAAATCCATCTGCAGGTGATAAATTTATGGCTTTCGAAACAGAAGCAGAAGCAAAATCTGTAGCAGAAAAAAGAAAAGATGCTGCTAAAATGAATGCTGGTAAAGATAAAAAAGTATCACTTGATGATTTATTTGCATCTGTTGATGCTGGAAATAAAGAAATTAATGTAGTTTTAAAAGCTGATGTTCGTGGTTCTGAAGAAGCAGTAAAAAATGCTTTAGAAAAAATCAAAGAACAAGATGTTTCTGTTAAAGTAATAAGAAGTGGTATTGGTGCCATCACTGAATCAGATGTAGTTTTAGCTAGTGCATCAAATGCCATTATTATTGGATTTAACGTTGTAGCATCTTCAAGTGCCAAAGATATAGCCAAAGATAATAATATTGATATAAGATTATATACAATTATTTACAAGTTAGTTGAAGATATTGAAGCTGCTATAAATGGTATGTTAGACCCAGAATTTGAAGAAAAAATACTTGGTGAAGCCGAAATTAGAAAAATATTCAAATTTTCTAAAATTGGTAACATTGCAGGTTCATATATTACAAATGGTATAGTTAAAAATGGCGCTCTTGCTCGTGTTATACGTGATGGTGTAGTAATTGCTAGTGACGAAAAAATAGCATCTCTTCAAAGAGAAAAAGACACAGTTAAAGAAGTTAAAAAAGGTTTTGAATGTGGTATTACCTTAGAAAAATTTAATGATTTCAAAGAAGGCGACACTATCGAAGCTTATGAAATGATCGAGGTAAAACATGCCTAAGTATAAGATTGCTAGAATAGCAAGTGATATTCAAAGATATCTTGGTGATATTTTAATAAATGAAGTAAACGATGAAATTTTAAAGCATATAACTATAACAGGCTGTGATTTAACAAATGATTTAAGCTATTGTAAAGTATATTTTACTTCATTTGACAATTTAGATATTAAATCTTTAGAAAAAGAAGTTAACGAAGCAGCACCATTTATACGTGGAAAACTTAGTGAAAAATTAGAAATCAGACATACACCAGAATTAAAATTTGTATTTGATAAATCAATAGCTTATGGGGAAAAAATAGAAGCAATAATAAAGTCAATAGACAAGGGGGAATAAAATGATAACTTTAGTAAAAAAAATACCTGCTGCATACGAAAATGCAGTTCTTGAAAGATATTATAAATTTTACCAATTTCTAAATTGTGAAAGAGATATTTTAAACAAAAATCTTAGATTCACAATGGATGAAAGTAAACTAACTGACAAAGAATTATACAACAAATCATTTATGGATTCTAGAAAAACAATAAAGAATGAAAATTACAATTTCTCTTTCTTATTATCATTTGATTGTGAAGAAAGGTTAGTAGCAGTAACAAGAATTTATATAACTAAAACACGTGTTAACGTATGTGATATGGTTTATTTAAATTATCCAGATATAGCAGAAAAATTAATGTTACTAAATGAAATTATTCAAAAAGTTGAAGAAATTGCTAGTTTAAGTGGTCAAGAAATTGATTTTGAAATTCCAATTAATGATACAGCTGCTATGAGTTTTGCTACAACATGTGGTTTTAAAGAGCTAAAAGGAGAAAAGGAATCATATAGAACTTTAGTATTTATCAAGCAAATAGAAAAGAGAGAAATAGATGGACAAACTCTTAGTCGTAAACAAGGAAAAGAATCTAACTAGTAGAGATGTAGTTAATAATTTAACAAAAATATTTAATACCAAAAAAATAGGTCATACAGGCACTTTGGATCCAATTGCAACTGGAGTACTTGTATGCCTTTTTGGTAAATACACCAAACTAGTGGATTTACTAACATCTCTAGACAAAGAATATATTGCAGAAATAAAGTTAGGAATTAAAACTGACACTGGTGATATAACAGGTTCTATAATAGAAAATAAAAAATATAACATTACTAAAGAAGAAATTATAAAAGTATTTGAGAAATTTCCACAAAAATATGAACAAACAGTGCCAAAATATTCAGCAGTAAAAATAAATGGTAAGAAACTATATGAATATGCAAGAAATAACATTGAAATTGAATTACCAAAACGTGAAGTAAGTATATTTTCTCTTGAGTTAATAGATTATGAAAAAGATATAATTAAATTTAAAACTCATGTTTCAAAAGGAACATACATTAGAAGTTTAATTGAAGATATATGTGAAAAATTAGGTACTATAGGTACAATGAATAATCTTATAAGAACTAAGCAAGGAGGTTTTGATATAGAAGATTCATTTATACTAGATGATATAAAAAATGGTAACTTTAAATTTCAAAACATTCATGAATTTTTAAAATATCCAAGTATAGAAATAAATGATGAATTAATTAAAATTATAAAAAATGGTGGAAGAATTAAAAATATTTATAATGTTCAAGATAAAGTAATATTTACCTATCAAGGTGAAGATATAGCAATATATCAAACAAATAATGAAACTTTAAAACCATACATAATGTTTTAAAGTTTTTGTTTGAAAAAATTTTTTCTTCACAAACTAATATAAAACAATTGTATATAAAATAAAACTATGTTAATATAAAAAGATGGAGGTAACTTATGCAAATAGATAATATTGAAGAACTAATTAATAAAACAAATATTACAGCATTTGTCCATACATCCGATATAGTAGCAGGCAAAACATATGATGTTAGTAAAATTTCATTTTTAAATAAAAAAGAAAATTATAATGAAAATGGTAAAGTAACTCACTATTGGTACGAAGTAGATGATGAAGAAAAGCCAACATATTACGATGTTATGGTTTCAATTGAAAACAATAAAAAAATATTAAGAACAGCATGTGATTGTAAAAATTTTCGAAGCATAAGAAGTTGCAAACACATTGCTGCGGCAATATTAAATAATTATGAAGAAATGTTTGGTAAAATGTTTATTAACATTCCCAAGATATCAAGTAGTATATTAGAAAAATTTATTACGAGTGAAGAAAACATTATTAAAAAAGAGTTAACTGTTAATTTGATAATTAACGTTACAGAAAGAAAAAGCAATTATTACTACTATTATAATTCTATAGAATGCACAGTAAAAATACTTATCGGAGATGAAAAATTATATACTCTAGGAAATCATGCAAGTGCTTTTAAAAGTGTATATGAATCCGGCGAAGGTGAAGTTTACTTTGGCAAAAGTTTTACATATAATCCTCAAAAATATTATCTAAGTAGTGATGCCGAAACAATTTTAAAAGCTTATTATAATACTTTTGATGATGGAGGATATAATTATATCAATACATCATCTTTAAAAAAATTTTTAAATAAACTAAAAAATATAAAATTTGTTATTAACAATTATGAAGTTGATGGCATTAGTGAATACTTTCCAATTGATACAAATTTAATAAAGAAAAATGAAACTTATGAATTAGATTTTGATTTAGAAAACATAGAAAACTTAATAGAAAAAGATTATGAATACATATTTTACAAAGGAAAGATATATCATTTAAATGCCAAAGAACAAGAATTAATCGAAGATTTAAAACAGAATGAATTAGATAAACTAATAATATCTAAGGATAAATTAGACCTATTTAACAAAGGTCTTCTTAAAGTAGTTAGAAAAAAATTAAAAATAGATTCATCCGTTGTTGACATAGTTTTACCAAGTATTATTAAAGCAAAACTTTATTTTGATATTAGAAATGAATATATAATTTCTAATATAGTATTTAATTATGATGATAAAGAAATAGATTACTTTAATAAATCAAATGAAATACTACGAGATATAAATTTTGAAACGAGTGTCTTAAATGACATTGGCAAATATGGTTTTATACTTGAAAAAGATAAACTAATTTTACGTGATATAGAACAAGAAGTAGAATTTTTAGAAATTGGTCTTGAACAACTTGCTACCAAATACGAAATATTCACAACTGAAAAATTTAAAAATATTAAAATTAAAAAGAAAACATCTGTATCATCAATGTTTGGCATAGGTCAAGACAATATATTAAGTTATAACTTTAATTTAGGTGATATTAATAGTAGTGAACTAGTAAGTATATTTGATAGTATGAAAAGCAAGAAAAAATATTATCGTCTTAAAAATGGTGATATTATAAATCTTGAAGATGAATCACTGCAAGAACTAAACAATTTAACTGAAGAATTAGAACTAACTGACGAAGAAATAATAAATGGCAAAGGAAGTATATTAAAATATCGTGCTATTTATTTAGATAGTTTAAAGAAAACAAAATATTCAATTATTTCCACAGACAATTTATTTGACAACTTTATAAAAAACTTTTATGAATATAAAGATAGTAATTTGAGTTTAGAAGATACAAGTATCTTACGTGATTATCAACTAACCGGAGTAAAATGGCTATACAATTTAGCTAAAACAGGTTTCGGTGGTATTTTAGCAGATGAAATGGGACTAGGTAAAACAATTCAAGTCATCTATTATATAAAACAAATGTTAAAAGATAGTCCTACATCTAAATTTTTAATAGTGGTTCCAACATCACTTGCATACAACTGGGAACATGAGTTTGATAGTTTTGCAAGCCAAATAAAAAAAGCAATTTGCATAGGTTCAAAAGAAAAAAGAAAACATATTTTAAAAGATTTAAATAAAATAAATGTAATAATCACTACATATGGCTTATTACGTGAAGATGAAGAAATTTATGAAAATTTAAATTTTAATACCATGATAATTGATGAAGCTCAAAATATTAAAAATAATCATGCTGGTATTACAAAAGTAGTAAAAAGCATAAAAGCAGAAACAAAATTTGCTTTAACAGGTACTCCGCTTGAAAACTCAATACTTGAATTATGGAGTATATTTGATTTTATTATGCCAGGTTATTTAGCAAATTTAACTAAATTTCAAAGTAAATATAAAATTAAAGATTTTGATGAAGATAGTGAAATATTAATTAAAGGTTTAAGCAAACAAATTAATCCATTTATTCTAAGAAGAAAGAAAAGTGATGTTGTTAAAGAACTTCCTGAAAAATTAATAAATGACATATACATTGATTTAAAAGATGAACAAAAGAAACTATATGTTGCAGAACTAAACAGAGTAAAAGAAGAAATGGATAAGATTATTAAAGAAGAGGGAATGAATAAAGCTAGATTTTTAATTCTTCAGTTACTTACTAAATTAAGACAAATTTGTATAGACCCAAGTATCGTATATGATAACTATTCTGATGGTTCAAATAAAATTGAACAGTTGGAAAATATTGTAAGTGAATATACAAAAAACAATCATAAAGTATTAATATTTTCATCATTTAAAACTGCTTTAAACATAGTTAAAGAGAAATTAAATAATGCCAAAATAAAAACTTATATGATTGATGGATCAGTACCAGCCAAAACTAGAATAGAAATGGTAGATAATTTCAATGAAAATGATGATATAAAAGTATTTTTAATAATGTTAAAATCTGGAGGAACAGGATTAAATCTAGCATCAGCAGATGTTGTCATTCACTTAGATTTATGGTGGAATCCTCAAGCTGAAAATCAAGCAACAGATAGAGCCCACCGAATAGGTCAAACCAACACAGTTGAAGTAATTCATTTAATAACCAAAGGAACTATTGAAGAAAAAATATTAGAACTTCAAAATAAAAAGCGAATATTAAGTGATAAATTAATAGATGGAGAGATAAGAGATAAAAATATTATATCAGAACTTACCAAGGAAGATATTGAGAAGTTATTATCGTATGAAAATAAAGAATAAAAAAAGAAATGTTAATTTAGTTCTCGAACTAAATGCATTTCTTTTTGATTTGGATATAAATTTTCAAGTAATTGATATTGTATAGCTAAGTCAAGTGCTAAGGTAACAAGTACTTCTTTAGTTTTTGTGTAATCACAACACACAATTTTTTCAGTTCCATCAGGCATTACAAAAGTCTTTTTATTGTGTTCATCAACTTTAATATTATGAACTTGTGACTTATGAACTTGATATATTCTATTATGAAGTCTAGGGGAGCCAACAAATAAAGAAATTTTATTAATAGGATCAACAACAAGTTGAGTTCCAGCAAATCCAGGTGACATAAAAGCTCTACCAGAAAGTGGAGGATATACAGATAAAAATTCAGGATCTGGTTGTTTTAAATAAACTAATGAACCATAAAATCTCGTATATTTATCATCATCTTTGAAGCCAGTTTCAGTATCACTCATAGATAATAAACTATCTTTAGTAATTAATCTTTCATCTATTAAGGCTTTAGCAAATTTTATCATATCATCTTTAGTAGAAAAGAAACCTGCATGACCTGGAGCAATTCCTTCTTTTTGACCAATAGCATTAGCTTTTGGATCATGAACAGTACCTGGAACATTATCATATCTAGTTATAGCACTGCCATCCTGAGTAATAATTGTAGAGTAATTTTCATTAGCAACTCTATCTAAATCATAAGAAGGAACATTTAAATAAGTATTATACATTCCACATCTTCTAAATATCATTGTTTCTACAAATTTATGAAATTTCATACAAGTAACTTTTTCCACTAAAACTCTTAAAATCATAGCTCCAATATCAGTATAAGCATTCTCAGGTTGAACATCTCTAGGATAAGCCTGATATAAAATATTTAAAGCTTCTTCTTTATTTTTAGCGCTATCTATTCTACTTGGAGTAGCAACACTCACTCTAAATTTTAGTAAATCATAAATAGTAGTATTACCTAAGTTTTTAAATTCAGGTACATATTTTGTAACAGGTTCAAAAACATCAATTAATTTATCTTCAGCAAGTATCAAAATTGCAACCGCAGTAAATGTTTTTGAAGTTGAAGCTAAATCAAAAATAGTATTTTGTTCAATAGGTAATTCATCTTTAACTAGAATACCATTTTTCATAACATATTCTTGTCTATTACCACATATAACAGTATCCCTATTTTTAAATGTTCCAAAATCCAATATAAGTCCCGGAGTAATCTGAGTATCTTTAACAAAATTATCAATTATTTCCTTTAATCCACTTTGAAGAAATAGCTTTAATCTAAGCGTAGTCAAACTAGCATAAGAATTTTCTTTTATAATCTTCATGACAGGTTTAAGAAGTTTCTCATAATCTTTTTCAGTATAAATATCTTGTAAACAAGGTATATTAGTATCATTTTGATTTTTTATTAATGTGTCTAAATATTTTTTATATGTTATATATTTCATCTTATTATCCCCCTAAGACAATCATATTATAATAAATGTTGAAAAATTTGTCAATTTATAGTGCATAATTTTTGAATATGTGATAAAATTAAAAAAGGTGAAAATATGAAAAGGACAAATAAGACAACAGAAGCAAAATGCACAGATTTTGCTAACACAATCTACAATATCAGAAAGAAAAGAGATATAACACAAAAAGAACTCGCAGATTTAATTGGAGTTTCTGACAGAACTATATCGAAATGGGAGAATGGTTCAACAGTTCCAGATTTAGAAACAATAAAGAAATTATGTAATGAATTAGGAATATCTCCAGATTCAATAGTTAAATCGGAGAAAAATTATAAAGATAGACTTCAAGATTTTAAGAGAATGGTAGGTAAATTTATAAATTATATTTTGAAAAATATCTTTTTAATAGGTTTTATAGTAGTATTTATATTATTACTAGCATACTTTATCAATAATTATAATACAATAAGAATTTATAATCTGACTTATGAAAGTGAAAATATTACTTTTGAAGATGGTTATTTCTTCAAAACAAAGGTTTTAAATATAATAACTATCAACAATATCAACTTAGAGAAAATAAATTATGAACCAACAAGTACAAAAATAGAACTTTATACATACTTGAATGGAGATAAACATGTAATTTACGAAAGTGATACACTTAACAACATTTATATAGAGGAAAGCAAATCCTACTCAGATTTATTAACAAAAGATGTAATTGAAAACATCAAGAACAATTTATATATTAAAATTTATACAACAGATATAGATAACAATAATTATTCTTATGAAAGCAAATTAATATTAAAGCAAAAGTTAAACAATAATAAACTTTGTTATAATGAATACATCAAAGAACAAAATAAAAAAATAGAGGATTTGGGTTTGCAAAATCCTTTTTTAGTGCTCAAAGAAAATGGTTATAATATGGATAGTACAAAACCAGTAGTAGAAAGTGATAATAGTATCAATAAATTAGAAAGTTTAGGATTTACTTATGATGATAAAGCAAAAACTTACACAAAAGTAGATAATGATGGTGGAGTTATTGAATTCAAATTAAGTACAAATATATTGAAGAAAACGATAAATTGCGAAAATATTAAGATGAGTACAATTTATTTAATAAATTACAATAAAGTTTCTAGCTCAATATATAAAAATAAAAAAGAAATTATAATGAATTTAAATTACATAGTACCAACTAATAAAACAATTTGTCTAATTGGTAATTGCAAAAATTATCAAAAAGAAATTGACTACATTCTCAGTGTTTATAACGAAATAATAAGTGTTCTCTAAAATGAGATATGCAACTCCCGTGATTTTCTATTTTCTTTTTCGACATAATCTGATACGATGAATTTGGAACAGAGAGGAGGTGCACTTGAACAGCTGAAAAAACTTATTATGACTATTTCAATTCTGTTAGTAATGATTATTTCAACAAATGTAAAAGCAGCAACGTTAACAGATGAAGAATATGATAGGCTTAGAAATGTATTCTCAGATACACGTATATCGTTAATGAGTGATGAAGACGCAGCAAGATATTTAAGTTATGATTTAGAACATACCAACAAAGTAAGTAAGTACTATAAGGTTACAGAAACAACAAATGGAACAATAACAACAGAGGTCAGCAAAGAAGAAGCAACAAACGCAGCAAACAGCAATATATCAACAATGAGTACTATACACACAACATCTTATAAGAATATTCAAATATCAGCAACTAAAACCGGTGGCAATAGTTATCTTATTTATCTAGCTAATGCTTGGCTTATTACTCCCAAGGTAAAATCTTATGATGTTATAGCTATGAGAATCGAAGATGCTACCATGGTTACAGGCACTCAAATCGGAAGCCAAGTATATAAAACTAATGGTATTTCAGATTCAGTTGAATATTCATACAACGGAACAAATATGGTTCTAAGCTCAAATGGCTTTGGTATATCAATGAATTTAGTAGACGCAGCAAGTGAATTTGCTTGTGATATACAAGCTGTTGTAACAGCAACATCTCAGTGGGCTACAGTATATGGTAGCTATCAACATGCAATGACAGCAGTTACACTAGCTAAATCAAAATCATACACAATAAGTCACAATGGTTATGGTAAAGTTATTAATTTTGCCACAGCTGTTCAAAACGATTATGATAACATGCAAGGAGTGTCAATTTCATTGGGATACACAGCATAGTAACAATTCTGAAATGCTATCATATAAGTATTCTATAAAAGCATATACAATACGTAGAGATTATAAGTGGTATTCAACAACAGTCAATTTAATAGTGTAGGAACTATACGAGGTTTGTGTTTAACATATATAATATATTAAGCTTTTGTAGTACAAAAAATCATCTTAGAATATTGCAACATTTCCATTAATCCACCATGAGTCTAATTGTAGGAATAAATTCCGTCCACACATCATACGATTAGAATAGAAAAATGAAAGATGGTGGATTAATGGAAAAAGAAAAAATTATATCATCAATAGCAAAGCGCGGGGATGGTGAAATCTACTTAGGAGTAGTTGGCGCTGTTCGTACAGGTAAATCAACATTCATTAAACGATTCATAGAAAATCTAGTTGTACCTAATATAACAGATGAATATGAAAAGAAAAGATGTTTAGATGAAATACCTCAAAGTGCACAAGGTAAAACTATCATGACAACTGAACCTAAATTTGTCCCAAGTAACGGGGCCTCAATCAAAGTCGGCGAATTCGAAACAAGCATCAAGTTAGTTGATTGTGTAGGTTATGTCATTCCTGAAGCTAATGGTTTTGTTGATGAAGAAGGAAATCCAAGGATGGTAAAAAGTCCATGGTTCGAGGATGCGATTCCCTTTGTTGAAGCAGCTGAAATAGGAACAGAGAAGGTTATCAAAGATCATGCAACAATAGGGATTGTTGTCACAACAGATGGTTCATTCGGTGAAATCAAAAGGGAATCTTATCTCGATGCAGAAGAAAAAGTTGTAAGTGAATTAAAAACTATTGGAAAACCATTTATAGTTATTCTAAATAGTATTCACCCAACAAATACTGAAACACAAGAACTTGCAAGAAACTTAAGTGATACCTATGATGTGCCAGTAATGCCAATAAGCGCTGAATTAATGAATGAAAAAGAGATAATGGAAATACTTAAAACAGCACTTTATGAATTCCCAGTTTTAGATATCAAAGTTAAAGTGCCAGAGTGGGTAAACGTATTACCAAATAATAATGAAATTAAAATGCATTATTTAGAAAAAATTAAAGAAAGTGTAATCAGTGTTGAAAAAGTTAAAGATGTTGACTATATATTGGAACATTTCAGCGATTCAGAATATATTTCAAACTCCTTTATATCTGAATTAGATGCATCTACGGGAACTGTTACAATAACTTTAGAAAGCTCAAATGAACTTTACACACAAACACTTAAATCTTTAATGGGCGATATGGTAACTACTAAAGCAGGACTTTTAAAAATATTTGCTAATTATAAGGAAGATAAAGAAGAAATGGATTCTTTAAGAGGTGCTATAAAAATGGCCAAAAGTACTGGTTATGGAATAGTATATCCTGGATTAAAAGAATTAAAACTTCAAACTCCTGAACTTGTTAAACAAGGTAGCAGATATGGGGTAAAACTTAAAGCTGTTGCATCAAGCATTCACATGTTAAAAGTAGATGTTGAATCGACTTTTGAACCTATAATAGGTAGTGAATTGCAATCTAAAGAATTAATTGATAGATTAATGAAAGATTATGAAAACGATGCATCAAGTATTTGGAAAAGTGAAATATTTGGTAGAAGTCTTGAAGCAATTGTACAAGAGGGTATTCAAGCAAAACTTAGCATGATGCCAGATAATACAAGATATAAACTTAAAGACACAGTTTCTAAAATAGTAAATAAAGGTTCAAATACTTTAATTGCAATAGTAATTTAGCTATTGCTTTTTTTGTTAATTAATAGGCACTTTTTATTAAAAGGTGCCTTAATTTTAAATAATAAAAAATCTAGGAGAATAATTTCTTCTAGATTTTATAAGACTTTCAATGGTGGGCTGTTAGGGATTCGAACCCTA
>ERZ824600.1904-NODE-1904-length-23781-cov-5.303127_pt1 | contig 23781 bp, 26 predicted proteins | sample MGYA00519933_ERZ824600 | MGnify/ENA primary metagenome ERZ824600 (study PRJEB31778, sample SAMEA3449178) | human gut metagenome | biome: human gut; feature: human-associated habitat; material: faeces | place: United Kingdom | collected 2010/2012 ... | reverse complement strand
TGTGCATAACATTAATGTCTTGACAACCTTAAAGTTACGAAAAATATTCCAATTAACCTACTGATTTACAACTAATTATAAATAAATTTAAACAGATTCTAATGTCAATGTGTTGTTTTTTTACTACTTTTGCGGTGAAATTCAACTATCCATAAAATGGACAAAGAATTGATTACAAGTAAGCTCCTGTTCCGGTTATTGGCAGCAGTTCCGGTGTTATTGTCCGGATGCGCGGAATTTGAGGACTATTCATCCTCGAAGAATGACAGTGAGTATGTAGAGATGGTCTTCACGCAAGACAATAAGGGTACGAAAGCTGAGATTGGAGAAGACGGCAGCGGATCTTTCACAGAAGGAGACAAAGTCGGACTTTATATCTATGGAGAGCAGACAAGACAGGTCATACTGACCATGGAGGACGGGCAATGGACTCCGAAACTGCAGAAAAGTGAGCTTGGCTCGGGTACTGTGCGCCTTTCAGCATACTATCCGGCCAGAGAGGATGTCTCGCCTGAGACAAACCTGCACACGCATCGTGTGGACACCGACCAGACCGGTAACGGGTATGAGGACTCTGACTTGTTGTGGAGCCACCTTGACATAGAGCAGGAAGATATTACCGGGGATGTGATAGAGATGCCCTTTATGCACGGTATGCACCGTCTGTCAATCAATATCTCAAGTGACGAAGGCTCTCTTCCTGATGATCTGACTGTCACTGTGAGGAATATTACGGAAGGCTCATTCGACCTCTCGACAGGAGGTATTGACACTCCTTCCGGTACAATGGAGGACATAACGCCCCGCATATTGTCCGAGGGAAAGTATTCGGCGATTCTTTTCCCCGGGGATCTTGGGGAATATGCCGAAGGATGGGTGGAGATTTCCGCAGGTGGAAAGACATCCGTCTACAAGGCACTGGCTACGATCGGAGAAAGCAGTGTGTTGGAGAGCGGGAAGGAGACCGTACTCAACCTGCGTCTCAAATCCGACGGAGATATCGGAACCGACCCTGACCCGGATCCTGATCCTGATCCTGACCCGGATATAGACTACGGCGGCAAGACGTGCTGGGTTTACGGGGTCAAGACCGCCAGCCTGCCCGATTATCCAAAAGACAACGAGTCCGTCCCTGAGTACAGTTTCTTGGTGCCTGAAAACTTCCCCAACGGTATATGGTACAAAGTATCCGGCATTGCGTATCTGAACTGGCAGAGCGACTTTTTATGGTATGACTGCGATAAGGACGATCCGGACGATAGTGGATCCCATCCTGGATACCATGACAGCAATATGTGCTGGGCGGCGGGTGCGTCAAATCTGCTGCATTGGTGGACACGGCTCAATGAACCGTATATCGAGGCGTATGATGCAAGGTACAGTTCAAATCCATGGCCGGCATATCCGCGTCCCTCTTTCGGGTTTTCCGATACTGAAGGCAGTGAAATTTTCGACTTTTTCAGAGACATATCCAGAAACAGAGGGGGTTCGGATGCCGTCGGAATTAACTGGTTTATCTGCGGGACTCCGGGAATATCATCTCCTGATCCTGATATTGATGACAATTATGGAGGATATTTCACGGAAATATTCGACAACATAGATGTTGCGTTCAGACCTGAAGACGCCATGAATAAAGAGAGTTTCAACAGGATTATCAAAGGCGCTCTGGAAAATAAGCAGGGGCTGGGTTTCGAACAGTCTAACCTGAACCAAGGGGTTACGCACGTTATGACAATCTGGGGTGTGGAATTTGATGATGAGGGTTATGTATCCGCCATATATTATGTAGACAATAATGACCATTATAACTTTGAGGTTAATGGAGGTTCCAATAATTACCAGCGCCACCGCCTGATACGCCAGGAGATTAGATACCGGGAAGATGGACCTTGGAAAGTGCTGATGGGAGATTCCAGCATATATCCCATATCCTGTATAACGGTTGTGGATTTGAAACGGGATATCTGGCAGAAAGAATTTCCCGAAGTTGAGATTAATGAAAGTTTTATTCAATAAGTTGAAATAACGATGAACAATACGACGAAATATTACAGTTTAATTATAGCAGTGGTTGTCCTGTTTGCAATGATGACTGTTTCCTGCGAGAAATCCCCTGTGGACAAAGGCACAGATGAGACTGACAGGATGATAGATATCCGGACATCCATCGAGGCCCTGACCAAATCACCCGCACTTGACGGGAACGGAGAGGGAAATTTCTCCAACGGGGATATCTTTACGCTTGTGGTTTCAGGAAGCGGTTTCCCGAATATAGACACAAGCTACACTGTCGGGACGACTGATCTCTCATGGGCGGATCTCAATCTGCCGGAAGATGCCGGGAACGTATATTTCTCAGGCTGCTATCCTGTCCAGGGGAAGGCAGTGGACGGAATATTGACATTTGTCGTCTCCCCAGCGGAAAAAACCGACCTGTTGCTGGCCGAGGCGGTGCAAGTCGGGAAAAACTCAGAAGATGCAGTGAGTCTGGTATTCAAGCATGCTCTGCACAAACTTGTGGTAAAGTATGTGTCCGATGATTTGACGGATGAGCAGCTGTCTGAGATATCCACATCGGTCAAGGCTCTTTCCTCATGCGGCATAGATCTGGCAAAAGGGGCAATACAGAACGGTACGGCCTCCGGACTGTCAGAGGTGGGAACCATGCAGGGCAGTCAGGTATCATGTTTTATAGTTCCTCAGGAAAAAGACAATGTGACGCTTGAAGTAAGTCTCGGTGACATGGTGCGTACACTAAGTGTTCCCGACAATGATCAGGACGGCAGGCCCGTCAGCATGCTTGATGGAGGAAGATGCCTGACAGTTCAAATAAATGTATCCTCCGATAAGATTGAACTAGACGGAGTGCAGATAGAAGGATGGGGGCAGCAGGGCAGTGTTGACGGAGACATCGAGTTATAGTTTGCATTTCGCCTATTTTAACGTACTCGGTTTAATGACTCCCTGTAGACATTGTGTGGGAAATGCCGAAATGTCTGGATACATACCGGCTGAAATAGGAAAATGACGAGAAGTTCATCCCGGCGGCTATCTCCGACAGAGGCAGTTCCTTTTGGCACAGGAGGTTCGCAATCTCATGCAGGGTGAAGCGGTCTATCCAGTAAGTGACCGGTATGCCGCAGGCTTTCCTGCAAATCTCGGAGAGGTAGTGGAGAGTGACACAGAGGCGGGAGGGGAGGTATAGTAGGGGACATCCCGGTGCAGGATGTACTCCCTGTTGTAAAACATTCCGATAAACCGTTGCAGCAGCCTGGCCGCGTGCGTGGATGTCGTACAGATCCAGGAAGTGTGCAGTCATAAGGCAACCCAGCGTTTCCTCTCGGAACAGGTGCAGCCTTCAGTCCGTCAGCCTTTCCCGGAGCCGTTCCATCGACATCACGAACTGTTTGGACAGTCCCATCGTGACGGCGTTGTAGTCATCAGATTTGGAGAAACCAGAAGCCAGCGACATATTGGCCAGTATGACGTAGTCGCCCGCTACGATGTTGTAATTGATATTCTGGATGCGGAAATTCATGCTTTCCCTCGTGCAGAGGATATGGATTACGCTCTGGGGATGCTCCATGACATCGAAGTCCTGATCGAGTCCATGAAGAATATCCAGTCCTTTTCCTGTTGTTCCATACGTTTCCCCTGTTTGCCGATCTGCGGTACGGATGTAGGCAAAAAACCACGAAATGTGAAAATATATCCCCCGATTTTGTAACATTCGGATTACCTATATCCTGTAATTTTGCAACGTGAATTAAGAATCTGTTTAAATTTATTTATAATTAATTATAAATAAATTTAAGCAGTTTCTCAATCGTTTTTATACAAGTTGTACATATCTGATACCCATCCTTTCAATGTCTTTCTTAAAGATAACGGAGAAATGACTTCTATCATGGCTCCTGCGCTAAGTAATCTCATTATAAAATCGAATGTGGGAGCAAGGAATAACTCAAAGTCGGCATATTCACCGTTATCTTCCAGCAACCTCTGGCTATGATGCAAGGGAAGCGAGTTCATATATGGGATATGATCACGGTAGGCTCTGATAACTATCCGTTCGGGCTTTATATTGCTGTCGGATATAATCCCGTAATAATTTGAGAAATAATCTGAAGCGGAAAAATCTTTGGGAAGTTTGAATGTGTCCGTTGTTATTTCCAAATCCTCAATGCGGTCAAGCCCGTAAATCCGGTAATCATTATAGTGGATATTGTGAGCCAGAACATACCAACGGTTTTCAAACAGCTTTTATAATTTAAGACCTGCCACATGGTATTCAATGGGGCGTACTAAATATAAAGTTTTTGAAAGTTTGCCAGATTTTCTATCTGCTTTAGATTTCGTTATAAAGACATATCCAGCTACATCTCGAATCGGATTAACATGGCGATCAAAGGTAGAAAGACGTTATCGAGAATATTATGGAGAAAGTCTAACTATTCCCCTTTGGCAAGATATTGCACAAAAATACAACTGGGAAAATACATCTGTTTAACTTTGGTTTAATATCATTAAACAGTGATTCTTGCTAAACATTTATTAGCGTGCTAGTGGCAACGTTAAGAAAAAAGTGGCTGTTTATGTATTATATTTCCCCCAAGGGATAAAAAGGACTATCCATTCAATAATGACAAGCCTATTCTACGTGCAGTGGAATGGGCTTTATTTTTAATTTACACATACTACAGCCTATGAAAGAACTACATGATTGCCGTTTTATGCAAGCGGTTGTGAGCAGAGATCTGCAAGGACTGAGCTTGTCCGAGCTCGATGACGCTTTTGTTACATTTCAGACTTTATTGCGGAAGTTTGCCACAAGTGGGGCTGGCTACCTGGAGATTGACTTCCAGTTGCACGATTTGCACACACAGCTCTCTTTGGCCCTGCGCAAAAAAAAATGAAACGTTGCGGTCATTGATCCATCGTTGCCGCACCAACATCACCACTCTGATAGACCAGAACGAGAAGCGGCTCACCTTCCCGGAACTCTTCACCCCTATCCTGCCCGGTGAAAAATCTCCTTTTCACTGGAATCTTGATAAATTTACCAAACGCGACCTGCTTGAACTTCTCACGGCATTGTGCCGCGCAGAGGCTATTGTTGACGATCGAGGCAAACCTGCGGCCTATGCCCGCGTAGTATCATCAGTAGCCGAGAGACTGCATCTTTCCATCTCAGAATCGAGTGCCTATAACGAGCGGGATACCATTCTCAACATCAAACGTAATCCTGCGGCCTTTATCTCGCACCTTGTGACCTGCCTGACTGGGAGTCTTAAAATTTAGTTGCTGATTTACAGCGATGCGAGAACTTTATTGCAGGGAGTCCAGGCTGAACTCCCTGCACTTTCTGTTTTTATTGTTCGGAATTTTGTTCCGGGAATAAAACAGCGATGCTATGAAGTATATTGATATCCTCAATAAGATTCAGACGGAGTTGCTGTCGTTGCAAAGTAGCCTGAATGAACTCCGTTGTCTGGATGGTTCTTCTACTTGTGATGTCTACATCACGCGGCAGGAGGCCGCCGATATGTTGGGCAAGGGCCTTCGGCAACTTGATAGGGACTGTATCAAGTACAACATCGAGCGCAAGAGGTGTAATAACGGCATTCGTATCAGCAAGCGCGATATCATGCGACATATGGGGTACGCCCTGGAGCCGGGTGAATCTTCCGTGGAATCCGTGACGGGTGATAATGCCACAGAATTCGACCGTATACTGCGCCAGTATAACCGGTTGAAGCGATGAACTATCTGACGGAAATAAAACTCTTCTACGATTGGTTGGAGGCCAATCCACTTCCAGCCTCGGCCATTTCGTTGTGGCATGCTCTGATGTCCATCTCCAATCGAAGTGGCTGGCGTCCGGCCATAAAAGTTCCCTATTCTCTTTTGGAACTTCGCACCGGATTGTCTCGTACCACAATCTACCGTGAGAGGGAGCGGTTGCGCAAAATGGGGCGTATAGCCTTTCGGTCTCACGGGGGCAATACTTGCTGTACCTATCGGCTCATTGCATTGGAGAGTCCTCCTGTATTTCAAATTGAAACGGACTCTGCAACACAATCTGCAACACAGTTTGCAATACAATGTGAAACACAGCAGGGTACAAATGGGGATTTTGTGTTGCAGACTGCGTTTCAAGATGAACACATATAGAATCAGTATTTACAACCGATTATTACTCAATATTTTATAGGTAATAAGTCAGAAATATGGTCATTGTCTTTAATTGTACATTCTAAAGGGTGAAGATTTAACGCTTTTATTGATTATTAACTCAATTAGGATAACAATATAGGCGGTATCTTCTATTTTTCTATGCAATTCGTTTCCAATATTCCACTTCAGTTTTAGCTTATTGTTTAAGACGATAACAAAGGTAATGTATTTTGCTTAATTTATTCAATATTTCTTTACAGCACCATAAAGATTGAGTATTTCGCGCATTAAGTTGAGAAGAAAGTAAGTTTCCAATTTTAGGGTAGCCCCTTTTAGACGGGTGCCAGCAGGCACCCGTCTAAAAAAGAGTCCACAAATTTAACGATTATTATTTGCATATTGTCATGTGTAAGATCTCCGATGGTTACGCCGTTTGCTGTTTCTGCCATACAATATATTTATTCAGTGTATTCTTCAAAGCAACACATTTGCAGGTAAGTTACCAACCACCACAGCACTTGCCCGCATATATCCCGGGTACGGCAACAAGTTGCAGGATTCCCGCATAACACTTCACTCGTTGCATACTGTCAAATCCGAAATCATTCTGCTTGATCGATGAGAGTATGCCCGACTCGACATCGTCTACGGCAAGGATGATATCCGGAGAGGAGCGTGTTCTCACAGGTGTGTCATACAATGTCAGCACATTGCCGATATACTCGTTTGAGGTCGGAAGATTGATCCATATTTTATAGTCCTGATATTGCTCGCCAATTGTTTGCAGATTCATATTCCTGTCCACGGTGTACTTCCGTGTAGCGGTGTTATAGCGGGTGCCTTCTTCTCGCAATGTTTTGAATGGAATGCGTATATGCCCCGAGAATACACCCGTAGCCATTTCTATATGTCCATCTTCGTAGATTCGGGTCTTAGCCGTACCTGCATTCTGTATACCATCTGCTCCGGCAAAGAGCATCAGTTTACCGTGCTTCTCATCGACCGTTCCCGAAATGGCACTGCCGACCATACCGGCCACAACCCGGGCATTATTCTCATCCTTTACCCCGACAAACCCTGACAATACCACACCGCTTTGACCATCTATTTCAGTCGTTACATCGCGGAAATTATCGCGCAGATATTCCAGGTCACTCTGTTGTCCTTGCTCTTCGGATGCGGCACGTATCGTTTTGACGATTATAGCGCGAGCCTCATAGTAAGCTGCAATATCCTGGAAATCGGGTTCGATGGTAATATACTCGGGAGTTGACCGGGTATATTTCTCGATAGCCGTTACCGCCAAAATATAGGCATTGACATAGTCGTCCCACGCGGCATCCTTTTTACGGATGATGCGCAGCTGCGAATTTGCAATGCGGCCGGCTGTGGCGGTTACGCGTCTGTACTCTCTGACAAGATAAGTGTCGGCATCGAGAAGCAACTGCTCATACTCGGAACGTATGTCATGCAAACGCTCTTTTAGAAAGGACTTCTCGATGGGGGACACCACCTCATCGGAGTTTATCTTTGCCAATGTATCACGAGCAGAATCGAGTTCTGCCTGAAGCGCATCAAGGTCTGTACCCTCCTCCGGGCGCAGGGGATCAATGCGTCCGAAACGCAATACTCCCCCTTTGAATGAGATTCCGCAACCACTTGTGCGGTTATATAGTTGCACGTCACCCGTTCGTGAGTCGAACCAGTTATCTCCCAATACGTCGCTTATGTATCCCTGGAGGTAGACGTTCTTCAGATAGGCAGAATAACCGCGCATATCAAGCCCGTGTGCTGCAAGATTCGCCAGATCTCCGAACTGTGCCGCGATGTTCTCCACTCCGATCGTCCAGGTATTCATTCCGACCAGATAGCGGTCATAGGTTCGCGTTGTATAGTGCGAAGCCTGGCGTGAGGTATCGGTAGCATTGCCTATTGCCACGATGTTCATCATCTCTGTCGGATGATACGCAAAATCCTCGCGCAGTTCATATCTCCACTCTCCGAAAGTCTGCCCATCGAGACACTCAACCAGCTGGAAATAGCAGGTTGTAAATCCGGCAAAGGTCCGTATGCCTTTTGAGTCATCGCTGTCCTCCGTAGGCTCCGTGAAGTTCCCCACCGTTGAACTTTTGAAGATGCCCATACAAAGATCATCCCTACGCAACGATGCAACCTCGCCAGGTTCAAGTTTAAGGCTCAAGCGGCAATGGTCCTTGTCTACGGCCAACACGACACCGGCTCCCGGAGCACTCCATTTATCACCCACCGTGGTCTCGACACGGTTATAACGGAATTCAGGCACGTCCAGAAACTCTTCAAGGTGCAAATTGCGCATATAGGCATTGCCTTCGACCGAGAAGTCTCCTTGAATAGATCCTCCCGAACGGTTCAGTTTCTCATCAAGAGCCGACTGTAATCCTTGCACCTGGGCTATGGGATGCGTATGTGCCTTGGGTGCTACCCGTTCCCGCAACTCCTTACCACGGATTTTCATCGAGGCCTCCGCCTGCGGAACATCAACAATGAACTCAAACTCATCGAAATGCTCCATCTGCCCTGCGGCCGAAGCCAACTCCTGTATGCGGATCTCGTTCATAAAATTTTATTTGTTTTTATTCACGCAATTAACTATCTTTGAGAAACTAACCACTACAACTATGAACAAGTTCTGGACTTTTATTGCAGGAGCCTTTTCAGGTATCCTTCTGACGATCGTTGTTCTGTTGATCATTGGTTCTGCCAAAGGCGAATCCTCCATCCCTGGCCTTACCACATTTGAAGAAAGAGGACAGATGATGGAAGCAGAACAATACAGCATCATACAGACATTAAGTGACTCATACGCTTTAGCCATGGAGATCAGCCTTGACAGGTTTAACGACCTTGATATATCTTCCTTGCCTTCCATGCTGACTCCCGTTTTACTTATTGGTGACGAAACCACGCATTTTTATGATGGTCTTGAAGTTAAAGCCACGAACAACAAGCGTTTCTATCAAGTGGGAACTTATAAATACGAAACCAAATCGGAGGATTGGAAAACTGTCCCAGCTGTTATGTTGCTTGAGCAGAAGTAACTGCGACCTATCCTCCTAAAATCGAGGTTTTGAAGTTCTCCTTGCTGAGGACATAGACCAAATCCCGATCCTTGGCAGTCAATTGACCGCCAAGGGTTATTTGTATCTTCTGCGATGCTCCGGAAGCCGGGAGCATAGCCTGCAGTTTCGACAAGGGCGCAATCACTTCAGGGTCTGCCTCTGCATTGGGATTATCTCCGACCAGCGCGAGAGTCTTGCCATATGCCAGGCCTCCCGTTGCAAGAGCCGGGACACTATCCTTTGCATTCTTGTTGATGAGAGCCGTCATAATGGCAGCCGCAGCAACCATCGCTGCGCCTACGGCAATCGCGGCCCATGGATTCGCAAGCACAGATTTTAGAGCCGTTTTGAACGCAATAATCATCACTCCGAACTCGATAAGCTGCGCACCGATATTACGCAGAAACGAGGCAAACTGCGTAAGTATGGCTTTGAGCAGACCTCCGAATCCGAGATCTCCGGCAATGATTTGCCCCAATGCCTCGGCTGCGGCCACAATGCTGTCTGCAAGAAATGCGGATACCTGCTCATCGAAGCGTTGCATTGTTGTCGCCACGGTCTGTGAAACGTGTTCCAGAGCAACGGAAAAAGCCACTCCTTTGTTTGTCAGCGTCTGTGTATAGTTTCCCACCATCGCCACCGTGTCGGCAACATTCTTCTGCAGTAGCGTGCTGTTATCCGAGGCCCACCCATAGATGCCTTCACGCACCGAAGCCCATATCGCCCTCATCTGACGTGAGTATTCCGATGCTGCTATCTTTATATCATCGATCTTCAACTTCGGTCGGGGAAACGAAATCTCCATCTGCGGAGTTACAACAGCAGTATTCTTCCCGATTGGGGCAAGATCCGCCGGTATTATATTTTGTAGCTGTTGCAACTCCTTGCGCAAGCGCTCAATCTCCACATTGCAGGCGGCAATATCCTCAATGGAACTCTCCGGCAACAACTTTTTCTTTTCGAGTTCTTCGATCTGCTTTTGCAGGCGTTCGATCAACCCCAAAGAGGTTTCACCATGCCCGGCAGCCTGTTGCATCTTCTCCATCAGAGCTTCACTCTGTTGCTCGGCTACGGCCATTATGCGATTCATCTCCTCCTGTTGCTTCTGCTCCTGAGCCTGCATCTCTTTTTTGCGTTCTATGGCCTTTGTAAGCAGTTCATACTCCTTACGAAGTGGAGCCATCTGTTCAGGATCTGCAATCTTCTGAATGGTAAAGCCCGCAATGATACCATTGGGAACAATCCGGTTTTTTGTCGTGGCAACCGCAATCTCTTTTTGCTTTTTCAGGTTCTCCTGCAATTTCCGCTCAAGAGTGGCCAGATCATCGGCATTGGCCAACTCATCGACCATTTTTTGCTTCTGCACCTTGGCATAGGCAAAGGCGGCCCCGAGCGCCAGCAGTGCTGAAACAATCAGCCCTACAGGAGAGAGCAATGCCGTAAATCCGGCCGCCAGCATAGGGATGATCTTGATAACTCCTCCAATGCCAAGCGTAAGCGGTCCAATGGCTGCCACGACACCGGCAATCGCAACAACGACTCTCTTTATTTCCGGAGAAAGCGTCTGAAGCCAGGATACGATACCAGAGAGTGCCTCCGTGACCTTTGTGGCCAAAGGCATCATTGCAAAGCCGATCTGCTCAAGAAAATCGCCCCATGCATTCTGGAGTTGGCGCATGACACCTAACCCAACCGAAGCCGCGCCCTCGGCAAAACCTTTGTAGTTCTTCAGAATAAAATCTACGGCCTCTCCATTTTTAAGTTGCTCTGCCGTCAGCTCCTTGAGTTTGGGAATACTTTCGCCCAACTCACCCGTGAGTCCTCCGTAGGTCTTGGCAAGATTCTTTACTGCCGAGTCGAGCGTCATTCCGGTTGCGGCTGACAATTGCGCTGAGGCTTCGATGACTCGGCCAATCTGCTCCTCGGTCATACCCAGCGATGCAAGATAAGCCTGCTGACCGATGATAACCTCATCACCCAGCACTGAGCGTGATTGCAGTTCTCCGGCTTGAGCAATAAGCCTTTGTTGTACATCACTGCGGCCGCGCAAAGCTGTCAACAACCGTTTCTCGGCCTGTTGTTGGGTGTCGGCATTCTTCAACGCCACAACCCCCAGGGCTGTCAACGGAGCGGTGAGTGCAACCGAAAGCGTCTTGCCTACCGAGGAGAGTTTCTTCTGAAGAGACTCCATACTACGCTCCACCTGCCGGGCTTTCTGTTGAAACTCATAGGAATCCGCTCCAATCTTTATCAGAAGATCGGCAATACGTTGGCTCATATGCTCTACGGTTTGTGGGTCTTATATAGTTGCCAACCCTGCTCCACATCGGCCAGAATGGCCGCACGGCCATTCTCAACTCGGGAGATAGCCGCCACGATACGCACCATCAGATCGTGATCGGACATATTCACATTGGACTCGGCCGGTAGCCCCGCACTCTCCGCCACGACCCGGATATAGCCCTCGGTGTAGTTCTCAACGGGAGGTGCATAGCGGGAAATAATCTCGCGAATAGTACGTACTCCACGTCGGCAATAGGAATCCAGCAGTACAAAGAGAGCCCGATACCCCCATGCCATCGATTCAAACTGTTTGAATGCCGGGTCTTTCGATGGCTGAACTTCACCCAGGTATCGGGTGGGTGATTTGCGGATATTACCCGGGTTGCAGTTCCGCAAGCCTCGCGGTAGTTTTCTCTGTACCATAATGTTATTGCTTGTTTTGTTTGCGGGATCTGTCTAATTCGGCTCGTTTGACCAGCACGGGGCATTGCTCCGGAGGGGTCGTGCATTTATAGGCCTGGCGGATAACCAGACGATTGCGTTCCAGTTCTACATCCTTATGCTCGATAATGATCTCGAGTTTATCCACCTTTTCTTCAAGTTTTTCCACGCGGCCATCGAGCCGTGTAATCTGCTCCGATTGAATAGCCACAACCTTCTCTGTATTCTCCAGCTCCGCGAGATCGGCCTCGGCCATCTCCTTTCGTTTCTTTGACCTGAAAAAGAGAAGAGTCCCGACAAGACCACTTGCCAGCACGAAATTCAAAACAATGCTTACTATCTCCATAAAAGTTCAAATTAGTTTGGCGACACATATTTGTAGATTGCTCTTTCCCGGACTATATAGAGATCTCCATAGATGTAGAACAGCCCCAGGACGCTCTCCCCGGAGGCTTCCGTATTGCCTATGTATTGATGTGCATAGGTATGCAGATCGCAGATTGTTGGCGAGTCTCCAGCAAAGGCAATCTCCGCCAACGTGTGGTCACAACAAGTCGCGACATCACCGATACGTGCAATGAAGATATGATCGGTAATCGAAGTGCGCCGGTACAGGTTAAGCGAACCGTTCTCGTTGATGAGCATATATTTGTCCGAAATGGATACGATATGTTTGCCGGCCCCGATCTTGGTAAAGCCTGAAATCTGGTGATAACGGCTATCATTGAACCCCGCCTCACGCGAAGTGCAGATGGTAAGGCAACCGTTCGTATAATCGACATGCACAAGATCTCCATAAAACTGGACATAGTTCAGTCCTCTATGGTACACAGATTCCTCTCCGGCAGAACCCAGTTCCGGTTGCTGGAAGTAGAGGTAATAACTTCGGGAACCATCAACGCGATTGATGGTGTAACCCTGCACCAACAACGAAAAATAGCCGCTTCGATAGGTAGCCCAACCCTGGTACGTCTCCGGATAGATACTCATCACCTGTTGCACCGTACCACGATGGTCGCAATAGTAGAAGGTCTTGTTCTCCTCCCGCACAAAGCCCTCTTCAGCCGGGAAAATCTCAAAAGGATGCGAAGATCGATAGATTTCCCGCAAGGATCGCGAAATGACATCAAAGACGAAAAGCCGTCTGTCTGCACTCTGCACAAACAGAAAATTCAGGCAACGGATGATCCTCTTCACCGTAAAAGGCATTTCGACAATCTTGATACAGTCATCACCTTCAGAGGGTTGGTCGCTCTCGATCAGGCCGGGCATCTCCGTAAGTTCGCAGTTACTCATATCTTCAGCTGCCAATAATTCAATGGAATTTACCGAATAGGCCGCCTTCAGATATTTGTCATCGCATAATACGGTATTCATATCAAGATGTGCCGAGGTAAAGACATCACCGGCGAGTCGCTTGCTCGGCAGTTGTTTGTAGCGTAACGCGCCCTGAACAATATGGCCGACAAGCGTATCGTAGTCGTTCCGACCCTTCGTATGCCACAAGCGTGTAGGGTTGCCATCCGCATCAATAAAATAGAGCGCATAAAGCAAATGATCATTCGGTACATCCGGGATGTCGCTTACCGGAAGCGTGATATTCATCTCCACATTGTTGGCCGGATTTATAAGACTCTCCAGATGCAAGCCTTTATCATAGACCTCTCCGGCATCAATCGTTATATTCATTGCCGAGAAGGTGGCATTCTCCATATGTCCCGAGGTAGAGCCGATACGATCGCTATCCGAGTAGTTGATCTTTCCGATGAGTGTTTGTCGGAAGTAGAACTGCCAGGTGCCGTCCTTGGGAATTCCGGCAATTTCGATTTTGATGTTCTGTTCGGCTCCGGTTTTAACCTCAGACACGATATCTGTTTCTGCACTTGACCAGGCTCCCGATTCCGTAAGATAATAGATTGCGCCAGCGGCTACAAGGCGCACACCATAGTGTACGCTTACGGAATAGTTCTCCGAGGGCGGTGAGTAAATACCCCAGCTCCATTGGCGATGATAGGCCTTGATGGAGAACTCCCATGCTATAGGATAATTGCACTGCCTGACCTCCCGTCCTGCCGTATAGATACTCTCGCCCTGGTGGGCATCATCTCCGCAGAAACACAAACTGTCACCGCTTTCGGTGAAGTCCAGGAATCCATAAGGATCATTCCACATCTCCTTATCGAAGAACCCCAGGCGGCCGGCAATGTTGTCGAGCGATTTGTTTTTGACATCGACCGTGATTCTGCGCAATGCAGGGACAATATCAAGCGTGCTCTCACCCATAACATAGATGCCGTGACTCCACATATTTTCCATGATATCACGCCCCGCGGAGGTAACTACGACAACTCTCGGCTCGGCGACAAGACGCGTTGCCTCGTTGTCTGTGGCAATGATACCCTGAGGCAGTTCAGAGCCGATCTCAAAGAATTGTGACGGGCCGGGAGGTTTGGTACAATGATATGGCCCGGCGAATATGCAACGCACCACTCGACTGGAAAATTTGTCCGGCAAATGGCAAAAGACAGAGTTCCAGAATATCGCGGTAGGTCGGCTTCTCATAGACATAGTAGAGTCTTTCCAGGTCGATGTAGGTCTGCGTGAGCGGGGAAAGGCTTTCGTTCATGCCATCGGCATAAAGATCGAGCCAATCCGAGATTGGCATATCCAACTCCATCAGCTCCAGGCTACGAGACATCAACTCAAACAACGATTTCCGGCCCGATACACCGATCGTCATCAGATCGTAGAAGAGATAACTTGACAGGAGATTGAAACCATCGACTGCCTTGATCGTAACCGTATAGGGAGGGGCTGTGAAACTCTCCGAATAGAGATCGGCAGTGACGAAACCTCGCCAATAGAGTGCGCCACCACGATAGACCGATACACGAAATTGTCGCGGATCGGAAGTAAACAATGAGAGATAGTGAAAATTCTGTGTGCAGAGAATATTGACATCTTACGCAAACCAGCACAATGTCGCCTACCGACCTGTTGGAAATAGAGCGCGGAGGGCAGGCATACGCAATAACTTATGAATCATTGATCGTTCAGTTGGAGGATTCGCTCGGAATAGCGGAACTTGCCGCTTCACTCGCACAAATCATCGGATAACTTATGGCTGATTTTACACCTCTCATATCACGCCTTTCACAAGTACGTTCGCTCTTTGCCCTTCATATCGCTGCCCAGGGGGCTTCTGCAACCTTAACGGACACTTTGTACGAACTTGCGTACAAAGTAAAGCAAATTCCGAGTGGTATACAGTACGTCCGATCGGGATACCAACTTTTTAAGGGTAATACATCATTGAGCAAATTGCCTGCATACCTGGATTTCCGACAGTTGACATCTATGTATCAGATGTGTTACGGATGTACGGCTCTCACGCAGGTCGGAGTCCTTGAAACGGCCAATGTCACCAATATGATGTGGGCATTCTATGGTTGCGAGACTCTGACCCGTATTGATGGATTGGATACTTCGGCCATAACCTCCGCATCGGAGTTGTTTCACAGTTGCTCTTCGTTGGTGACAATTGTCCAGCCTCTCGACTTCAGTAATGTGAAATCGCAGATTGATACTACATTCACCGCCTGCAGAAACCTGGAGAGTGTATCCTTTACCGGTACGATCTCGGTAGATATTTGGGTTAACGGTTGCCCAAAACTTACGCTTGAGAGTCTTCTCTCCCTGCTTAATGCTTTAGCCGATGGCGTGACGGATAAGACCTGCACGCTGGGAGCAAAGAATCTTGCCAAGCTTTCCGAAACACAAAAAGCAATCGCCACAAGCAAGGGATGGACATTGCAATGAAAAACCAGGCACCTTATGTCGGTGCCTGGTTGCCGTTGTCGGCTCTATGGAGGAGAGGTTTTATGCCAGGCCGGCCGCTACTGCGAACTTCTGTACCTCACGCTGATGTTGCTCTCGACGGACAGACTCCTTGGATGGAGTCAGGGGAGCAGTGAAGATTCCGTTGAGCTTCGCGGCGAGACTCTCCATATCTACGTTGATTTTCTGGTCGGTGATACGGGCGTAGATTTGTGTCGTGCGCACATTCGTATGCCCAAGCATCTTTGAGACGGTTTCGATTGGCACGCCATTTCCCAAGGTAATGGTTGTGGCAAAAGTGTGACGGGCCGTATGTGAAAAACATGCCCGAACGGCATTTTGCAGCTGGCAGTAATAAAAACGTAAACGGTTTGAAATGAGGCGATTTTCCGTTTTCGGGGAAGCAGATAACCGCACTTCGTAGCGAGACAACCGTTACCAGACCGTTACCCGTATCGTTACCACGATGTCCACAGGTAACCGGCAGTGATTGACGGTACTCCGCACGGCGTTTTATTCTCTGAATCACCGGTTTTTGCATAACGGCGGACGCTTTGAACCACGGTATCTTTGCCTCGAGCAGGGAACCCTAAAAAACCAGTCGTTATGAAAGAAGTCAGTTGCAAGGTTTTGCTCTACCTGAAAAGGAGCTCCCTGACCGCTTCGGGTCGGGCCCCGATCATGTGCCGTGTGACGGTCGGCCGATCGATGGTGCAGTTCAGCAGCAAGCTCACCTGTACCCCCGCGTTGTGGAATGTCCGCGAGCGACGTCTCAGCGGCAAGAGCCGCGAAGCCGTGGAGACCAATGCACGGATCGAGAAGCTGCTGTTGGGAATCCATGAGGCCATCAAGAGCCTCTCGACCCGCCCGGGAGGGTTCGATGCCGAGGCGGTCAAATGCCAGTATCAGGGCAGTCTGGAGACCCGCATGACCCTTCTCCGTCTGCTGGACCGCTACATCGAAGGGCTCCGCAGCCGGGTGGGTATCGACTGCGCCCGAACCACGCTGAGCACCTACGTCTATACGCGACGCTCGCTGGAGGCATTTATCCGCCGGAGGTTCGGACTCCCGGACCTCGCCTTCGGGCAACTGAACGAACAGTTCATCCGCGAGTATCAGGATTTCACGCAGACCGAGCAGGGCTATGCCCTGCAGACGGTGCGCCACTACCTGGCCGTGGTGAAGAAGATCTGCCGCCTGGCCTTCAAGGAGGGGCACTCCGAGAAGCTGCATTTCGCCTACTACAAGCTGCCCCGACAGGTGGAGACGACGCCCAAGGCTTTGAGCCGCGCCAGCTTCGAGAAGATCCGCGATCTGGACATTCCCGCAGAGCGACGGTCGCTCTCGCTGAGCCGCGATCTCTTCCTCTTCGCCTGCTATACGGGCACCTCCTATGCGGACGTCTCGCGCCTGACCGGGGAGAACCTCTACTCGGATGAATCGGGCGCCCTGTGGCTCAAGTACCGGCGGAAGAAGACCGACTACCAGGCCCGTGTAAAACTGCTTCCCGAGGCACTGGCCCTGCTCGACAAATACCGCGATGCGGAGCGGGAGACACTCTTCCCGCACCAGTCGGCCGACGTAGTAAAGGCCAACATGAAAGGACTTCGGGGCCTGACAGGCATCCCGGAGGCGCTGACCTACCATGCCGGGCGGCACAGCTTCGCCAGTCTGATCACCCTCGATGAAGGGGTTCCGATCGAGACCATCAGCCGGATGCTGGGCCACAGCAACATCCAGACCACGCAGATCTATGCACGCGTCACGCCCCGGAAACTCTTCGAGGATATGGACCGGCTGATCGCCGCCACAAAAGACCTGAAGCTCTTCCTGTAAACCCGTTTATTCATCGTTCAAATCCTTTCTACCATGCGAAGTACCTTTCGAGTCTTCTGTTATATCGATCGCCAGAAGGTCCGGGCGGACGGCACGACGGCCGTCTGGTGCCGGTTGAGTATCGACGGCAAGCGTGCCGTGCTGACAACGGGCATCTATTGCCGGCCCGAGATGTGGAATGCCCGCCGCGGGGAGATCCTTTCGCCCCGGGAGAACAACCATCTGGAAGCCTTCCGCCAGCGGGTTGTCCGCACCTACGAACAGATGCTGGAGAAGCAGGGCGTGGTGAGCGCCGCGATGCTGAAGGAGCGGCTTGTCGGGCGCCATCCGGTTCCGACGACCCTGCTGGCAACGGGCGAGGCGGAACTCGAGCGGCTGGAGCACCGTGCCGAACGGATCGGCTCGACCTCCACGTGGCGGGAGTCGCGCCTCATGCAGGGCAACCTGCGGCGCTTCCTGCAAAGCCGAGGCGAGGAGGATCTTCCGCTGCGGGATCTGACCGAGGCATTCGGGCAGGCCTTCAAACTCTACCTGAAGAGCTCGCAGCATCGCAGCCCCTCCTACATCAACCGCAGTCTGACCTGGCTCAACCGACTGGCCTATATCGCCGTCGACCGGGAGATCCTGCGATGCAACCCGCTGGAGGATCTCCCTTACGAGAAGAAAATCCCGCCGCGCCATCGGGCCATCAGCCGCGAGGATCTGCAGCGTCTGCTGACACACCCGCAGGCGGATCCGCGGCTGGAGCTGATCCGCCGGATGTTTCTCTTCTCCTGCCTGACGGGGCTTGCCTATGCGGACATGCAGTCGCTCTATCCGCGCCACATCGGACAGACCGCCGAGGGTCGGAGCTACATCCGCAAGCAGCGGGTCAAGACCTGCATCGAGGCCTTCATCCCGCTGCATCCCATCGCCGAGCAGATCCTCGCGCGCTACAACCGGACGGACGACACGCAGCCGGTCTTCCCGCTGGGACCGCGCGACGGAATCTGGCACGACATCCACCAGCTGGGTATCATCGTCGGCATCCGGGAGAATCTTTCATACCACCAGAGCCGCCACAGCTTCGGCACGCTGGCCATCTCCGCCGGGCTTTCCATCGAGAGTATCGCCAAGATGATGGGACATGCGAACATCTCCACCACCCAGGGCTACGCACAGATCACCGAGCAGAAGATCTCCGAGGATATGGACCGTCTGATCCGCCGCCGCGCACGACGGCAGGGCGAATCCCCGGCGAAGATGTAGCGATTTCCCGACGACGACTGACTCCCGGAGATCCCGAGGCCGGCCGTCGTGTTTGTTTCGGCTTCTTTTCATCCGGCAGCAAGGTAATGGGCCGGAGCGAAATGCCAACCTCATGTCCCGAAGGGTTTTCCCGAGGAGAGGCCTCTACAGATGGAGATGCTTCCCGGGAAAAAGGTTGTCGTATTCGCTCCGGCCCGTTTTTGGAGATGCTACCGATGAAAAGGCGAAAAACCATGAACGACGGCATCGTGAGGGTCGGTTGCTCGTGTTCCCTTTCTGCCTTCTGTCTGTGCGGTCTTGCAGCCTTGTTCTTTCCTTGTCTATTAAAATTCGTTGCGATAGCCCTCCTCCAGCATCCGCTCGACATCCGAGGAACGGTAGAGGATCTTGCCGCCCAGCTTGATGTAGGGAATCCGTCCCTGATTGCGATAATCCTGCAAACTCCGTCGGCTGATCTTCAGCCGCTGCGAAAGCTCCTCGTCCGTATAGGAGCTCTCGCCGTCCAACGAGGATTTACGCTTCGAGAACAACGTCTCCAACGCTTTGGAAAGACGCTCCAGCGCTTGGAAGTACGAGCGGATCCGCTCGTCATGCTCCGTAATCAATTCATTGCCCATTTTCCGTCTGTTTAATGCGAGATCCGGCCCGACACCACTACGAGTATCGCAATCCGAACCCCGCTGTTTATACTCCGGTTCTGCGCTTCTGCTCGTGCTTACGTCGCGCTTCCAGCACCGCAAGGAACGACCGTACATCTTCTGCCCGGTAATAGATCTTGTGGTTGATCTGCGTGTAGGAGAGAGACCCGTTGCCGCGAAGGGTCTGCAACGTCCGTTTGGAGATATTTAGCAGCTGGCAGACCTGCTGGTTGTCCAGCCATGGCTCCGGTTCGCCGATACGGTGCGCATGGCAGAGCGCGTCCATCCGTCGGGCGAACTCCTCGAACCGCGCGAGCATCCGCTCAAAGGTTCGGGATTCTACATTGACTATTCCCATGGCAGTGTCGTTTTAAGATCCCGGGAAAGAGCCTGAAACCGGTTGCGGCACCAGGCCGTAATTTCGTCGTCGAAGGTTGCAAAGTGGTGTTCCAGCACACGGTCCAGATAGCTGTACATCGAGATTTTGTCGTTGTCGAGGAGTCGCACAATTCGCTGGATCCGTTGGTGAAACTCCGGACGGACATAAATGGCCTTACCATGGAGGGCCGCGGTCTTGACCGGCTGCAGGAAGAGGCGCTCGTAGTTGGAGACTTTTCTCGATAAAGTCCCGGAGTCGAGGGACACCGTTCGGCTGTCGCCCCGAGGTTCATTCTTTTGTTCTTGCATAATGATTGGCTTTTAAGGTTTCGGGAGCGAATATAGGGGCAGCGGAGGCGTTTTCTCCACCTTCCGCGCTCTATGGCAGTGGTTGGCGTCGGTGTGGCACAGGTTGGCGTCGGTGGCGGGTGTGCAAAGCCTCCGAAACAGAAGCGTCCGATCTTTCCGACATCAAGGACTATAGAGGTCAAGAGAACATGACGTCAGGAGATCAAGAAGCCTCGAGTCCAAGATTTCAGCAGGGGCTGAGTTCCAGATTTCAGGACTTCATGACCTCTGGAGCTCACGAGTCAAAGAGCTCATGATTTTGGGACATCAGGGGTTCTTGACGTCTGGAGATCAAGACGCCAAGACGCCAAGACTTCAATTCGTATTGATTTCCTGGCATCACTATTTCATGATGGATTGAGTTCAAGATTTATTCATTCCGTTTTGGTGTAGTTTTGTTCCCGATGTCAGCTTCGGGAACGGATGGTTCGCCTCTTCAGATTGGCCGGCGAACAAGCGGGAACGGGACGTGATCTTCGACCCGTTTTTGGGGGTCAGAAACATGATATGTTTTGCCCCCGGCAAGCTGTGTTTTCCGTTACGCGAAATAGATTTCGTAACAGAAAACAGCTTGCCCGCAAGGGGGTGGAAAACTCCTCCGAAGTCGTCGTTTTTTACCGGGGCCACGGTGGCCCGACCCGAAATTTGGCCGGCGAAGGATTTTCGAGACCCCTTCGCCAGAAAACAGGGAAGATCCGGCCATTTTTGGCGAGGAAAAGTGGCGGTTAATCGCCCGAATCAGACTTCAAAACAGCCCGTTTTCGACCGATTTTCGGCGGTTGAAGATGCAAAATTTCGGACGAATTTCACGAATTTGGATGTGCTTTTAAGCCCTCAATTCTTCCAATTGAGAGCCTCTAATCCGACATTTGCGCCATAAAAAGCAGTGGAATTTGTCCTCTTTCAGCGTCCAGTTCTGCAGAATTTTCGGTCATTCAGAGCCAGTTTTTGAAGCGGTTCCAGTACCAATTTTCCCGTGAAACGAGACGTTTATTGCGGGAAACAACGCACCGGTTTACGCCCCAACTCCAGCCCGCAGAGGACGTCGAGCGAGCTGGGGCGGCCGTCCGAGCGGAGGGCGTAGACGCTCTCTTCAGCCATCGAAGCGATGGTATAGTTGCGGGTTTGGGCCGTCTGCCAACCGGTGCGACGAGCGTTGCGGACGGCAAAGATCAGGATGCGCTGCTTGGCCAAAGCATCTTCGACAGCAAACGAATTGCGGTGGTAAAGTTGTTCGCCCCAGGATTCAGTTCACGGACAGAGGACTCTTCACACTCAATTCTGCATGGTTTTCTTGACAGACTCACAACGTCTGCGTTTGCTTCATCTCGTATGAAATGACCTCCAGTTGAGTCAGACCATCCTGTCGGCCGACCAGATAGCTGCGATGCTCCGAATCGGATGCTTGCCGATTGAAATCCTGCATCAAAAGCGGAAGTCCGACCTGGAATTGCAGGCATCGAAAGGTGTCTCCTGCCTGCATGGTGGCATTTTTGCAACGCTCTGCCACAAAACGATTGTCGCCCAGATAGCGGATTTCACACACCCGATCGGGCAGCCAGCCGATACGCAGACGATCACCGACGCACAGGTCGTCGGAACAGATTGTCCGACAGGCAAAAAGTTCGGACTGACTACCTCCGTTGCGGCGCAAATCCTCGCAGAATGCCTCCCAGCCGGAATATCCGACGTAAGCGGCCAACACATCAAGCGTACGCAGCGATGTGGTCCGATAGCCGCGCGTAGAGTAGCCCCAGACCCGCTCGAGCGTGCTCTCCGAAACATGCTCCCGCAAGAGTCGTCCGATCGCCTCGGACAAGGCCACGAAATCGCCATGCACGGAGAGCCGTTTGCCGAATCGTTCTTCGACACGCTGTCGCAAGGCAAGAATTTGGGGCTGACTGCTGGAGATGCTCATTGGAAAGGATTTATTTTTCACAAAAATAAGTCGTATCTTTGAAAATAAAAAGAGACCTGCATCATGCAAAACAGCGATCTGTTCACGACCAAGGCGGATTCTCATCCCGTTGTCAATGGATATCATGATCCGATCCTGTTGATTGTCACCGCATACGCCTCTTTGTACCGAATCACCAGATCCGGGCGCTACTTCCTAATAAAGACAACAAAAGACAATTCGCCGCAGGCTCGTGCCATGCTCCGGCGCGAATACGAGCTCTCGATTGGCTGCGACCATCCGCACCTGGTCCATGTCTATCTCTTCGAGGAGGAGAGCCCGGTTGGTCCGGGAATTGTCATGGAGTATATCGAGGGACGGACACTCGATCGCTTTCTGGCCGAGAATCCGGCTCCGGCCGTGCGGCGGCGGATCTTCGAGGAGTTGCTTTCGGTGGTGGACTACCTCCACAAGCGCGGCATCGTCCATAACGATCTCAAACCCGAGAACATCCTCATCTCCCGCAACGGAGACCGTCTGAAACTGATCGATTTCGGATTGTCGGACAACGATGCCCAATTGCTCCGCACCCCCGGGTGCACCCCTGCATACGCCTCCCCGGAACTTTTGTCGGGTGCCTTGCAGCCCGATTTGCGCAGTGACATCTATTCGATCGGGCGTCTCATGCAGCTGATCTTTGCCGGAAAGCACCACGGCATCATCCGCCGCTGTCTGCAACCGGACCGCGAGCGTCGTTTCGAGAATGTCGAGCGCCTCAGGCAGCGTTGGCGCCGCCGCAACAGACCCTGGCACCTGCTTCTGGCAACCATCGGAGCAATTCTGTTTCTGCTACCCTCGCTGCTCTATCTGCATGAACGACAGACCCGCATGGAGTTCCTCCGCGAGGAATCTCAACGTATCGAACAGAACGATTCGATCTACCGCCATCTCGAACAGGCCAGGGCCCGCTACGAATTTCTGGCCGACTCCATTGAGACACGACTGGCCGTTGACGCCCGCCGCCAGGCGCAGCGCGACTCGGTAATGCACTATTTCGAGCAGAAGATCAAGGCCAATTATCGGGAGGCGAAGGATTCGATAGCGGCCTGTGCTTACAGTGATATGGCATGTGTGTATTTATGCGAACTTAACTATCGGTGGTGGCATCTTTATGAGGAGTTGAATCGGTTGAATCTTGATCCAGAACTGTGTGATCAGATAAGGGCGCGTATTGATCGTTTGTCGGGTGATTATTCCACCCAATTATATAAGATTGTAGATCGGAAGCCCTCTTTCCCCCGCGACTCACTTCCTTGGGAAAAGACGTCCCGCATATTGAATCGGATTTCGGAGCGTATTCGGCAATTCCAATAACCGAATCACCGAAAAGACAAGAAAAGACAACGCGGGCAATCGGTTATTTTCCATACATTTGCTCCAGCAACAGCCCCGAAGGAAACCGGACGAAAAGATTCGCCCGACGAAAAAAATCCTTTTCGAATGGCTTTTATCCGTATTTTTGCTATATTTGCATAAATACTGGGTAGTGTTTCAAAAAGTGTGTCTGGATAGGCGCCTTCAGATTCTTCAGATATGC
>ERZ824600.1897-NODE-1897-length-23849-cov-3.516181_pt1 | contig 23849 bp, 21 predicted proteins | sample MGYA00519933_ERZ824600 | MGnify/ENA primary metagenome ERZ824600 (study PRJEB31778, sample SAMEA3449178) | human gut metagenome | biome: human gut; feature: human-associated habitat; material: faeces | place: United Kingdom | collected 2010/2012 ... | reverse complement strand
GTGTTTCAACGTTTGTTTCCGGTTCTTCTTTCATTCAATATAACCGGGAGAAGGGGGCATTCAAGCCGGAAAGAATATACAAAATGTGATTCTTGCAATACAGTTCGTGACGTCAATGCCGGTTACGTGGACTTGCGGATCACAAAGAAATAGCTGTAAAACAGAAAGGCGAGAGTCGGACCGACTCCGCCGATGAACGGCGGCACATACCCCTGTTTGCCGAGCACCAGGAAGATCTCCGTCATCATCTGGAACACCACAATCGCCGCAACCGCGGTGACAATCGAAAGAAAAATTCCCGCCCGCTCGTTTTTCGCCGCAAGCGGAAGGCCGAGAAACACGCACAGAAAACAGACCCATGGAAACGCCAGACGGTAATACAGAATCGTCTGATACACATTCTTCAGCGACTGCACCATCGTCGGATTGTCCTTCAGAATCGCATAGATCGCCAGCGACGACAGCTCCTCCGGCGGACGGATCGCATTGCGGATATTATCCGTCGTTTCCGGAATCTCCTCCGTCGTGAACCGCAGCTCCTTGAACCGCTCCTCCGCTCCAGGCACATGGATCAGCTCGCTGTACGGCGTTCTTTTCACTCCGCGGAACACCCATCCGTTCGGTGTATACTCCGCCTCGTCCGCCCGCAGGTCCCACGCCAGATAGCGCTTCCCCTTCGGATCCACCTTGTACTGCTTCAAGATCACCTGTTTCTGAATGCCGCTCTTGTCAAAATTCGTGAAGAGCCAGTCCCTTGTCTTATCGGAACTGCGGTACTGGAGCATCGAATACATCCGCTCCTCATAGTGTTCGTTTCCGAGCGTCTTGATCAGAATCTTCGCCTTCATGTCGCAGTCCGGAACCAGCTGCTCGTTGAACCAGAAGTTCACAAACGTCACACAGAGCGCCGCCAGGTAGATCGCCCCTCCGCACCGGAGCATCGAAAGTCCGGATGCCCGCATCGCCGTGATCTCCCTCGTCCGCCCCAGATTCGCAATACTGTACATGCACGAAAGAAGCACCGAGATCGGAAGCACAAAACGGATGTTCCCCGGCATCTTCAGAATAAAATATTTCGCCGCCAGAAGCGGCGACGCCTTGTATTCCAGAAAATCTGAAAGATCGTTGAACACGTCCCCGATCAGAAACAGCAGCGTGAACGTGAAGCACAGCACGGAAAACGGAATCAGAAATTCCCGTAAAATATAAAAATCAAGGATCGGCAGCCAGAAAAAGGTTCTGCCCTTGTTGATCGTTTTCAGTAAAGTCCGTTCGTCCTGAGCCATGGCGTGTTGCTTTGTTCGTTTTATCCGGTCAAATAACAAATAAGATAATCTCTCAAATCAAAAAAACAAGCCGCAAGGCGGAATTTCAGAGAAATCCGTCCTGCGGCAAAGAGGAAAACCCCTCTCCCGTCAGCCTCTGCGGCGCTGGGTCCGGCGTTTCTTTTCGCTCGGTTTCTCGAAGTGTCTTCTGTTACGAAGTTCCTTGAGGGTGCCTTCCTTATCAAGTTTCTTTTTCAGTTTGCGGAGAGCGCGATCAATCGGCTCGCCTTTCTTCAGTCTGACTTCCGTTGCTTCCATCTGTTTCACCCCCCTTCGTATGTTGATGTTGTCTTTTTCATATCAGTCGTTGGTAAAATCGGCTTCGTCGGCAAGCATCGATTTGAGCTTGCTCAGAGCCTGGTTCTGAATCTGACGAACCCGTTCCCGTGTCCGCCCGATCTCCTGGCTGACCTCCTCCAGCGTCCGCGGACGGTTGTTGTCCAGCCCGAAACGCATCTTGAGAATCATCCGTTCCCGTTCATCCAGATCCCGCAGCAGTTCCACAAGACGTTTGATCGATTCCACATCTCCGAGAATCCGATCCGGCGTCATCGCTCCGCGGTCCGGAATAATATCCTGAAACTCGCCGTCCTCCCCCTGCTGAATCGGATCATGCAGAGAGAACGTCTTCAGATCCGCAAGACGAAGTCCCGCCACGGTCCGTTCGCTGAAATCCAGATTCGCCGCAATCTCCGCATCGGTCGGCTCCCGGCCGAGCTTCTCCGCCAGCTTCATCCTCACCGACTTGATCTTGTTGATCTTTCCCGCGGACTGAACCGGAATTCGAATCGTCCGGCTCTGATTCGCCAGCGCTCTGCGCATCGACTGCTTGATCCACCATGCCGCATACGAACTGAATTTCGCTCCCTTCGCCGGATCGAACTTCTCCACCGCGCGCATCAGACCGATGTTCCCTTCGGAAATCAGGTCGAGCAGCGGAAGGCCGAGCCCTTTGAAGTCGTGGGCGATTTTCACCACCAGGCGGAGATTCGCCTGAATCAGCGTCGCTCTTGCTTCATCATGTTCCCCGGAATCCCGGCCGTGAATCTTCGCCGCAAGATCAACCTCCTCCGCTTTCGACACAAGCGAAATCTGGCCGATATCCTGCATGTAGACCTTCATCGTATCGTTCTTCGATGCGGAAACCGGAGCCAGTTTCGAATTCTTTTTCCGCTCGTCTTCCGTGTCGGTCTCTTTCTTCTCCTCGTCCAGATCGATCTCTTCGTCGTTCTTGTACGCTTCCTGATCGTCGATATCTTCGGGGAGGGCGTCGTCGGCCGGCGGTTCCTCGTCCTCGTACGGGGGAAGATCCGCAAACTCATCGGCCGGCGCGGGAGCCGGTACGGCAAAGTCTTTTTCCTCTTTCTCGACCGGTTTTTCCGCCTTCTCTTTCGCGCTCTTCTTTTCCGGACTCGTTTTCTCCATGGAGTCCGTTTCCGGCCAAACCGGTTCTTCTTTTTCCGCTTTTCGTTTCAGCGCAGGCGTTTCCGCTTTTGCTTTTCCCGCCTTTTTTTCCATTTCCGGTTTCGGAGCGGGTTCTTCGACCTTTGCCGCTGCCGCCTTTTTTTCCGCCGCCGGTTTCGGGGCAGCGGGGGCTTCGGCCTTCGTCTTCACAGTTTTCTTTTCCGCAGACGGTTTGGGAGCGGGTGCATCCGCTTTCGCCTTTGCCGTTGTCACCTTCTTTTCCGTTTCCGGTTTCAGAGCGGGCGCATCCGCTTTCGTCTTCGGCGCTGCCGCCTTCTTTTCCGCAAGTGGTTTCGATGCAGCGGGCTTCACGGTCTCTTTTGCTTGTTTTTTCTCCGCGGAAGTTTCCGCTTCCGATTTTTTCAGCTTTTTCTCCGCCGTTATCTTTTCGGGTCCGGCAGCGGTCTTCTTTTCAGGAGCCGCGGCCACGGGCTGGGCGGGGGAAGCCTTCTTTTTCTCATCCGTCTTCGGAGCTTCTTTCCGGGAGAGGGTTTTGTTCCGGGGGGCCGCTTCTTCCGCGATCTTTTTCGAGGGCTTTTCCGCGGCGGTCGTTTTCGTCAATTTCTTTTCCGTCGGTGACGATTTCTTTTCCGAACGATCCTGTGTTTTGCCGGTCTTTTTTTCTGTCGACACGGCTTTCGCGTCCTCTTTGACGCCTTTTCTGACTGGGGAAACAGATTTTTCAGCAATTTTTACTGAAGACTTTTCAATTTTGCCCTTGACTTTTGGGCTTTTGTCTTTTCTATTTGTCCCTGACATGATTTTGCTTTTGTTGTTGGTTGTGCCGGATGTGAAAACCGGCAGTTACTGCAAACAGATGCAGTTGGAAAGTATATCATAAAATGAAAAAAAGTCAAGCGGAAAAAGAAAATAAGTTTAAAAATATTTTCGAGGCCTTGTGCAAAGGCCGGAAAATTTCCGGAGACTCCTCCATTCCTGTGGATGAGGATACCGCCGCTCTGGAGGCGCTGCGTCTCTGCCGGATTGCTCCGGCCGGGAAGAAAGCTCTGCTCGCAGTTCCCTCCTACGGCATCGCCGAGCAGATGATGCACGAATTCCGGATCTGGGCGGATGCGGTGGAGTTCCCTGTTACGGCGGCTCTGCTTCCGGAAGGCTCCTGGCGCGATACCGTCACGCTCGACAGCGAATCCGCCCGCGCCGAGCTCCTCGAACAGATGACCGGAAATCGTCCGCCGGATCTTGTGATCGGATCGGTCCTTGCGTTTCTCTCCCCGGTTCCCGATCCGAAGGAGTTCCGGTCCGCCGAGCTGATTCTCCGCCGCGGAGACTCCTTCCCGATGTCGAAGCTCACCGCCCATCTCACCGCGCTTGGATACGACGATGAACCGCAGGCGATGGCAATGGGCGAATTCTCCCGCCGCGGCGGAATTCTCGACATCTTCTCGCCCGGCATGAAGTTCCCGGTCCGGATGGAATATTTCGGCGACGAGCTGGAATCCATGCGCGAATACTCTCCCGAGACCGGCCGTTCCATCCGCTCCGTCGACTCCTGCAAGATCATCGCCCGCTCCGGATGCGAGCCGGTCGAAGGGCTCGACAGCTATTTCGACTTCTCCGATTACGCGGCCGACCGTTTCCTGATCCTCGATTCTCCGGACGAGTGCCTGGAGACGATCCGGAAATACGGCGGAACGCAGTCCGAGACTCACTGGGAGGCGTTTCTTCAAAAATTTCAGCCGCACTGCCTCCTCCAGTCGGAACTTGTCTGCATTGAGAAGGGACTGCCGACGGAACGGGACTGTTTCGGCGTCTCGCCGGCTCTCCGCGCTGATGCGGAATCCGAACAGGAGGCCGTGACGGAACTTTCCCGGAGGCTTTCCGCCGATTTCGTCAACCGTGCGCTCTCCGAGGGGAGTCGGGTTGTTCTGACCACCAGCAAACCCTCCGACGCCGAGCATATCGCGGAATGGCTCCGGGAAAACCATCTTTCGGAATCTCCGCTCCTGAGCGTGGAGCCGCTGCACATTCCCTGCGGAGTGATGTTTCCCGGACGGAAAATGCTGTTTCTGACCGAACGGGAACTCTTCCCCGCGTGTCTCCGCGGAAAGGACCGGGTGCGTCGAAGCGATGAAATCGAGGAGGATCTGGTCAAGGCGTCCCGTTCCGAACTGGAAAATATGGCCGATATCGAGGTCGGCGATCTGACGGTGCATCTCAATTACGGGCTCTGCCGCTACCGGGGGATCCGGACCGTGCAGTCGGCGGGAAGCTCCATCGAATCGCTGGAACTGGAATTCGCCGAGGAGAAGGTTGTTTATGTTCCGGTCTGGCAGGCGCATCTGGTGTCCCGGTATGTCGGTTCGCATCTGAAGGGGGCGCAGCTTTCGAAACTGGGGTCCTCCCGCTGGGCGAAGGCCCGGGAGGAGGCCGCAAGCTCCGCAAAGGGACTCGCGTGCGAAATGCTGCGGATGCAGGCGATCCGGAAATCCTCTCCGGGCGTGCCGTTCCCCCGGGACGGATACGATCAGAAACTCTTCGAGGACTCCTTTCCTTATGATGAGACGGAGGGACAGAGGAAGGCCGCGGAGGAGATCAAGGCCGATATGGAGTCCTCCCGCCCGATGGACCGCCTGCTCTGCGGCGACGTCGGATATGGAAAGACGGAGGTTGCGATGCGCGCGGCGTTCAAATGCGCCGTTTCCGGGAAACAGGTGGCGCTGCTGGTGCCGACCACGGTTCTGGCACAGCAGCATTTCCTCAGTTTCTCGGAGCGGTTCGCGGAGTTCCCGATCGTCATTGAGACTCTGACACGCCACAAGATGGGAAAGGAGCGCAAACGCATTCTGGAGCGTCTGGCGGACGGTTCCATCGACATCATCATCGGAACGCACGCCCTGATCGGTTCCGAGGTCAAGTTCCGCGATCTGGGACTCGTGATCATCGACGAGGAGCAGCGGTTCGGGGTGGAGCACAAGGAGAAGCTGAAGGCGGTCCGGTCGACCGTCGATGTGCTGACCATGACCGCAACGCCGATTCCCCGCACGCTGCACATGTCGATGACCGGTCTGCGGGATCTGAGTGCGATTACCACCGCTCCGGTCCGCCGTCTGCCCGTTCACACCGTGGTCGCGCAGAAGGAGGATTCCCTCGTGGCGGCGGCGCTCGCGCGCGAACTCGGCCGCGGCGGACAGGTCTTCTATATTCACAACCGGGTTCATTCCATTGAGGCGGCGGCGGAAAAGGTGCGTCTCCTGGCGCCGGATGCGAAGGTCGCCGTCGCCCACGGCCAGATGCGCGGAAGCGAACTGGAGATGATCATGGGAAAATTCATCGACGGCTCCATCGACATCCTGGTCTGCACAACAATCATCGAATCCGGAATCGACATCCCGAATGCGAACACCATGATTATCGAACGGGCCGACATGTTCGGCCTTGCCGAGCTCCATCAGCTGCGCGGACGCGTCGGCCGCTGGAACCGTCAGGCCTACGCCTATCTTCTTCTGCCGCCCTCCGGCGTGATGACCGGCGACGCGCGCCGCAGGATGCAGGCCATCCGCCGCTACACCCACCTCGGCTCGGGATTCCAGCTTGCCATCCGGGATCTTGAGATCCGCGGAGCCGGCAACATCATCGGCGCGGAGCAGAGCGGTCATGTGGACGCCATCGGGTTCCATCTCTACTGCCAGCTCCTCCGCGAGGCCGCGAACACGCTGCGGGGGATCCGCAATCCGAACCGGGTCGTCTGCGACCTCAATCTGGATTTCCTGGAGTATGCGCTGGTGACGGACCGGAAACATCTGGCCGCCAGCATTCCGCCGGGGTATATCGAGGATGAGCGCCTGCGTCTGGAGGCGTATCGGCGCCTGGCGACGCTTTCGGATCTGGATGCTCTCGCCGACTATCAGGAGGAGCTGCGGGATAAATACGGAAAACTTCCGCCGAATGCGGAGGCCATGCTTTCCACGGTCCGTCTCCGGATTCTCGGCTCGGAGTGCGGCTTCCACTCCATCTCCTGCCGCGACGGGAAGATCTATCTGGAAAAGGAGGGGTCGCTCTACCGTCCCGGCGGCATGCTCCCGAAGCTGAATCCGCAGTGGAGTCCCGAAAAGAAGCTGGAAAGTCTGCTCGGTCTTGTCGAGTGTGTCGCCGCGCAGCTCCGCGAAAAGAAAACTGCCGCAATGGACGGCTTCAGCAGGTAGTTCGGGGTGTAGACTCTTTTTCCGCCGATTCCTGCTTTTCCTTTCCGGTTCTTCCTTTCGGAAGGTGGACGCGGAAGGTGCTGCCCCGGCCGACGACGCTGGTCAGATCGACTCTGCCGCCATGTGCATGGACAATCGCCTGAACCATGGCAAGTCCGAGTCCGTTCCCCGGCAGATTCCGGCTCGCGTCGGCGCGGAAGAAGCGTTTGAACACCTTTTGCCGATCCGATTCCGGAATCCCGCATCCAGTGTCGGAGACGGTCAGAAGGATTTCGTCCTGCTCCTCCGTGATCTCCGCGGAGATCGTTCCGCCTTCGGGAGTGAATTTGGAGGCGTTGTCCAGAAGATTGGCGATCAGCTGTTGAATCCGCATCGGATCGGCGCAGAGGAGGGTTTCGCCGGGAGGAATGCGGCAGGTGAGAGTCTGTCCCTTCCGGTCGGTCACCATCCGGAAGAGCTCGACGGAGCGGCGGAGCAGGTCACCGAGGTCAAAGAGTTTCTTATGAAGGATGCCGGCTCCCGATTCCGTTTTGGAAAGGTCGAGCATCTGGTTGATCAGGGTGAGCATCCGGCGGCAGTCCTCCGCGTTGTCGCCGAGAGTTTCCAGAAGCGTGTCCGGTGTCGGGTGTCCCGCGACAGTCACTTCGGAGCGGCCGAGCATCCGGGTGAGCGGCGTGCGGAGATCGTGCGCGATGTCATCGGCGATCGTCCGCAGTTCCTGCATCAGCGTTTCGGTATTTTCCGTCATGGTGTTGAAGCTGGAGATGAGCTCTTCAATCTCCAGTCCGTCGGATGCGGCGGGCACCCGCAGGGAGTAGTCGCCGGCCGCGATCCTGTCGGCCGCCTGTCCGACCTTCTCCACGCCCCGGATCATCCGGCAGGCAAGAAGCCAGGCGCAGAGCGCACTCAGAAGAAACACGCTCACTCCGACCAGAAGAAACGCATTGGCGATTTTCTCCAGATTTTCATCCGCCGCGTGCTGATTGAGTCCGACCACCAGACAGTTTCCGTCGAAAAGCTCCCGGTACGCGATCCGGATCCTCCAGCGCGCACCCTGCAGATTGGAATACTGAATCTCCTTGCGCGGATGATACGCAAACGCCTGAAACGATTTCAGATTCGCTTCCGAAAACGGCGACTTCGCCAGAATTTTCCCGGTTGAATCCAGCAGCAGAAAATAGATCCGGTTGCCTTCCCCGTACGATTCGCGCGAGAACTCTTTCCGCAGCGTCGTGACCCGGTCGGGAACCTCCAGACGTTTCCGTGTGAATTTTTCCGAATTCAGCTGCGCCGTGATCTCCCACAGCGTCTCTCCCTGCGAGCCGAACAGGACGAATTCCGAATCGCGTTCCGTATTCCGGAAGGCCAGAATCAGCTGGAACCCATCCAGTTCCTCTTCGATCCGGTCAAGAAGGAGTTTCGGAATCCGCCGGAGCCGCGTGACCGGGAGAAGCGAGGAGACAAAATCCTCTCCGGTCAGATACTCGTACTCAAATTCGGAGAGAATCCCGTTCAGTCGCCGGTCCGCCGTCTCCAGCTTTCCCAGATACAGATGAAGGTAGACGATCCCGAAGATCACTGCAAACGAAATCAGAAACAGCCCCGCATACAGAAACGCGGTCCGCGCCTTCAGGGAATAGAACAGCGGATGTCTATTCCAGGACATAGCCGAATCCCCGGACCGTCCGGATCATCTTCTTCTCGAACGGCTTGTCGATCTTCTCCCGCAGACGGAATATTCCCGCTTCGACAATATTGCTCTGCGTATCAAAATTATACTCCCACACATGCTCCAGAATCGTGGTCTTGGAGACCACTCTTCCGTGGTTGCGCATCAGATATTCGAGCAGCTGAAACTCCAGCGGCTGAAGGTCGATCGGCTGTCCGGACCGGGTGACTTTCCGCGCGAGCAGATCCAGCTCCAGATCGCCCACCACAAGCGTGGTCGGCTCCGCGCTCCGGGAGGCGCGGCGCAGCAGAGCCTGAATCCGGGCAAGAAGTTCCCCGAAGGAGAACGGTTTGGCCAGATAATCGTCGCCTCCCTTTTCCAGTCCGGCAATCTTGCTTTCCACCGAGTCCCGTGCGCTCAGGACCAGGATCGGCATCGTGTTCTTCGCGGCGCGGAGCTCCTCGATGACGGACAGTCCGTCCAGTTTCGGCAGCATGATGTCGATCACCGCAAGGTCGAACGGTTCCGTTTTCGCCCGGAACAGTCCGTCAAGACCGTCCGCCGCGCGGCTGATGCGGAATCCCGCCTCCTGCAATCCTTTTGCAACAAAACCCGCGGTCTGATCGTCGTCTTCAATAATAAGAATTCGCATGCGGGAGCCCTTTCCCCTGTTTTCCGGATAATATAGCATCCGATTCGGATTTTTCCATTTCCTGAGGGAAAAGGCTGGATTCCGGAGAGAATCAACAAAAAGGGGAGCGGCCCGGACTCCGGTCAGTTCTGTTTCGGGAGAGAGGGGGCGGGGCGGATCGTTCCATTGTTTTTCCCTGTCCGGGCGGCAATCCGGCCGGGTGACGGAAGACGGCAGCCATCCAGAAGAAGATGGTGATCGGCATAGAGTTGTCCGTCCGGCTTGTTCTCTTTCCGGCGGAGGACCCAGCATTCGTTCCTTTCCGGGCCGGCTGGTGTGCTCTTCCTCTCCGGAAGACGATGCTGAAGATAGAAGCATGCCGCGCCTTCGGTCCGTTCCGCCGCATCGATCAGGACCACCTGACGCCCCTGCTTCTCCAGAGTCGCGCATGCTTCAAACAGCGGACGGAGAGACTTTTTCCGATTCATGCGCTGTGCGGTCACCAGATCAATTCCGATCGTTGTCACCGTCGCGAGGAGAAGAAGAGCCATTCCCGCTTTCCGGAGCGGAATTTTCTCTGTCAGCTGCCGGATCCGCCGGGGGAGGTGCCCCAGATACCAGCCGGTCACCAGCGCGCACGGAACGCTCAGAGGAAGCAGATACACCATCCGTTTTCCGGATGCCGCACAGAGCAGCGCAAACGGAAGAAGAATCCCCAGAAAAGGATACAGAAGTTCCCGGTTCCTGCCCGCGCGGAGATTCATGGCGATGGCAGCCAGTCCCGCCAGCAGAATCGGAAGCCAGGGCAGGAAAAGCGTGGGAAGTTTCTGAAAATAGTAGAAAACGGATTCCGCATGATCGGTCTGCGTTCCGGCAAACCGTCCCAGATTGTTGGTCCAGAAGACGGTGTCGAACATCTCCTTTCCCTCTGCATGCCAGAGCAGCGCATACCAGATTCCCGCCATCCCGAGCGCCAGAACTCCTCCCGTGAAGGCTCCGATCCAGCGCCGCGGAGTCCAGGAGCGTTCGAGAAGGTCGCCGATCACAATCCAGCTGCCGATCACCGAGCCGGGAAGAACGATCCCGATCAGTCCTTTCGTATAGATTCCCCCAGCAAGACCGAGAGCAAAAAGCGCCCAGTACCCGATGGTTCCCCATCTTCTTTCCTCCCTGCTCATCGCATAGAATCCATACAGGGAAAGAGCAATGAAAAACGCCAGAACCATATCCACCCGGCAGGTGCGGCTTTCCGGAAAAAACTGCGAACTGAACAGAAGCGCCATCCCGGAAAAGAGAGCTTCCCAGACAGAAAATTTCAGTTTGCGCGCAAAGGCATATGTCAGTATGACCAGCGCAAATGCGGCAAGGACCGATGGAAATTTCGCCGCAAAATCGCAGACTCCGAACAGCGTGTAACTTCCGGCGGTCAGCCAGGCGTGAAGAGGCGGATATTCCAGAAACGGTGTCCCGTTCAGGCGGGGAACGAGCGGTGTGCCGCCGAAAAAGGTTTCCGCCGCGATCCCGGCCGCCCGTGTTTCGTCGCCGGATTCAATCTCCCGGAATCCCAGCCCTGCAAACAGCACAAGAAGCGCCGTTGCCGCCAGGAGAAAAACCGCTCTGCGCTCCATTTTTATTTCGTTCATCCGAGACTCCCCCGTTTTTGGAGAGAGCAATATAGCTTGCCTTTTTCATCGGAGGCTGAAGCGCAGATTAAATTTTGTTCATCTTTCTCTGAAATCTTTGCTGTTGAGACTGCAGAAAACAAAAAAAAGCGGAACGGATGGCTGTCATCCGTTCCGCAGATCAGGAAAAACCGTTACGGCTTCCGGTTCCGGGAGAGTCCCTCCAGAAGCACCCGTTTGCGGGGATTGTCGCTGGAAGGGACAATGGTTTTCGTCTTCCAGTCGACCTCATGTTCGACGCTCCAGCCGTTCCATTCGCGGAAGGCGTGGTAGGTCCAGTCCCATCCGTACTCTTCGAAAAGCTCGATGCAGTCGCGCAGGTACTTGTCGGCACCCGGCGCCCAGATGATTGCGGAGAATTCGCCGCAGAAGATCTTCGCCTGGTGTTTCTGCTGGAATTCCCGAACGGGAGCCAGTGTATTCCGCAGCTCCTGCTTGTCCCAGCGTTTCCAGCCGATGACGCCCGGATAGCTCACGAGTTCGTCCGCGCCCTTTTCCCCGAAGTTGCCGCCGACGAGCTGATGCGTATACTGACCCGGCTGATACATGTGAAACTGATAAATGATGTTTTTCAGTTTGATCGGCGAGAAATAGGAGAAGGTCGCCGGTGCGCTCCACAGATTGGATTCCACATAGATCGGGGTTTCCGGATCAATTTTCCGGATCTCCTCCGCCGCCATTTTCTGAACGGTCCAGTAGTCGTATTTCACCGCGCGGTTCTGGTTGGGCTCGTTGACCAGGTTGTAGCCCCAGAGAGCCTTCTTCCCCTGGAAGCGGCGGACAATGCGGCGCCAGACTTCCAGAAAATGATCCAGATACTTCTTTTCGCTCTGCAGACGCAGCTCCTTGAGTTCGTCGCGTCCTCCCGGCGGCGAGTGGAGATCAATAATCAGGCGGATTCCGTTCTGTTCCGCCCACTGGAACTCCTGTTCGAGACGGTCCAGCCGGCTGTTGAGCCAGCGGTCATACTCCTCCAGATCCAGATCGGTGTTGACCTGTCCCCATGCGCGGACCAGCTGAGCACGGCCGAGATTGGCTCCATAGGCGGCAAGATCCCGGTAATCTTTCTCCGTCAGATTGTTCCCGAGCATCACGCCGCGGCGGACCGGACGGTTCCGGACCGCATCACTGTATTCCGCAATATGATTTTCATTGACCTTTCGGAAGATCTGTTCCCCTCTGGTGATCCGGAGCGACGCCAGATCGAAACGGACCTCGCCCGAACTGTTCTGCAGTCCCAGACTCAGCTTCCCGTTCGATGCCCCTTTCGGAATATCCACCGAAAAGAAAAGCTCCTTCTGAAACGTTCCCCAGAGCTGAACCGGATGTTTGTAAATCGGCTCCCCTTCCGCCGTCCGGAACGAAAGCATGAATTTCACTCCGTTCCACTTCTCCGGCGGAACGCTGACATTCTTCGCCTCGGCCCGGATATGGAAAATCAGATTCTTTCCGTAAGCCTGCCGGAGATCAAAGGGTGTTGAAACGAAATGCTGTCCGTTCGCTTCCCCTTTCGGCACCGATACAACAACCGTCTCCCCCTTCTTCTCGCAGTATTTTCCCACGCTCCAGGAGAACGGCCCCCCGATCTCCTCTCCGGCGCCGATCTGTGAACCGGAACACAGACCGAGCGCACACAACATCACAGCCTTCCAAACACTCCTCATTCTTTTTCCTTTCTCAAAAAAATAAAACAAACGGGAAACATGCGAGCGACCTCACGTTTCCCGGGGCAAGGTTCCGCCGCCCCTGTCGCGGTCCGGCGGCGAGATTCCGGTCGTACTCAGCACGAACCTCTTCCCGCCCGTCCACTTTTCAATCCAACGTTTCCGTTCGACCTGTCCGCCGCCCCCTGTACAAAAATATCATCCTCCCCACCATTTTCAACCCCCCCTCTCTGATTTTTCGAACTTATTCCCCGGTCTGCATCGTGCCGTTGATGAAGAAGTTCCGACTGGCGTCGAACCATGTCGTGACGTTCACAATAACCGCATTGTCATACAGCGGTCTTCCTTCCGAATCGCGGACGCCGCTCCAGCGGAGGATTTTCCGGGCCGGAAACGTTTTCCCCGCCCACGATTCGACATGCCCGTCCGCAAAGACCAGATTGCTTCTCCCGAGATGACGCGGGAACAGATATGCGTGCTGCATCTGATTCCCCTCGTTCCGCAGGCAGTTTGCGGAATTTGCCGCCAGTCCCTCCTTGTGATTTGCCGCTTCGCCATCCGCTCCGATCGCCGCCGCGGAGGGCGGGCATTTCCGATGCGGGAAAACGGAAACATCCCGGTAAACCGGTTCAAGGAGCCGCATGGTTCCGCCGTTCTGTTCGGAAAAGACAAACGGATAAATATACTCCGTCTTGACAATCGCATTGTTTGCATCCTCCGCCGTGCTCGGATCGTAGAGGGCGGAGGGACAGAAGAACACCTTCGGAATCCGTTCGATCAGCTCCGGTCTGGCCGAGAGATTGGCGAGTTCTTCATTGCTCGGCCCCCCGAGCGATTCGGAGATTTTCGACCAGTAGGCTCCCCGGTTCGCCCACCGGGCGGAGGAATCCCTGTTCGTGAAATATCCGTTCCAACTTTCCGCATACTGCAGCACTCCGGCACCCACCTGCCGCAGATTTCCTATGCAGGAGACCGAACGCCCTTTCTCTATGCTCTGCCTCAATGCAGGAAGCAGAAGAGAAAGAAGAATGACTAAAACCGATACGACAACAAGAAGTTCCACAAGAGTGAAATTTCTCTTATTTCTTCCTGTCGGAGAACTTTCTTTTTTCCATTCATCCGATTCTGTAGTGAGCATCGGCAGAATCTCCTTCCGTTTTCGGTCTCCCGCGATGGCTTATTCCACGGAGAGATCCAGGTTCCGGAACTGAATCTTGCCCGACGAATCCTGCAGACCGAAGCAGACGATCCCGGTCTTGGCATCCGCCGGAATCTGAACCGCCTTCCGGAATTTCGTCCAGTCGGTCGTTCCGAAGGTCTTTCCGGTCAGGAACGAGGGATAGACTTTCTTCCCGTTCGTGGTGTACGTCAGCATCACTTTGGCTCCGTTCCAGACGTCTTTCGGTTTCGTCACGCCGGTCATTTTCACTTCCCCGGAGATCACCAGCTTTTTCCCGTTGGCTTTGAGCTTGGCAAAATCCACCGTCATGTACACTTTTGTCCGATCGGTGTGGGTCTCTTTCCCGGCCGGAACGTCAAACGAGAGAACTCCCTGCTGCATTTTCGCGTACTGGCACGCCGCAACCTTCAGTTCCTTCTCCGTAATCGGCGCCGCCACAAGTGCGCCCGCGGCCGTGCAGAACAGCAGTGCCGCCGTCAGACTTTTTCCTTTCATGATCTTCTCCTTTGTTTGGGTTATGTTGTCGGATCCGCGTTCCGGAATCCGTTCAACGCATGTGCGCGAAGTTTTTTCTCCACAAAAAGATGAACCACCTGCCCGGGTTTCTCCTGAAACGACACAAGCAGATCCGCCGCAAGACGGGCCGCCTCCCGGTAGGGATTGTCGCAAAACAGATACGGAACATCCGTTTCCATTTCAGTGGTCGGCCCCAGCGAGACCAGGCGACATGTGTTCCACCCGTCATTGCTTTCCAGAAACGCCGCCGCCTCCTTCAGATTCCCCGACGAAACCAGCAGCGCATCCGGAATCCCCCCGTTCAGAAACTTCGCCAGTCCCGAGGCAAACTGATCGATCCTTTCACAGCTCCCGAACGCAAAGTCAAACTCCTCCGCCGGGAAGTATTCCGCGCAGACCGAGGAAAACGCCTCGTACACAAACGGCGATGCAAGAAAGGCCCGGATCTTTCTTCTTTTCTCCTTTCCGAACCGTTCCGCCAGTTCCGTCAGCGCCTCCCGATAGGAAAAGTCAATCCCCGAAAGCCCCTCCCGGTGCGGAATGCCGTATGTGACAAACGGAAGCCCTCTGCGCGAGACCTCTTCATAAAATTCCTGTCCATGTCCCTTCGCCCATTCGATCGGTCCAATCCAGAGCACCCCGTTCAGATCCAGCGAAAGAAGCTCGTTGACACACGCCCCGCAGCTTTTTCCGACAATCCGCAGATCATGAACAAAACAGGGACGGTGCGCCAGTTCCCGGTAGATTTCGGAAAGCGCCATCAGTTCAAAATCCCCCCATGTGAAGTGATCGCCGTTCCCGACGGTGACCCCGAACAGCGGATGATCCAGCGGTCGCGGAATCGTAAACGTCCCGATCCGCGGTTTGCCGATCAGGACTCCCGCGAAGATCAGACGTTCCAGCTCCCGCTGCGCCACCCGGCGTGTCGTCCCGAACATTCTGGCCAGATCGTAGCTGGACGGCACTTTCACGGAACTCCGGCCGCCCTTCCGGATAATATTATAGATATGATGACGGATGCTCAGCACTCCGCCGTCTGCGCCTGTTTCCTGTTCGTTTTGCGGATTCACTCTTCTGCCTTCGGGTTCCGGGGTGATTCTCCAGGGTGGTTCTAGGAGGTTCTAGAGATAATATAAGCACGCCTTTCAGATTTGTCAAGGAGAGAGGAATTTTTTTTCGGAAGCGGTTGGAAAAGAAGGCGGAAGGGGGGAGAGAAAACGATCCGCTATTGATTATTCCCGTTCGCATGATATATTATCCGCCGCGACCAATTTTATGGAGAAGGGTGCTATGCAGCTGCAATTGATCAAAGGAAAAATCCATCGGGCAAGACTGACCCACTGCGATCTGGATTATGAGGGAAGCCTTGAGATCGACATCAATTATCTGAACAAGGCGGAAATTCTCCCGTATGAGAAAATCCTTGTTGTCAATGCGACCAACGGGGAACGTCTGGAAACCTATGCGATTCCCGGAGAGGCCGGATCGAAAGTGTTCCGTCTGAACGGAGCGGCGGCTCACAAGGGGTCGGTCGGAGATATCGTGACGATCATGGCGTTCGGCATCCTCGATGAACAGGAGGCCCGCAATTTCCAGCCGAAAGTCATCGTGCTCGACGAAAACAACGAGATCATTGCGGTCCGCCGGGGAAGAACTCCGCTGACGGAGTAACGAAAAAATGTGGAAATACTTCGCCCTGCTTTCCGCCTTTTTTGCCGCGGTGACCGCTCTGCTGGCGAAGGTGGGGGTCTCCGGAATCGATTCCAATCTGGCAACCGCAATCCGGACGACCGTGGTGCTGATTCTGGCGTGGGGAATCGTGTTCGCGTCCGGAGTGACCGGGCAGTTCGCGGCGCTGACGGGGAAAAATCTGCTGTTCCTCTCGCTGTCCGGACTGGCAACGGGGCTGTCGTGGCTCTGCTACTTCAAGGCGCTGGATCTGGGGGAGGTTTCCAAGGTGGCGCCCATCGACAAGCTGAGTGTGGTGTTTACCATTGTGCTCGCGTTTCTGTTCCTGCATGAGCCGGTCGGACTCAAAGTGGCGCTCGGAGGAACGCTGATTTTACTCGGGTCGCTGGTGATTCTCTGGTGATTCTGTTCCGCCGGTGCGGCGGAGGATCACTTTGTCGATGTGATGGTTGCGGATCGTCTCCACCTGCAGGGAGATCCGGTGTTCCGGAAGATCCAGGACCGTTCCGGCTTCGGGAACCATGCCGAAGCGCATCATCAGAAATCCGCCGAGCGTGTCGTAGCGCGTGGTTTCCGGAAGGGTGAGTCGAAGTTCCCGGCGGAGACGCGTCAGCCGGATGGCGGAATCGACCCGCCAGGAGTGGTCCGAGAGCTGTTCCAGCTCCGCCTGAAGATGGGGATCGCTGCCGAAACTGCCGACAATTTCCGCAACCAGATCGCCGTCGGTGACAATTCCCGCGGTCCCGCCGAACTCATCCAGAAGAACCGCCATGCCGGTTTTTCCGTTTTTCATCTCCCGGAACAGCCGGTCCGCCCGGATGGTTTCCGGAACCAGATAGACCGGTTTCATGATCGAAGAGAGGGAGGGTGGAGCTTTGTCCCTGTCCCGGAGAGTGAAGTAATCGCGCAGATGGACCAGTCCGACAATGTCGTCCAGATCGCCCCGGTAAACCGGGATCCGGGAGAAGCGCGCGTTCTGAAACAGGTGTTCGATTTTGTCCGGAGGATCGTCGATGGCGACGGCAGTGATTTCGGTCCGGTGCGTCATGATCTCCGCGGCGGTGCGCGTGCTGAACGCAAACACGTTTTCCAGCAGCTCCTTCTTCTCCTCGGAAATAACTCCCTGTTCGCGTCCGATTTCCAGAAGCGACCGGATGTCCTCCTCCGTCACCCCTTCCGTCTGCGGCGGTGTCCGTCCGAACAGACGCATCCCCGTTTCCACCGAAAGATTCAGAAACGAGACAAACGGCCGCGCCAGAACCGCCAGAAAATGGATCGGAAGCGCAACATGCCAGGCCATGAACTCCGTATATCGAAGCCCGATCTGCTTGGGAATCAGCTCTCCGAAGACCAGGGAAAAGTAGGAGAGAAGAATTGTGATGAACACCACAACGATTTTGTCCAGCGTCCCATGGGAGATCCAGGTGATCCCGAGCGACTCCAGCAGTTCGGTCAGCGGATCGGAAAAGGCGTTTGCGGCGAAGGCGCTGGCGAGAAAGCCGGCCAGAGTCACTCCGATCTGAACGGTGGCGAGAAATCGTCCGGAATCGTCCGTGAGCGCCTTCAGGGCTCTGGCCCGCATTCCGCCCCGGGAGAGGAGGCGTCGCCGGACCGTCGGCTTCAGTGAGATCAGCGCCACCTCGGATGAGGCGAAAAACGCATTCAGGCCGACCAGCAGAAGAAGAATGAGCAGTTGAAGAAAAACACTTTCGTCGTTCAAAATAAAAACACTCCCGGTTCTGTTGTTGAATACGGATCCGGGGGTATTATAGCGGTCCTTTTTCAAAAAATCAAACAAAAAGAACAGGATTTCAAAATTTTTTCCTCCCGGATGGTTGTAAAATAATGAAATCGTGGTATTCTAAACAAAAATGAAGAATTTTGATGATTCCAACAGGAGGATGTTTTTGATGAGACTTTGGCTGTCTGCTCTTCTTGCGAGTGTCGGAATTCTGGCCGCTGCGGGAGAGAACCTTGCTCTGAAAAAAAGTGTGAAGGCAAGCTCAAGGGAAAATACGCGTTTCCTGCCGGAATTTGCCGTGGATGGAAAAACACGTACCCGCTGGTCCTCTCAGCAGAGAAATGATCCGCAGTGGCTGATGGTGGATCTCGGAGCGGTGAAGAAAGTCGGAAAAGTGGTGATTTTCTGGGAACGCTCCGCCGCAGAAGATTATAAGATCCAGCTCTCGGTCGATGGAAAAAGCTGGAAGGATGTTGTCTGGAAAAAGGATGGGAAAGGCGGAGTGGAAACGCTCGTTTTCCCCGGACAGAATGCCCGCTTTGTCCGGTTTGCCGGGCAGTATCGCATTCCGAACGCAAGCGGATATTCGATTCAGGAATTTCAGGTTTTTGAACAATGAGTCGGACGGTTTGTTTCTGGTTTCTCTGTGCGGGGCTTGCCGGAATCGGGTGCGGCGCGGAGGAGAATCTGGCGCTGAACCGGAAGACCGCGGCAAGTTCCATTCAGTATCTCGGAGTGGATTCGCACTGGGCGTGTGACGGAAAGTCGCGGACGCGCTGGGCCTCCCGTTTTTCCGATCCGCAGTGGCTGATGGTGGATCTCGGAGCGGTGAAAAAGGTCGGGAAGGTGCTGATCTCCTGGGAGGAGGCGGCCGCCGAACAATATCGGATTCAGCTCTCTCTCGACGGGAAGAGCTGGAAGGACGTCGCGCGGAAAACCGACGGGGCCGGCGGAGTGGAGGAACTGAAGTTCTCCCCGGAATCCGCCCGGTATGTGCGGATGCTCGGAGAAAAACGCCGGACAAAAGGGGGATACTCCATCTTTGAATTCGAAGTCTATTCCGAATGAACGGATAGAATGAAAACAACAAAGGAAAGGAAGCTCGAAAATGAAAACTCTGATGATCGCTGCGATGGCCGCTTTCGCGGTCGGACTCTCGGCTGCGGAAGCCAACCTCGCTCTCAACAAGACGGTGACCTCAAGCTCCATTCAGGAAAAAGGCATGGAGGCGAAAAATGCGGTGGACGGAAAGAAGAACACCCGCTGGGGATCGGCGTTCAAGGATAACCAGTGGATCATGGTGGATCTCGGTTCCGTGCAGAAGGTCGGAAAGGTGGTCCTGACCTGGGAAGGCGCATTCGCCAAGGAGTACAAGGTGCAGGTTTCCAACGATGGAAAGAACTTCACCACCGTCGCGACCAAGAAGGATGGAAAAGGCAGGATCGAAACGATTTCCTTCCCGGCGAAAGATGCGAAATTTGTCCGGATCCAGTGCGACAAGCGCGGGACGAAGTTCGGCAACTCCCTCTGGGAACTGGAAGTTTACGCGAAGTAAGAAACACGGTGTTCTTCCGACCTCTGCGTGTTTTCATGCAGAGGTCTTTTTTTCTTGAAAAGGTGGATTTGGAATGCTTTCTTCGCTGAATGGGGCCATTCTTGACTGGCTGCAGCTGTACGGGGCTCCGGCGGTTGTGCTGTGGTATGTGTATGCGTTTATTCTGGGCGGGTGCTTCGGCAGTTTCACGACGGCGTGTGTATGGCGTATTCCGCGGGGGATTTCCATTGTCTGGCCGCCGTCCTCCTGTCCGAAATGCGGACACAGGCTCGGACCGATGGAAAATATTCCGATTTTCGGCTGGATCTGGCTGAGGGGAAAATGCAAGGGGTGCGGAATGCCGATCTCGCCCCGGTATCTGATCATCGAGGTGGTGACGGCGCTGCTGTTCACGATCGGGGCGGGAGTGGCTCTGCGGGAGAATGTTCCGCTTGCGGTGCTGCCCGCGTGGACGTTGATCGTGATCTCGGTCGGCAGCGCCTGCACGGATTGCGAGCTGCGGATCATTCCGGATGCGTTCACGATTTCGGGAATGGTGCTGGCGCTGCTGTGGAGTGTGCTGGTGCCGGGGCGGACGGGGGTGCTCGAATCGCTGGGATGGACGGTCGCTCAGATCGGAGCGGTCGGGTTGTTCGGCGCATCGGCGGCGATCGGAGGAAAACTGCTGTTCCATCGCGACGCGCTCGGATGGGGGGATGTGAAGTATCTGATGGCCGTGGCGGGGCTGAGTGGTCTGCCGGGAGCGCTTTTTTCGATGCTTGCCGGGAGCATTCTTGCGCTGCTCTGGCTGCTCTTCGATGCGTGGAAAAGAGGACGCATGCGCCGGAAATTCGCGTTCGGACCCTTTCTGGCGGCGGGTGCGGTGCTCTGGCTCCCGCTGGAGGGTTTTCTCTTCGATTTCCTTTTGAAACATTGAGAATCATTTGACATTTCGGGATTTTCATGTACATTATCGGAACTGCCGTTCCTTATGAGCGGCTCCCGAAAAACTCGAAAACAATCGTAAGGAGGAAAAAATGGCTGCAAAAGTGAATTCTGAAAAATGTGTCGGATGCGAATCCTGCGTGGGCGCCTGCCCGGTGGAAGCGATCTCCATGAATGACGGCAAGGCTGTTGTCGATGCCGGAACCTGCGTGGATTGCGGCGCTTGCGTCGGAACCTGCCCCGCGGAGGCCATCACACAGGAATAAGGTTTTCCTGTTCCGAATTTGATAAGGGATAAGGTTTCCTTATTCCGAAAAACTGCTCGTCAGATTTTTACCGGGACTCAGCATCCCGGTTTTTTTATGCCTGTTTTCCCGTTGTATTTTTCTTCCGGAATGCTACATTATCCGCCGGAAACAACCAAAGGATGAAAAGGAAACCGGGAGAGAACAATGATGCAGTTTGGTCTGGAAAATCCGCCGGAAGGGTGGTCGATCCGCTGGAACACGGAGACGGAATCTCTGTCATCGGAGATTACGCGGACAGGGGAGAAATGCAAATTTCATTTCGTGGAGTTCAAACTGGATCTCCGCGGAGTTTTGAACGAGCAGACGGTTCTGCTGACCGGAGCGGTCGGCATGGGCGACTGCATGAAGAAATATGCGCTTTCGGATCTTCGGGGGCCGCTGCCGGCGGACTGCTCCGTGCTGTTCCGGATCGGAAAAGAGGATTTCCTGCTGGTGGCGATTGCGTCCTGGAGGATCTTTTCCGGAAAGATTCTGGTGGATCACGATCAGGTCCGGGTGCGGTTCTACGGAGACGGGCGTCCATTTGCGCCCGGCGAAACCTGCCGTCTGGAGGAGGTCTTCTTCCGCAGAGGAAACAGTGAGCGGGAGCTGCTGGACGCCTATGCGGATTTCACGGCGAAAAACCATGCGGTGAATTTGAATCTCTGTCACTGGTCCGGCTGGGGAACGTGGGATTATTACTCGGCAAAGTTTTCGGACCGCTCCATCCGCGAAAATCTCGACGAACTGGAAAAACTCTCCTCCACGGTCAATCTGCTGCAGATCGACGACGGATACAGCGTCTGGGGCGACTGGATGGAGATCCTGCCTCAGGTCCTGCCCGACGGACTGCCCGCCATCGTCCGGGAGGCCGCCGGACGGAATTTGAAAACCGGAATCTGGTTCGCTCCGTTCCTGGCTCACTGCACTGCCAATGTCGTGAAGAAGCATCCCGAGTGGTTCCTCCGCCGGGAGGACGGATCGCTGCGCTATTATGGAAACGGCGGCCATGTGATTCTGGACTATTCCCAGGATGAGGTGGTGGAACACATCCGGCGCTGTGTCCGCTTTTTCATGGATGCGGGAATGGTCTATCTGAAGCTCGATTTCCTGCTGGCCGGAACCGCGTTCGGGAAGTCCAGAGTGCCGATGACGCCGTATGAACGGTTCCACCGGGCGCTTTCGGCGATCCGGGAGGAGGCGGGAAAATCGGTGTATCTGCTGGGGTGCTCCGCCGAATTCGGACCCTGCGTGGGGCATGTCGACGGAATGCGGGTCGGGCCGGATATTTCGCCGAACTTCAACAGTGTCAAGATGTCCGCGCGCTGCTGCATGGCGTCCGCGCCCTTCCACCGGAAGTGGTTCCAGTGCGACCCGGATTACCTCGTCGTCCGCGGCGAAGGGATGGACGACGCCGAACGGACCTCGCCGACAAAACTCGGATCACTCACTTTCAACGAAGCCTCCATGTGGGCCGATTTCGTTTCCCTCACGGGAAATGCCGTGCTGGCAGGCGACAAACTCTCCATTCTGACTCCGGATCGCCGGAAACTGGTTGCGGACACTCTGAGGTGCGCTTCGGAAAATCCCGAGTTCCGGATTCTCGACTACTGGCGCGGCGGCGCGGACGATTTCCCCGGAATGATCTACTCCTCCGGACGGCTCGGACTCTTCAACTGGACCGATGCGGAACAGGAGTTCCGTCTTCCGGACGGTGGTTCGCGTCTTCTTCCCGCCCGAAGTTCCGTGGTTCTGGAGATGCCGGGGTGGACCGGGAATTCTCTGCCCGCGCCGGAACGTCCGCTCGAACGCTCCGTTCCGCTCGGAGAGCCGTTCGACAATGCCGCAGACGCCCTTCCGCTCCCGCTTGGCGAGGCCGCGGAGGAACCGCTCGAATACGATCATGAGACCGGAAAGGGAATTCTCCGGGGAGTCTACGCGCCGCTTCGCGGAAAACAGATTCTGCTCGGCGTGCCGTTCGAGATCGGTGAAAACGCCGTTTCGTTCTGGACAACGGATGAGAAGACCGAACTGCGCATTCCCGTCGGCCGCCGGGTGAAGACGCTCTATTTCCTGCATGCGGCGGATTACCCGGTCCGGGGTGAGTGGCTGCGCTACCGTGTCCGCAACGTGGATGGAACGGAGACGGAGCATCCGGTTGTGCTCGGTCGCGAGATCGGCAACACCGATTATCGCTATTCCGTGCCGTGGAAGTCGGATTGCGCCCGGATTGCCTGGGTCGATCCTTCCGCCTCGTGCCGGACGCTCTATCTTCTCCGGATTCCGTTTGAAACGGAGCGGGAGGTGGAATCGATCGTCGTGACGCACCCGATGCAGAACGGAAGCCATGTGCTGCTGGGGATTTCCACCTCCGGCCGCTGAGACGGTGAGCTTCAGAGAAAATACTGCTCCGTGGCGGAGAGCGCGGCTACTTCTCCGAAAAAGATTTTATGAAAATCGCGATTCGGATACCAGGAGCTGATGTTCTCCGCGCGGAGGAAACAGTCGGGTTTCATCCAGTCGGCGTAGGTTTTCCGGCACTCGATCACCAGATCCGCCTCGGCAATGGAGGGGGCGGAGACCTGGGCGGAGGGTTCGGGGGTGAGACCGGTTTCCTTGAACTTGTCGCAGTCGGCCCCGGATTTGCTGCCGAAAAAGTTGAGGGCGGGTTTGTATTCGGAAGAGAAGGCGCTCAGCGTGAAACTGTCGCCGGAATCCAGAAAGGGGAGGGTGTGGCGCTGCGGACGGACAACCACCATCGCAAACGGTTTGCCCCACAAAGTCCCCAGAGATCCCCAGCTGATGGTCATGCCGTTGAAGGCCCCTTTGGAAAAATCCCCCGCCGATAGAATGAACCAGCCGGAATTGAACAGTTCAAATGGATTGGCTTTGAGCTGGGCGGGGGTGATGGAAATGCGTTTCATATTACTGATCCTCCTGAATGGTGATTCTGGTGTCGCTGCTGTTGGCACGAAGTTCGGGAGCGTAGACTCCGGAACCGGTCGCCGGAAGAGCGGTGCTGCTGCCGGCAAAGCGGGCGCGGATCCGATAGCGGATGCTGCTGGCGCCGCGGGGAAGATTCCGCAGATGGAAACTGGGGCCGTCCTCAAAAAATTCCGCGTAGATCATCGGATGCCATGAGAGAACGCCGCTCTGCGGTTTCACATATTCGAAGCCGGCGGGAAGAGAGTCGCGGAATTCGACATAGTCGCAGTCGCTGGCGGCGCGGGGAATGAGCTCCACTTCCACAATGTCGCCCGGACGGACCGTGGAAAGATCCGCAAGGGCAGTCCGATGTTCCGTTTCGCTCCGCACGGTTCGAAGGGATGCCGCCGAGGTCGGAACGGAGGTGGTCTTTT
>ERZ824600.1891-NODE-1891-length-23900-cov-2.653051_pt1 | contig 23900 bp, 17 predicted proteins | sample MGYA00519933_ERZ824600 | MGnify/ENA primary metagenome ERZ824600 (study PRJEB31778, sample SAMEA3449178) | human gut metagenome | biome: human gut; feature: human-associated habitat; material: faeces | place: United Kingdom | collected 2010/2012 ... | reverse complement strand
GCCACCAGCACTGAGGAGATCTGGGGCGGAAAAGGCAATCCGATATATCCACCGGCGCAGGAAGTGCTGAGGGCGCATGGCATAGGTAAGACGGCTTATACAGACTTTAGTGGCAAGCGGGCAAGACAGGTTACAAGGCGGGATTATGAATATTATGATTATCTGCTCTGCGCAGATACAGCAAATGTGAGGAATGTGCTGCACATAACCGGTCCGGACTACCAGGACAAGATACATTTGCTACTCGATTATGCGGGAAGACATGGACAATCTATAGCAGATCCGTGGTATACAGGACGATTTGATGAGACATACAGGGATGTGTGTCAGGGGTGCGAGGGATTTCTTGAATATCTCAGACAAGGCGATTGGTTGTAGATAATATTATCAAAATGGGAACAATGGGATATTATTGAGTGCATCAGCTGAACACAGGTGCATTTGATATTGTCAGATTGTTCCTTTTTATTCTGACAAGGTATTGCCGGTATGTGTTTACACTCTCGAAGGCATGGTTTTATATTGATTTTATATTGCTTGTTTTATATAGCAACACCACAAGAAACGTGATATGATTTACGCGTAAATGCATGAGAGAAAATATATAAACCACCAACGGAGGGCACACAAATGGAATTATACAAAGGCAGACCGGATACAAATGAAGGACGACTTGAGAGGGAGATCAGAGTTTATGATTTCCTTGATGATCACGGCATAGAGTATTGGCGCACAGATCATGCACCAGCAGACACAATGGAAGTATGCTACGAGATAGATGCGGTGCTTGGGGCAACCATTTGTAAGAATCTGTTTTTGTGCAACAGGCAGAAGACGCAGTTCTATCTGCTCATGATGCCGGGCGACAAGCCGTTCAAGACAAAGGAGATCACATCGCAGATAGGCAGCGCGAGACTTTCATTTGCATCGCCGGAGGATATGGAGAAGTATCTGGATATCAGGCCGGGGGCGGTCAGCGTCATGGGTCTCATGAATGACCATGAGAATCATGTGCAGTTGCTTGTTGACGAGGATGTTATGAAGGGCGAGTATCTTGGATGCCATCCGTGTGTGAACACATCAAGTATGAAGGTCAGGACGGAGGATATATTTGGAAAGTTTCTTGAGGCGGTTCACCACGATATGATCAAGGTGACGCTCACTGGAGAATAGGAGTGGTAAAAATGATGGCAGAGCGAAGAAACGGGGGCAAGCCTCGCAGAGAAGAAAACAATAAAACGAGTGGCAGCGTAAACGAAAGAAAAAGACAGACACATAGCAGAAAGTACGATGTAACAGGTGGAGAGAAACAAATAAAAACAGGAAGCAAAGGTAAAAATGTACAGGGAAAACCACGACAGGCACACTCATCACAATATAAGCTCAACCCGAACAGCAAATGTCCTATATCCCACCTGTGCGGTGGCTGTCAGTATGTAGATATGCCATATGAGCAGCAGCTTGCTGAGAAACAGAAGTATATAGATGGCCTGCTCGGAGCATTTGGCCCGGTGGACAAGATAATAGGCATGGAGAATCCGTATCACTACAGGAATAAGGTCACTGCGGCATTCAGGAGAAAGAAGAGCGGAGAAATAATTTCCGGGGTGTACGAGGAGGGGACGCACAATATACTTCCAGTCGAGAACTGTTATGTGGAGGATGAAAAGGCTGCGGCCATCATCAGAACATTTGCCGGACTGATAAAGTCGTTCAAGCTCCAGATATACAATGAGGATACAGGAACCGGACTTATCAGGCATTTGCAGATAAGAGTCGGAAGAAAGACCGGACAGATCATGGTGATCATAGTCACCGCATCGCCGGTATTTCCGTCCAAGAAGAACCTTGCAAATGCACTTGTGACAGCTCATCCGGAGATCACAACGGTTGTCCAGAATATCAACATGAAGGACACGAGCATGGTCATTGGAGACAGGAACCAGGTCATTTACGGCAAGGGGCATATAGAGGATATTCTGTGCGGAAATCGTTTCCGTATATCACCGGGCAGTTTCTATCAGGTGAATCCGGAGCAGACGGAGGTCCTCTATGGCAAAGCCATCAAGTACGCGGATCTCAAGAAGAAGGAGACCGTGATCGATGCCTACTGCGGTATAGGAACCATAGGCATAGCTGCAAGCGACCGTGCAAAGAAGGTCATAGGCGTGGAGTTGAATGAAGCCGCTGTGCACGATGCCCGGGTGAATGTGAAGATGAACAAGATACAGAATGTTGATATTTACAGCAACGACGCCGGCAGATTTATGGTCGATGTCGCTGAGGAGGGTGACAGCATAGATGTGGTATTCATGGATCCTCCGAGATCTGGAAGTACAGAGGAGTTCATGTCATCGGTCATCACACTTGGACCTAAAAGGGTTGTGTATATATCCTGCGGCCCGGAGAGTCTTGCCCGGGATCTGAAATATATGACAAAGCACGGCTATCAGGTAATCAAGATGACCCCTGTGGACATGTTCCCGCTCACCCGCGGGGTAGAGACCGTGGTGCTCCTCACAAGGGCGGGTGCGGTACATCGTGGATAAAATTAACAAAAAGCCGGTTCTCTATGAGTGAGAACCGGCTCCGTTTATAAAAATGGAAGGTTTTATCGTAAATTAAATCACGTTACATATATTTGACAAGCTCATCGATGATAGGAGCGTAGTGTTCGCCTTCAAGACCATAGTCTTTTTCTTTGTAGTTCCATGCGGCGCGGCCTATTCCGTACTTTTCAAATACAGAATGGATATCTTTGTACCAGTTCAGAGTTCCGTCAAGTGGTGCCTGATCTATAACACCATATTCGCCGCAGTACATAAATCCGTCTCTTTCTTCAACAGCCTTGATGCCGTCGAGAAACATTTTTTCGAACAAATCAGGTCCGATGGAATTAAGTCCAAGGCTACTCTCGGTGATGGCCCCATGCATACACCCTTCGATCTGGCGGGATTTCTCCATGTAGTCATTGAAATCCCCCGGATATTCGATATGAAAATCTGAAGGCATACCTGTTACCCAGTAAGCAGACTGGTGGGTAAATACCATTGGCTCGTAACAGTGGAAATTGTAAACTATGTTCTCATCGTTGTGATGAGGGAGAAGCTTTATAGATGTAACAGCATTGTAGCCAACCCCACCGAGTAGGATCTTGGCAGTAGGTGCTTTCGCACGGATGATCTCGATGCATTTGCTTGATATTTCGTTCCACTCGTTTACAACGGTCGGACTTACGACCTCGTTCAGCGGCTCGAACATCATTATGTCTGCATCCTTTGCATATCTGTCTATGAGCTTTCTCCATATTCCATAGAATCTTTCCTGAAGAGGTTTCTCATGGAAGAATTCAAGAAGATGAGCCTCGTCGTCAAATATATATCCATATGTCTTGTGCAGGTCAAGGACCATGTTGAGTTTGTACTTCCGGCACCACTCAATGCATGAATCGATGTAAGCGTAGCCGTATTCCTTATCACTTCCGTCCTCGTTTTCAAAATTATCGTAATCGATAGGAAGACGAACGTGGTCAAGTCCCCATGATGCTATTCTTGCAATGTCTTTTTCTGTGATAAATGTGTCAAGATGCTCCTTGTCAAGTGGGCCCTGTGAAAGCCATCCGCCTAAGTTTACACCTTTTTTGAATCCGTCTAAAGTTCTCATAATCTTTAACCTCCTGTGAAATAGTAAAATATATATTGCACTCATTGTCTGTTTCGTTTTCTGTGAGTTTATAGTAGCATTTGCGTTGATAAGAGAATATAATAAATGTGTCAATTATATAACAAATGTGTTGTAGCAATGTAGTTAGGACAACAAATTACAAAAATGTAAATCGCAAATGAAAGTATATGATAAAAATGTGCGATGAAGGAACATGAATATCATAGAGGAAAGGCAGAAAGACAATGAAGATATCGAATGAGATAGTAAAACAGCAGTTTGTCCAGAGGGAATATGGACTGGCACATTCCACATACGACAATGAGCTTGATTTTTATCAGCTTGTGAGCAGCGGTGATGTGAAAGCTTTGTCTGGAATGTTGCTGACAGGCGATGAGGATGAGGCTGTTCTTGCTGCAAGAGGAATATTGTCAGATGACAAGGTTCGCAATAGGAGATATCACGAGATAGTGCTAGTGGCAATGATTTCCAGATTTTGCATAGAAGAGGGGATGGAGGAGATGGAGAGTTACAATCTCAGTGACTTCTATATTAATAAGCTGGACAAGGCGCAGACAGAACGGCAGATCATAGATGTACATAACCAACTGATTATGGACTATGCCAGGCGGATGAAAAAGGTGAAAAAGAAAGCTGCTATATCACCTCATTGTGTAAGGGCGATGGACTATGTGTATGATCATCTGCATGAAAAAATAGAAATTACTGATATTGCAGAATTTGTGGGAGTGGAACGCTCGTATCTGAGCAAACTATTTCATAAGGAGGTCGGTCAGACAATCTCAGATTACATCATGGAGAAGAAGCTTCAGACTGCCAGAAATATGCTTCTGTATTCAGATTTTTCCTGTACGGAGATATCGCAGTATCTGGCATTTGCCAGCGGAAGCTATTTTGCAAAATGCTTCAAGACAAAATATGGATCGACTCCGAATTCATATCGCAGGATAAATTACAGGAAACACTGGAAAGAGGCGAAATCATAGTCTTGTTATGTGCTGGTATAATTGACAACATCTGTCAAAGGTTGTAGAATTACATGAGTTTTATTTGTATATATAAGGAGAATGAATAGCTATGTCATCTTTTAGATTTCATGTGGCTCTCGCAGCCGCAAAACTGAGCAAGGGACTCATCCAGCTCCTGGGTAGGAACGGTACGCATACACCTGGAGTTATCGCCCTGAAGATATGTCCGGATTTCCTGGCACAGGCGCCCAAAGCACCGCTTACGATATGTGTCACAGGAACAAATGGTAAGACCACCTGTAGTAACCTGATAACTGATGTTTTGGAGAAGGATGGAAGAAGAGTTGTCAGCAACAGAACAGGTTCCAATATCGTCCCTGGCTGTACGACAAATGTCATCAACAGCCTTACATTTACGGGAAAGGTCAGAGTGGATGCCACTGTATTTGAGGTGGACGAGCGTGCTTCAAGGCTGATACTTCCATATGTGAAGCCGGATTATCTTGTTGTAACAGGACTTTTCAGAGATTCACTCAAGAGAAATGCTCACCCTGACTATATTTTCAGTGTCATAGATACCTACTGCCCTGATTCTGCAAAGGTTATCCTGAATGCGGACGAGCTTTGCTCAAGCATGTTGAAGAAAGACAGCTACAGAGTGTTCTATGGAATCGGCAAGCAGCCTGATGACAAGACCGAGCCATACAACCTTATCGCGGATTACCAGATCTGCCCTAACTGCGGCGAGAAGCTGAAGTACAATTACCTCAGATATCATCACATCGGCGATGTGGTATGCCCGAAGTGTGGACTTCACTCACCAGACAAGAAGTATCTGGCAACCGACATAGACAGAGAGAAGATGACAATTACTATACAGGAGGGAGACAAGAAGACAGTTTATCCGCTGATCCATACAGCTCTCTTCAATATATATAATGAAGTTACAGTTATCTCGGCACTGCGCGAGATCGGTCTCTCGGCTGAGAGAATCAAGGAACTCATGGGTCAGATCCATATACCGGATTCCCGCCACAACGAGACCACAGTGAATGGTGTTACAGTAATCCAGGCGCTTTCAAAGGGACAGAGTGCGGTTTCTTCATCCAGAACATTTGAGTATGTGGCAAATGAGGAGGGCAAGAAGGCTATCCTCCTTGCGATGGACGATCTTGAGGACAGACAGAAGAGTATAGAGTTCTCAGGCTGGATATACGATCTGGAGTATGAGCAGTTCAACAGGGATGATGTTGTACAGGTCATCTGCACAGGACCTAGATGCTACGACCACAAGGTGAGATGCTTACTGGCTGGTATCCCTGAGGAGAAGATACTCACAAATCTCAGCGAGGTCGCTGCGGCAGACGATGTGACTATAGATGGTGTTGACAGAATATATATCCTGTACGACTGTGAGAATTACGGAATGTCATGTGAGATGAAGAAGAAGATAATCAAGAGACTGGAGGGTGACAAATAATGAAGATTGAGATTTTATATCCGGAAATATGTACACTCTACGGTGACAAAGGAAATACAATGTACCTGCAGAAATGTCTGCCGGATGCGGAATTTGTGACAACAGGACTTAATGAGAAGCCACTCTTCCTCAAAGAGAATATAGACATGGTGTATATGTGTTCCATGAGCGAGAAGAGCCAGGAGCTCGTGCTTGACAGACTGATGCAGTACAAGGACGAGATCGCAGCATGCATGAAGGATGGAAAGGCGCTTTTCCTTCTGGTTGGCAATTCCATGGAACTCCTTGGTGATTATATCAAGAGAGAGGATGGAACCAGAGTTACAGGACTTGGCGTTGTTCCGGGCATGTACTCAGTCCGCCAGGCTCCGAATCGTTTCAACACGCTCATCAAGGCGAAGTTCAACGATATGACACTCATCGGATACACAAGCCGATTTGCCCACACTTACGGAATACCTGATGATATGACATTCTGCAAGGTGGAGATCGGACAGGGCAGCAATCCTGATACCATGAATGAGGGAATCTGCAAGAACAGAGTAATTGCGACATACATTCATGGACCACTGCTCATTCAGAATCCTGATTTTGTACATTATCTGTTGGAAAAACTGGATGCTCCTATGAAGGAGATACCATTCGAGGCAGCTATGCGTAAGGCATATGATGTGAAACTTGCTGAGTATGGCAAGCCGGATCTGGAGCTGTCATAATATAGAGAATTATAGTGATAATTAAGCCCCGGTGGCCTTTGATATGTACCTGAAATTCATGACACATGTCAGTATGCTGCCGGGGATTTTATATGTAGTAATGTATAAAACTATACATTTTGTATAGTTATGTAAACCTATTAAAAAGAAAAAGATAATATGTCACAATACAGATGTTGCCACCCCTAGACAGGCTAGGAAAGGGGGGAGCGCAGTGGCTGGACGGAGATAAGTAAGTGGTAATCAGCCCAAGGAGTACGTCGCCTTTAAAAGACGGAGAAAACCCCAGTAGCGCCAACTACTGGGGTTTTCGTTATGCTTTTGGGAAAGCATATGTCAGAATTTCTTGTTTCATTGTTGCTGACATTATATCATATGAATTTTACCTTCGCAACATTCATTTTCCTCACATATCTTAATGTTTTTTCAGATGTATCAACTCAAAAGAAAGTAGTATAATGATATCGCAAGAAGAAAAATGCGCGACGCGAAGCGGCATTTGTTTTTTTCTTGCGATATCAACGAGAACCCGTTCGGCGGAGCCGAACATGGAGCGCGGCAGCGCGAGGGTTCGAGTCTGCCAAAAGCAAGAAGGAAAAAGCATGACGCGAAGCGGCATTTGTATTAGTAAATGCGAAGCGGCATTAGTTTCTGTAAATCGGGGTATATTATTCATAAAAACAAATGAAGAGACAATGTGAAAGGAGCAGTGGGTTACATGTTAAAGGACTGGAACAAGCCGGAGCGTCCATCGGATGAGGAGATAGACACTCGGTTAGAGATCGCCAGAGAGAATCTGACACGCAATCAGATCAAGGTAAAGGAAGGTAAGATACCTGTATTTGTCATATTTGAGGGCTGGGGAGCCGCAGGTAAGGGAAGTCTTGTGGGAAGGATCATAAAGAATATGGATCCGAGATTTTTCAACGTTGAGTCAGTGAAGTATTCCACAGATGAGGAAAAACGCAGACCATTCCTGTACAAGTATTTTACGAGAATACCGGAACAGGGGGAGTTTGTATTTCTGGATGGTGGATGGATGAGGGACATAGTAGGTGGCAAGATGTCTGGAGAATTGTCAGACAAGGAATACCGGAAGAGAGTTGACAGCACCAAGAGATTTGAGAGGACTCTGGCGGACAACGGATATCTGGTCATGAAATTTTTCTTCCAGATAGACAAGCATGAGCAGAAGAAGAGGCTTGAAACACTTCTTGAAGATGATACTACAAGCTGGAGAGTGTCTAAGCATGATCTGAAGCAGAACAAAAAGTATGACGAGTATCTTGAGGCATTTGACAGCTTTATGTATGACACCAATCTGTCAAATGCACCGTGGTACATGATAGATGCAAAGGAGAGAAAATGGGCAGAACTTCAGATACTCGATATCATCAATCAGGGAATAGATACTGCGCTGCTCAATCAGGGGCATGCTGTACCTATACTGCAGAATACATTTGCGCTCAAGAAGATCCCGAAACTTTCCGAGGTGTCTCTCGACAAGAAACTGACGGATGAGGAGTACAAGGAGGAACTTGACAAGCTGCAGAAGAAACTCGGCAGACTGCACAATGAGCTTTACCAGAAGAGGATACCTGTTATCATAGGCTACGAAGGTTGGGATGCGGCAGGCAAAGGTGGAAATATCAAAAGGATAGCGGAGGCACTTGATGCGAGAGGTTATGTGGTAAATCCTATAGCAAGTCCTGAGCCGCATGAGAAAGCAAGGCATTTTCTGTGGCGATTCTGGACAAGACTTCCTAAGTCAGGACATGTGGCGATATTTGACAGAACATGGTATGGCAGAGTCATGGTTGAGAGACTTGAGGGCTTCTGTTCGGAAAATGACTGGCAGAGAGCGTACAACGAGATAAATGAATTCGAGAAGGAACTCCACGACTGGGGTGCGATCGTCATCAAATTCTGGGTTCAGATCGACAAGGATACACAGCTTGAGAGATTCACACTCAGACAGAACACACCTGAGAAACGCTGGAAGATCACAGATGAGGACTGGCGTAACCGTGACAAATGGGATAGCTACGAGGTGGCGGTGGATGAGATGCTGGAAAAGACCAACACCAGCTTTGCACCTTGGCACATATTGGAGTCAAATGACAAGAAGTATGCCAGAATAAAAGCCCTCAAGATCGTTATCAAGGCGATAGAGGATAAGCTGGAGCAGGTTGAAAAGAACTAAAAATGCATATAGGACTGAGAGTCCATGTTGGAAATAGAACACATAAGGCGGTGATACACAACAGAAGTATCACCGCCTTTTTCAAAAAGGTTTAAGGAAGGAAAAAGTTATTATCAGATTTAATTATTTTCCTTGATGATGGATACTCCAAACGGAGCCAATTCCATTTTGCCATCAAATATATTCTTCGTCTGAATGTCGGTTCCGTGAACTTCAGATATTGTCTGAGGTTCGTTGGTGTTGTTCAGGTAAAATCCATATGCAGTTCCGTCATCTGCATATCTGCAGTGATACTGAACTCCGTCAGGGAGATCTTTTATGGCGATACCGGCGTTCACCATCATCTGCTCCATGATCTCACCGAGTTTACTGTAATCTATTCTTGCAGCCACGTAGTAGGCCTTGCCCTCGCCGTAGCTGTTCACTGTCACTGCTGCATTTCCGGCGTAGAAATCAGAATCGTAGGTTCCAAGTACATCCGCCGTTCCGACTCTCAGGATCTCAGCATAGTCACGGAGTTCGCATGAACTGCCATCTGTGAAGCTCACGCTGTTTCTGTCAGATGGATACAGGGTGTCTATCTCTTCACTGATGATTCCAAATACATCTGCAAGTCCATTTCCCGGGAATCCACCGAGTATACAGAGCTGATCCTTGTCTACATAGCCCGTAAAGTAAGTGGATAGAAGCTGTCCGCCCCTCTTTACAAATGCAGCGAGGGATTCCGCTGCACCGTCCCTGAGCATATAGAGCATAGGTGCAACAATTACCGCATAATTGTCAAGCGGTTCATCGGATGCGATCACATCCACGTCGACACCGCATTTTGTCAATTCCTTGTATATGGACATGCATGTCTCAGGATATTTTTTGGACTCCTGACCTAATGCCTTGACATCATCTATAGCCCACATATTGTCCCAGTCGAACAGCAGTGCCACTTTTGATCTGATGAGCGTTCCGGTTATCTCGGAGAGCCCGGCAAGTTCGCTGCCAAGAGCGGCAACCTCCTTAAATATCCTGGTGTCATTTGTTCCGAGATGGTCGACAACGGCACCGTGATACTGTTCAAATGAGCCCCTGCCCTTTCGCCACTGGAAGTACTGAACAGTGTCAGAACCGCAGGCTATAGCGTTGTATGAGAACAGCTTGTGGATGCCCGGTCTTTTGAGTTTGTTATATGGATGCCAATTTACAAGCCCCGGAGCACTCTCCATGAGCATGAAAGGCTTATCCTTCTTCATGGATCTCATGACCGCGTGGTCAAATGTATTCTGGCCCATGACATCCGCAAGACTCTCGTAGTCATTGTGGAATCTAGGGTATGAATCCCATGAGATCACATCCAGCTCCTTTGCCATCGGTCTGTAGTCGAGACCGTCATAGAGCTGCATAAAGTTGGTTGTTATAGGTATTTCAGGGGTGAGTTCACGGAGGAGCGTTATCTCTGATTTCATGTAATCGTTCATGTTCCATGTGGTAAATCTCTTCCATTCGAGGTTCAGCCCTATGATACTGAAATCACCATTTTTGTATGGCGGCTCAATCTGTGAGAAGCTGTTGTATGAGTGACTCCAGAAGGTGGTCCACCATGCTTTGTTCAGCTTGTTTATGTCGTGGTCGAACTTCTCTGCGAGGTAATTCTGAAATCTTTTCACACAGAGACGGCAGTAGCACTCCCCGCCAAGCTCATTTGACACATGCCACATGATGAGTCCCGGATGGTTTCCCACATGGGCGTGGAGCTGACGGATGATATTGGCAACTTTTTCTCTGTATACAGGTGAGCTCATGCAGTGGTTCTCACGGACGCCCTGATGTTCCCTGACGTCATATGAATCCACACGCCTGATCTCAGGATACTTCTGTGCCATCCATGCCGGTTTGCCGCCCGATGGCGTGGCAAGAACGGTGTAAATGCCTGCATTATACAGGTTGTCCATAACATCCTTCAGCCAGTCAAAATAGTATTCGCCCTCAACAGGCTCATATGCTGACCATGAAAATACACCAAGTGTAGCGGAAGTCATGCCGGCTTCTTTCATCATCTCTATGTCCTTCGCCAGGATGTCGGGGCGGTCAAGCCACTGCTCTGCGTTGTAATCTCCTCCATGTAGGATTCCATTTATCTGTGGGAAAAGTTTGTTTTTGTTCATTTATCTGTCATCTCCTGTAAATAAAGGTAATGTGCTCTATGTTATCTGTTTTTAGTGTAAAATATATGCGCAAACGGTTGCACAGCTTGCTATTTAAAGGTAGCACAAATAGACAAATAATTCAATTGTAATTTGACAATACATTTTAATTTGTGCAAAATACACAAAATATATACACTGCCATTCATCAGGACAATATTGTATATAATTAAGAAAAACGGCTTGAAATAAGAGATATAATTGCTTATGATTAAGATATCATGAATTGCTCAAAGTTGCGCAATTTGTCAATTCCTACAAGATGTACAAAAGTGAGGTAAAAAGCTATCGAACAGTGTCAAAAATCTATATAATAAAAGTATTGAGGGATGAACGGAAATATAAGGTTGGAACGTATCGTTTAAGGAGGAGTTTTATGATAAAAAAGAGGAAATCATATAGAGTGGTGGCAGGCAGTATAAGGTCTGAGTTGTTAAGGGGGCTGAGCAGAAAAATCTGTATCGGTGCCTTGGCATTTTCAGCGGCGGTTGTGCTATTGCCAGGCGGTAAAGTGGGAGCATATGCATCTGATCAGACACGGGTAAGTTCAGATGAGAGTCAGGTTACGGTAGGGTATGATGATCTGGACGACACTTTGCAGAAAGGCGGACTTGGCGTTGTCGTTGAGCAGCAGGATGGTGCGGCTTCACTGGCATCTACATATGATGCAACAGCACTTGAGAAGCTTATTGTTGAAGGAATCAAGGCATGGCAGACGAGTATAGATGTATCGGAACTTGGCCTTACGAGAGACGATATTAATAACGGGGCAGTAAGATCTATTATCAATTCTCATCCCGAGTTTATCAGTCTATCGGGAGGCTATACATATTGGACTTCTGGCTCTTCAATCACCAAAATAGCATTTACATATTTGACAAATGCAAAGGAGGAGCAGCAGGAGCTTGATGCTGCACTTCAGGAAGTCAAGAGTAAGATAGATACCAGTGGAATGAGCGATGAAGAGATAGTACTTGCATATCATGAGTATCTCACATCCACAGTTGCATATGCATATGAGGATTATTTCAATGGAACGATTGCTGCAAATCACGGGTACGATATGTATGGAGCTTTGGTTAAACATAGTTGTGTGTGTCAGGGATATGCCGAGACTATGTTTTATCTGCTAAGAGAGGCTGGTCTTTCATGTGCAATCGCATCAAGTGAAAATATCAATCACGCGTGGAACATAGTTAAGATACATGGAAAATGGTATCACATAGATGCAACTTGGGACGATCCGGTGTGGGATATGCCTGGAAGATCATATCATGATTATTTCCTTGTCAGCTTTGATACAATGAATAAGAATACACTCATCAACCATACTAAGGACAGAACGGATATGGTTGTCAGCGCACAGTGGGGAGATACATATACGACAGCGGTGGACACCACTTATGAGAGTGGTAAGTTCTGGAATGGTATTGAGAAAGCTATTTTTTATAAAGACGGTTATTGGTACAGCATAAGTGAGGGCAGTTCGAAAACATCATTTAACATAAATAAGTACCAGTATTCGACTAACATAAACAAGGTTTTGTATTCGGGCACTGCAAAATGGACAACTCCGAGTGGTGGGTATTATTCCGGTGTTTACAGTTCAATATATCTCCGAGGTGATAATTTATATTTTACGACTCCGGATAGCTTGAACAAGATAGATATAACATCAACAAATGTAACTCCTACAGAGCTTATAAATATACGAACGCAGTATAATAGTTCAACAGGAAATAATTTATATGCGTTTGGAGAACAGTATGGTAAGCTGGTGTATTTTATTACAGATTCTCCTAATATAAAGAAAACTAAGGATTCAAGCAATTCAAGCAAGTATAACAAGGAGTATGCCGAGTATACATTCGAGATGTGCATAAGCCACAAGTGGGATGCTGGAGTGGTGACAAAGGAGCCGACCTACACAAGTACAGGAACCAAGAAGTACACCTGTACAAACTGCGGTGAGACCAAGATCGAAACGATAGCCAAACTTGTATGTACGAGCCACGTGTGGGATAGCGGCAAGGTTGTGACAGCGCCGACATACAAGACAGAGGGAACCAAGAAGTATACCTGTACAAACTGCGGTGAGACAAAGACTGAGACTATAGCCAGGCTTGTATGTACAAATCATGCATGGGATGCCGGAGTAGTGACAAAACAGCCAACATACAAGACAGAGGGAACAAGAAAGTACACCTGTACAAACTGTGGCGAGACAAAGACCGAGACTATAGCCAAGCTTGTATGTACGACCCATGCATGGGATAATGGAATGGTTACTAAGAAAGCTACATATACAGCTACAGGAGTCAGGAAATATACGTGCAAGACATGTGGCGCAGCAAAGCAGGTCACAATTGCAAGGCTGAAGCTTGCGAAGGTAACCGTAAAGTCTGCACAGCAGGCCGGCGCGATAAAGCTTACCTGGAATAAAGCGTCAGGGGCATCTGGTTACAAGATATACAGGAGAACCGCCAAGGGAAGATATGTATGTATCAAGACAGTCAAGTCGGGAACGACAAGCTATGTAGACAAGACAGTCAAGTCAGGAAACAGGTATTACTACTGTGTAAAGGCATATAATGGAAATGTACTCAGTGGATATACAGAGGCAAGTATTCTCTACATCAAGGCTCCGGTTGTCACGGTCAGGAAGTCAGCACAGGGAGTGAAACTTTCCTGGAAAAAGTCTGCCGGTGCAAAAAAATACATTGTGTATAGAAAGACACCAACAGGCAAATACAGGGCAGTCAAGACTGTAACAGCGAAAACTCTCAGTTGGACAGACAAAACGGCAAAGAAAGGTCAGACTTATTATTACATTGTGAAGGCAGTGAATAATAAGACATACAGTGCAGCGTCACCGCAGAAGAGAATAAAAAGGTAGATGCTTACTGCGTAATTATAAGGGAGAAAAAGAATGAAATATGAAAATGTAAGACTCACAGAAGCTGTGCGGCGTATCAGGATGATATTTGTGGTGGGCGTCATCGCTGTGTGTGTGCTGTACGGCGGAAAAATACCAGCATTTGCGGAAGATACTCAGGAACAGTATGACTCATCACAGAGCAGCTATGGTCAGTTGCTTGAGCAGGAGGGCGATACTTCAGGTATCCTGCAATTTGGCGGACAGATAATAGAAGATGAAGCATCGGATTCATCGGAAGCGTCACTGGCAGCGGCAAATTCAAAGAAATATGAGAGTGCCATTGTCGGCGCTGTGGAGAAATTTTCACCGAGACTCAATGTAAAGAGCTGGGGATTGACCACACGAAATGTTGCAAATGTAGTCACAACCGCAATGAATGCGCATCCCGAGGTCGTGTATGTGGCAAGATACAGTTATCTGTATGACCAGACCACAGGAAAGGTCGTGTATCTGAAGTTCTCATACAAGCCAAATGCCCGAACCGAAAAGAAGCAGTTGGATGCAGCCATAGCGGAAGTGAACAAGCAGATAAATACAAAGAACATGAAGCCGACAGAGATCGTGCTTGCATATCATGAGTTCCTGACATCCACAGTTGCATATGACACCAGCGGGGCTAAGGAATTTGATCCAACAACCGGAAGAGACCACATGTATGATATGTATGGTGTATTGGTTAAGAGGAGCAGCGTGTGTCAGGGATATGCGGAGACCATGTGGTATTTCCTCAGGAAAGCCGGGGTTCCGTGTGGAGTTGCCACAAGCCAGTATGTAAACCATGCGTGGAATGTTGTAAATATAGGTGGAAAGTGGTATCACGTTGACGCAACCTGGGATGATCCCGCAAGTGATATACCGGGAAGGTCGATGCATGATTATTTCCTTGTAAGCTTTGACACCCTGAACAGTAAGACTAAGGCCGCCAGCAGCGATTATTATCTTGGCAGATATGACACAAAGGTGGGAAATGTATGGAAGGGAACATACAGCAATGCCACGGATAAGCGATATGAAAAAGGCCAGTTCTGGAATGGCGTTGAGAAGGTAATCTTTTATAGAAAGGGCTACTGGTACAGCATAAAGCAGGGCAGCCAGTCATCATACTATCAGATAAACAAGTACAGCTTCACCAACGGTGTAAATACAACGATATTTACCGGGCAGGATGAATGGCTGGATACAGATGGTACGGCACTTAACAAACAGTATGGAACACTGTTCCTTGCACAGGAAAAGCTCTATTTCTGCACATCGAGATATGTTGCATGGATAGATCTTGAGGTAAATGAGCGCAAGGCGTGGGCTATATATGACATAAGACAGAAGTATGTATCAGGTGTAAACATATATGGAATGGGATATTACGGAAATGATGTTGTGATCTGGGTTTCCGACACTCCATCCTGTACAAGAAAGGACGCTTATTATCTCGGAGCATGTATGAGCCACAAATGGCAGGCGGGAGAGGTTACAAAACAGCCGACATTCACATCCCAGGGATCGCAGAAGTACAAATGCAGCAACTGCGGATATACCAAGAATGTCACACTTGACAAATTGAAGCTTGCGACGGTGACGGTCAAAACGAAGAATACAGGTAAGGGAATAAGCCTCACCTGGAATACCGATTCAAGAGCCACCGGTTATAAGGTATACAGACGCACAGGCAAGGGTGCATACAGACTTATAAAGACAGTGAAGGGAAGCTCTGTGAGATCAATGGTAGACAGATCTGTTGTAGGAGGAAAGACCTACACATACAGAGTATCGGCATACAACAGCTATACAAAGGGCGGCTCCAAGGCAAAGAGCCAGTATTATATAGGTTGCACGACCGCAAGAGCAAAGAATACCTCACAGGGAGTAAGAGTCTCCTGGAAGAAGACAAAGGGAGCCGCCGGCTATAAGATATACAAAAAGACAGGCAGCGGCAGATTTAAATGTGTGAAGGTTGTGAAAGCAAAGACCAGAACATATCTTGACCGCCGTGTGAAGTCAGGAACAAAGAACACATACTTTGTAAAACCATACAAAGGAAAGACGGCAGGAACCTACAAGAAGGCTAGTGTCAAGTACAGATAAAAAGTAAATAGAGCGCGTAAAAAATACCATGTACAGCATTTCGCCTGTACATGGTATTTTTGCTTTTGTTATATGCTTAGAATGATATTATTTTTCATTCTTGTGTTCTGTTATGTCCCTGTGGGAATTGTCGAACAGATCTGTGTCGGCCACATCTGATGAATCATTTCGATTCAGCGTCTCGCCTATGCGGGCCTTTGCCTCAGTTCCGGCAGCCTTGATACCCTCGGTGATCACCTCGCTCTTTTCCTTGAGATTTTCACTTATCACAGCGCTTTTTTCCTTTACGTTCTCTGTAAGCTCCTCAGCCTTCAGTTTGATCTTCTTTGTTATGGAGAAGCTTTCAGGGTTATTCTCAAATGCTCGTTTGATCGATGCTGTATCGTGAAGAGAGAGAAGGAAGCTTGGCTTCTCCTTGAACTTCTCACGATCCAGAGCCAGTCGGGACTTGAGTTCCTCAACACGGACAATAAGATCATTCTCTTTCGCAAATTTCTTCACCTTGCTCATCAGGTTGAATGATACAACACAGTCGATCACGAATACCCCGTAGAAGAAACCGATGAAGAAGGAGAATGTCAGGTGATCCGCCAGCCAGTACACAGCGTTCAGTATGTGTGGATGGAGGAAGAAATAGTACAGTGCCGCGATCACACCCCAGAAGAATGAGAACAGCGGACATATGATGCCCTGTATATTGCCCCACTCATCTGAGTAGTCCCACAGCTTGATGTTCATTCCTATTATAAATATACGTCCGGCAATGTATTCCACAACGGTCATGGCGATGGCCATGATCAGTACCACCAGAACCTTTTGCAAAACAGGATGGGCGTCAACAGCATCTATATGGATCAGGGACAGGAGATACAGCACCACCAGGCCTGAACCGTAGAGAGGCAGGTAAGGTCCGATGAGGAATCCCGGGTTGATCCATTTGTGGCTTGGGTTGCTCTTGGAGAAGAACTTTCTGAATATGACTTCAATGCACCAGCCCATGATGCATCCTATGAAAAATAAAAATAATATTACCAGAATACTTTTGATATTGAAATTATCCATACATGGAATCTCCTTTGTATATATGACTTTGCCAATAGTAATAAGATAGTATATAGAAGGAAAAAAAGCAACCTTACAAAATGTCACAAGTGTAAGATAGCTTGTTGATACTTATTGAGAAAAAAAGTCATTTAAATTGCGAATGTTATATTGGACTAACGCCGGGGACAGTGCTATACTTACAGCAAATAAAAAGCCACGAAACAGATGCAGACTCTTTCTACAGTACGAAGATCGAGAATGCATTTTTTACGTTAAGGAGAGTTTGATTGAACAAACCGTGATTAGAAAAATCGAATCACGGCGAAGCCTGTCATATAATCTATCATGCGTATAAGTGGTCATATCATTAATCAGAATAAATATATAATCAAGGAGGACAAAATCATGATGAAGGCATTAAAGAAGGTAAACTGGAAGAAGCTTGGAATATTTGCAGGTGGAGTATTATTTGGAACAGCTGGTATCAAGGTTCTCTCAAGCAAGGATGCAAAGAACGTATATACACATTGTACAGCTGGTGTTCTTAGAGCAAAGGACTGTGTCATGAAGACAGCAAATACTATCCAGGAGAACTGTGGTGATATCTACGCAGGAGCAAAGGATATCAACGAGGCAAGAGCACAGAAGGCAGCAGAGGCTGACTTTGAGGATACTGAGTGCACAGAGGCTGAGAGCGCTGACGCAGCAGAGACTGTAGAAGAGTAATCAGTATAAGACAAAACATAAGAAAGAGGCGAAGATCTTGAAGTTTTCTATTTTAAATGAAACAAAGAATCGTCTGCGTATACACATGGCACAGAGCCGCATGACCATGGCACAGGCCGACATACTTCAGTATTATCTGGAGAACTGTGAGGCAGTGGAAGAGGTCAAGGTGCACGACAGAACCTGTGACGCGATCATCATATATGATGGTGACCGTGCAGCGGTGATAGATGCGCTGAGACAGTTTGGATATGACAGGGTGGAGGTTCCGGCGGATCTCACAGAGACATCAGGCAGAGTCATGAACAGACAGTATGAGGACAAGCTGTTTTGGAAGACCGCCTGGTACATGACCAAGAAATGGATCATGCCAATGCCGCTTCGGTATTGTCTGACATCCGTCAAAGCTCTCAAGTATATAGGCAAGGGGCTCAAGTGTCTTGCGAACAGGAAGCTTGAGGTGCCGGTTCTCGATGCAACAGCCATAACAGCATCCATTCTGACAAATGATTTCGCGACAGCGGGATCAGTCATGTTCCTTCTGGAGATCGGTGAGATCCTTGAGGAGTGGACACATAAGAAGTCGGTGGATGGACTGGCAAGAAGCATGTCACTCAATATCAATAAGGTATGGGTGCGTGTGGATGATTGTGATGTACTTATGGACAGTGCGAAGATCGCAAAGGATGATCTGGTAGTGGTTCATATGGGCAATGTCATTCCATTTGACGGTGTTGTGGATCAGGGCGAGGGCATGGTCAATCAGGCATCCCTCACCGGAGAGTCAGTACCGGTCCACAAGGGACACGGAGACAGTGTATATGCAGGTACAGTTGTTGAGGAAGGTGAGCTGGTAGTCAGAGTTGTAAAGACTGGTAAGACCAGCAGATATGATAAAGTTGTTGCGATGATAGAGGAGTCTGAGAAGCTTAAGTCAGGACTTGAGAGCAAGGCAGAGCATCTTGCAGATGGTCTTGTGCCATGGACTCTCGGTGGAACTATCCTCACATACCTTTTAACAAGGAATATCACCAAGACACTTGCGGTGCTCATGGTCGACTATTCATGTGCACTGAAGATGTCCATGCCTATAGCGGTATTGTCTGCTATACAGGAGGCAAACAAGCATCACCTCACAGTCAAGGGCGGCAAATTCCTGGAGGCTGTAGCTGATGCAGACACGATAGTATTTGACAAGACAGGAACACTTACAAAGGCATCACCTACGCTTGTACGCGTCGTATCATTTGACGGAAGAGATCCTGATGAACTGCTCAGGATAGCTGCATGTCTGGAGGAGCATTTCCCTCATTCCATGGCAAGAGCGGTTGTGGCAGGAGCTGCAGCCAAGGGGCTGGAGCATGAGGAGATGCACTCCAAGGTTGAGTATGTTGTGGCTCACGGTATCTCATCAAGCATAGACGGCAAGAAGGTTGTCATAGGAAGCTATCATTTCGTATTTGAGGATGAGGGCTGTGTGATACCTGAGGATAAGATAGAGCTGTACGAGTCGTTGTCCAAGACTCATTCACATCTGTTCATGGGAATCGATGGCAGGCTGGCAGCAGTCATATCCATCAAGGATCCGGTCAGACCTGAGTCGGCCGAGGTTGTTTCAAGGCTCAAGAAGCTGGGAATCAAGAAGGTTGTCATGATGACAGGAGACAGTGACAGAACGGCCAAGGCTATTGCAGAGCAGGTAGGGGTGGATGAGTATTACTCAGAGGTCCTTCCTGAGGACAAGGCAAAGTTTGTCGAGGCTGAGAAGACTGCGGGTCGAAAGGTCATCATGGTGGGAGATGGAATCAATGACTCACCTGCACTGTCGGCATCCGATGCTGGAATTGCCGTAAGTGATGGCGCGGAGATTGCCAGAGAGATCGCAGATATAACTGTCAGTGCGGACAATCTGTACGAGCTCGTAACACTTAAGGAACTCAGTAATAAGCTGATGAGCAGGATCAACAGGAACTATCGCAAGATAGTGACCATCAACACAGGACTTATCATCCTAGGCGTGATGGGAGTTATCCAGCCAACCACATCAGCACTGCTTCACAATTCATCGACGCTTCTCATAAGTCTTGACAGTATGAAGAAGCTGCTGGATTGATGATCGGAGCATAGAATTATATTGATGATCGAAGCGTAGAATCATATAGAATATAAAATAAAGCTGCCCTCTTCACTGTGATGAGTACCCGGGATTCCGGAACATTAGTGAGGGGGGCAGTTTTGTAGTTAAAAGATGATTTTAAATAATAAAAATAATCTGTAAGAATTGTTGACCGGGCCGACAGAATATGACAAAATGTACGTATAAATCATGAGTAGATAGCTGAACATAAGGGCAGAATATTAGCAGATATTATCTGGAATGTTTATGAAATGAAAATATACAGATGTGTGTGGAACACAGCATGATGCGTGTGTTCATCACAATAGAATGGAGGATGATTAGTATGGTAAAAACGGTAAAAGGCGATAATTTTGAAGATATAAAGGCATGCGGTGTGGCGGTTGCGGATTTCTCAGCAACATGGTGCGGACCATGCAAGATGATGGCACCGGTATTTCACACGGTTGCAGATGAACTGAATGGTGAAGTGGATTTCTTCAGTGTGGACGTGGATGAGAATCCCGGACTTGCGGCTGCCAATAAGGTGTTCAGTGTTCCGACATTGATACTGTACAAGAATGGTGTTGAGGCATCGAGGAGTGTCGGAGCTATATCCAAGTATGATCTTCTCGATTTCATTGAGAAGATCAAATAATTGTCTGTGATATGTATCCCGGATATTTTAATTGGGATCTGAATTGAAGTGGGGATACAAACTAGAAACAGGAAAAACATAAAGCCCTGTCAGACTTAACATTCATATGGGTCTCATATTATGGATACATATGAATGTTAAGTCTGACAGGGCTTTAAGGTTATTGAAAACACATTGACTATCTGGCGTCTCTGTCTACATATTCTCTATACTTAACCAGACTCTTATATGCCGGTCTGATGATCTTGTCCGTGGTGACAAGCTCCTCGATTCTGTGAGCGCTCCATCCAACTATACGTGCCACTGCAAAGAGCGGTGTGTAGAGCTCCCTAGGAATTCCGAGCATCTCATACACGAATCCGCTGTAGAAGTCTACGTTAGGGCTGACACCCTTGTATATCTTGCGTTCCTTGGCGATGAGCTTTGGCGCGATCTTCTCAATGTTGTTGTACAGAGTCATATCCTCGTCCCTGCCCTTGGCAGCGGCAAGCTGTTCGACAAATGACTTGAATACTTTTTCTCTTGGGTCTGACAGTGAGTAAACGGCATGGCCCATACCATAGATGAGTCCCTTGTGGTCGTAGGCTTGCTTGTTCAGCAGCTTATCCAGATATGCCTCTATGGCCTCTTCGTCATGGTAATCCTTTATGTGCTCCTTGATATCGTCCATCATGTTCATAACCTGCAGGTTGGCACCACCATGCTTCCTTCCCTTGAGGGATGAAAGGGCGGCGGCAATGGCAGAGTATGTGTCAGAGCCGGATGACGTTACAACTCTTGTGGTGAATGTGGAATTGTTACCACCGCCGTGTTCCATGTGAAGCAGAAGTGCTATGTCAAGAACTCTTGCCTCAAGCTCGGTATACTTCATGTCAGGCCTGAGCATCCTGAGGATGTTTTCAGCCACGGAAGCATCCTTGTCAGGTCTGTGAATGTACATACTTCCGTCGTTCTCATAATGGTTGTATGCGTGATAACCATACACAGCCATCATAGGAAATGTTCCGATGAGACCGATACACTGTCTGAGAACATTGTCTATATCCAGGTTGGTAGCCTGATTATCGTATGAAGCCAGAGTCAGCACACTTCTTGTCATGGAGTTCATTATATCCACACTAGGTGCTTTCATGATGACATCACGGGTAAAGTTGGTCGGCAGGTTCATGGACTCGGCGATGACACTGCTGAATTCTGAGAGCTGAGCCTCGGTAGGCAGTTCTCCGAAGAGAAGAAGATAAGCAGCTTCCTCAAATATATGGCGTTTTCCTTTGCCGCCTTTTACGAGATCCTGTACATCATAGCCTCTGTACAATAACTGTCCGTCACACGGAACCTTCTGGCCATCCACATCCTTAAATGCTATGATCTGTGATATATTGGTAAGACCGGTCAGAACTCCCTGTCCATTCTCATCACGCAGTCCTCTTTTTACTCCGTATCTGGCATAGAGCTCTTTGTCTATCACATCATGCTGCTGACAGAGAGAAGCCTGCTTCTCCACGTATTCTGTCAGATTCTCCATATACTCCATATAAGTAACTCCTTTCCGTTTGTATGATAAATCAGATGATCTTTTTGCATATGTCGCTTAGACAACATGCGTCGCAATGTGGCTTCGTTCTGGCTGTGCACACGGATCTGCCGTGATCCACCAGCCTGTGACAGAAGTCATTGCTCTCATCTGGAGGTACAAGCTTCCACAGTTCCATCTCAACCTTCTTCGGATCTTTTATCCCGTCAACCAGTCCCATTCGGTTGACAAGGCGTATACAGTGGGTATCTGTTACAATGGCAGGTTTGCCGTATATATCACCCATGATGAGGTTTGCGCTCTTGCGGCCTACGCCGGGGAGCTTAAGCAGCTCATCTAGACTGTCAGGAACCTGGCAATCATAGGAATCAACAAGCATATTCATACATGCACTAATATCTCTGGCCTTGCTCTTCCCCAGTCCGCAAGGTCTCACAATGGCCTCGATGTCACTGACATCGGCAGCAGCCAGTTCTTTTACTCCCGGATATTTGGCAAATAAATCCTGGACTACCACATTCACCCTTGCATCAGTGCACTGCGCCGCCAGGCGGACACTGACAAGAAGCTGCCATGCGTGTGAAGTATCGAGGGTGCATACTGTGTCAGGATATTCCTTCTTCAGCCTCTCGATAATGTCCAGTGTTCTCTGTTTTTTCGTATATCTCTTCTGTGATTCCATAAAAAAGACCTCCAGTCTCTATATGATAACATGAAAGGCCTGCAAATGGATATCGAAAAAGAAATCTTAATAAAAATGTTAGAAGTGTGAAAATGTTGGGAAGAGAAGACATGCCGCAGCCCAATATATGTGCTGGGCTGCGGCATGTCTTTGCTGGTATAAATATCATGTCTGAAAGATCTTACTTTGTTCCGAAGATTCTGTCGCCGGCATCGCCAAGTCCTGGGCAGATGTAAGCGTTCTCGTTCAGCTCGCGGTCAACATGACCAACGTATAGCTGGATGTCAGGATGAGCCTTGAGAAGTCTCTCAATTCCCTGCGGTGCAGCGATGATCGACATGAACTTGATATGCTTACCGCCGTGCTGCTTGATGAAATCAACGGCAGCAACAGCTGATCCTCCGGTTGCAAGCATAGGATCGGCTATGATAAGCGTCTTTCCTCCCAAATCCGGTGAAGCCAAATAATCGATTTTTATGCCGACATCCTCGCATTCCTTATCCTTATAGAACCTATAAGCAGAGACAAACGCATTTCCTGCATGGTCGAAAATATCAAGAAATCCCTGATGATAAGGCAGACCGGCTCTGAATATTGTGCCGAGTACCAAATCATCATCGTGTGTATTGACAGAAGCGATTCCGAGCGGTGTCTGAACTGACTTTGGAGAATACGTCAACACTTTGCTCACTTCATAAGCCATAAGCTGACCGATTCTTCGGAGATTATTACGAAAGTGTGCTCTATCATTCTGCACATTGATATCTCTGAGTTCGCTCATGTACTGATTAATGACAGAACGAGTCTCGCCAAAATTTATAATTTTCATATAATATCATTACTGTCCACTAAAAATCGCAAATAGTTCTTTGAA
>ERZ824600.1887-NODE-1887-length-23914-cov-4.406932_pt1 | contig 23914 bp, 29 predicted proteins | sample MGYA00519933_ERZ824600 | MGnify/ENA primary metagenome ERZ824600 (study PRJEB31778, sample SAMEA3449178) | human gut metagenome | biome: human gut; feature: human-associated habitat; material: faeces | place: United Kingdom | collected 2010/2012 ... | reverse complement strand
GAAAACAAGGATAAGTTTGAGCGCCGCTACCCCGCAAACTTTATCAGCGAGGCCATAGACCAGACCCGCGGCTGGTTCTATACCCTTTCCGCCATAGCGGCCTGCCTGTTCGATTCCCCCGCGTTCCTCAACTGCATCGTGCTGGGCCACGTTCAGGATAAGGAAGGCCGCAAGATGAGCAAGCACATAGGCAACGTGGTAGACCCCTGGGTGCTTCTGGACAATCAGGGCGCAGACGCTGTGCGCTGGTATTTCTACACAAGCTCCATGCCCTGGCTCCCCAACCGCTTCTCCGCAGAGGCCGTATCCGAAAGCCAGCGCAAGTACATGGGCACCTTCTGGAACACCTACGCCTTCTACATTCTTTATGCGGACATAGATGGCTTCGACCCCACCCGGCATAAGCTGGTGCGCGAAAACCTGACCCCCATGGACAGGTGGATACTTTCCCGCCTGAACACCCTCATAGGTCATGTTGAGGCATACCTTGACGACCTGAAGATGACCGAGGCGGGCCGCGAGATGCAGGACTTCATGGACGACCTTTCCAACTGGTACGTCCGCCGCTGCCGCGAGCGGTACTGGGGCAAGGATATGACCCCCGACAAGGAGGCCGCCTACATGACCCTCTACACCGTGCTCAGGACCATGGCGCTGATATCCGCCCCCTTCACCCCCTTCATGTCCGAGACCATGTATCAGAATATGGTACGGACGGTGGATAAGAGCGCCCCTGAGAGCATACACCTTTGCGACTGGCCAAAGAAGGACGAGAGCTTCATCGACCCCGAGCTGGAGGCCAACATGGCCGCCGTGCTGGATATAGTCGTGCTGGGCCGCAGCGCCCGCAACGCAGCAAATATCAAGAACCGCCAGCCCGTTGCCTCCATGTACGTGCAGGGAAAAGCGCTGCCCGATATGTACGTATCCATCATAGCGGACGAGCTGAACGTAAAGGAAGTTAAATTCGTTGACGACGCTTCCTCCTTTATAAGCTACCGGGTAAAGCCCCAGCTAAAGACCCTTGGGCCCCGCTATGGCAAGCTCCTGCCCAAGATCAATCAGTATCTGGCGGGCGAAGGCGTAGGAAACGCGGTGGTATCCACCCACAACAGGGGCGAGAGCTACAAGTTCGACATAGACGGCACCGAGATATCCCTGGCGGCCGAGGACGTGCTGGTCTCCACCGAGGAGAACGCCGGCTTCGTGACAGTCACCGAGCATGACCTTTCCGTGGTGCTTGACACCAACCTCACCCCTGAGCTCATCGAAGAGGGCTTCGTGCGGGAGATAGTATCCAAGGTGCAGACCATGCGCAAGGAGGCGGGCTTCGAGGTCACCGACCACATCGTGCTCTCCCACCACGGCAACAGCCTTATCGAGGGCATATTCGCCAGGCACGGCGCGGAAATCGCCGCCGATACCCTTGCCGACTCCATCAAGCTGGGTTCAGCCGGCTATGTGAAGGACTGGGAGATAAACGGCGAAAGCGTCACGCTGGGCGTTGAAAAAGCATAAGCCAAAAAATAAAAAAAAGGGGGGCGCAAGCCCCCGTTTTATTTTGTTCTTCTCAACTCATTCACCAGTTCGGCTACCAGCTGCTTCTGCCTCGCATTAAGTCCGGAGGTATCCATCCCTTCTTTGCATTCCAGACCCAGCAGATAATCTGTGGACACGCCAAAAAGCCGTGCTATCCTTATCAACACCTTGTAGCTTGGCATTCGCACAGACGTTTCATACGCCGATATCATACCTTTTGTAACGCCCAAAAGCTCTGCAAACTGAACCTGCGACAGTCCCCTTGCTTCTCTAAGCGCCCTTACCTTCTCGCCGAAGTCAACCATTACTATTCCTCTTTCAACAATTAGTATACCCAATCGGAAGTTTGTTATTGGTGAGATTTTCTTATTATCAGTTGACTTTCCGCCGTTTTTTATATATTCTTTAATCGAGGTGATGATATGCTCCGTAAAACATACCGGGTGCAGAGCGTTCGAAGCGTGCGCACCCTTCCCGCACATCTCTATCACAGGCGCGATTTTGAGCGCAGAAAGCGCGCAATGCGCTATATTAAAGAAGAACACGATTATATCACGTCTGCCCGAAGGAATAATATCATGTTTGATATGGCTATGTATAAGCTCGACCAGATGATAGCCGAAATGAAATTCAACCACACCTATGACCCGTATACAGTTCTTACTGTGCCGCGGATAAGAGCGCAGATAAAACTTACCGACAAGTATGACCCACAATTCCGTACAAAAAAATAAGGGGGGCTTTCGCCCCCCCTTAATTATTTGCCCTCGGCCGTATCGTTCTTCCCGTCCTTGAGCTTCACCAGCGCACCCTTCAGCGCCTCCGGCATGGGCAGGCCGATACGGCCCGCGTTTTCCAGTATGGAAAGCCCCTCGTTGGCGATGTAGAACATACATACGGCGCTCCTCACCGCACCGTTTGTGGCGGGCACCAGCTTGTCAAGCATTGTGGAAAGCGCCACCAGTACGAATATGAATACCTTCTTCAGCAATCCCTTAAAACCTATGGCGCTGCTGAGCGTCCTCGATATCGCCGCATAAGCCACGCCCGTGATGTAATCCAGGGCTACTACTGCTATGAGCACCATTATCATGGCGTCCCAGGGGCCGAAAATGTAGCTGAGCACACCGCTCACTCCTGCCAGCACCCCTGTTATCAGATTATTGTTCATTGTTTTCTCCTTTCAGTATTTCCTTCATAAGCTGCCGGCAGGGGCAGTCCTCCCCCTTGCAGCATTCGTATACCTCTTCCGTTTCCCCGCTGTCCTTCAGTACGGGCAGCCTGCCGTATCTGTTCCAGTAGCCAGCGCCGTTCGAATCCAGGCAGTTGAGCACCACCCCGTCGTCCCGGCCCATTGCCTCTATTACGAGGCCGCAGCCGATATATGCGCCAACGTGATGTATGCGCTTGCCGTTATGGCGGAAAAGCAGGTCCCCCGGAGCAAGCTGGCTCCTGTCGTTCAGCTTTTCGCAGGCGGAGTACAGCCCCCGGGAGGACATGTCGCTCTTTATAAGCTTATTGTCCAGCAGGAACTTCACTATCAGCCCGCTGCAATCGAAGGCGGCGATAGGGCTCCTGCCCTCCGCCTTACGCTTTTCCCATAGGGCTATGGCGCGTTCGGCGTTTTTCTCGCCGGTCTCCCGCCGGCGTATCCATTTCTCGGTTATATTTGTTTCGCCCTGGGCGCCCCATACATATATGTCGCCCACATGGCCTTTAAGGTATTTTATGAATAGCTCTGTCATATATGCTCTCTCCTTTATTCATTAAGGGAAGCTATTGCGGCGGCTATGGCGGAATCCACGTAGGCCTTTATGACCCTGTTCTGCACTGTGTTTGTGGAGGTATCCGACATCTCGCCGTCTATGGCGCCGGTATCCGGCGTGATGACGAGGTCGTCCCCGCCTATCAGCCCGCCGCTCCTTGCCGCCTCATACTCGTCCACGGTCTTGAATACGTGTACCTTCATAAGGCTGAGATCCTTTTCCTTGGCTGTCATTGCTTTTTCACCCCCAATATATAGTATTCAACGCCGGCACAGTTTGCGGCGCTGGCGTTATGCACCGTCAGCAGCAGCTTTGTGCCGTATTCACCCAGCAGCCTGCAGGATACCGGCACGCTCCCGCCCACTACTGTGGAAAAGCTGTCCGTGGGCTTTTCCCTGTAGTACACTATAAGCTCGCTGGAGGAGCCCACCGTGGTCTTTATGACGAGCGCCAGCGGGTCTATTGTCTTGTTCACGGTCAGCACCCTCGAGCTGTCTATGCCATCAAAGCTGCCGGAGGCTATTCCCATGCTGTAGTTCACGCCGCATACGAGATTGAAAAGCATACTATCCTACCCCCATATCAGCACGTTTACCCGGAGGTCCGTTGGCGGCTTTTTGTCGGCTAAGAACGTGAGCGAATTGTATCCCTGTACGGCGCAGTGTACGTTAGCCTCCACGTATTCGTCCCAGTCCTTTGGTACGGGGCCTACTATGGCGTACTTGCCGCTTCTCATTCCGTCCACGCTTATGGCCTGTGTGCAGCTGTATGTGCCCACCACCCAGCCGTCCAGCGGCAGCTCAACTACCATGCTTACCGGCTTTAATGCGTATTCCGTGTGTGTATGTACCTCCTCCGCCGCCCCTATGTCCGCCGGGGCCAGCTCATCGCTGCCGCCCTTTGCGTGGGTGGAGGCGTGGCCGTTGGCAAGGCTTGTGCCGCCCACGCCGTTTGCCAGCACCAGCTCATTTCCAAGGTATACTGCCATAGGCAATCCCTCCTTTTTGGTTTAAGAGTATCTGAGTATTTTCCATGTTGTGACGTTTCCCTCCATTGCTGCCCTGCAGTCCGCCGCGGCTGAGTTTGCCGCCCCCGCCGCAGCGGCAGTCTCCGCGTTCAGCACCTCCACCCTCTCCATAAGGGAAGTAAGCTGTGGGTACTGCGGCGCAGAGGTCAGCGTTTCGCCGGAAAAAATAGCCTTGCGGCAGGCAAAGTTGAACTTTGCCGTGGTGACGAGGGTGGAAAGGCTGGGATCCGAGTATATCTGGAGCTCGCACTCCACCGTTCCGGGAGCCACGGAACCCGCAAAAAGCTCTATATCCACCTGATTGTTCAGCGTGCCGCAAAGAGTTATGCCGCCGTCAGCATCGTAGCTGTCCTGACAGGCGGTGCCGTCGCTCTTTGAGAACACCGCTATGACCCGGCACCCGGTAAGGTCTACCGGGTAGCCCCCGTCTGTGAGGAGTATGGCAAGCACGTTGCCGTTGTCCCCGTCCACCACCGTGAATTCCCGGTTCGCCCCAGCGTCCGCTATGTCCAGCGCAATATCGAAGGTCTTTTTTACCGCAGCCATAGGCACCCCCTTAACCGCCGTATTTCTTCTTAAGGCTATCGTAAAGGGTTTTGCCCAGGGCGGAGTATATCTCCTCGCGCCTGCTGCTCCAATAGCTGTTTTCGCTGCTGAAGAGCTGCCTGCGCTGCTCGGCGGTGAGGTTGCGTACGTATTCGGTATAGTCCTCTCTGGAAAGGCTGCTCTTTTTCGAGCCGGAGCCGCCCTTTGACGACTTAGAGGAGCTTCCCTTTGCCGCGGCGGCGATGGCGGCGTTCTGCTGGCTGAGGTACTGATTGTACCAGTCCGACGCCATGCTGAGTGCGGTCTTCTGTGCCGCCGCGTGAGCCTCCGCGTTGTACTGCTTGGCGTTTAAGCTCATCTGATCGTACTTGTACAGCGTATCGTATATCTTCTCTGCCAGCGCCGCGCCGTACTGCGCCTCAATGTCGCTTATGTCGTCCTGGGCCTCCTCCATCTGCCGGGCCTTTACCGATGTTACATAGCTGCTCTGGCCCATGCCACGGGAAACGGCATCCGCGTCTATCTCAGCCATCTCGCGCTCGGCCGCCCTGCTGCGCCGCTCTATGGCGGCGTCGGCGCTGGGGCGAAGCACCCCGCTCCACATGTCCTTTACCTCGCCGGCGCTGGGCGCCTTTACCGTCACGGTCGGGACGGACAGGCTGTTCCTTATGGCATTGTAGTAGCCGTCAAATGCCTCGTTCCTGCCGGAATCCCCCCAGTCAAAGCCGCTTCTGCTCTGGGCCTGCCGCTGGGCGCTGCGGTTAAGGCTGGCCCTGTATGCCGCGTCGGTATCAGGCCCCCATATGCCGTCCGCCTTTACGCCGAGCTGCCGCTGGTATTCCTTTACCTTTGATGCGGAATTCACTCCCTCTGGAGGTGTGTAGCCGTTCATATAATATTTTGCCATGGTTTTTTCCTCCTTTTTGTACTGCCTTGCCTATTCGAGTGCGGAAAGCCGCGTTTCCAGCTCCTCTATCTTCTGGGCAATGGCCGTAAAGTTCTGATTAAGGTTGTTTTCGTTGGCCTTTACCGTCTCGCTGTAAAGCTCCGCGTCCTTTATATCCGGCAGCGTCACATAGTAAAGCGCCCGCATATCAAGAGCCATTTATTCCACCCTCCTCCAGGTTTCAAATGAAAGCTCTATGCCGCCGCGCAGAGTGAAGCGGCCTCCCGCCTCGTTGGCGATCCTGAGCGAAAATGTCCTGCCCTCGTTTTTAAGCGGCACCTCCACTACCTCGCTCTCCTCCGTAGGCAGCAGCACCCTTGTGGCAGCCCTTGCGCTGCCCACGCTCACCTCCGCGTTCATGGCTGTGGCGGCGCCCTGGGCGTGGCCCCTGAAGCAGAGGGACCGCATGGCCTTTACGCCGCTCTTGTCGAAAAGATCCGTCTCAGGTGTGCGCCACCAGGCCTCGATGTTCTTGCCGTCGTAGCTTTTGCCGTCGTCGAAAAGGCACACGTAGCGGCCGGAATTGACTATGTACAGCCTTCCGTCCCACGAGGCTATGTCGCCTACGTCAAAGCCGCGGCGCAGCATGTAGGTGTGCCGCACAAGGTCGTATTCAATGATGCCGCCGCCCTTGGCGTCGTCGAATGAGTAGTAAAGCCTGCTGCGGGCCGCCGCCCCCTTGGAAAGGGATACGTCGGCGCCTGAAAGCAGCTTCTTTATCCGCCGGGCGTCAGGCATGAGCGCCGCGGATACGCCGTTGAACCTGCATAGGCCTCCCTTGGTCATGAAGTACAGCATGTCCCCGCTCATTACAAGGGAGGTATACGCCGCCGTCTCCACGTCGGAATCTATGCGCTCCACCGTAAAGTTCGATGGCTTGTCGCCTATGAGCCGGTAAAGGCTGCGCTTTTTGAATATGAGCAGCTGGTTGGAAAGCGCCGCAAGGCCTACTATGGGGTCGCCGGCGCTGGCGCCTATCTCGGTATGTCCCCCTGAGACGTTGACCGAGCCGGATTCCTCGCCCCAGGATTCTATGGTGCGGCTGCCGCCCGGGAGCTTGGACCAGTAAAGCCTGTTGGGACAGCTGCTGTCCCCGGCCGCGAAAAGCCTGCTCCTGTAAGCAGCAAGGTAGCTTACCGGCTTATCCGAAAGCCCGTCGCTGCTGCCGAAGAGCTCTGATTTGGTTCCGTTGTACTTGACTATCTGCTGCTCGCCGCTGGCGATAAGGAGATAATCCGTGGTGTCTATCCGGGCCTCGGTAAAATCCACCCTTCCGCCGGTGAGTCCCCCGGTAAAGGTGTATATGAGCACCCAGACGCCTTCCCTGTAAGCGTATACGCTGCCGCCCGTTACCACTATCACCTGGTCGCCGCTGCCCGAATGGAAAAGGAACATGCGGCGTATGGCCTCCGTGCCGGGAACTGCTGATGTTATGTACCTGGTGTAGCCCTTGGCTACGGTAAGCTCGCCGTCCGCCGTGTCCATGTTGCAGGCGTCAGGGCTGTAGGAGGCCGCCATGCCGTTTTCGCCCATGGACTGATCCAGCCCCATGAACTCGTCTATCCTGTATATCTTGCGGGCCATGGGCTTCACCACCTGTTCACTATGCGCTGGCTGGTTCCTCCGCCCAGATGGGGCCGTATGGCGGCCTTGCCGGCCTCGTACATCTGGAAGTAGATGTTGCCGCCCCGCTGCTGGGAAACGTCCCCCGCAGCCCTCTCGCGGCCCACGACGTAGCTTACCAGCAATCCGTGCATGTATGCGGGTATGTCGGGCTCGTCCGTGCTCGCAAACATCTCCCTTGGCACCGAGCGGTACGTCACCTCAATTTTGCCGGGACCGCCGGAGGTGACTATCACCTCGGAAGCGTCGCCGTCGTAAAAGTCCTCCTCCCGGCCGTCGCGCTTTACGCTGAGCACCTTGCGGCAGCCCCTCGACAGCATTGCGGTGGTAAACGTGCCGTCCCTTGTGTCGATAGTCTCTGTGCGCCGGGGCTTATATGTGGCGCAGATGTCCGTCACGCCGTCGTTTGCAAAGCGGGTGAACTTGTCCCGCCATACGTCCAGGCTCTGTGCGTCGTGGCCGCGGTCCAGCTGGGCAAGTGCGGATACGATGATGTCGTTCAGCGTCATACCTGCGCCACCCTTCTGCCAACGCCCCTGTAGGCCTTTACCTCCCGCTCGCCCATCACCGCCACCTGCTCGCTTCTTTGTATAAGCTCCGCAATGGACTTGGGCAGCTCTGTCTCCTCTCCCCGGCGTACCCTGAAGAACCAGCCGTTTATGCCGCCCTCCCAGTAGCCGCTGCCCTCTATGCGCATGCGCACTCGGGGCTGCTTTCTCAGCGTCTCGCCCATGTCGCCCTGTATGGCGTCTATTTCCTTATCGGTTATGTAATTCATTGTCTTTCCTCCTTGACTCTCTCAGCTTTTCTCTGCTCAAATAAAAAAGGGCCGAAGGTTTCCCCTCGGCCCCCTTGAAAGGGATATGAAACAGTACCTTCGTACTTATTTCCTGATGTTATTTATGCGCTTACGCCGTGCTCAATGCGGATTATCCACAGCTCGTTGAGGATTTTTGCCGCATATGCCGCTACCTTTGCGCCTACGGTGGCACGCTGATCCAGAGGATCCGAGGTTCCTGCGCTGCCGTGGGGCTTTATTATGATCTGAAGGGCTCCGCTGCCGCCCACGTCCACTATGCCGTAGGCGTCCCTGCCGAAAATAAGCGTGGAATGCACGTCGGCGCCCGCCTTGGTAGTGCCGTCTATGCTGCCCGCGTCCTCGCTGTATACTATGGCGTCGGCGGTAAGAGTGGCATTGTCGGACAGGGTGACGGTATTGGTAGCCGCGTCAAAGGAGGCTACGGTATACTCGGCGGTACCTATCTTTATCTTGTTTCCCGCAGTGGAGAGATACGCCGCCTCCGCGTCCTTGGGGCTGTTCTTGAGCACGAAGGTTTTGGATGAACTGGTGGCGGTCTTCACCTTGTTCAGCACGCTCTGGGAGAACACCTTTGCCTCGGTGGATTCCACGAATACCACGCCGAACAGGCGGCCGATCTCGCCGGAATATATCTGCTCCGCGCAGGAGTACTTGGATACGTCCTGCCAGAGGGAATCGCTCTGAAGGTCATAGGTGGCCTCGGGGGAACAGATGCATATGAAGTGGGGCTTTCTGCCCTCGTCGCCGAAGGGGCGCGCCTTGGCCTTTTTGAGGGTGCGCACCGCCTTGCGTATCTCAGCCACGGTCAGCTTGTCGGCGGCGGTTATCTCGCCGCGGCCGGACTTGCCGTTTGCGTATTGTACGTTGGTGCCGGCGTTCATGGCATCGCGGGTGACCCACTCCACCACGGTGCCCAGCTGCTCTCCCAGCAGCTCCGCGCTCTCGGAGATTACCTGGTCATAGCCGGTCATGTCCAGCAGGTCGGATACCTCCACGTATGCGCCGTACTGGGCCACCTCCACCTCTACGTTGCTCTGGGACAGAGCCTGGCTGGCAGGGGTAACGCCCTCCTGAAGTGCCTCCATGGCGTCGTTTGCGTCAAAGAGGTTCCACTTGCGGAATTCCACCCGCTTGCCGCTGTTCTTGGGAATAGGGCGCTTCTGGCCGTACTTGGCGTGTACAAAGCGGGTCTTGGCGCTTTCCAGCAGCTGGCGGTCGTAAAAGGTCTTGTTGAGCTTGGTGGTACCTGCGGTGTTTGCGGTAGTGTTGATACTCATTATTTTTCTCCTTCCTTTTTATGTCTTTACAGCGAAACGCGCCTGCCCTCGCTGGCGGCGCGCATCAGTCTTTCCTTTATGAGGTTGAATTCCCTGGTGGGCATGTTGGCGTAGTCCGTATCTGCGGCGGCGGGGGTATTGCCCTTTATGGGCGAGGGCAGCGCCCTGCGGGCCGCCAGCTTTTCCATCACGTCCATAGCGCCCTTTTCACGCTCCGCCCTGGCGGCGGCATCTGCGTTGCACTCGGCGGCATAAAGCCTGAGCGCCGCCTTTACCGGCATCTCCAGCAGCATCTTCACGAACCTCTCGTCCTCCAGATAGCTGTCAATTTCGCCCTCTATGCCCCCCTCCTCATAGAGGCGCATGAGGTCGTTTGCGGCCCTGGCACTGATGGCGGCTATGCCCTTGGGCATTCCGCCCCCGTCCAGCAGCATGCTGAAGGCAGCCCCCTCGTCGAGGCCGGTATCGTCGCACACGCTTTTGATGAGCATGGAGCCTATGATGTAGGCCGGGTCGTTTTCCGCAATGTCCCGGGCCATGTCCAGAATCTCCTCCTCGGTGAGTACGCCGTGCTCCTTTTCCTTTCTGAATATCATTTTTCCTCCTGAAACAAAAAAGCGGCGGTATACCGTCGCTTTTCTCTGCCCCTTTCGGCGGGCCGCCGTATTTTTCATCGCGATGATGCCTGGTGCAGGCAAAAAATAAAAGGAGATGCCGAAGCCTCTCCTTTTTGTCCCTTGCCTGTTTTTCCATCGTGTTCATTATACACCCCGCCAATCTTCGCTGTAAAGGACAGCTTCGGGGCATATTTCATGCACCAAAAGTGCAGGCGCTACTCTATGCCCGCTACCTTATAGCCCGCATCGGTCACGGCCTTGGCCAGCGCCTCGTCGGATACGTGGCCGTTCAGGGTCACTGCTGCCGTGCCCGTCTCGTGGCTCACCTCCGCGGTCTCGACCCCCGCTACGGCCTCCAGCGCCTTCTTTACCCTGCCGGAGCAGTGGCCGCACATCATTCCTTCTATCCTCATCGTCCTTTTCATTTTGCCTTTTCCTTTCCTATATGGAGTTTGGGTCGCCTGACGGCATGATTATACCTCAAACGGCCCATAAAACAAATATTTCTTTAAAACTTAATGAACATTTCAGCAGATTGTAATACTTTTGTGATGATTTCCGTCTCCCCGCGGGTTATAATAAGCTTGCAAGTGAGAGAAACCCTTTCAAAACCAACAACAAACCGACAATTGCTTTGGACCCCCTTCCAAAGCAATTTTTTTGTGCGTTTTATTGACTAATTGCCCCTGCCTTGTTAAAATAACCTTGCCGCGCTAAGCGGGGAGATAGCGGTGCCCTATACCTGCAATCCGCTACAGCAGGGCTGAATCCCCGTTTTGAGGCTCACCCCTGTGGGGCCGCCGCCATCGTGGGGCGTCGATCCCCGGGTCCCGTGCAACTTGCCACTGTGAACCATGTCAGGGCCGGAAGGCAGCAGCATTAAGCGGAAGCGCAGGTGTGCCGCGGGTATGCCCGGGAGTAGCAACCTGATGGCGAAAACGCCCATGGGACGTGACGTCGAGATTCGGGTGCGCGGTATTGCAAAGCCTTCGGGTCAATGACTCGAAGGCTTTGTTAGTTTGCCTGAAAAGTGGCGTTCATCCACTTTTTCCACAGTATCGCTTTTTATAGGGTTTTGTCGTTATTTCCCGTGCGCCTCTATTTCCCGCGCAATATTTGCAAATTGTGCCACCGTAAGCTTTTCTGCGCGTATATTTCCCTCTATGCCGCAAGCTCCAAGCAGCGATTTCAGCCGCTCGTCCGATATTCCTGCAGCCCTGAGGTTGTTTGATAGAGTCTTTCTGCGCATTGCAAATGCCCTGTTCAGCAGCCACTCCAGCTCAAAAAGCTTTTCCGCGCCCTTGGCCGTAAGCTTCAGCACTACTGAGTCCACATCAGGCTGGGGGTAATACATATCCCGGGACAGCTCCATGAGCTTAGTAACCTCATAATAATACCCCGCAAGCACCGTCAGCGGCCCGTATACGCGGTCCCCCGGCTTTGCCGTGAACCGCTCCGCCGCTTCCTTCTGCATCATAAGCGTCATGGCGGGTATGCTGCCGTCCGCGCCTATGGATAAAAACCTCACGCAAAGCGGCGTGGTTATGTAATATGGCAGGTTTGCCGCGATATTCGCCCTGCCGCCGAGGGCCGCTATAAGCCCCGGTATATCCGCCTTTAGCGCGTCTTCGTTGATAAGCTGTACCTCGGGCAGTCTGTCCGCGATTATCTCCGCCATGCGTCTGTCTATCTCTATGGCCGCTACCCTTTGGGCGCATTTTACCAGTTCGGCAGTCAGCGCGCCCATACCCGGGCCTATCTCTATAACCGGGCAGCGGTTTTCACAGGCAGCCTCGGCAATAGTCCTTGCCGCAGTGTCGCTGGCCAAAAAATTTTGCCCCAGCGCCCTGTTGGGCGTGAGGCCGTATTTTTCAAGTTCGCGTTTTACTGAAGCTGTGCTCATTATTTATACCAGATAGTCACGTTGTATTTTGTTCCCCAGCGCCTCGCCTCGGATTCCGAGTTGAACCAGAGATCCAGCTGGTTCATAGGCTTTCCGGAAGAGTTGGTATATTTTCTGAATGCGCCGGTGTCCCTTGCCGTGCCGTAGCCGTAGCCCCTCACATACAACTGGGTGCCGTATTTGAAGTAATATGTGTTCACTGCTATGGTGCCCAGCTTGGGCGTTGTACCGGTAGCTGTGCGGGTACCTGTGCAATAGGCGGTTATCTTGTCCACCTTCATGCTCTTCCAGCCGTTTACGCCGTCCTTCGGGGCTTCCTTCCAGCGTCTGGTCTCTCCCTTGAAGTTGGTCTGGTAGCGTATCTTGGTGCCGACGCGTATTATCTCGTCCACGGCCTTTTCGGTGATTATCTGGTCTACGACCTCCCGGGATACCTCCACGCCGTCCTTTACGGTTATGCGCTGAGTTATCTGCTTTTTGCCGTCCTTGCCCTCTACCTCCACCTTCTTGAAGCTCTCGTACTCCCTGTCATCTTTTTTGATTATCTCGTCGTAGTCAAGGGTCTTGTAGGATACCTTGTATGTAACGTCCACGGCGGTGTGGCTTATCTTCATGCCGGGCTCAAGATCCCGGAAGGTGAGTTCCGATATCTCGTCTCCTGATTTTACAGTGACTCCCGCCTTGTCCAGCGCGTCGCCCACCGTGCCGGAGCTGAGGTACATCACCTCGGTATTGCCTCCGGACTGCACCGCTATGGGGTATGCCCTGGTTATCTCTATGGTTTCGCCGTCGGTAAGCTCCGCGTCCTTCGCTACCGACAGTGTGTCGTTCTCGTCCAGCTTCGCGCCTATTGCCGTGAGGAACTCGCCGGCATTGGTCCTCCATGTAAGGTATTGGTGAGTGCGGCCGCCGTCCTTCAAATATATAGTAAGCCGTCCGTCCGAGAACATGAGCGCCCATGCGAAAAAGGCCCCCGCTGCCAATACCGCGGCAATAAGGCCGATATTTGCCCAGCCGAAGCCGTGGCGGCTCGCGCTTCTCGCCTTGCGCTGCTGCGTACCTTTCCTGCGCCCCAAGAGCAGCGCTGATATGGGATTTTTCTTTTTCCGTCGAACCATGGCGTTCCCTTTCACTTAGTTTATTTTATCAATACATCTCGATGCTGTCAAATTTACCTGTGTAAACTTTTATTGTCAGCCGTTTACATATGATTATCCCCAAGCTATAATTTTGTTATAATCAATTATTTATTCAACATGGGAGCGAAAGAGAAGCAGGGTTGAAAAGAGCTTTAAGCATAATTCTGATATGGGCCAGCTGCCTTTGCCTGCTGCCGGGCTGTACCGGCTCAAGCGGCAAGCAGGTGTGTCTTGATTTTTTGTCTAAAATATCCTCCGGCGACTATGAGGGGGCATACAACCTTCTGGACGGCGCCGTAACCTTCATTCCTGACGAGACTGCCGGCGTGGACCCTTCCAAGCCCATAGACCCCAATGAAAAGCCTGACTATGTGGCTTTGGCCAAGCTTGAGCCCAACCGCGAATCAGAAGGGCTCATAAGCAAAAATCAGTTTATCGCCAAATACATGAACATATTCGATGCGCTGGAGATAACCTCCGTACTGTACGATAATATCCAAGTCAACGAGGGCGATATATTCACCATAGTCAACTTCACCGCTACATATTCCTCTCCCCTTTTGGGCGACGTATCCGGCGAGCATCGCATGGTAGCCATAAAGTCCCGCAACAGGTGGTTCATAGAGTGGTCGCCAAATCTCATATTTCCCGAGATGGAATGGGGCGATACAGTCCGCGTGGCCCGCATAAGCGCAAAGCGGGGCGAGATAATGGCCGACGGGCATGTATTGGCCACCACTGAAGGAAAAATATCCGTCTATGCCATGCCGGACAGGCTGAACGACACCAATCGCGACTACTTCTACAACAAGTGCTCCTCCCTCCTCGGCATGACCAGGGAGGCCATAGACAAAAAGCTGAGTAAGGCCTACGACGGCGTTGCCGTGCTCAAGCAGTTCTATCAGGGCGAGTTCCCAGAATACCTTGAAACTCAGCTTCTCGAAATAGAAGGCATAGGCATAGATTACGGCAACTACGGCTCGGTGCGCTCTTATCCCGAAAATGACATGCTGGCCCATACATTAGGCTATGTAGGCATAGTCAGCGCCGGCAGCGATGAAGAGCTGGAGGCCAGGCTCAAGGAACTGAACGAGGGCCGGGATGCCGAGAATGGCCTGTATACCTCGGATTCCTACGTTGGCCGCAACGGTTTGGAGGCCAAATACGAAAAAGAACTGAGAGGCAATGACGGCTACCATATATACATTTGCACCTCTCAGGGCACCAACCGCCGCACACTGTACACCAAGCCCGCCGAGGACGGACTGGACCTTCAGCTCACGATTGACTACAAGCTGCAAAAACGGCTGGACTTCGTGCTGGACAGCGTGCTTTTCGGTGAGACTACCGCAGGCGCGGTAGTGGTCATGAACCCCAAGACCGGCGCCATAGAGGCAATGTCCTCCTGGCCGGGTTACGACCTGAACGCCTTTGCCAAGGGCATAAGCTCCGCAGACTACGCGGAGCTGTTGAGCAAGGCCAACAAGCCTCTTTATAACCGTCTTACTCAGGGCCTTTACCCTCCCGGCTCGGTATTGAAGGCGTTTACCGCCGTAGCGGCGCTGCAAAGCGGCACGTTGGACGAAAACTACGTCTTCACCGGCGAGATCGTGGATGACTACTGGCTGCCTACCGACTATGGCACCTGGCTCGGCAGCAAAATAAAGCGCACTCAGGTCAAGTATGGCCGTCTAAGTCCCCTCAACATGCGCAGCGCCATAGTGCATTCCGATAACATTTACTTTGCCAACGCCGCGCTGCTCATGGGCTGGGACAACTATACCAACTACATGAAGAGCATAGGCTTTGGCGATACCATGCCCTTTGACCTGAACGTGGCCCAATCGCAGCTGTACAACGACGATACCGAGCTTACCCTCATGCTTCTTGCGGACAGCGGCTACGGCCAGGGCGAAATACTGACCACCCCCCTGCAGATGGCCACAATGTTCTGCGCCTTTGCCAACGGCGGCAATATAATGCAGCCCTATATAGTGGACGGCCTGTATGAAACCGAGGGCATAAAATACAACAACGTCTCCAGGGCCAGCCCCAAAGTATGGAAGAGCGGCGTAATAGAGCAGCATTCGTTGGATATTATTGTTCCGTATCTTAAGGACGTGGTTGACCACAACCTCAACGGCACCGGCCGTTCCCTGAAGGTGACCTCCGTCACCGTGGCCGCAAAGACCGGTACTGCCGAAATAGGCAACGACAAGAGCCGCCAGATATCCTGGTTTGCCGGTTTCCGCTGCGATACGGAGGACAAGGACGCGCGCCTGGTGCTGGTCATGCTGGAGGTGCCTACCACCGAGGAATACGCCTCTTTAAAGTTCGATATTGCCCGCGAGATGCTCAAAATGAGCGCTTCGCGATAATAATATCCCAAGCAAAAAAGGGCGGGTAGATCGCCCTTTTTGTAGTTTCTCTATGAATATTCCGCCATTATGGTCTCAATCACGTTTATCCATTCGGCTTCGCTCAGAGTGCCCGCGTACTTTGCTATCATCCTGCCCGAGCTGTCGAAAATATGTGTGCTGGGCATATACGAAACATAGCGCAGCAGTGCCTCTGTGGCCACTATCTGGGGGTAGCCAGCGCCGGTGGAGGCTATGTAGTCCTTCGCGTCGCTGCAGGTCTGCCCGTTAAGGCCGTATACGTCGGCGCATATACCCAAAAACTGCACTCCCGTGCCCTTGTATTCCTTGTAGAGCCTTGCGAGACGTCCCATCTCGTCCACGCAGATTCCTCAGGTGGTGGACCACACGTTTACAAGTGTTATGGTCCCGCCGGAAAAATAGCTTTGGCTCAGCTTTCCGCCGTCTATCCTGTCCGTCTCGAAGTCCGTGACCTTTGTGCCGCTTGCCTTTTTTATATCGACCTTAGTATAGTCCTTGGCGTGGGGGGTCTTGGCGGAGGCCTTCTTTTCCTCCTTCTGGTCTGCGGTGCTCTTGGGCTTTTCCTTTTCTTTTTCTTTGGCTTTTGCTGCCTTTTCTTTTTCCTCGGCAAGCTCACGCGCTTCTTTTTCTGCGCGTTCGGCTTCCTCTTGTTTTTCGGCGTTGATTATCTCGTACGCCGACTCGTTGTCTACCGATACTTCATACTTGCCGAACATATCGTCGGCGTGTATTTCGGCTTTGCGGCGTGCATCGTCGATCGCGCCCATTGCGGATTGCGGCGGAAGTATCGTTGCACGCTCGACGACGGAGGGTCTGCCTTTTTCGTCAAGAAAGCTCACAAGTGCTTCGCCGGTTCCGAGCTCGGTCAGCACCTCCTCTGTGTCGAATTTCGGATTTATACGGAAGGACTGCGCCGCTGCGCGTATAGCCTTTTGCTCGGCGGGAGTGTATGCGCGCAGCGCGTGCTGCACACGGTTGCCGAGCTGTGCGAGTATCGGGTCGGGGATGTCGGACGGCTGCTGCGTAATAAAGTAAATCCCGACGCCCTTGGAGCGTATGAGCTTGACGACCTGCTCGACCTTGTCGCGCAGTGCCTTGGGAGCGCCGTTGAAGAGCAGGTGCGCCTCGTCAAAGAAGAATACGAGCTTCGGTTTTTCAAGATCACCGGCTTCGGGCAGCTCCTCGAACAGTTCCGCAAGCAGCCAGAGCATGAAGGTGGAGTAAAGCAGCGGTGACTGGTAGAGTTTTGCACAGTGGAATATATTGATAAAACCGCGTCCGTCCGTGTCGGTCTGCATCCAGTCCTCAAGCTTTATGTCCGGCTCGCCGAAAAAGAGCGTTCCGCCCGCATCCTCAAGCTGAAGCAGAGCGCGCTGTATCGCACCAGCAGACTGACGCGATATATTGCCGTATTTGTTCAGCAGTTCAGAGGCATGATCGGCGACATACGCGACCATCGAACGCAGATCCTTGAGATCAATGAGCAGCCAGCCTTTATCGTCGGCAACGCGGAAGACGATCGAGAGCACGCCTGCCTGAACGTCGGTGAGTCCGAGAAGACGGGCGAGCAGTGTTGAGCCCATTTCGCTGACGGTAGTGCGCACAGGATGACCGCCCTCTCCGTAAACGTCCCAAAATCTCACGGGATAGCTTTTCAGTGTGAAATCCGCGGGGTCTATGCCCATACCGTTAAGGCGCTTTTCGATCGCGGGATTCATCGTTCCGGCTTTTACGCAGCCGCCGAGGTCGCCTTTTACGTCGGCGAGAAATACGGGAACGCCGATATCGGAGAATGATTCCCTTGAGCGTTATTGTTTTTCCTGTTCCCGTCGCGCCCGCAATGAGGCCGTGGCGGTTTGCCATATTGGGTAGTATTGCCGCATCGGTGTCGCCTCTGCCTATCAGAAGCTTTCCGTCTTTGAGCATTCCGATTCACCTCCGGTGAAATAATTGCGTTATGCGATAATTATAACAGTACAATGCCGAAAAGTCAATGAAATTATAAAAATACGTGCAGATATGGACACGGACGTTTTTTTGTAGTATAATATGCGTGTCAAAAACCAGTGGAGGAAGTGTCATTATGCTTATAACCGTCGATTGCGGAACGACCAATATGCGTCTGCGTCTTTATCGCAGTGACGCGGACTGCAATATTATTTCAGCCCCGCTTGATGAAACAAAATATAAGACAGGAGTGCGCGACGCCGTGCGTGTGCATTCTGATAATGTACTGAAGGAGACGCTCGCGCTCGGGATACGCGAGATACTTGAGCGCAACTCGCTTACCGAAAGTGATATTGAGGCAGTAGTGTGCTCGGGCACGCTTTCGTCGCACGTCGGGATATATCATATCCACCATGTGGTGATGCCGACGGCACTCTGCGATACCGCCGCACATTCCGAGCTTGTCAGAATGCCGGAGGTCTGCGGAATACCGATACTTTTCATTCCCGGAGTAAAGGGTACGGGTGACATCATGCACACCGAGGTGATGAGCGGTGAGGAGTGCGAGCTTTACGGTATCGCTGACAGGATGGGCATTGACGGTGCATTCACGCTGCTTCTGCCCGGTTCGTACAACAAGATAATAAGCGTGAACGGAAACGGTGAGATAGAGTTGATCTGCTCGTCCATCAGCGGTGAGCTGACTGCCGCAGTATCGGAAAACACTCTTTTGCGGCGTGCGGTGCCGTCGCCCGTTATCCGCGTCATTATACCCGAAATGCTCAAATGGGGTGCTGAATTTGCTTCCGAGTGGGGGCTGTCGCCTGCAATGTCAAAGGTTTGGGTGCTTCAAAGACTCGGTAAAGACCAGGACGAGGCGGGTAACTTCCTCATGGGAGCGATACTTGAAGGCGATATGAGACTCATGTCCGCACTGCCGAAGGATCAGCCGGTATACGTCGGCGGTTCGTCTCCGCTGCGAGAGCTTTTTCTTGAAATGCTCGATATCTACGGCATAAAAGCCACGGGAGTCGATCCCGAAGTCGCACGCATTGCTCCGAACATAGGCGCCGTAAAGGTCTACCGTGAATACAAAAAGCAGCATGGGCTTATATGAACGCCGTATACATAAGCACCGCCGCGCTAAATGCGCGGCGGTGCTTATGTATACGGATTTATTTCTTCATTGCGGCAAGAATGTCCTCAAGCAGCTTTTCCTGATTGAGCAGCGACTCGCGGAGCTTCTTGTTTTCGGCTTCGAGGGCTGCCGCAGCTTCGTCGGCGGCTTTCTTTTCAGCCTCTGCCTTTTCGGCTGCCGCTTTGTCCGCAGTTTCCTTTTCGGCTATCTGACGTGCGTGCAGCGCGTTTTCGGCAGTGGATATGGAGCGGACGATAAGGAAGATGACCATTGCGATGATGAGAAAATCAATGATCGTTTGTAGCCATGTTCCCCAAAGGATCGCGACCTCGGGGGTCAGGACTGTAACGCCGTCATCAGCCATGACCGCGGGAGATATGACCGTCTTGATCGTGTCAAGGCTGCCTTCTTTCATGAATATGCCGATAAACGGGTTGATGATGTAGGAGACAAGACCGGAAACAATCTTGTTGAACGCGCCGCCGACTACAACGGCGACCGCAAGGTCAAGCACGTTGCCGCGCATGATGAATTTGCGAAAATCCGACCAAAAGGTGGATTTTTTCTTTTCTTTCTTTGCCATGTGGACCTCCAAAGTAAATTATAAGGATTTCAACGTTTAAATTATATTCAAATATTCGCGCCGTGTCAAGAGTTTATCCGCTTTTTGTCGCTGTATATTGTTTACTCTGCCGTACGGCGGATGTGTGTGACGAAATTACGGCTCGGATGTTTTTTATGTTACCGGACGTCGTTCTTGCATGCGGAGGTAATATTTACGCTGCCGGAGGTCGTTTTTGCCTCTATTTTCAGCGCTCCGTCTCCGCAGACGTAGTGCGAATCGGTGACTTTTACGGCAAAATCGGTAGAAAGGCTTCCGCTGACCGTTTTGAGCCGAGCGTCAAACCCGACATCGTACGGAAGATCGAGCTTCAATGAGGCGGATATCGAATCAAATTCGAGCTTCTCGGGGGCATTTGCGCAGCCGACGTTTGCATTGCCGCTTGTCGTGTTTATGTCGATCTCGGTCGCATCCTCGGCAGTCAGACCGACCGTGCCGGAGACGGAGTCGATATCGATCTTATCTGTTTTGTCCGGAAGTCCGCAGGAGAGACTGCCCGAGACAGTATTCGCAGAGAATATCTTGCAGGTTATGCCGGGGCAGGAGAGACTTCCGGATACCGTTTTGTAAACAAACTTTTCGGCGTCGAGCTTGTATGCATCGACATTGGACGAAACTGTCGAGATCTTTATTTCATCGAAGTGTGCGCCTGCGGGAAGCTTTACCGTCAGCTTTTTGCCGCTGCGGTCAAGGCGAAAGCGCCCTGATGCCGCATAGCGGATGAAGAGTGTTTCGCCGTCAAAATAGTAGTGCATACGGGTATCGTCGGTAAGCTCTGCATCGGATGTCTCGGAAAGCTCCGCGCTGCCTGTCGTGCTGTCGGAAAATTCAACGCTTCCCGCGACCCATGAGATAAACAGCTTTTTTATGCTGCCGTCCACTGTCACGGTACCGTCCGCTGTCTTGTATTTCGAAGCGTTTTCGTATTTTTCGGAGTAATCGTAATCGTCGCTGCCGCCGTTATTGTTTATTACGATGCAGCCGGGCATGAGTGCTGCTGCCGCAAGTGCGAGAATCAGCGCCGTCAATCTAAAAATATAATTCTTCATTGTCGTGTTTCCTTTCATGCCGCAAAAGCGGCTTTTTCAGTAATTGAATTCCGCTTCGTGTTCGCGGAAAAAGTCGTACCACAGTCTCACGCTGCTCACATCCGTCCAACGGCATACGCCTGCCGGGGACATATCGAGATCGTACACGAGGGCATCCTTCATGGCAAGCAGAAAAGGTGAGTGGGTCGAAATTATGAACTGACAGCCGTAAAACCGTGCCGAGTCGGTTATAAAGTCCGCAAGCTTTTTCTGAAGCACGGCAGAAAGGCTGTTCTCGGGCTCGTCAAGCAGATAAAGCGCGTTCTCGCGTATTTCCTGTGTGAAATATGAAAATCCGCTTTCCCCGTTTGAATGTGTGGTGAGATTTTTCGGCAGCGAGCGGCTGACATACTGCGATTTTGTCATTTTGCGCGCGTCGTTGCGGCGTTTAAGCTCGTCGTAGTCATCAAGCGAGGAAAGACGGTAGCCGAGACTGAATTCATTTCCGTCGCGGTATTCGTCAAAAAGCTCCTCGCGCCTGCGGTCCACTCCTGTATTTATCGCGCGGATGTCAAGAAGAAAATCAAACACGTCGTCGCTCGTGATTATACGACTGCCGGAGGGAAGACGCATACCGAAAGTCAGCTCGGCAGAGCACAGTTTGAGATAATCCTCATAGTACGGGGTGTAATTGAACGGTGCACGCCGGGTGACTCCGAGCTTTTCCGCCATTATATTGAGCAGTGTCGATTTGCCGCAGCCGTTGCCGCCGCATATGATCGTTATGTTTTCAAACCGGATCGTGCGCAGCTTTTTCTGAGGGAATATATTGAACGGATAGATGCTGTTCGAATAGCACTGCATGTCCGCCTTTGTGGGCTTGCGCTCGAGGATGTAATCCTCCTCCTGCTTGAACGATGCTACGCTGAAGCTGTCTATATACTTCAATCGATCTGCCTCCTTTGTCCGATTTGCTTTTTTCTATCCAATTATAGCATTCGGTGGTGCTGTTTGTCAATGCCGCATGCCGTATTGCGTAAAAAAACGAAATAAAAATAAAAATTCCTGTTGACAGTGTGGGAGGTTCGTGGTATACTATGTAAAGTGATTTGCTTTACACCGCCGTTGGGCAGACGTGAAAGGGTCTTTGCAATGTTCGAAAAGAATCTAGAGCTTGGATATCTGCTTGATTTTTACGGTGAGCTTCTGAGCGATCACCGCCGCGAGGCGATGAATTACTATTACAATGACGATATGTCTCTTGCCGAGATAGCCGAGGTCCTCGGGATCACACGGCAGGGCGTGCGCGATCTGATAAAAAAGGCGGGTGACGAGCTCACGTTCTATGAGGAAAAGCTGGGGCTCGCGAGACGTTTCCGTGAGGTCGAGGCTTATGCGGATGAGGCGCGTGCGCTGATAGGCAAGGGAGAGGACGAGCGGCTTGCTGCCGCCATAGAGAAGATAATCGGAACGGTAAGTTGAAGTTCCGGGTCACAGAAGGAGGTAATGATTGGTGTTTGCGAGCCTGAGTGAAAAGCTTTCGCAAGCTTTTAAAAAGTTCAAAAGCAAAGGCAAACTGACCGAGGCGGACGTCCGCGCGGGTATGCGCGAGGTCAAGATGGCTCTGCTTGAAGCGGACGTGAACTTTAAGGTCGTTAAGGAATTTACCAAAAAAGTCACCGAACGCGCGGTCGGCGAAGAAGTGCTTGAGTCGCTTCTGCCCGCGCAGCAGATAATAAAGATAGTAAACGAGGAACTCACCGCGCTCATGGGCGGGACGCAGTCAAAGCTGACGATATCGTCGAATCCGCCGACGGTCATAATGATGGTGGGACTTCAGGGCGCCGGTAAGACCACGCATGCGGCAAAGCTTGCCGCGATGTACAAGAAGCAGGGCAAGCGTCCGCTCCTTGTGGCTTGCGACGTGTACCGTCCGGCGGCGATAAAGCAGCTTCAGATACTCGGAGAACAGATAGATGTTCCCGTGTATTCGGAAGGTACGGATGTGTCGCCTGTGACGATAGCCAAAAACGGTCTTGCATATGCGAAAAAGAATTTTTGCGACATGGTGTTCATCGATACCGCAGGGCGTCTGCACATAGATGAAGCACTCATGGGCGAGCTCCAGTCGATAAAAGCAGAGACATCCCCGACCGAGATACTGCTCACCGTTGATGCGATGATAGGTCAGGATGCGGTCAACGTCGCCGAGAGGTTCAACGAAATGCTTGACATCACCGGTGTCATCCTCACAAAGCTTGACGGCGATACGCGCGGCGGCGCGGCACTTTCGGTAAGGTATGTGACCGGAAAGCCGATAAAGTTCATCGGTGTCGGCGAAAAGATAGATGCAATCGAGCCGTTTTACCCCGACCGTATGGCAAGCCGCATACTCGGTATGGGAGATGTGCTGACGCTCATAGACAAGGCGCAGGCGGCTTATGACGAAAAACAGGCGGCGGAGCTTGAAAAGAAGATCCGCGAGCAGAGCTTCACCCTCGACGACTATCTTGACCAGTTTGCCCAGATAAAGAATATGGGATCTATGGAGCAGATACTCGGTATGATGCCTGGCGTCAACGCGTCGGCGCTCAAGGATGCGAAGATAGATGAAAAGGTGGTGGCGCGCACAGAGGCGATAATAAAGTCAATGACGCCGCGCGAACGTGCAAAACCCGAAATACTCAATTATTCGCGCCGCAGGCGCATTGCGGCAGGCAGCGGGACAACGATCGAAGAGGTCAACCGCCTTCTGAAGCAGTTCGAGCAAACCAAAAAACTGATGAAGCAGTTTTCGTCCGCAGGCAAGTTCAAAGGCGGACGCATGAAAAAAGGTATGAAATTCCCGTTTTAGGATTTCAAAAATAAATAATACAAACATTTTCGGAGGAAAAAACAATGGTTAAAATGAGACTCAGAAGAATGGGTGCAAAGAAGCAGCCCTTCTATCGCGTTATCGTCGCTGACGAGCGTTCGCCCCGCAACGGCAGATTTATCGAGGAGCTTGGCTATTACAATCCCCTTACCGAGCCTGCGACCATCAAGATCGACGCGGACAAGGCAAAGGAATGGATAAAGAACGGCGCACAGCCCACCGAAACCGTCAAGGTCCTGCTTAAAAAGGCCGGTATCGTTGACTGATCCGCGGTGATCGTAAATGGAACTCGAAAAGATCGTAGCCGACATGGCGAAAGCCATTGTCGATACGCCGGATGAGGTCAAGGTGACCCGTACCGATAATGAAAACGACGGAAGCATTGAGCTTTTGCTCACCGTCGCGCCCGATGAAACGGGAATGGTTATCGGTAAGCACGGTAAGATAGCCAAGGCTATACGCACCGTGGTCAAGGCGGCATCGGCCGGATCCGGCAAAAAGGTGACCGTCGAGATCAAATGATCAATTCCGCACGGCGGAAATTTCACCGAGGTATCAGCATACATGACACGGGACGAAATATTTCTTCTGCTTGAAAAAAATCAAATAAGTATGCGTCCCGATGACGGCGCAGCCATTGATGCCATTGAAAAATACATCAATGGCGACGCTGCGGAATTGCCGGATGCTGATGAAGAGCTC
>ERZ824600.1886-NODE-1886-length-23925-cov-6.931965_pt1 | contig 23925 bp, 26 predicted proteins | sample MGYA00519933_ERZ824600 | MGnify/ENA primary metagenome ERZ824600 (study PRJEB31778, sample SAMEA3449178) | human gut metagenome | biome: human gut; feature: human-associated habitat; material: faeces | place: United Kingdom | collected 2010/2012 ... | reverse complement strand
GTGATGGGATACTATGACCCGGCTAAGCCTGAATGCATTACTGAAAACAGACCCCGAAAGCCTGTTTTCGGCGGAGCTTACTGCTTTTTGTGGGCTGCGTTTCTGCTGTTTTTCGGGATCATGACATTTACCGGTCAAGTCTCCTTTTCCTGATGCCAGGCATGTATAACCACTGCGATCAGGGATACAGTTCCGGAACAACCGTCTGCGCGGTGGAGCGGAATAACAAAAAAATTGAAGCAAAAAGCGAAGGCACCCAGTGATATGTACCCAGAATTCTGGACACATGAAAAATTGAATTAGGTGCACATGGATGCCTCTCTGAATTTTGTAGGAGGCATCCATTTTGTTTTCTCTTGGATTCTTTCGTTGTTGTAGTAATTTATGTAGCCGTCAACAGCCTTGGCATATGCCACAACGCTTTGGGAGGCCCTTCTCATGACAGCCAGCTTGCGCGTAAAAAACGACAAATACTATGTTGTGCTCACGCATACGACTGATGGCAAAAAAAATCAGACCTGGGTTTCCACAGGTCTGTCAGTAACAGGAAACGAGGGCAAAGCCAGGCAGATCATGCTTGACATGCTCGGCGAAAAGCCTGAGCAGGCTGCCCCGCCCGATATGCTTTTCAGTGACGCCGTGCGCCGCTGGCTGGAGGATGTCCGGCATCGCGTGGACGAGGTCACCTACCAAGGCTACGAGGTTCAGGCCCGGGCACACATCCTCCCCTACTTCGATGACCTGCAAATCCGGCTGTGTGATGTTGACGGCGAGACGCTGCAGACCTACATCAACGTAAAGGCTAAATTCGGGCGCTCTGACGGCCACGGCGGCCTATCAGCGGTCAGCTTGCGTCAGCACAAGAACGTGCTCAATCAGACGCTCAAATTAGCGCAGAGGGACGGTCTGATCCAGACAAATCCAGCCGATCTTGTCGTCATGCCGCACGCGGCGCAATTTACCGGCACGTTCTACACGGAAGCGCAGATGCGAGACCTACTGACCGCCGTCAAAAACGAGCGCCTCTACCCTATCATCTATATCACCGCGCTGTACGGCCTGCGACGCAGCGAGGTGCTTGGTCTGAAATGGGACAGCATCAACTTTGCGATGCAGACGCTGACCATACGCTACACCGTGGCCCGGGTCACGAAGGTCGTGGAGAAGAACAAAACCAAAAACGCGTCCAGCTTCCGCAGCTTTCCCCTGACAGACGATGCGGTTAGACTGTTCAAGATCCTGCTTCAACAGGAGCAATACTACCGCAACCACTTCGGCAGGGACTACATAGACAACGACTACGTGTTCACCTGGGAGGACGGGCACCCCTACTCCCCCGACTATGTGAGTCACACCTTCCACAAGCTGCTGAAGAAGTACGACCTACCCCACATCCGCTTTCACGACCTGCGCCACACCTGCGCCAGCATGCTTCTGTCGGAGGGCTACGGCCTGAAGGACGTGCAGGAGTGGCTGGGACACTCGGACATCAAGATGACCGCAAACATCTACGGCCATCTGGACATACGCTGCAAGCGCTCCATTGCCAACGGCTTAGAGCAGGCGCTGCCGCGTTTGAAGCCGTAAAAACAAAAAAGCGCCAAATCCTTTCGGATTTGACGCTCCTGCTGACCTTGACAGCCATCTTTGGTCCGAGTGGCGAGAGTCGAACTCACGGCCTCTTGAACCCCATTCAAGCGCGCTACCAAACTGCGCTACACCCGGTCAACCGGGCTGTCTTGAATCAGCTTTATTATTATAGCGGATTTGAAGGAGAATGTCAACAGGGTTTTGCAAAAATTATAATTTTTGCAATTTTGCATTTTTCCACGCAAAGTGCTGCATAAATCCGACGGCGGATGCTTGACTTTCCCTCGCAGGTGCGCTATACTTAATATCCTACCACAATAGTAAAGGAGGTGTGCCCCATGGCAGAGGACAAGTGTGGGAAAAAAATGATTGCCGTCAACCGTGAGGTGCGCCACGAATACTTTGTCATCGAGGCACTGGAAACAGGCATCGAGCTGGTAGGCACCGAGGTCAAGAGCCTGCGCGCCGGAGGGGTCAACCTGAAGGATTCCTGGGCAGACATCGATGACGGCGAGCTGATCGCCAAGGGCATCCACATCAGCCCCTATGAGCAGGGCAACATCTTCAACAAGGACCCGCGCCGTCCGCGGCGTTTGCTGGCACACAAGGTGGAGATCCGCCGTCTTGGGCAGCAGATCAAGCTGCAGGGCTACACGCTGGTGCCGCTCTCTCTTTACTTTAAAAAGGGGCGCGTCAAGCTGGAGCTGGGCCTGTGCAAGGGCAAAAAGCTGTATGACAAGCGTGCGTCTGCTGCGGCGCGCGACGCCAAGCGCGACATTGACCGCGCACTCAAAACGCAGCGATAAGTTGTTTCTACTTCACTTTCCCGGTGGGCTTGCCTGCCGAATATACGGGGCTGTAATGGTTTCGACGGGGAGAGAGAGGCGTGAGCAGCGGGCCGTGGCGGTGACCCACGATAAAAGCGCCAACTTAAATTAACTGACAACAATTATCCTGTTGCCGTAGCTGCCTAATTAGGCGCTGCCGTCCTGCCTGTGTTAGTACCGCATGGGGTCAGGGCGTCGATTAGGTACTGAACGTGAACGGGCTTAAGCTTTGCGGCCCGGCATGAACTTATGAAGCTACCAAGGTGTAGTGCGTGTGTGCTCGCCCGCACCAAGGGAAATTTAATAAACACACTGCGCCCGGAGATACTCTAACTGATTTCTTTTCGGACACGGGTTCGACTCCCGTCAGCTCCACCATATTGTGCAAATCCGAACTCAATCTTCTTTGTGAAGCATTGTTTCGGATTTGTTTTTGTTTTAGAGGATGTGGATCAGTCCACATCCTCTTTTTTCGGCGCATCGTAAGTAAACGCCTGTTTAGCATTCCAGATGCCAGCCGTGGTCGGGTCGCTCCCGCCAACCCGCGGGCCGCATATATGCGGCCCCTGCGACGCAGCAAAAAACAAAAGGCCGCTTACCTCAAACGAGATAAGCGGCTTTTGGCAGGGGTAGAAGGATTCGAACCCTCGGCACGCGGTTTTGGAGACCGCTGCTCTACCAACTGAGCTATGCCCCTAAATATCCTGTTATCTTGTTGGGCAACGGACGAAGAGCAACAGCTGGCTTCGTCCGTTGCACCCATTTGGTGGGCCTTCAGGGATTCGAACCCGGGACCAACCGGTTATGAGCCGGTTGCTCTGACCAGCTGAGCTAAAGGCCCAGATAACATAAAGGTATTTTTCATGCCTCTATGAACAAGATAACGGACATTATTTTATCATAAATTCAGAATTTGTCAAGATATTTTTCTAACACTCTGTATGGACCTTTCACTTCTGTACAACTCACTTCTGTACAACCGCATACTGTTCCATACATTTAGGGTCAAAAGTAATGGTGTCCAGACGCTGAACCACCATCTGCGTGATATCTCCAAAAATATGATGAAATGGACAGCAGAGTGAATTGGGATTGTTGCAGTCATAGTGTTCATCCAGACATCGACTGAAACGATATGGCCCCTCTACCGCTTCGATCGCCTGTCGAAGGGTAATTTCTTCAGGTGCTCTTGAAAGCGTGTATCCGCCGTGAGCCCCTTTAAAAGAGGTTACTAACCCGGCGGTTACCAGCTTGCGCATGATTTTCAATGTAAAGCGCTGGGAAACCCCCGTCTCCTCGGCTATACGCTGGGCATCCATCTTTTGCCCAAAACGTGCGAGGCAATACACAATACGAACAGCGTAATCGGATTCCAGATTGATATGCATTGGTCGAAGCTCTCCTTTTACATAAAACAGAAATTCGGGTCAATCCAGAAAATCTTTCAGTTTTTTGCTGCGGCTAGGATGACGCAATTTGCGCAGCGCTTTAGCTTCAATCTGGCGGATGCGCTCTCGCGTAACGTCAAACTCCTTCCCTACCTCTTCCAATGTACGCGGCCGGCCATCTTCCAGGCCAAATCGGAGACGAAGCACCTTTTCTTCACGTGAAGTCAGCGTGGAAAGGACCTCCCCCAACTGCTCTTTCAGCAGTGTATGCGAAGCGGCATCGGCCGGCGCGGGTGCCTCATCGTCCGGAATGAAATCCCCCAAATGGCTGTCTTCTTCTTCGCCAATCGGCGTTTCAAGAGAAACCGGCTCCTGCGCAACCCGCATGATTTCGCGGACCTTGTCCACCGGCATATCCAATTCAGCCGCAACCTCTTCCGCAACCGGCTCGTGACCGTTTTTATGCAACAGCTGGCTGGAAACCTTCTTGACCTTATTGATTGTCTCTACCATGTGTACAGGGATACGGATGGTGCGCGCCTGATCTGCGATCGCCCGGGTGATGGCCTGCCGTATCCACCAGGTAGCATAGGTGGAGAATTTAAAGCCCTTGGTATAATCGAATTTTTCCACCGCTTTGATCAGTCCCAGGTTGCCTTCCTGGATCAGATCCAAAAACTGCATGCCGCGGCCGACATACCGTTTGGCAATGCTGACCACCAGTCGGAGGTTGGCCTCCGAAAGCCGTTTTTTGGCATACTCATCCCCGTCGATGATTCGCATAGCCAGTTCAATTTCTTCTTCCGGCGTGAGCAGCGGCACACGGCCGATTTCCTTGAGGTACACTTTGACCGGATCATCAATTGCCGCTCCGTCAGCGATCCCAACCGCCTGCGAATCTTCGCCTTCCGGGACGTCCAGTACAAAATCCAGATCTTCGAAAGTTTCCGAAGCAAAGTCGTCCACAATCTCAATGTTCTGGTTTTCCAGCATCTCGTAGAGCTTATCCATTTGTTCGGGATCAAATTCCAGATCCTCCATCGAGTCGAGAATTTCCTGCGTGGTCAGCTTACCCTTTGCGCGGCCCATTTCCACAAGATCATGGATCAGTTGCTTTTTATCTTTTTTTGCCTGCGGCATCATTATCGCGGCATCGGCTGCTGCATTATCCTCGAAACTCTCTTCCACATTGTCCATCGGCAATTCCTTTTCGGGTACAGCGGCTGCTATGACTTCTTCATTTTGCGCGGTCGTCATCTTAACATCTTTTTTTGCCATAAATCTCTGTCGTCCTTTCCTGTATCGGGAAATGATGTATTCGGCTTCTGCTCACTTACGTCTTTTGCTTGCGAAGTTCTTCCAATATGTCACGAATTTGATCGGCCGGCAATGCTGCCGGATCGTTAAGTGTGCGGAAATACTGTTCGGTGCGCAGCACTTTTCCATAACTGCGCAGTTCTTCCATTGAACCGTTCCTGCCCTGCGCCTCATGAACCATGCGGGTAATATAGGCCATTTTTTCTTCGTCGTAATCCGCCGCTAAAAAGGCCAGTTCGACCAATAACCCTTTTGTCTGCCTTTCTATCAGACGAACGTATAGTTCCCGGTTAAACGGCGTTACAAACAAATCAGCTGGTATTTCCTGAGAAATCGGCAGAATGCGGTCGGGGTGCAGAAGCAGCGTGCCCAGAATTGCCTCTTCCGCGCTTACGGCTCGTGGGTGCTTTTCGGCTTCCGGATTCACCCGCTTCACCGCTTCTTCCGAATGCCTTACAATTTGGGAAAGCTGACGCGACTTCTGCTGTTTTTGTCGTCTGCTGACCAAATAACGTATCTGAGACAAAATGGCTTCCTTGGAAACGGAAAACTCTTTGGAAAGCTTCCCGGCGTAAACGTCCCGTTCAATACTATTCGACAAGCCGGCCAGCAATTCCGCCGCTTCACGCAAATAGCCTGCCTTGCCGTCTGCCGATCCAAGGTCATATTTTAACCCGATTTGCATCAGTCGATACTCAACATCATTTGCCGCACGGTCCAGCAGCAGCTTAAAGCGTTCTGCCCCATTGGTGCGGATAAATTCATCCGGATCTTTACCGTTAGGTACAGCAATCACCCGGATATCCACTCCGGTTTCCCGAATCAGGCCGATTGCCCGCTGAGCCCCCTTCTGCCCGGCAGCGTCTGAGTCAAAAATCAGCGTAACCTCATCGGCATACCGGGATAACAGCCTGGCATGATCTGCGGTAAAAGAAGTTCCCAGCGCTGCCACTGCGTTTGTGAAACCGGCCTGATGCAGTGCAATAACATCCATATAGCCTTCGCACAGGATCAGCTTTTTTCCGGTCGATTTGGCAAAGTTCAAACCAAATAGATTGTTTGTCTTTTTAAATACCAGCGTATCGGAGGTGTTGATATATTTTGGCTTGGAGTCGTCCAGAATCCGGCCGCCGAAGCCGATCACATTGCCACGTATGTCAATGATCGGTACAATCACACGATGGTGAAAAATGTCGAACATCGAGCCGCGGGAAGAACGCTTGGCCAGAAAGGCCGCCGTAAGCTCCTCATCTTTAAACCCCTTCTGCCTCAGAAAGCGCAGCAGAGTGTCCCAGCCTTCGGAGGCATAACCCAAGCCAAAATGCCGGATGGTTTTATCGGTGTACCCGCGGCTGTAATAGTATTCCAGACCTTTGCGCCCTTCCGGCGAATATAAGTAGTGATGATAAAACCGTGCCGCCTCCCGGTTCGCCTCCAAAATACGCATGCGCATACGCGAAGCCGCATCGTTCACCTGATTATCCGGCATCTTCATACCGGCGCGATCCGCCAAAAATTTTACCGCATCCAGATAGTCAAGGTTTTCAATCCGCTTGATAAAGGTAATCACATCCCCGGCGGCACCGCATCCGAAACAGTAAAAGGAGGCCGTGGAAGGAAACACGGTAAAAGAAGGCGTCTTTTCGCCATGAAATGGACATAATCCCACCAGATTCTGTCCGGTGCGTTTTAGGCGTACGTAGGAAGACACTACCGCTTCGATATCGTTGCGCCCGAGCAAATCCTGAATAAAACTATCCGGAAGCGGCATACCGGTCTCCTTTCTTCAAGCTTAAGAAAAGTGATTATCCTTTACACCCCAGCCACGGGGAATAAACAGGTTTTCATAACTCTCCAGTGCGTAATTATCGGTCATGCCGGCGATAAAATCACCCACTGCCCGTTCAGCGCCATCCTGTTCGAGAATAGGGAGATATTCCGGCGGAAGCTTGTCCACATGCTTCAGATAATAGGCAAACAGGCCCTTGATCAGATCGTCAACCTTGCTTTCCTCACTTTTGGCCACCGGATTTCGATACAGCGCTTCATACATAAAATCATGCAGCCGCTGAAAGCATGCAGCGATATCCGGTGCCAGCCGGATATCATCCCCGCTGTTTTCAACAATGGATTTAACAAGCGTGTCGATCCGGGTGGTACGCCTGTCGCCCAGAAGACGATGCGCCTCCTCCGGCACATCGCTTTCCTTGAAAACGCCGGCACGAATCGCATCATCGATATCGTGATTGATGTATGCCACGCGGTCGGCAATCCGGACAATGCGCCCCTCCAGCGTCTGTGCCGGTGTTCCGCTGGTGTGGCAGAGAATGCCATTTCGCACTTCATATGTAAGGTTCAAACCCTGTCCGTCGTTTTCCAGAAGATCCACAACCCGGACACTCTGCTGAAAATGCCGAAATCCATCGGTCATAATGCTGTTGAGCGCCCGTTCGCCGGCATGGCCGAACGGGGTATGACCGAGATCATGACCAAGCGAGATGGCTTCGGTAAGATCCTCATTGAGGCGCAGGGCACGGGCAACGGTGCGGGCAATCTGTGACACTTCAAGCGTATGGGTCAGCCGTGTGCGATAATGGTCGCCTTCGGGCGAAAGGAACACCTGCGTTTTGTGCTTGAGGCGCCGGAATGATTTGCAATGCAGGATACGGTCACGGTCACGCTGATAGTCTGTCCGGTAATCGCAGGGCTTCTCCGGCCGTTCCCGGCCGCGTGTATTTGCAGATAAGGCGGCATGAGGCGACAAAATGGTTTTTTCAAGCTCTTCCCAGCGTTCTCTGACCGGCATGCACGTCGCCCCTCCCACCGTTTTATTTATATATACACAGATTTCGTCCGGTTTTCCTGCAAAAGCTCAAAAGAATTTCTCTTTTTCTCTCCGCAAAATTTTTTCGGGACGAATTTTTATCATCCAGCCGAAAACGGAAAAAAGCCGCGGCCTTCTTCTGACGCTTCCAGCGTTCCGGCACTTTTTTCCAGAACAGCGTGCTGCCAGATATCCCACTCTTTTTCGGGCAGACGAAAACGGATATGGATTTCTTCCGCATACTGTGTTTCCAGAATTTCCACCCCGCTTTCCGCCATAAAAGGCTGTACCCAGCCATACTGCGCATAGCTGCAGAAAAGTCCCCCCTCCACACACATTTGCATCATCACAATGTGTCCGGCGGATACAGCCAGTTTTGCCCCCTGCGTATACGCACGAGACAGCCCGCCGGTTCCCAGCAAAATTCCGCCAAAATAACGGGTGACCACCACCACGGCGTTGAACAGTTCATTTCCCTGAAGGACGGTCAGCAGCGGAACGCCGCCGGTCCCCTGCGGCTCGCCGTCGTCGGAACAGCGGCAGGTACCGTCAAGCAGCGTATAAGCAAATACATGGTGGCGGGCATCCGGATGCATTTTACGCCGTTTTTGGATAAAGGCTGCTGCCTCCTCCGCATTCGCCGCTGGCGAAACAGCACCGATAAACCGGGAACGCTGCTCCACAAATTCATCTTCCGCCATATCCGATAAGGTTTTATAAGGCTTCTGCATAGCTTTTCCCCGCCTTTATAATCGACCTTTGATAACGAGAAAAGGCAGCGCCCTTCCGCGCTGCCTCTCCTATAAGCCTAACTACACTTATTTCTCGTCCGTCATACCGAAGCGCTTCTTGAAGCGATCCACGCGCCCGCCGGTATCCACCAGCTTCTGTTTGCCGGTAAAGAACGGATGGCACTTGGAGCAGATTTCCACACGGATATTCTCTTTCGTCGATCCGGTTGCAATTACTTCGCCACAGGCACACGTAATCGTGGTCTGCTCATATTTCGGATGGATATTCTCTTTCATTCCTGTCACCTCTTTCGGACAAAGCAGCATTAACAGAACTAATATAGCACACTCTCTCAGAAAATGCAACTATAATTTTTTATATCGCCTATTTTTGTCCGCCCTGCTTGTATTGACACTCCTTTAAGCGGACGGCTGTGAATCACTTTACGCTTTGTCGAGCCAAACATCCACGCCGTGCTGATCTGTTCCATAGTACACCCACACATCGCTGTAACCCTCTATCTGTATACGTGCCTGAAAAGGCGTGGGACCGTCGATTTTCGCCCCCGCCATATCGATCACCAGCTTGAGGTCGGATTCTTCTATACGGTTAATCGATGACGTGGAACCGACAAGGGTAATCCCGGTGAGCTTGATGCGGGAATACGTAGGCATTTTTCCGGGCGGCGGATTCAAAATGGTTACGTTGCTTCCGTTGAGGGTAAGATCCATTTTTTTAGAAGACAGCCCGTCCAGATTCAGGGTGATCACAAGTTCCTTTGCATCCCCCAGAATCTTTACGCTCTCCGGTGGATTCAGAGGGATCCGGATCTGACCGTTGGATTCCAGCAGCGCGTCCAGATCGAGATTGTCAAAATCCACAACAAAAGTCTGCAGTGAGGCGGCAAATTCCTGTACAGCACTGGGGGTTCCCAGCAGACCGACCGTCTGCGGAGATACGGTGATAAAATTAGCGACGCCCTTGAACGCCTCCGGAATATTGGCGACCGAATACTGGATATCCACCTCACGGTATTCCTGTACCGGAACGGTAATGTTGACCATCGTAGCACTGAATTTGCAGTGTACTCCAACTTCATTGCCGTTATTGTCATAGGCTTTTAGTACGACATCGTTAAATATGGTGGTTTCTGCAATGGTTTTTTCCGGTACCACCGCAACCACCGAAGCGATCTGGCTGATTTCTGTTTTTGGGCCTTCCACCGTGACAAGACCGTCGGGCAGCACCTCGGTATCAAAACGGGCTTCGCCCAGCTGATACCGTTTATCGGCCTGTTCCTTAGCCAGCGTAACAGCAGAAATATCCGCCGAAACGGCGAACTCCGCCTTCTGCCAGGTATCACAGTACACCGTAATGCGCTGCGGTTCCCAACTGATGATTTCGTAATTGCCGTTATCCACGCTGGTGGCTGTCAAATCCACTTCGTGATAGCCAGGGTTGATAATATTACTGGTGTTGGCGCGCACCTGAATGTTTTCCAGTTCTTTCAGCTGGCCGACCACCCACCGGGCACCCTGCACGGTTACCCGCACCTTAACTTCCGTTTCGTTGCCGATGACCCGCAGGTTATTCTCCTGCGCCAGGCTGTTGCTCAGTGTAATCGGCACAGTGATATCAATTTCCTGTGTAGTAATGTTATTTGGGCCGGAGGCTACGATCCACCATATGACAATCGCCGCCACGAGTGAAAACACAATCATGATCTTGTCATTATGCAGCCAGCGGTGCAGTGAAATCTTTCCCTTCATCATTTCGATCTCCACCTCCGGAACGGCCCTTTTTTCTCCTTATCCCCTTTTCCCTGCCTGGCGCGGTCCCAAAGAATGCCGTTTTCCAGTGCAACACGCAGTGCCTCCGAACTGAAATTGCGCTTGAGCTCTCCGCCCACCGCCATCGAAACGGTGCCGGTTTCCTCCGACAGAATGACCACCATAGCATCGGAATTTTCACTGATACCGACTCCCGCACGATGACGTGTGCCCAGTTCGCGGCTGATCGCCAGATTTTCCGTCAGCGGCAGAATACAGCCAGCCGCATGCACCATACCATCGCGGATGATCATGGCGCCGTCATGCAGGGGGGCCTTGTTGAAAAAGATATTGCCGATCAGCTCAGCCGTCGGCTGGGCATTGATCACCGTACCGGAGCGGACGATTTCCCCCAGCTTTGTGGTACGCTCGAAAACGATAAGAGCGCCCATTTTCTGCCGCTGAAGGGTTTCTACGGCGGCAATCACTGCCGAAATGGTCTGCTGCCAGCGCTTGATGTTCTCCTGCTCTTCCTCGTTGCTCATGCCGAAAACGCTCAACGCGCCGCCCAGCCGGGAATGTCCCGCCTGCTCCAGCGCACGGCGGATTTCCGGCTGAAAGATGATAACGACAACCAAAAGGCCGTTATTGATGAGCATCTGCAGCAGGTACAGCGTAGTGGTCAGCTGCAGGAAATACGCCACCGCATAAGCCAGCGCCAGCACGAGGATACCCTTAATAAGCTGCTCCGCACGGGAATCGCGGACCAGCTTAATTATACTATAAATGGCAAAGGCCACCAACAGGATGTCCAGAACATCCGAAAACCGGAACGAGGAAACAAACCAGCCGAAAAAGCCGACAATATTGCTCCACAGTTCTTGAAAAAAAGCCGCCATTTTACGTCTTCCTTCCGCAGGAAATCTTGCCGCGCAAAAACGCAACCTGTGCACAGAAAAAACATATGCTATCACTTTATTTTACCATAGAAAAGGATTATTGCAATGCTTTTTTCCCCGGAAACCGTGACAAAATTTGAGAATCGCATATAAACGGCAGAAAAAGGACGAAAGCGTATGCTTTCGTCCTTTTTCGACGGCGGATGCTGTTTTACGGCCGGCGGCGTTCCTGCGCCAGCTTTCGCACCACAGTGCAGAGCTGATCCGCCGCCTGCGGTGTAGTGAACATGGATGGTGCCGCGCGCACAGTACCGTCGGGCAGCGTGCCGAACTGCTGATGCGCACAGGGGGCACAATGCAGACGGGCACGCACCGCAATACCATGACGATCCAGCTTTGCGGCCACTTCTTCGCTGGTATAACCGCCAATATTGAATGACAGTACTGGTGAAGCCGTCTGCAGAAGCTGCGGAGTGGTGTACAGCCGGACACCCGGACAGCTTTTCAGCTGGGTATAGATACGGGATACCAGCTGTACTTCATGGCGACGGATGGTCTCCAGCCCCTTCTTTTCAATGGTTTCCATTCCGGCACGCAGCCCACAGATTCCCGGAAGGTTGAGTGTTCCGCTTTCGAGATGTTCGGGCAGTTCTTCCGGCTGCATCAGCTGAATGGATTGGCTTCCGGTCCCTCCCTCGATGAATGACGGCAGCGGATACCGCCCACTGCACAGCAGCAGGCCGGTTCCCATCGGCCCATACAGCCCCTTATGTCCGGGCATGCAGAGAAAATCGATATGATCCGCCTGCATATCGATGGGCAGAATTCCCGCTGACTGTGCCGCGTCCACAACAAACGGGAGATGATATTTTACTGCCAGCTCGCCGATCTGACGAATCGGCAGGCGTACGCCGAACACGTTAGAGGCATGTGTGCAGACAATCACACGGGTCTGCGGCGTGATGCATCGTTCAAACGCCTCCACCGTTGCCGCATCGTTCGACGGAACCACACGTGCAACGTCATAAAGGGGAACGCCCCTTCCCATCGTCTCCAGCGGCCGCATCACCGCGTTATGCTCCAGGCTGGAGACGACAGCTCGTCCTCCAGATGCGAGTATGCCTTTGAGCACAATATTCAGGGACATGGTACAGTTCATGGTGAAAATTACATTTTCCGGGTTATCCAAATGAAAGAGCCGTGCAGCGGCCTCACGGCACCGGTACACCTCTTCTGAAGCGCGCAGGCTCATTGCGTGGCCGCCGCGGCCGGGATTTGCTCCGAATTGTTCCATTGCCTGCTGCATAGCGTGCACGACGGCCGGCGGCTTCGGCCAGGTAGTCGCCGCATTATCCAGATAAATCATATCCAATCCGGCCCCTGTTTCATGCCGCGCACGCGGATACCCGCGCCGCGCAGAATCTGCGCCGACCGCTCGGGATCCGACCAGACCACGACGCTGTAGCCGCAGCCATTTGAACCGTCCTCTTCCAGAGTACGGCTGACCGAGGCACGGATGCCGTTTCTTTCCAGCAGCGTCTTCCCGCGCATCGCATTCGTGACGGAACTGACCTGCAGATACGTTCTTGCCATAATACTCCCTGCCTTTCCTTGGTTTTAGGCGACAACAGCGCCCACATAATCCAGTATATGCGCGAAGGGCACGCCTGCTTACAAACTCCGAGGCATATTCCCGGGACTGGCCGTCGTATATATGGACTATCTGTAAAAGCGGGAGATGGTGCCGGTGAAGCACAAGACCTTTATTAAAAATGCGGCAATCATGACGATTACCGCCCTGATACTGCGCACGATCGGAATCTTTTTCCGCATCTACATGTCCAACAAAATCGGCGCCGAGGGCATGGGCCTGTATCAGCTGATCTTTTCCATCTATGTCCTGGGTTCCACCTTTGCGACGGCCGGCATTTCCACCGCCGTCACCCGGATGATTACCGACGAGCTCGTCTGCGGCACCAAGAAATCCGTACTGCATATCCTGCGCCGCGCCATGCTGATCAGTGTGCTCATCGGCACCGCTTCGATGCTGCTGATCTATTTTCTGGCCGACCCGATCAGCCAGTACTGGATCAAGGATATGCGCGCGGCGCCAGCGCTGAAAATTCTGTGTCCGAGTCTGCCGTGCATGGGGATATCCTCCTGCCTGCGAGGCTATTTCATGGCCCGGCGCAAGGTTTCCTGCTCCTCCAACGCCCAGATTGTCGAGCAGCTGGTGCGCATCGGCATCGTGATGTTCCTCATCGACCGTTTTTCCGCTATGGGGATTGCTTATGCGTGCGCCGCGGTGATGATCGGCGATACGCTCGCGGAATTCGCCTCCTGCCTGTACATGGCCATCGGCTACTTCCGGGATCGCCGGCGGCTGGAAAACCACACCCAGCGGCCGCCACGTCTTGTCAGAGGCGTATTTCGCCGGCTGATGTCCATTGCCGCGCCGATCACCGCGGGCCGATACCTGAATACGGTGCTGCGCACCATCGAAAACATACTTGTCCCTGACAAGCTGACGGACTATACAGGCTCAAAAACGCTTTCTCTGTCCCAGTTTGGTATGCTCAAGGGGATGGCGATGCCGCTGCTGTTTTTCCCCTCCTCCTTTCTCTCTACCCTCTCCACTCTGCTGATCCCGGAAATCTCCGAGGCCCACACACTAAACAAAACAGCCAAGGTGGAGCGCATGGTCAACCATACGCTGCATATCACCCTCACGCTGTCCATTCTGATCAGCGGCATTTTCCTGCTGTTTTCCCGGGAAATCGGCATGCTGGTCTATCAGAGCGAGGAAGTCGGCTTCTTCATGCTGGTTCTCGCTCCGCTGATGCCGGCCATGTACGTGGAAAGTGTAGTCGACGGCATCCTTAAGGGTATGAACGAACAGGGCAGTTCGCTGCGGTACAGCGTATTGGATTCCATCGTGCGCATTATCCTGATCTTCGTCATCGTCCCGCTGCGCGGCATGGAGGGCTTTTTGTTTGTAATGGTGGTCAGCAATCTGCTGACCGCCGGGCTGAACATCCGCCGGCTACTCAAGGTCACCGGCGTGCATATCCAATGGGGACAGTGGATTTTCAAGCCCGGACTGGCCATGGCGACTGCCGGCGCCCTGTCGATGCTGTGTACCCGATTCCTGCCTTTGCAGGGACTGCCGCTGACCTGTATAAGTGCAGCGCTGGCCGTGATCGTTTACGCCGTGCTGCTGTCCGCGCTCGGCTGCGTCACCCGTGAGGATCTGCGTTTGATAAAAAATTGACAGCATAAAAAAGGCCGGGAACGGAGAAAATCTCCGTTCCCGGCCTTTTTATTATTTCCTGCTTGGCGCAGCCATTTTCCTTTTTCTGAGCAGAGCCGCTGTACACAGTCCGAACAAGGTAATCGCCGAAACAGCCATGCCGGCGCGCAGTCCGCGCGGCGTAAATTCCAACCGGAAGGTATGCATGCCCGCCGAAACCGGCACCGCAATAAACGCCCCCGCCGCAGCGGATGTTTTCACCGGTTCGCCGTCGACATACACCCGCCAGCCGCTGTCGCAGGGAATGGAGGTAAACAGCATCCCGTCTCGCGGCGCATCGACACTCCCCTGCACCCGTGTTCCCTCCACTGTGAGTGCGTCGGCTGCACTGCTCTGCATCCGCCCGACCCACTCGTCGTATCGGCCGGTGTCCAGCGAACAGGCACATAATCCATTGAACCACAGACCGTCCTGCCAAAGGGAGATCCTAACCTCAATAGTGCCGGCAGGCTGTTCGCCCAAATCAATAATCCCCCGTACCAGCCGGTCATCGTACACATTGAGCAGCTGATTGTTGCAGTAGACCCGGGCGTTTTCCGGAAAATTATTGCCGCAGTACAGCAGTACCGGCTGAACAGCCGGGTTTTCGATGTGCAGAATCAAATTTCCGCCGCCGTCCGGCAGCCACGTCCGGCCTTTCTGCTCAATAAGCTTGCCGCCGGAAAACGATGCGGTGATCTCCAGCGGCTGATACAGCGGCGTTTCCTGTCCGATAAGCGCCGAAGCCAGTCGGTTCTGCCGCTGGAAGGGATTCTCTCCCTCAGTGCAGTCTGCCTCCAGCACAGCCGCATCGGCAAAGTATGCCAATGGCAGGGCGTTTGTATTGCGGTACACCTGCGTATCCCCCACCTGCGTACCGGTGGGTTCATAGCCATAGCGCCTTTCTGCGGTGTCGAACACATACCGTACGCCGAGAATGGTATCCAGCAACGACGTAGCCCCGTAATAGCGCAGATAGCGGTTATTGACGTAGCTGATCATCCCCAGGGAACCCAGCAGGCGGAAGGTTTTCTGATTCGACAGCGAGCTGTAATGCGATACCGCCGGATAGCCCAGCGAAAGGCCGTCATTTGCGTTGCGGGCGGTGGAATTTTCGATACGGTAAAAACCGTCGTCTCCGAGTGACTCCTGTGCCCGCACCAGCGCCTGACCCCGCTCCAGAAAAGCGGTATAAGTCTCCTTCTTCTCAAAGCCAAACTGCCGGTCAAGGCCGTTGAGCTGATGAACCGCGCTGCATGCCATTTCCGCCGTAATCGCACAGAGCAGCACCGCAGACAGCACGCGCATCCCCCACAGACGCAGAGCCGGTTTTTCCGTTCGGCGCGCCAGCCAGGCCGCGCCCATCACCGCCGCCGCATAAACGGCGAGCAGCGCCAGCGTAATGCTGATATTGCCGGCAAAGGGAATCGCCGGCACAAGCGCGCATACTGCCAGCACACCGCCGAGGAGCAGTGTGGAAATCAGCGCCGGTATTACCGCGATACCCTGTGGACGGGAAAATACCCGCGCGGCACAGTACACCAGCACAAACACCAGCACAAAGCTGTAGCGGCAGGGAAACCAGGTCGGCGGCTGGAAGACATGCCAGACCACATCCAGATCATAGACAAAAGCGCATACCGCCAGAAACAGCATGAGAACACCGGCGGCCCACTTTTCCCGTCGTCCGATTTCCCGGTGAAAAAACCACAGCGGGAGCAGCAGCAGCGTCAGCACCCCGCAGTACAGGTTCGGCGTACCGCTGTTCGTCGCGGAATCGAAGGCGCCGAACGCCAGTTTTCCCGGCAGAGACAGCGGATTGCCGGTCAGCGCGAAGTGCAGCTCCAGTCCATGCACCGATTCATAACCGTTACGCAGGGCGAAAACCGACGGCAGCAGCAGAAATGCGGTCAGACCGGCGGCAAGACCAGCACAGGCCATGAAGCGGCCGAGGTGCCCGAGCGCTTCCCGGCGCGGGACACGCCGCACCAGCAGTATACCGAAAAAACACAGTAGTGTAAAAGCGCCGACCATGTACGCAATATAAAAGTTCGCGACAAACAGCACCGCCAGCGCCAGAATAAACGGGGCCATCCGACGGGTACGGAACAGATGCACCGCCCCCAGCATCACTAGCGGCAGCAGCACTACGCCATCGATCCACATCAGGTTAAAGCCATAAACCACGCTGTATGCCGAAAGTGCATAGGCCACCGAAAACAGCGTATTGACGGCACCGCCGATTCCTGCCGCCTTACGCAGAAACAGCGAAAAGGTCAGGCCGGAAACGGCAATCTTTGCCGATAAAATAAACAGGATGCCTTCGGTGAGCAAGGAACGCGGAAACAGCAGCAACAGCACGGTAAACGGGCTGGAAAGATAATAGGCGATGATGCCTAGAAAATTCATTCCCATGCCGGTGTTCCAGGTAAACAGCAGGCTGTCGCCCTCATGGATCATCTCATAAAGCGCTTCGTGATAGGCAACGTACTGGCTGCCCATGTCGGTGATGAGGATGGTTTTGCTGCCGAAAGGGAAAAAGCCGAAAAGTGCCATCGCGGCCGTCCAGGCGGCGGCGGAAAAAACAAACGCCATCAGGCAGCCGCCCGCCGTGTGCAGCCATTTTATCCGATCCGCCATTTTCCTTCCCCGCCTTTCCTCTTCTTTTGGCCAGCGTCAGCCCAGAATCTGATCAATCCGGGTGAGCTCCTCTGCTGTAAACGTCTGGTTTTTCAGCGCACCGAGGTTGTCGTCGAGCTGTTCAATGCTCGACGCCCCAACCAGCGCGGAGGTAACGCGGCCTTCCCGAATCACCCACGACAACGCCATCTGCGCGAGCGTCTGTCCACGCTCTGCGGCCAGCGCGTTGAGCGCCCGGATTTTTTCCAGGCGTTCGGGCGTAATATCCTGCTCCTTCAAAAAAGCATTCCGGGCGGCACGGGAATCCTGCGGGATCCCATGCAGATAGCGGCTGGTCAGCATCCCCTGTGCCAGCGGCGAAAAGGCGATTGAACCCATACCGTAATCCTCAAGCACCTCCTGCAGTTCTGCTTCAATCCAGCGGTTGAACATATTATAACAGGGCTGGTGGATCAGGCACGGTACGCCCATCTGTCGTAGCAGTTCCGCGGCTTCCCGCGTCTGGGCAGCAGAATAGTTCGAGATACCGGCGTACAGCGCACGCCCGGATTTGACCGCCGTCGCCAGTGCGCCCATCGTTTCCTCGAGCGGCGTTTCCGGATCCGGCCGATGGGAATAAAAGATATCCACATACGGAATCCCCATACGCTTGAGGCTCTGATCCAGTGACGCCAGCAGATATTTCCGGCTGCCCCAGTCACCGTATGGACCGTCCCACATCGTATAGCCCGCTTTAGTAGAGATAATCAGTTCGTCCCGATACGGCATCAGATCATCGCGCAGAACCCGGCCGAGCGTCTCCTCCGCTGAACCGGGTACTGGGCCGTAATTATTCGCCAGATCAAAATGGGTGATGCCCCGGTCAAAGGCGTGCAGCAGAATTTTGCGTGAACGGTCGTACGGATTGACACTGCCAAAATTCTGCCACATCCCCAGGGATATGGCCGGCAGCTTCAGCCCGCTGCGCCCCACACGGCGGTAATCCATTGTCTGATAACGATTCTGTTCAGCTGTATACATGGCAGTCCCCTCCTGTGATAATTGGGTGTGTTCCCCATTATACCAAGTTTTTGCCATGTCGTACAGCCTTTTTTCAGACAAGGCCCAGCAGACGGACGGCCGAGGCGGTTACAAAGCAAATAAGCATTCCCGCAATCGTCGGCACCAGAAAGGATACTGCCGTCCATTTGATGCTCTGCGTCTCTTTCCGGATCGTCACGCAGGTAGTCGAGCACGGCCAGTGCATAAGTGAAAACAGCATGGTGCACACGGCAGTCAGCCAGGTCCAGCCGTTGTTCGTCAGCAGGGTATGCAGCTCAGCCAGATTGCTCATATCGGTCAGCGTACCGGTGGCCATATAGGTCATGATAATGATCGGCACCACGATTTCATTTGCCGGAAAGCCGAGAATAAACGCCATCAGGATGACGCCGTCCATTCCGAGCAGCCGGCCGAAGGGATCCAGAAAATCCGCACAGTGCTGCAGCACACTGATGTCTCCCACAGTTATGTTCGCCAGCAGCCAGATGATCAGGCCGGCCGGGGCAGCTACAGCTGCGGCGCGCCCAAGCACAAACAGCGTACGGTCAAAAACCGAACGCACAATGACCTTGCCGATCTGCGGCCGACGATACGGCGGCAGCTCCAGCGTAAAGGATGAGGGCATTCCCTTAAGTATGGTTTTGGAAAGTATTTTTGAGATCAGCAGCGTCATCATCACACCAAACACAATGATGATCGTCAGCCCCAGTGCAGACAACACCGATGAGCCAAAGCCACCGGCTGTGCCGATAAAAAACATCGTCAGAATCGCAATCAGTGTAGGAAAACGGCCGTTGCAGGGGACAAACACATTCGTTATGGTCGCAATCAACCGCTCACGCGGCGAATCGATAATCCGGCAGCCGACCACGCCGGCAGCATTGCACCCGAACCCCATGCATATGGTTTTTATGATTATGTATAAATAAAAGCAAAGGACGTGCAAAATCATGGAAACGTACATCAAGGCAAAGATCGCATACTGCAAGGAGCGAGGCGATGAGTATGCGAACAAACCGGGACGGAAAAACCACGAACAGTGGATGTACTGGTTCGGGGCACTGCGGGCGTGGGAGGAGATGCTCGCGATGATTAAGAATTTCGCTCCCCCACAGGAATCGACCATGCGGCCGTAAACGCCTGTTGCAAAAACGCATCGGACATGCTATTCTAAAAAAGTGAGGTGAAAAAAGATGATTGACAAGGACATGCTGGAAGCAATGCGAGCGATGATGAAAGAAGAACTCGAGCCCATCAATGACCGTCTTAACACAATCGACCGGTGTACAAACCAGTTGAATGATCGTCTTGACACAATCGACCAGCGTACAAACCGCCTGGAAGTCCTGTTGGAGCACGATATCCCGCATGACATAAGACTACTTGCAGAAGGTCATGAGGGCATCCTTGACAGGCTTCCGGAGGCCGAAGAAGTGGATACATTGCGTGCCCGTATACGTGTGCTGGAAAAGGTAGTAACTGACCATACAAAAGCGATAAATGAACTGAGACAGGCCTGATAACATAACAAAACAGCGGGACGCCTCCGGAAAGGAAGCGTCCCGCATTTTTTTATTCCGCCTTGGGCTTATCGTAGGTAAGTGCCTGCGCACTGTCGGACAGTCCCTTGGTGGTGGGGTCGTTAATTAAATTCCACACCGACACGAGAACCGACACGAGGATGACGGGGTTTTTCACCGCCTGCAGCAGAGCGTTACCCAGCGCCGCCCAGGTGGTCATATCCTCCCAGCTCATACCGAGGTAGGTCAGGATCGGCAGTACAATCGCCACTACCAGCCCCACCCAGAACACCGGGTTTTTCAGTCGTACCTTCCAGTTGATTTTCATGGCAGCTTCTCCTTCCTGTTTTCCAGCTTGGTAATACGGATTTCGTGGTTGACCAGCTTTTCGTCCTGTTCATTCTGGTGATCCCACAGCTTTGTGTGCGCGTCATGACTGCGCCGGTGCTGCTCATCCATATCCTTGACGAGCTGATCCACCATCAGCGTCAGCTTGGTTATGGTGCTATTGAGCCGGATCAGCGGAGCAACAATTGCACCAACCAGCCCAACCAGCGCAATAATCACCCCCACAACCTGCCACTCGGTCATATGTTTTCCGCCTTTCTTTAGGGATTACCCCACCACTTTGCAGTCCTCTGCGCGCACCCAGCCCAGGCCGCCGTCGAGCAGCACGCCGTGGGAACGCTCCGGCAGATAGTGGCTGACCGTGTAGGTGCCGCTGACCGTCGCCCCCGCGCCGCCTCCGATCGAGGTCGCGTACAGCCGCCCGCTGTAGGTTACCGTTGCGCCAACACGCAGTGCAGGTGCTTCCTCCGGTTCGCTGCTTCCGCTTTCGGTGCCGCCCTCGATACCGGCGGCATAGCCTTCCCCACGCAACTGCTGCGCGAGCGCTTCGGCCTGATCCCGCCCGGCCACGTCCGCATACACCCGGTACATCCCGGAATCCGCCGCATACGGATCGACAAACGCCGCCCCGAACATGTCGCAGATCGCCTTTGCGGTGGCTTCCGCCATCTCCCGCAGGTGTTCGTGGAACCACGCGATGTCCTTCGCGTTGTCGTGGAACACCATCTCATCGTAAACCGCGGGCGCGGCCGTCAGCCGCAGCTCGTCCCACTGCGGCTGCACGCTGATCTTCACATTCCCGGCGTAAATCTCCCGCCGGCGCGCGGCCAGCTTTTCGGCATAGCCGTAAGCGGTGCCCTGATCGTACACCATCAGCAGGCTGTACGCCCCGCCGCCGGCGTTGGTATGCGCGACATAGTGCAGGTCGGCGCCCCACGCGTTGGATTCCGCAATCGCTTCTTTGAGCCGGTCGCCGGTGCGGTCTTTCGGGTTGCGCCTGACCGCGAACCCGCAGGCGAGCAGGTACGGCTCCAGCTCGTCCATATACAAATTGCAGTGGATATTTTCCCCGCACGCACTGTCATAGCTGCATGGGTTGTCGTTCCCGTGTGCCGCCGGGGAAAGATAAATTTTCGGCATGGATTACTCCTCCTTTTTGCAATCGTTTGCCCACACGCCAGCGGGCGCGCATCCGCTCACTGGTGTGTGGTGGGAATCCTTGGTAGACCCCGGTACAGTATATGTCCGGACATCCGTGGCCGCCACCTCACGCCGGAGTACAGACCGCGCAAGCCCGATCGCGGTGCGCAGGTCGTTGATAAATTCGGCCGAAAGCGGTTGTTGCTGTTCTTCCAACGGTTCAACATCTCGGAGCCGCCATTCCCATTCGGTTTCCAGATGCATGCTCGTCCCTCCTGTGTGACTTGCCACCCGTGTCTGGACTCCACAAAAACTTGTAAAATAGTTAATTTGACAACTTTTAGTTGTGAGTAACAGAGGTGTGTGTGGCGTTTGCCGAGCCGGAGCTTCCTTTCCGTGTGTAAGCCGTGGCTGGCCTTTCGGCTGACGCCGAAAGGGGAAAACCTCCAGCGTGTGCTTCAAATCGCTGCGAAGGTTGGGAACCACAAGAGGGTCAAACATCGGCCTGCGCTTCGGAGGCATCGTTCTACGTCCGAAATCGCATTTTTCTATTTTCCCTGGTGAGCGTGTACGGGGTGTATCTCATCGCCGCCGTCCGGCTGAGAAGCTGCCGTCCATTCTTCCTGTTGCGCTCCGCCTTGCTTGTTTAGCTATCCTTTTTTCGAAATGCTCTTGCTTTATCGCGAAACGCAGAACGTATTATTTTGATTTTGGGATAAAAAGAAGAATTTTGCCGAAACGATTGCAATTTAGGGATGAGATGGCGTAAGATGAGGATAAAGGATAAAGTGCCGAAGTCCGTGGTGGATGTGGGCAGCGTGGAAAGCCTGCGCGCGGTACAGGAGCGGCCGGAAAGAAAAATTTCGTTTTTGGTGTCGAAGAACGCTATACTGGGGAAACTGCAGAAGGCGAGTAAAATCATTGAAGCGCGGTGGGAAAGCGAAGAGGGCTGACCCGTCGAAGAGGAGGAAGGTATGCTGAATCGGTATGTTGTGGATGCGCTGCGGCGCGTCGATGGGGTAAAGCTGAAGGAACAGCCGCTTGGTTCTGACCCGAAGATGGCACAGCAGCATGCCGCTGTGGGCGCGGCGGTGTGTTTCGATCCGGAAAAGCAGGAATATGTCGAGCTGACGGCGGACGAAAGCCTGACCAATGTGGATGTGGCGGCGCTGTGCAGCGCATTGCAGGTTGAAGAGGCGAAAAAGCAGACCGAAGAACTGCGGCAGCAGACACGCAGCCTGAACACCATCCGGAAAATTCTGGTGTTTTTCGCGGTGTTGTGGGGAATTTCGTTCGGCGTGCTGGTGATGAAGGGATGGCTTATCCCGTGACCGTCATGGCGGCTTTTTTTAGCGAGATTGTCCGTAAAGCACCCCCCCGCCCCGGAAATTGTCGGATTTCCGGGGTGTTCTTTTGCTTGGATGGCCCCTTTTTGAGGGACTAGATACCTACAATATCTGGTATCCGGATAACGATGAAAAACCATGGCAAAAAGCAAGCGAAAAATTATATACAAAAAACAAATATGAAATTAAATATACGAATAGTAAATTTCATTGCCGAAAAAAGGCTGAAAAAGCACCGGATACTGCCCAAAAACGCCGATTTGGTCCACCGGTTGCCAAATGCCGGAAAAAGGTTTATAATAATAAGAAACAAACCTGACCACAAGATATGGTATAACGACAAGGCGCCCGCTTTACAGGCGGCGCACTTTTTTCGTCTGATAGGGAGGGGGAGCGCCAGTGCGCATTGAGGGATTACAAAAGCTGACGCTGCTGGATTATCCGGGGCGTATGGCTTGTACAGTATTTCTGGGAGGCTGCAATTTCCGCTGCCCGTTTTGCCATAACAGCGACCTGCTGCCGGTTGGAAAAGTGCCGGCGGCGGTGCAGGAGGCGGAGCTGATGGAGTTTCTGCACAAGCGCCAGGGGATTTTGGACGGTGTGTGCGTGACCGGCGGGGAGCCGCTGCTGAACGCGGATATCGGCACGCTGCTGGAAAAGATCAAGGCGCTCGGCTACGCGGTGAAGCTGGATACCAACGGCAGCCGCCCGGAGGCGCTCAAGGCGCTGGTCGGCGCGGGACTGGTGGACGCGGTGGCGATGGACATCAAAAATTCGCCGGCGCGGTATGCCGAAACAGTGGGGATGCGGGCATTCGACCTGACGCCGGTGCGGGAAAGCGTGGCGTATCTGCTCACCGGCGCGGTGCCGTTTGAGTTCCGCACCACCGTGGTGCGGGAATTCCATGGTGAGGACAGCTTTACGGAGATCGGACGCTGGATCAAGGGCGCGCCGCGGTATTTTCTGCAGGGGTTTGTGGATTCCGAGCGGGTGCTGGAGGGCGGTTTGCATCCGTGTACGAAAGAGGAAATGGAGCGATTTGCCGCGATCGTACGCCCGTTTGTAGGACAGGCAGAGCTACGGGGCGTCTGACTTGTTGGTCAGCCGCGTGGAAAAGCCCTCCCGGGCCGGACACCACGGCCCGTGTTTCGGGGCAAGCCCGAAAACGGTCTTTTCCGCCGTTTTGCGGGGCGTCTGACCTGTTGGTCAGCCGCGTGGAAAAGCCCTCCCGGGCCGGACACCACGGCCCGTGTTT
>ERZ824600.1885-NODE-1885-length-23937-cov-2.978184_pt1 | contig 23937 bp, 15 predicted proteins | sample MGYA00519933_ERZ824600 | MGnify/ENA primary metagenome ERZ824600 (study PRJEB31778, sample SAMEA3449178) | human gut metagenome | biome: human gut; feature: human-associated habitat; material: faeces | place: United Kingdom | collected 2010/2012 ... | reverse complement strand
CCTATGGATATGTCGTGAATTTCTCCGATAATCGAACAATCCCAATAACGGAAATCTTTCATGTTAGTATCGAAGAATATGCGGTTGTCGGGTACGGTCATGACAAAGGCATCTTCCTTGTTCAATGCGGCATTCCACCCATAGTATGATTTATGGGCGACTATTCCAGATATGACGTAATTCTCGAATGTACGTCGGTCGACCTCCCACATTTTATTTAATGAATAGGCATACCGCATGACGATAGTCATCATCTCACCCAGTTTCTGGTCGTCACGGTCAGAGGCGACACATACAGGCTCGGTTTGATTACTGCCGAACTGTCCTACAACAGTTTTGACGAGCTGACGAATCATATTGTTCTTTAAAGGTACTTTGCCTTGATCCCGAATATATTGTTCCTCACTTACATATTTTCTTTTATCGGAATCATATATAACATCGCCCCATTGATTGCCATAGGTATATTTTCGGCAACGCTCTGCATACATTCTGAAATTCGATAATGAACTCCATGCTTGTTGGGCTTCGAATAATACATCTAAGGCTTTCCCTTCTTTGGCCTTTACCGTATCTGTGATTTGATAGTACTCTCGGTCTGTGAGTTGTGATTTTCTGTATAGTTTCATTGCGCTATCTTTAATTCGTTGATTATATCGTATAATGTATTGTCTATTGTATTTCGGAGCGATGCTATCTCGGCACTTGTCCGAATGGCTTCGTCTGCTGGTAAATCACCAGAAACTAGATCATCTTCCCACGTCTCAGCCATTCCTTCTAACTTCATGAGGTTTCTAATATGGACATTAAGTCCATCATACACACTCTTGTTCAATACTTTATCGGAATCTCTCGTGTTCTCGATAAACTCATCAATAAACAACTCCTTTAACAATTCGCTATCAGCTCGTTTCGAATCTCTTGCTTTATTTGCAAATTCATACCATTTGCTTCTTAATTTTGCTTTGGGGATTCTGTCGTTCGCTTCCCCCACAGCCGCACCTATGATAGGCACATCAGATAAATCGAAATCGGTAGGTCGTCCTTTTGTTTTTGTCACCAAAGCGTCTACGGCATTGTAGGCTTGCCCGAGAACTCGGAAGAGTCCGGGAACGTAACCGAGATAAAGTTGTTGAAGAACTGCCGGATTGTTGAGTTTCTCCAAGACGGGGATTTGTTCGAGCCAGCCTTTTTCGGCATAGTTTCCACCTGTCATTTCGTTGACAAACTCGCTCCATTTGACTAGTCCTTTCGGAGTACTTCCGTATGCTTTGCGAAATTCAGGAAGATTTTCATTCCATGGGGTTTCTTTGTACAAGGGTCGTCCCATGAAGTTCTCGTTGAATGCGATGTGCGCTATCGGTTGTGTCCATGTGGGTGCAGCATTAGTCCAGCTTCCATAGGTTATGGGCACGATGTCTTGCCCTATCACGGCGAAAAAGTCGAGTGGTTTCACGGGGTCACTGATTAATGGGTGTTTTTTATGGTAACCTGTTATTATATCGGCCAGCATTATCCCCCATGCGTGGAATCCTCGCAAACTTTGAGCTAGCGGTATGAATATGAATTTGCCTTCTCCGACAGGTATTACCAAGTTGTTATATCGCTTTGTTTCGGGAAGTGCGTGATAGGCGTCTCCCCAACGATCATCGTCACCCGAGAAAATCGCACAAAGAAGGGAGTCGAGGAAACCGATGGAAATAATCGTTCCTATAACTTTGGCAAAGCCTTTCTTGTATTTCTTGATTCCCCTGTACAGGCGGTCTGTCCCTTGCAGGGAGGCATTGAGGAAGGCGTAATTATCAAATATCCATTGTATTCCTTCGTGGCTTCCCCGCCGGTTGAAGTTTGTGCTAACATTCTTGGCATCGGTGATTGCCGCATCTATTGTCTTTCCTTCCCTTAATGCGGCCACAAATTGATTCAAACGGGTGACGCTTTCCATAAGCCGGGCTGTATCTTGTATGGCTTTTACTCCTGCCATATATCCTTTCTTGATCGCTTTTGCCTGTTTATTCATATCGACAGTACCGTACTTAACCGCATTATCTATCGATTTACGATAATCCTCAACTGTATTCGCACTGATATATCCTGTCTCTCCTCCTCTCGATACAAACAGATAAGCGGCTATATCGTAGTCGGACTTGGAAATTTTACCTTTTCTGCCCATACGATCCAAGAAACTTTCTATTTCTTCAATTGTATATCTCTTGTTTTTCGATTCTCCCCGAATATATCTCCGCATGGCAGCGAATGAATCGGGAGCAAGTGCTGCGATCTGTCGGGCTTCGGCGATCGATTTCTCGGCACTGTTGTAAGCGAACGCCCCACTAAAATCCCTTGCAAAGTTGCTAAACAGGAAAAATGCCGGAGAATAGGTGGTATAGAATTGTGACAAGGCTCGGGTAGTTCTCGCTCCCAATCTGTTCAAATGACGAGATCCGTAAGTGAGCCACCCCGGTATATTATACCATTGGTCGGGTGTTTCTATCTTACGAGGCACATTTTTATCGAGGTTCAACCTCCCGTTTATTGAATTGGAGACAAGCGGGTTGGTAAACAGTATGGATACCTTCTTCCCTGCGACGAATACATCGACCGTGCTTTCTTCCATTTGTGAGGGGGTCTTGTGAACCGTTCCACGATTGGAGGGATAGGCCTTGCTGAATCTGGCCATTCCGCTTTCCAATTGTTCAGCGGAGGGGACTTCGTCTGTTTCCACCCATGTTTTGTTGCCGTGTTCGTCGAGAATGGGATTTCCGTTGGTGTCCAATGCGAGGATTTCGTACTTGGGTATGATCTGATAGATATTGGATATGGTGGTTATCTTTTTTATCTCGTCGGACTGTTTGGGCTTGTATTTGAGAATTTTCTCTTTCCCGTCTTTGTATTCGACCTCATAAGAATACCCGAACTTATTGCGCACGTCTTTACCGGCCAATAGGGTAAGCAGCCTTTGTTTCATTTTGTTCTTGTTGGCTCTCGCTATCTCGGTATTTGCCATAGCCATGATGGATACAAGCGGGTTGTCGGCTCTGCTTGTTCTTCCTTTGGCTTGTTTATTTACTGTTGAGCCGGGATTGATTCTTATATTGGAGTCGTACATCTGATCCATCGTTTCTTCGGAGAATCCTCTGAGCGGGACATAAAACTGGAACCTTTTCTTATAGGTATCGGCATCTTCTTTTGAAACGAGACCGGATTTTACAGATATGTCTAACGTTTTGTTCGTGGCTTTCTTGATTTTGTCCCAAAGGTTAATAACGGTATTTTCGCCTAACAAGGATTCGACCTCGGATATAAAATCTTCTGCCGTGTTATAATTTGGGGCATATTCCTGCTTGAATCTGTCGAAATAACCGGAATAGTCTCTGGTGGATAGTTCCTGTATGTAACCGGTTCTTTTCTTGTCGTAATCTTCGACTCCTTTGTGGGACTCTTCCCATTCTTCAAGTGCTTCCCTCCTCATGACTTGGTTACGTTCTATGCCGTGTTTGATTAGCATATAGTCGACAAGGGTATCTTCATCGACACCGTTTTTCCCATGTATTATCTTCTCATACAATTCGAGAAGCGGAAGGTAATAATCAGCATTGTATTCGTCTGCCTCGGCTTTTATCCTAGAATCCATAAAACCGGTGTATTCCCATGCATTCTCTTTTTCGGATATTTCTTTTCCAAGCGTAGAGGATATGAGTTTTTGAAGAGCTTCCAACGGTTGGTATCGATCAATCCAAACACGTCTTTCCATTCCCCGGCGGAGAGCTGCATCGAATATCATGGCTATATCTTGCGGCAGAGTTCCATTGTCTATCGAGTTTCTTATATCATCGGAAATTATGTCGTTATTGTCGAATATATAAGTCAGACAGTTTTCTGCTTCTTGGTAATCGGGGAAGCTGGCTATGTCGCCCGATATTTTTGCGCCATAGGCTGCTGGTGCACTTTTTCTTATCCTTTGTGATTGATCAGGAGACAATTGAGACAAATCGACGATTCCTTTCCTGTCCATAGATATTTTGATATAGCTCGAAACATCGGGTGCTTCCCTACGGAATCGAGTATTCATCGTTCCATTAGAATTTTCCCCGGTAAGTTTGGGATTCTCGAAGTTTTCTACTATATTTGTGGCAGTAGAAACTTCTGCACTTCCTTGTTTCACCTGTTCATCAGGCAAGACGAAAGCCACGTCAGCGAGATTAGTTCGCTGTTGGTCAAGGAAATGCAGGAGTTTTTCTTTATCTACATTTGTCAACTTCCCTTGATTTATCCATTTTACAATACTTGCTCCATTTTTAGGAAATACATTTCTTATACTATTTACTTCCAATACATTCCCCTTTATTTTCGGACGGATAAACATTCCTACAAGGAAATTTTCCCCATTATGTTCCAACACGGTCAATATGTTTTGCGATTTGACACTGTCTCCATAAGCGAAAGTGGCTATTGGATGGGCTATCGCATTAGGTAGATTTATCACTTCCGACAAATCATAATCATGTTTCCCCGAAGTAGACTTGTATTCCAATTGAGACGCAGGCATCTCTATCGGCAAATCTGGTATTCCAGCATCTCTTAAAAATTCGCTCGGTCTCCCCAATTGATACACATGACCTTTTTCCAATCGTCCCTCTATCTGTTGCTCCAATTCCTCGTTGAACCGTTGGTTCACTTCTTCCATCTCCTCGGCTGTACGGTAGCGTATATCGGCACTAGTCCCTGTATTTAATTTCGCTTTTACCCAGAAATTGTATTGTTCCCGAATATTGTCTATTTCCTGTTGAGCTTCGGTGATTTTGGCTCCTTCGGATACGTATTCTTCTGACAGGAATATACCGGAATCTGTCAAACGCCCAGACCATTCATCGACATATTCTTGAACGATTTGCCGCTTGCCTTCTTTTTTATTTATACCGAGAATGGGTATGAAATGGGAGGACATGAGCTTATCGGAAAGCATTCCATAATCTATCGGGAAAGGTGGTACTATCCGTATCGAGCCGGTGGCTCCGTTGTACCAATATCCTCCACCGACGGCTTTTATCAGCTTGGGGCTTTCCTGTACAAAATCACGGAAGATGGTCTTATATTGTTCTAAAACATATTTGTTTTGTTTTAATTTAGAATCACGAGACTTTGATTCTTGTTTATAAACGTTTTCATTTACACGATATTTATAGTATTCGGCTATTTGAGTATCGAGAGTGCCGGCCATTTCCGTACCTATACAATGGCTTAATTCCTCTATTAGTTGTGGAGAGGCGACATCGGGGAAAGGATCGGTCTTTGCCCCATCTATAAGACTGGAAACCTCTTTTTTCACTTCACTCGATGAATATTCCTTCATACCTTTGATTAGGTCGATTATCTCTTTGGATCGATCGCCGCTCAAACTTATATCTATTTCTACCCCTATATCACCACCGGGGAAGAAGGTGATTTCTTTTCCGTTTCCGATGGTATACATATTGTCGGAAGCCTCCATTCGTGGAGTGTGGTTGGCGAACCGTACTTTGAGCGTGTCGTTTCCTATGTTCAATTCTAGGTAACGACTTCCTGTTTTTGCCGTATGTGTTGTGTAGTCTTTTTCATCGAAATTTTCACGAAGGTATTTATCGACCGCTTTATATACCGAGGTGTGGTTTGTACGGACTGTCTCGATTTTAGAGCCGTATCGGGGATTGACAACGATGGTACGGAAGCGTATGTCGTCGCTGCCAGTGGAGAATGCCCCAGTGTTGTCATATGCATCTTTCAGCTGATTCGGATTAAAGCATGCGATGTAACCCACACCCTCGTCCGTACCGATCAATCCGTCATAGCCCAATTTTTTTATCTCGGCTACAAATTGAGGTGTTTCCGTTACCAACCAGCTGTTCCCGCTATTTAAGATTTCTTTCGCCGTTTCTACTGATACCGTATCTCCTTGTCCACCATAAAAACTCAGTGTTGGTATTTCATCTCCCAATGACGATAGAATAATATCTGCGTCACGCTGTGGAACGAACGGATTTTTTACATCAACAAATAAATCATAAACGTAACCCTCCTCTGTCCACTGTTCCGTGCCGTCCATATCGTCCGGAATAGACATAGCCCGTTTTTCTGCGATACTCCGCGCTTTCTCGGCATCGACACTTGTAAATATCATTCCGCTATATTCTCCACCTCTGAAAGTATAAAACGGTGCTTCTTGGCTTATATATGTTATACCGTCTTTCTGCCACCCTCTATTGGGGGTAATCTGGTCTCTACGAAGCGGTGTGCCATGAAAAACTACCTTCGGCTCCCCGTTCTCGTCGACAACTTTCGATGCTTTTTCCGGGCTATTCTCCCAATCACCGAACCAGTCTTTGAAAGCATTGGTGCGCACTTGTGCCCATTGCTTGGGTGTAAGGTTGGTGTCCGCTCCGTTTGGGGCTTTCATATAAGTGCCGTTTTTCAGTGCTCTTTCGATGATGGCTTGCTCCTCGGGGGTGTATTGGCTCGTGCGGTAGCGGGTGTGGTCGGTTATCTGCAAATCGTTCTCATTGAAGATGACGTAGTTTCGTGCTCCGTCCGAACGTCCGCCCGTGGTGGCTTGTGCAGGATATTTGATACCGGTGAAGCCGCATTGCAACAATGCCTCTGATGCTTCACGGTCTCCTCCAAGCAAGTTTTCCAAAGTCTTATAGATATTTTCTCCTCGCATTGACCACTTGTCTATTTCTTCGGCATTTACTGCCGTTGACGGAGCGATACTTGCATTGAAGTTGTCTAACTTATTCTTTCGGTAGTTCTCGCTTAAATAATCCTGTATGCGTTTTATCTGCTTTTTGGTTATAGGTTTATCCCAGTCCAGATAGTTCTCGCCAGTGTCGTCGGGAATTTCGACGGTATAGAGTACTCTCGTAGATACTTTTGAAATTAAATCTTCAATATGTTCCCATTCTTTCTCATACTCTTTTAATCTTGGTATTTCAAAATCAAAATCAGGGTCATTACGTTGTATTTCCTCTAATTCTTTAATTTGCTTTTTTAAATCAGATATGGTAGACCTGTTGTCTATATACAAATTAGGTTCGTACCTTATTATATTTTTTAATTTTGTTAACTCTTCATATAAATAATCTTTTTTTGCCGGATCAGCTGCTTTCTCCGCATATGATTTACCTATGCCCTCCACTTCGGTTACATAAGTTCCCCAGCCATATGCTTGTGCGCCTTCTCCCGTGCCCATAAAACTATGGTCGAAGCGGTCGAACGAGGCTCCGCTACCGTGGTAGACTGTTCTGAAACGTTCATCGAGACTTTCCTTTATACGGGTGTCTGCGGCTGATTTACGGATAATATCGGTCGTGGAGTCCTTATCGGTGATACGGTTCTTTGATTTCCACAACAAATAGGCGATGTCGGAGTCGGTGAGGCTGAGGTCGATGCCTATCTTGCGGAAGGCTTCCTTGATTAACCGTTTTATCTTGCTCCACAGCGAGGGGTTGGTGATTCCTTCCTCGGCGAAATGTGCCAGATACTCATCGGCCGCGGCTCTCTTGCCGGAGAAGTCGTTGGCCGCATATCGTTCCTTTTCCTCCTCGGTGAGCGAATTGTAGGACTTATCGTCTATTTTCTCATCTATATATGCGCCAAACACGGCTCTTTCCCTATCGGTCATGGAATCCCATACTTGGTCGCACAGCTTGTCGAAGTTTTCACGACCGAGCATGGCGGGCAGTCCGTAATGGGCTACGGCCTCGTGCAACAGCGTGCGTTGTGCGTCACGAATGGAACCGTGGTTGGGAGCAACGATAACGATTTCTCCTGTGGTTTGGTCGTACCAGCCTTGACTCGTCAATTTCCTCGTGTAATTTTTCTCGGAAGGAGATATTTGAGAGACATCTCCCACAATCCGCACCGGTATATTGAGTTTCCCGGCTTCCCGCTCGATATATTCCTGTATCTCTTGCCTTCTCTCTTGTAGCGTTTTTTGCGTGGATAAGCGGGGTTTTTCTTGCTTATTTGAAGCACCTGTATTATCTTTACCTGCGGAAAAGCCGGTTTGGGAGAGAGCTGTGCCACCTCTCAACGAAGTTGTATCAGTGTCTGTCGTCTTGGTACTTGCCGGATTTTCTTTTTCAAATGCCGTCAATAACCAATTCTTTTTATTACCGTCCCATTCCAAACGAATGGTAGCTTTATGAGTGGTGCTTTCTAAATTTATACGGTTGGAGTTCCTTGTGGTAACCTGCATATCATTTAATATATCTTGCAGGTTGTCTAATACTTCGGGGTGATATTTTACCAGTTTTGCCAGACCGAAACCATCACTATGTCCTGTTCCCTCTTTCCCCCATACTAAATCAATGTCCCCTACGTCTTTGTGGTATAAAGCGCCTATTGCCTCACCACTTTTCTTTTTCATTAGGAAATCAATGGCCTCTCTCGGTTTTCCCTTGAACTGTATATATATTTCTCCAAATGGACCTTCACCAACAGGGTCGTATTCCTCAGCTGCTCTGGCTTCTATTTCTTGTCGGGATAAAGCCGATTGGCTTCTGCCAAATTGTGTCTCATTCGTTCCGCTGCTTTGACGGTGTCGAATGGCTCTTCCCGCTTCTTCCATTCTTCTATCTTTTTGAGCTTCCGTTCCTCGCTCTCTTTGTGGAATTGATTGAAGTATTTCATCTTGGCTGTCGATTTGTTTTTCCTCTTGCGAAAATAATGAATTTTCTTTATTCGAATTACTTTCTCTTTCATTTATTTTAGTTTGTCCGGATTGGATTTCTCCTAATTCATTGCGTCGAAATGCAATGTCGTTTCTTGGAGCCAAATCATCAGGTAAGGGTTCTAATTCTATTTGTTCTATACTTGATTGTTCAAGTTCATGAGATTCGTAATCCTGTGAGGCCATCTCTTGCTTTCTCAAATCTTCATTGGCTATTTGTTCTGCCAATTCAAGAGCTTGGGACGGAGAATAAACAGAAGACATTACATCGAGAATTTCATCGAGGATTTCATCGGTCTCATACCCTTTGAATGGTAAATCTGAATTTTGGACGTCTTGCTGTTCCCATATATTATGTGCTAATTGTTCTGGCGTATATCCGCTATTTGACAATAAAGAGATTCTCTTTCGTCTCTCTCCGGGAGAATCATTGATACCTAAATGCGAAGCAAGACCTTTCGATGAATCCGTATCTCCCCACTTAAATTTTATATTTCCAGTAGCTACCAATCGTAAAATATAATCTCTAAGCGATTTTATATCTCCTAGTGCGGATATCCTATCTACTATATTCGCCGGTGTAGCTTTCAAACTTTGAAGATCGGAATTATTATCTTCAAGATATTGCTGGTATGTACCCAAACGTTCATTCAAAGATTTGAGCTGTTTTTCCTTATTTACTCTCTTTACAGGAGAAATTTCTCTCTCTATCTCTTTTTCAAGACGGGCTATTTCGGATTGTGTTTTCTTTGTCCCAGCCTTCGCCACTTCTATCATGGCTTTTACTCCTGCGATTTCTTCTCCATATTCGAACTGCTCTCGCAAAGGCATTTTCTTTTCGTCGACCTCTCCGTTGGACTTGCGATATTTTGCCCAGCGGTCTGTTTCTTCTTTCCCTTCTACATTCTGCTGTATTTCCCGGAGTTTATCTTCCACTCTTTGCGAGACCTCTTGTCGCATAGCTTCTTCCTCTCTGGTAAGTTGTTCTCCATTGGCTATCTTATTTGCTATGCGTAATACTGTACTATCTTCTACTGTGCCATCTTCCACAAAACGGGTATATTCAGAAGTATCGGTAATCTCTGATTGCGGAACTGTTTGCCTGTTTTCCTCAATTGTAACTGGTAGTTTTTTTTCTTTTCCCTTTACATGGGTAATTTGCTCGGGTTTGATAGAAAGAGGTAAAGGGACACCATCTACTACATCTTCCACATCTACTCCCGAATCATCGATACCGATGATTTTCAATGTTCTTTCCACACCGGGGTTATCCGGGTCGGAATAATCTTTGAAGGTTACTACATCTCCTATCTCTAATTCGGACTTACGGTATAAAGGTTGTTTCTCAACCCCTTCGTCACGGGGTGACAACTCCCCTATCTCGCCACCGCTCATAGTGGAGGAGGGTGTTCGGCTTTGTTCATCGGATTCTACTTCATCAGTTTCGTTCTCTATCTGGCTTGCCATATTTGTTTTTGTGATGTCCTCGGCCATTGCACGTGCTTGTCCTACGGCATCTTCTGTCGACATAATGGATACGCTTCTTATGTCTTTGGGTGATACCATAATGGGAGTATTACCTATTCCTACCGGAACGGCTATAAGAGAGCCAGATTGCGTTGTAGTGGTATATTCTCCGGCTGCGTTGGGTTCCAGTGATACGTTTCCTACCGTAAGTATGGCTTCACGCCCGTCTGACAAGGTTACGGTTACTTTTCCTCCCATCTCTTTATTGATGAGTCTCATTTCTGCCTCGGCAGCTTTGTCCCCGGCTTCTTCGGCATCGGATTCGATCTTGCCGAGTATAAATTCATATCCGGTGCGAGCCATTACAAAATCTTGTAAATCTTTTGCATCTCCTTTCCCTAAATCGTGTGTATTGACCATCGCCATGACATAATCTGCTCGACGGTCTAAGGGTACATTGTCGAGCCCGTGTATTATATCATCGACGGAGAGTCCTTCGCCGAGGTCTTTACTTTCATAGCGTTTTTTGGCTTTGCGGTATTTATTGTATGTCAAACCAACTCCAATGGAATTGGCGACTTGAAATCCAAGCGACATGATACCGACAGCCATTACCGTTTGGAATTGCTGTTCCGGGTCTTTGATGTCCTTCCATTCGACATCGCCGACGGTAGCGGCATTAAGGAGCATGCCCAGTTCTTCCTCGGCTACCTCCGGTATGAATCCGTTAAATCCGGTGAGCTTACCGACTTGCCGGGCGAAACGGGTGGTTTTTCCTATCAATGGTTTTGTGAGGAGCTGTCGCCCCCCTTTGAAACGGGAGAGCAGTTTACCCAGATTGAGCCCCATGTAATTTCCCATGTACTCAGTTCCGTTCTCTATAAGGTTAGCGGCGAATCCTTTCAAGAATGCTAATCCTAGGCTTTCCCGGTCTTCTACTCCATGATGGGTATAGATTGTCTTTAACTCTCCGCCGGGGTCATTGATTGAATCTAACCGTATATCGTGATTGCCTACCATGCGGCTCATAACGTCCTCGGCCGTGTGACCTGCGCCCGATGTAAGTGCCATTACCGTACCTCCCACAAGGCCGTCAATGGCGGCGTTCCCTAATTTACTTGCTGCTTTGACGGCTACTCTTCCGGCTGCATTTTTACCTGCATTAGCAGCTATGCGAGATACCGCTTTGGAGGCCGATTGGCCGATGATTTTCTTGACGGCTGTCTTCGCAGCCGCTTTGGTCGCAGCAGATGCGGCGGCTCCTACGCCTCCTGTCAACGCGAATTCAACCAAATATGGCAGGGATTCCATGGTTCCTCGCCCGATATTTTGCCACGTGTCGAGTTGCAAGCTGCCTTGTATCTGGTCTAACAGGGAGAAAGCGGACATGAGTTGCTGTTCTTCTTTGGTAAGTTTTTCGAAGCCTTCACCATTGTCGCCTATTTTATTGGCGATAGCAAGCACCCGACCCATGTCGATCGCGTCTGTGGCTCCCAGCGTTAAAATGCCGGAGTCGAACGAACGGGCGAAGGCGTCGGCGAAATTGGCGAGTCCGTTACCGTCCTTGCGCTTGTACATCTCTATGACATCACGAGCCTCGGATATGTATTTGCGTGTAAGATTCTGAACTGACCTCTTTTGGGACAGCTCCCCTATTTCTTTGGGAACATACCCTTCTCTTTCTAAATCTTCTATGGTATCTTCCGTGATATTTTTGTACCCTTTATAATTTTTAAATATATCTCCCTCGTTTTCAATTTGTTCAGATTCATTCCTCCATTCAGAATTTTCGTTAATATCTTCTTCTATTTTATTCAACATGTTCTCAAATTGAAAAACTACGTCTTTCTCCAAACGTGTTCGAGCGTCGGCAAAACGGTCTTCAAGGGGTTTGTCGAATTGAGATTTATAGGCATCGGAAACAGGGGTATGTGTGGAGGTCGAACCCCTTCGTCCTACGGACACCTCCCCTATCTCGCTATCTCTCGCAGAGGAGGGTGATTGGCTTATCCAATTTTTATCGATTATTCCATCTGCTATTTGCTCGGCGGAATTAGCGGCCTGTCGTACTTTTTGGAACAAGGGCGTATTTCCCGCCCCGTATTTTCCATGACCCAAAGACTCTTCGTAATCGGCAATGCTGTTTTCCAATTCATCTTCGGATACAATTGTGCCCGAGGGATTTTGATTGGAAACAAATGTATTAGGTGATTTCTTTTTTGTTTCTTCCGTCACATACGACCATTTTTCATATCGCTGTTGGAACTTATTCCGCTTTGATAAAGGAATTGCATACTTTTTACCCTCACCATCGTACATTTCTACTTTTGACTCAGGATAGCGTCTCTCAAAATCTTGTATTTTATCATCAGGAATATTGTACCTATTCCCGTTTGCTCTGTATATTGGCATAATATTCTGTTAATCAATTATGTTTTGCGAAAAGTCATCATCTTGCGCATTGAGCTGCTCTATACCTTCTATATATAATCCTATATTTTCTGCGGCTTCCAAAACTTTTTGTTCAATCTGAGGATATTTCCTCATAAGAGAACCTATTTCTTGAATCGCAGTTTTTGCACTATTCGGATTGTTCCTTAACATATCGTCAATTCTTAACAACTGTTCCGTAACCGAAGTCTCAAATTTTCTCCCATATTCGTTCTTCGTCGTTATTTTCTCATCACCTAATCCTGCGTCAATAACAGCTTGTCGAGCTGCTTGAAAAAGGCTTCCAGCAGAAAACGGTAATTCACTCTCGGAGATTTTAATTCGTTTTCCACCAGACAAAGGAATATCAGAACCTTTTTTATATAGATCGCTGTCTTTATTCTTCATAGATGCTATACCGTATTTCGTTTTGTTATTGTCGGCTGCTATCTGTATCTCCGTAGCATTATTCGCATCATTTATTGATTTTTTATTTGATCGCTCCTTTTCGCTCTCTCCGGCTTCAAATCCAAATTTCATTAATAGGTCATTTAATTCATTTGCCCGTTCCCACTCGGCCAAAGCTCCCTCATACTCTCTTTGTGCTTCTGCGGCTTGTGCGGCATCACGACCGACCTTGTCTTGGAATGCCGCTTTTAACAGGCCTTGATCGTACAACATCTGCATTTGGTCTCTGCGGTCGAGCAGATTTTGGAGGAAAGCATTATTGACAGCCGTGGACGGTTTTCGGGCGGCGGCATTTCCACCTGCGGCTACTCCTATTATCTCGGCTAATGTGGCTCCTACATCACCAAGTACGGCCAATTTCCTCCGATTCTCCACGATTCGAGGATCAATTTCTTCGGGTCGTTTGAGTATGCGGTTATAAATAGAAACAAAAGATTCGCCGGCTTCTGCGGCTTCTCTCATCTGGGCTGCCTGTTCCGGGGTAACATGGAACACTGGTTTCTCAGAAGTACCATCGGCACTTACACCGTACCCAGTAGTAGCGTCTATATAGGGAACGGGGAGTTTAGAACGATTGGCGGCTACTGTATTTTCCCATGATTGTTGCAGATTTTTACCGTCAACCAACGGCGTACCGTCTGTTCTCTTTCCACCGGAGGCAGTATTTTGCCAATCGGAATTTATAATTTTACTAACAGGAGAAACGACGGGTGGAGCAGGTTGTGTCAGATCAATCTTCTCCTCTGGCGTTTTTTCCTTCCATCTGTTTAATAAATCGTCTAATATTGCCATATCTTATCCATTAAATAGCGGGAGTGGTTGCATTTCCCGTTTTCTTATAATAGGGTGTAGTAAACAACGACCCGAGAAGATTTCCCGAATTGGAGGCTATTTGAGTCCAACTGGCTGCGTTTTGGGCATATTGTCCGGCTTTCTGTCCCAAGAGGTAGTTTTTCTGATTCAAATAGTTTGTCTTTGCATTGTCCTTGACTTGTTGTCCCATAGCGGCGATATTGCCGACGGTATCGGAAAGCGCACGGGCATTTACTTTTTTTACGGCGGCCTCAGCTTCGGGTGTGGCTCCCGTTACTACCGCCGAATTTCGTTGTGCACGAACAGCATCGGATAAATTTTTGCGGTATGTGCTCAATAGATTCTGTACGTCGGAGCGGTTCAAGATGTCTTGATAATAATCTTTCTTGAACATGTTTTCGTTTTCCTGTAATTGCTTGTCCAACTGTTTTTGCGCTTTCCTGTTTGCGGAAGCGGAGCCTAATCCTCCTGCGAGTATCCCGCCGAGAGATCCGATGAGACCTAATGTTTCCAGAATTGCCATAGAACTTTATTTTTTTATTGCAAAAATCGCTTTTCTCTGAAATCAAGGGCATACGTCTTTGCCATTTGTTTGGATATAACACTTAAAACGAAGCCTCCGAAATGGGCTTTTTGTGACGTATAACTGCTTTATTTACAACCTTTGGAGGGTCCATACTACCCGAGATGTATAGTCCTATCGCCCGGGACATGAGCAAGTCGTCATGTTTTCCTTCTATCGCACCATAAGCTCCATTTTTCTTTTTTTCATAAGTATCATGCTCATCAAGAACTTCTTCTTCCCGCTCGATATAGCCATTATCACGGATTATTTGTATCTGATTATTGATAACCATCGATTTGGTGGTTCTGTTGGTATGAAATCCCCAACGGGCAGGTGCTCCTTCTTTAATCTGCGAAGGAGGAGATTGCCGGGCATACAGGTTTTCATAGGAGGCTGCGACAAGGTCAAGTATATATTCTGCGTCTCCTTGGTCGGAAGCCTCCGTTTCTAATGTATTGCTTTCAAAAACCAGTAAAGCGGTATTATACCACAAGGCTATCTGGGTAGCCTTCCACGCCAATATATCGTGATCGATATGTCCTCTCCAAGAAGCGACAATCTCGGGTTTTCCTCCATACATAGTCCAATAGCGGTCTATCACACTTATCACAGACCAGTCGGCAGAATGGGATCGTCCTCCAATATCTACGGAAACAATATAACGATTGGATATATCGAGCTCGGTATCGGGTTTTTCCCATACTTTAAGCGAGCCGGTTGTATCTTCTTTGAAAGACAGTTCTCTTAATGAATCTTTCCCGGTTATAGAATGTGTATCGGACTGTAATTCACCCCTCCAACAAGGAGGCTTGGTATTTTCTCTCATACGGTGGATAGCGTAACGATCGAAAACTCGCTCTCCTGTGTTTGCAAATGCTTCTACATCGTCGGAAGGAAATTCGCTCATCATGTGTTGAGCATCTTGAAATGTTTTTCTTTTGTTTCTATACCATTCTATGGCTTCAAGAGTGGCTCCACTTTCCCACAAATACCATTCGTAATCGGTAAAAGAGGATATAAGCCGCTTGTAATCGCCGACAGGTGTCTGATACATTTCTATATCATACCAAGGAATAAATATAGGGGTCTTATCCGACTCTCCTTTTTTTGCATTCTCATATTCGGTATGAAAATAATCCCCAACTCCTTGTGCCGTAGATTCCATGACAATGACGGAATAAGGAACTAGGGGTATAGATGAGCTAATGGAAGCTATCAAATCTCCTGTTCGTTTTTCTTTGGTATCGGGATACAAAGCAACCTCGGAGAAATGAACCATAGCTATATCTGCTCCTCGAACAGAATCGGGTTTTTCTGCCGAACCTATTGTTACACGGGCATTTACTTGTTGGATATAAGATATATTCTGAGTTCTAGCAAACGGTCTCAATTTAAGCGGACTATTCAATATCCAAGAAGGATAATTGTCGAGCAGTTTGCTATACATTGCTCGAATATTGGAAGATGAGTCTTTTACATGCGCTGCTATGACGCTATTCCACTGATGTTTGTGTACAAGCTGAATCCACGCCATATAGATTTGTGTGAGCGTTGAACCTCCCCATTGTCGGGCTTTGAGTAGAATCACCCGGATTGGTTTCCCCTCACGACGTTGCTGTTCGAATAGTTTAAGAAGTTTTCTTTGCGGTCTGTTCAAAAGAAAGGGTATATCGACCGATGTTATCTTATCTTTTATCTTAACTGTGGCTATCGCCCAAAACTCAAAATCGTATTTAATCCGCAGCAAAAAAAATTGACGGTCTATTTCTCGAATAAGCTGGGGTGTGGCTTGTTGATGAAGCCCGTTTTCAAGAAGATTTTTATAGGATTTTTCTTGGGAAAGTATCTGTACCCAGCCATTTTCCTCATACATATCGGCGGGTATATGTAGAGTCCCGAACTCTTCGATTTTTATTTCTTTTCGGGGTATTACATCTGACCCCTCTCCCGTTACCGGATCATACGGTTCCGTAAAAGACATTCTCCTTTTTTTGTTCTCTGCTATTATTTCAGAGTAATTCATTCGATGCCTCCTTCCTTTTTTGATTGAAAAAAGCATCTTTTCTTCTCATGGCTATGATATGCCTCGCCGTACGAACAGAAATATAAAATTGTGGAGCCGGAGAACGAATCGCCCTTCTGACTGCTTCTGAAAACGATATGCGATCATCACCGGCTTGAATTTCACAGGCTTTTTTGTATAGGTCGATGTACATCTTTTGCTTTATGGGACAAGATGTTATTCGTTTCCCTTTTTTTATGTTCAGAAGATTGGTTATGGCTTTTTCATTACCGATATAAAACCGCTTGGAAGGGGATTGAATCGCCGCTTGATAAATGTAATCACACATTATCCCACCACACAAATTGAGGGTGTAGTAGAACGTGTCACAGAACTCTCGGTCTCTGCTTTCTTGATAATCTAATGTAGGCATACGCAATTTGATTTGCGTATGTTGGGTATCGGTTTGATGCAAATATAAGCTAAAAAATCGATTTTGCAATGACGTACTGCCCTAAAAATCGCACTGACCGATTTTGCAATGACGTACCGTCCTAAAACTATGAAAATGAGATTTTTGTGTTGAGTTTTTTTTTGAACCCATCACAAAAAATCGTATGGAAAAAGATAAAGAAGAAATTACAGCACAAGTTGAAACTCCATCTGGAACAGTAGATGAAACCGTAAAAGCCGAATCTCCTAAAAGCGGCCGATCGGTATGGGTAGAACGACTACGTACGACTTACCCGGATAAAGATGTAGACTATGAAAATGACGATGATGCTTTCTACTCGGGATTAGAGGATTTTTATAATACCCGAGAGGATAGAATCAGAAAACTTGACGAGGGTAATAAATCTCTCACAGAAGCTTTGGCTCGTGAACCGGAAGCGGGATTATTTCTAAGTGAATTAATTGCAGGGAGTGAAGTATTACCTGCCCTTGCAAAAAGTTATGGAGATATTCTCGGAGCTGTCTCGGGTGACGAAGAATCCATGAAAAAATTTAATGAAGGACTTTCGGCTCGCCGGGATTCTGAGAAATCATTTAACGAAATCAGAGCAAAACAAGAGGAAAACGCAGCCCGTAATGCAGAGACCATCGGCTCGTTTTTCGAAGAAAAATCGGCCGACGACGCAGAACGGACGGCCTTTGAGGATTTTGTATCGTCTCTGGCCGACAGCATTTTCACTTTCAATTTCGACCGCCCTACCCTCGATGCTCTTTGGAGGGCATACAAACATGATGAAGACGTGACCGAAGCGGCCACTGTGGCGGAAGTAAAGGGGAGAAATGCCAATATCGAACTCCAAAAAAGGAGCGTAAAGAACGACGGGACACCCAATCTGAACAGGGAATCGTCAGATAGGATAACGGCGAATGTGACTGTCCCGAGGAGTAAACGAAGGGGGATTTTTGAAAGAGGAGAAATTGTTTAACAAAATAGGTAAAAAAGATGAAAATTTTAGGTAAAGAAGTGAATTGGAAATATATCGCTGTCGCCGGCGGTATTGTGTTGTTGTTTTTATTGTTGTGCTCCTTCGGGTTGTTCACATCAGGTGAAACGGTCATCGGACTGGCCGCAACGGTTCCTCTGGCAGGAGGTGGTGTGAATGTTACAGACGAGCCGGTATCGGCAGACTTGACCAAAGAGGTGTCGCCGGATTTGTTGAAAGCGCATATAGACAAAGAGGTTTGCCGAATTATGCCTTCGTCTACACCGGTAGACACGGTAAGCCGTAGCGGTCGGGTGATTTCGGTAGGTTCCCGTGAATATGAGTTTTATTCGTTGGACACCAAACCGGCTTTGACAACCTTGAAAGCGAAATATACAGAAACGGCGTCGGCCGGTGCGAAGCTCGACACGGCGAACAACGATTATTTCGAAGTTTCGGACACGATAAAGGTTATCGGTGTAAAAGGTTATGACGAGGGAGGAACTACTGAAAAAGACGAGTTGGTTCTCTATGTAATGAGTAAAGATGCCGACGGTAAACTGAATGTCTTGGCGGTGAATGGTAAAAAGAGCGGTAGCACACTGGGTATAGTACCCACCATCGAAGCCGGAACTGAACTCCTGCGCATGGGACGAGCCGGAGCGGAGAAAGATGCACAAACTGCACAATTCGAGACCTTGCCTACCAAAGAACAGAATTATGCCCAAAAGTTCTGTACGCAAGTCGAAGTTACCGATGTATATCAGGAATGGACGGAAAAAGAAGTCGATTTCACGTTCACAGACATGGAACGCGATGCCATTTGGGAAATGAAGCGAGGTATGGAAATGAATTTCTTGTTCGGCAAAAAGAACAAATTACGTGATACGACCAAGAAAGAGGACGTGTGGTTTACTGAGGGTATTTGGTGGCAAGCAGGTAAAGACTGGACTTATGACGCATCAGCAGGAATGACCGCGAAAGATTTGATAGCTCTCTGTAAAACGGCTTTAACGGGAAATGCAAGCAGTAAGAAAAAACTGGTTTTCGCAGGAAGTGATTTTATCGAACAAGTGACGAACCTTGATATTCAGAAAGTCATGCAGGGGGATCAATACAAAGCCGAACTTGGGCTCACGTTCGATTCCATTCACTCGAAATTTGGAGATTTGTATGTGGTCTATACAGAATCATTCGATCTGGCAGGCATGAGCAAATGTGCCCTTGTGGTGGACGATAACTATTTGACCAAATTTGAATTCAAGTCGTTGTCGAAAGAACGCAGGGATTTCAAAACTGCGGGTATACGTGAGACGGAAGGTGAATTTATCCAAGAAATTTCTGGCATTGTATTGAAGAATCCGGGAGCTCACGTTCGTATCACTCCGAAAGCTGAATAAAAAACAAACAAGGGGAGTATCGATGAAAGATACTCCCCATAAATCATAGAAGTTATGTTGAAAGTATATAAAACCCAGACTTACCTGAGCATGCCGATAACCGTGAAAGGTAAATCGGTACGCATTGAGTTCAGAGGGAATAAATTCACAGGCGGATTTTTCTCGACCAAAGACAAAAATGTGCAGAAAGCGATAGAGTCTTCTAAGGAGTTCAACAACATTATATTTTTAGATGCTGTCGAGGAAGAACCTGTAAAAGAGAAGGAAGACAGAAGGGTAAAAATAGAGTCTGTAAAATCGTTTCAAGAAGCTGTCGAATATCTGAAAGGTGAGGGAATTATCGCTAAAACGCCGGAAGAAATCAACTCGGCAGCCGAAGAATTGAACATTTCATTCCCTAATCTAAAATAACCCCATGCAAATATCCCGATTATCTTATCTGGTCAAGGTCGTTATCGATGAAGTCACTCCGTCGACCGTCGAAATTTCATACAACGACATGCCAATAGATGACAGAGTAAACAGCCTTGCGGAGTCCTGCGCAAAAGAGACCTTACTGGCTTCTCCACTGAGATATTTGCCTCACAAAGATATACCGGGAAATGTAGAAATATATGGAGACGGGAGTGGATATGTGCTACTCCCCTCCGATTTCCTACGTCTTTTTTCTTTTAAAATGGGACTTTGGAAACGTAGGGTAAATAATAGCATAACGGAGGAAAGTGAAAGTTATCTGCTACAAAAGAATCCTGTCACACGAGGAGGTATAAATTTCCCCGTATGTGCAGTGGTTAATAGTGAAAAAGGGCTCATTTTAGAATGGTATTCTGTCCCTTCTTATGTAAGAATGCCCAAATGTACGGAAAAAAGATATGTTCCCATACCTGAAATAACGAACTCTGAAATAAATATTCCACAAGGGCTGGAAATGCTCATGGTATATATAACAGCCAAAGAAGTACTGATGAGTTTACAACAATATGACATGGCAAAAGCTACCGAAGAATTGATACTAACGGAAATGAAACAATTATCTATATAAATCGACATGTGTAGAATATTCAAATGCAATCGAGCCGGGAAATATATCGGTTTTTATAACAGGCTGGAAGATGCCATGCGGGATAATCCGATGGCGCAAAGGGACTGGTTTTTCACCAACGGGGAAACATTGAGCGTTTGGATGTTCGACGGGAACCGCTGGCTAGATACCAACAGGGCTGTCGGAGCTGTGAACATGATCGACAACCCGGAAACATTTGTTCCTGATGTTCTAGCGGGTGAAAGTAAGACTTATTTTTATATCGCCCCCCAAGCAGGAGAATATACCTTCACTAATTTTGGAGGGATTTCTGTATCAGTAGAAAAACCTAGTCTTATATCTATGGATTGGAATGGGATCGAATGGGGCGATACAATCTGTGAGTTTCCTGTTCATGGAGAGGAATTATTGCCGGAGGTCGAACTAAGATTCGTGAGTTTACCTAACGACGATGTGAGCGAAGTATACGGTAGCCGTGAATCTAATATTATAAAAAATTGCTATGTGGAGTTTCGAATGTCGCAAGGCTGGGATTTTATCAATCGAGAGAAAGAAAATATTTATTTGTGCCTGAACCGATGGAAGAGTAAAAATATGGCATGTAAATCTACCAGCCTCAGAAAATGGGTTACGGTTTATGATTTCTTTAAAACAGGAGATGACTTGTCTCATTGTTATCCCAATAAAGGAGAATTTCTGAACGGTTATTATAGATACGAAATTAAAGGGCTTCCTTTTTGGACACAATCTAGAATAAAACCAGTCGCACTCTCGGATTTAATTGTAGGAGAATATCATGGGGAATGGATCAGGATACCTTACTCGATGGAAAGCATTATGCGTAGATTTATATACATGCGTAATCAAAAAAGTGAATACGATTGGGAGGTCGTGCCTCCTCAAAAATTTTTCGATTCGAGCGGAACGAGTGCTGAAATGGTTTGTTCCGGAGGAAAGATGAAGATGTCACATGATGAAGGACATGCTAACTTTGTCAGTCTCACTTTGGGATTGTGTTTAGCTATAAAAGACTTATCGGTGACTAATTATGAAAAATGGATAAAAGGCTGTATGACGGCCTTCTGCGGAAGAATGGGTTATACTAAAAAACTAGGATTGGTCTATAATGCTACTTTATATGGGAAAAACAGGTTTGTTAAATAACGGGAGGTGCATTATCTATTTTTTTCTGCTCCGGCAGGAATTGTAGGAGGAGTTTCTGCTCCGGCAGGAATTACCGTTTCATGCACTTCCCTTTTTATATGTATAAATTATGGAAAATATCAAACTACCCTTAGATTCGAATCTAAACCCTATCGGGGTTTTGCAGCCCGGAAAGCAATATTACATTGAAGGAAGCGGGGATTCGGTAGAATTGCCCGAAGCCGGTGTGTATATGTTGAGCGTTGAAAGCGGAAAAGTCATACAAATCGATTACCCGGACGGCACAGACAGCCGGTTAGTTTTGGCTACCGGAACGATTATCAGTTTCTATTTCCCTGCTGGAACGACTATTAGTGTCGGAGATGAAGATTTGCAGCTTAACATCAATAAAATGCGGTAAGCCATGAGTTTAGGAAGATTGGGATTAGTCCAAGCCGGGCAACCTTCGAAGAAGTGCCCCACGCTTGCGGAGATGACAGCCGACGCTACGGCCACGGCTGCCGATATTATGGCTGGAAAGACGGCGTATGCACGGGGAGAGAAGTTGACGGGCACACTCGTACCCGTTACCAAAATCGACGTGGCGGCGGAGGGGATTAAATTCGCTTATTCCACGTTCGAGGAAGGACCCGAAGTATTCGATTTTTCTAATGTGACAGACGCCTCCTATATGTTCGAAGGAACTCCTATAAAATCCGTACCTCCGATTCCACAAGATAAAATAACGAATATTTACCGTTGTTTTCTCGGTTGTCCAGACTTGACGGATTTAGAATTGAATTTGCCGGCATGTACTCGTTTAGATACTCTTACATCTAACTGTGCCTCTTTAAAATCTGTCAGACTGAATGCTCCGATAGCTGAATCTCTATATATTTCTTTTTGGAATAATCCTATCTTGTCAGATATAAAATCAATCTCTGCACCGAAAGCAAATCGGGCGGACTGGGCTTTTTCCAAGAATCCGAGCTTAATTTTATTCCCGAAATGCGATCTGCCTAATCTCTCCACTATTAACTCTATGTTCGAAGATTGTAGCGCTTTACAAAGCGTCGAATATTTCGATTTCTCGAATGTGGGAAATGCGGTCAATATGTTTAAAAGGTGCTCGGCTTTGTCGTCGATCGGCGATGTGATATTCTTACATACCTCTCTATCGCTGGCAGATTCCCCGAATATCGATGAAGAGACTTTGAATCTATTCGGAGGATTTGCCAATGCTGCCGGAGAAAGTGGTGTAGCTCCATTAAAAACTTTGGGACTACCGGCCGCTACGTTGACATTTAACACGGCTGTACAAACTTTTTTGGAAACAGAAGGTATCATAGCGAAACTGACAGATGAAAATTGGACGGTTAATTTCGCCGATTCGATGTAATGGATAAAAGAACACAATCAAACAAAACCTCATAAAAAACAAATACCCATGAATATAGAAGAAAAAACCTATCAAAAGATTACTCCCGCAACGGAAGGTAATTACCTGACTACCCACCAAGAAGGCGGCGATATAAAGACTTACGAGGGAGTAAAAGCGATGTACACGCCGGCAGACTTCGACGCTTCGTCCGTAAGGGAGATTACACCGGAAGAACATCTAAGCTACCAAAAAGCCAAAGAACAGGCTTTGCAGGAGGAAATACAAGCGTAGCATATTTAAGATTATAGGAGATTGATCGATGAGTGAAAAAGATCCCATAGTGAAGTACTCGTGGGAGGATATTAAGTTTACCATTGGCTTTGAGGACAAGAACGGGAGCCCAATCGATGCCGAGACGAAGAAGTTTAAGTTCATCTACAAGGACGAGTCCGGTTGTTGTTGCGAAGTGAGCTACGACGGAAAGACACGTAAAAACTGTGTGTTCCGTGACGGCGTGCTGTCCCGGCATATTCAATTCCGGGACTTTCCGCTATGGCTTGCTATCGGTCGAGAGGCACTACTGGATAGAGGATGCCGATTTCGATGACGGCAAATGGGACTATGGCGATGTTTACAAAACCAATATAATCATCAAGTGATATGGCTGATAGTGATTGCATAATTGTTCATGAGCAGGTGGTAGTGCCCGATGCCGCCGTGGTGGAAGAAATGGTTGCCCTGCCCGGTGAAAAAGGAGATAAAGGAGACCCTTTTACCTACGACGATTTTACGCCGGAGCAAATCGCCGATCTTCAACGCCCTGCGACAGAGGCGGCGGCAGTCGCCAATCAAGCGGCTGAAAATGCCAATAAAGGCTGTATTTAATATGTCAAAGATACAAACTTGAAAGCGAATCACAACGTTCCCATTCCCGTTCCTTTCCCTCATGCCGCTGTATTTAATATGTCAAAGATACAAACTTGAAAGCGAATCACAACACTTGTCTATGACACGACAAGGAGTGAATAGCTGTATTTAATATGTCAAAGATACAAACTTGAAAGCGAATCACAACCTCCAACG
>ERZ824600.1882-NODE-1882-length-23958-cov-3.339706_pt1 | contig 23958 bp, 22 predicted proteins | sample MGYA00519933_ERZ824600 | MGnify/ENA primary metagenome ERZ824600 (study PRJEB31778, sample SAMEA3449178) | human gut metagenome | biome: human gut; feature: human-associated habitat; material: faeces | place: United Kingdom | collected 2010/2012 ... | reverse complement strand
AACGTCTCGCCCGCCGTTTTCTGGAACGCCGGGGCTTCGAGCTTCTGGCGCGGAATCTCAAGCTGCATACCGCCGAGATTGATCTCCTGATGCGCGACGGCGCCAGTTTTGTCCTCGTGGAAGTGAAATCCGCCCGGGATCGCGGAGAGGAGACCCATCCGGGCCGGAACTATTCCAGAGAGCAGAAGATCCGTCAGCGGCGCGCGGTTCATGAGCTGGAACGGAAGTACGGCGATGCCGATTTCCCCTTCCGCCACGATCTGGTGGAAGTCCTCTTCGGCCGGTTTTTTTCGGTGAAAATCCGCCATTATCCCGATTATTACCGCAATCGGAACTTGACAAAATAAAAAAACGAGCTACATTACTCTTTCAGCATGAAAGAATAGAACCTTGATCCGATCAAAGAAGGATGCAAGTCCGTTCCGCGCAAGGCGGAGGACATACCCGTAAGGTTCGTGTGAAAGCGCCGGAGCGTGCTTTTGCGCGGTGTTGCGTCCCCTTTTTTCCGGTTCCCGGTCTTTTTTTCCTGCATGGATGAAAAACAAGGAGATCCATTCAACGGAGGCTATGCGGAGTCATTATGGAAGGGAATGCAAGAGACATCAGACTGTACAGCGGTACAGCGAATCCGGAATTGGCAAAATCAATTGCAAAATGCCTGGGGATGGAGCTGGGGCATGTCAACATTGAGAGATTTCCCGACGGCGAAATCTTCGTGCAGTACAAGGACAATCTGCGCAATGCGGATATGTTCATCATCCAGCCGACCTGCAATCCGACCAATGAACATCTGATGGAACTGCTGATCATGCTGGACGCCGCCCGCCGGGCCTCCGCCGCCCGGATCACCGCGGTGATCCCGTATTACGGGTATGCGCGTCAGGACCGCAAGGACCGTCCGCGGGTGCCGATCACCTCCAAGCTGGTGGCGAATCTTCTGGTCAGCGCGGGAGCCAACCGGATTCTCGCGATGGATCTGCATGCACAGCAGATTCAGGGATTCTTCGATATTCCGGTGGATCATCTGTATGCGTCGCCGGTGTTCATTCAGTATCTGCGGGATGTGATCAAGGTGGACGAGGAGTCGGTGATCGTCTCTCCGGACTCCGGAAGCGTGAAGATGGCGCACAGTTTTGCAGACCGTCTGAACTGCGGATTTGCCGTGATTGCAAAGCGGCGCGTAAATGCGATGACCGTGGAATCGGCGCATCTGGTCGGCGATGTCGACGGACGCTCCTGCGTGATTGTCGACGATCTGACCTCGACGGCGGGAACCCTCTGCGCCGCGGCGGATCTGCTGAAACGCAAAGGGGCTGCGAAGGTCTATGCGGTTGTTTCGCACAGTCTGCTGACCGAGAAGGCGAGAACCAACCTTCTGAACAGCCCGATCGAACAGCTGATTACAACGAACTCCGTTCCGAATACCTGTCACATTGAAGGGAAGCTGAAAGTGCTGTGCATCGCGCCGCTGCTTGCGGAGGCGATCCGGCGCATCCACAACGGAGAATCGGTCTCGACCCTGTTCCGGGATCCGGAACAATAATCTGTTTTCATGGAACTTGCTTATTCAAAGCATTTTTTATCAACGAAAGGAAAAAGAATGGCAAACAAAACCAAGCATGTGCTCAATGTGAGCAACCGCACTGTGAAAGGCAGCGCGGAGGCGCGCAGAGTCAGAGCCGAGGGGCTCATTCCGGCCGTCGTATACAGCAAGGGCGCGACAGGAAGAGCGATTTCGGTGAAGGCTCCGGAATGGGAGGCCCTTTCCCAGCACGACTTCAACATTGTGTCCCTCCAGTTTGAGGACGGAGAGGAAATCCGCGCACTCCTGAAGGAGACACAGCGCAATTTCATCAAAGGGACCACCAGCCACATTGATTTTCTTGAGATCCGCAAGGATGTTGCGATCGAGGCGGAAGTTCCGATTCATCCGGGCTTCGAACAGCCGGCCGGATGTTCCAGAGGCGGACTGCTGGAGCAGGTTCTGCATACGCTGCGTGTGGAATGTCTCCCCGATGCTCTCCCGGAGCTGATCGAGGTGGACGTTTCCAAGATGAACGTCGGCGATCTGATTCACGTTTCCGAGCTGGTGCTTCCGGAAGGCGTGAAAGCGAAGAGCCATGGAGATCTGGTGGTCTTCGAGGTTGTGGACTCCACCAAGATGGCGGAAGACATTCCCGAGACGCCCGCGGCGGAAGAGGATGCTGCAGCCGAGCCTGAAATCGTCGGCGCCAAAGAGAAGGCCGAGAAGGCCGCCGAGCGCGAAGAGGCGAAGAAGAAGTAATTGTTCCGGCAGCTGGATTCATGTCGCATGTGGAGGAAACAGAGTGCCGACTGATCGTCGGGATCGGGAACCCGGGAGCGGAATATGCCGGGACGCGGCATAATGCCGGTTTCGAAGTGATCGACCGCCTTCTCCGGAAGTTTCCGACCGTGTTTGCTCCGCGTCGTGCACGGAATGCCCAGGCATGGGAGGGGCGTTTCAGCGGGAGAAATGTGATCCTGATGAAACCGCAGACCTATGTGAATCTGAGCGGAGAAGCGGTTCTTCCTCTGATGAAGGGGGAGGAGCTGCATCCTTCGGAGATCCTGGTTGTTTACGACGATCTTGATCTGCCCGTGGGGCGGATCCGGATCCGGAAAAACGGAGGCAGCGCAGGGCATAACGGGATGAAATCCATCATCGGGGCGTTGCAGTCGGAAGCCTTTCCCCGTCTTCGGATCGGGATTGGCGATGAGAATGCAAAGCGGAGAGCGGATTATGTCCTGTCCTCGTTCGAGGGCAGAGAGAAAGAGAGTTACGAGAAGGCTCTCGACAAGGCTGTCGAAGCCGTGGAACTGTTGCTGAGACGCGGCATTTCCAAGGCGATGAACTGCTATAATTCGACGGACTGCAGCGAATCCGCGGAAGAGACAGAAACAGAGCAGAAATGACTAAAATACACCAACAGGAGGTGGAGTCTTGAAAAAGTACGAAGCAGTATTCATCCTCGATATCCGCAAGGTCGAGGACGAGGGAAAAGGATTCACCGAGGAATTCGGCAAGAATCTTGAGAGCTGGGGTGGAAAACTCCTGGAAGCCAATGCAATGGGCCGCAAGCAGTTTGCCCGCGAGATCAACAAGCGCAAAGCCGGGATCTACTGGGACTATGTGTTTGAACTGGATCCGCTGAAGGTGATTCAGATCCGCAATCAGTACAAGCTGGACGAGCGTCTGATCCGGCTTCTGATTGTGAATTTTGAGCGTCCTGAAGGCGTTCCGGCCATTTTCGGCGCCACGCTGGCGGACTGATACGGAACAAGCAGCAGACAGAGGAGAATCGATCGATGGCATCCTTCAACAAAGTGCTTCTTATGGGCAATCTGACCCGTAAGCCCGAACTGAGATACACTCCGTCGGGAATGGCGGTGTGCGAGTTCACGATCGCCGTGAACAGACGATTCACCCAGGGCGGCGAGACCAAGGAAGATACGTGTTTTGTGGATATTACCGTCTGGGATCGTCAGGCGGACAACTGCAACAAGTATCTTGACAAAGGCTCCTCTGTTTTCATTGAAGGGCGTCTTCAGCTTGACCGGTGGGTGGACAAGGCTGATCAGAAGCAGCGTTCCCGTCTTCGGGTGGTTGCGGAGAATGTTCAGTTTGTGGGAGCCCGTCGGGAAGGCGGCGACTACGGAGATGGCGGCGGAGCGCAGAACTATTCGCGCCGGCAGCCGGATCCGCAGTATTCGCCGGATGCGATGCCGCAGCAGTATGGGCGTCCGCGTCAGCAGTACAGTCAGGCGCCGCAGGGAGGGATTCCTCCGCAGATGCCGCGGGAACCGTCTTATGACGGGCCGCAGCAGTCGTACGGTCGTCCGGTTCCTCCGCCCGAGATGAACGACGGTGCCAATGACGTGCAGGGAATGGAAGACGATATCCCCTTTTGATCAACGCAAGTGAGAGAATACCAAAAAACAGGAGTTTGATAAATGGCAATGGTCCAGAATAAAAAACGTCGCATGAAAAGACGGGTCGCGAAGCCGAAAATCTGCAGACTTTGTGAAAACAAGATCGCATACATCGACTTCAAGGACGCCGAGCTTCTCAAAAAGTTCCAGACAGAGAAAGGCCGCATTCTTCCGCGCCGCATTACAGGAACCTGCCTGAAGCATCAGAAGATGCTTGCGGTTGCCGTCAAGAGAGCCAGAATTGTCAGTCTTGTTCTCTAGTTTTTAACCTCTAACGATAAGGAAGACTAATTATGGCCTCCATGAAACTGATCCTTCTGCAGGATGTTGAAGATCTCGGTCTTGCCGGCGAGGAAGTGCATGTTGCTCCCGGATATGCGAGAAACTATCTCATTCCGAGAAAACTTGCCGCCGTCGCGACGACCGCAGCGCTTCGTCAGCTTGCGGCCCGCAAGGAAAAAATCGAAGAACAGCGCAAAGCGGAACTCGAAGCCGCTCAGAATGTTGCAGCGAAACTGCAGGAACTGGCTGTCGAACTTCATCTCCAGGCTTCCGATGACGGACACCTCTTCGGTTCCGTTACCGACCGCATGATCGCGGACGCCATCGCGTCGCTCGGGGTGACGGTTCCCCATCAGAGAATCCATCTGGATTCCCAGATCCGTTCCTGCGGCGAATATGTCGTTGCAGTCAAACTGCATCAGAAGGTGATTGTTGACGTCAAGGTCAACGTGGTTCGCGCCTGATGCCCGATGCTGTGCAACAGAACGCCGCCGGGCTTCCACCCGTGGCGGCGGATTATCGTCCGCGGACGCTGAAAATAGCGTCCGCGGATGCTCTGCCTTTTGATCTGGAAGCGGAAAAGTCGGTGCTTTCCGCCATCTTTCTGGATCCTGCCAATTTTACAACGGTTTCCTCTATTCTCGGGAGCGTCGCCACGCCTGAAACAAAAAAGAAAAAGGGCGTGAAGGAGAGTGCTCCGACAATCGGAAACCCCTTCTTCCGCCGTGTGGCCTCCACCATGTTCCACGAGCCGATGCATGCCGCTATCTACGAGGCCATGCTGAATCTCTCCGAGGGGAAAATGGCGATCGACGTGCTCTCGGTCAGCGACTGGCTCACGCGCGCCGGACGGCTGGAAATGATCGGCGGACTCGAAGCGCTGCTCGAACTGCAGTCGTATATTGTCAGCGCGGCGCATCTCGAATCGTGGTGCCATCTGCTCCGCGATTATGCCATGCTGCGCGAAATGATGAAAACCTGTTCCATGTCCCTTGATCTGTGCAGGCAGGGACATGAAAATATCAAAGAGCTTCTGGACACGGTTGAATCGGAGATCTTTCAGGTCCGCAACCGGTTTGTTCAGTCGGAGATCGTCGAGCTGCGTTCCCTGCTGAAGGAGGTGTTCGACGATCTGCAGAAGATCGCTCTGCATCAGACGTCGCCGGGGATCCCGACCGAATTTCCGGATCTCGACCGCCTGATCGGAGGCGGACTCAAACCCGGGGAAATGTTTGTATTTGCGGCCCGTCCCTCCATTGGAAAGACCGCGCTGGCGCTGAACATCATCCGCAATATCATCAACCGGGAGCCGAACGGACCGCAGAGCCGGAAAAAGGTCGCGTTCTTCTCGCTGGAAATGACCGACAAGCAGATCATTCAGCGTCTGCTGTGCACGGAGGCGAAGGTGCCGCTTTCGGCCATTTACGAAGGGTCGCTTCAGCCGGCGGATGCCCAGCGTCTCGGCTGTGGACAATCTGCGTCTTGCCCATCTGTTCATCGACTCCACCAGCGCCATCTCCGTGTTCGAGCTGCGGGCAAAGGCCCGGAAAATGAAGGAGCTCAACGGAATTGATCTGATCGTGATCGACTATCTGCAGCTGATGCGCGCCGGCGACCGTTCGGCGGAGAGCCGTCAGGTCGAGGTGGCCGCCATCTCCGGCGGTTTGAAGGCGATCGCCAAGGAGCTCAATATCCCGGTTCTGGTTCTCGCCCAGCTGAGCCGTGAATCGGAAAAATCGACCAATCCGAAAGAGAATCCCCTGCCGAAACTCAGTCACCTGCGCGAGTCGGGAGCCATTGAGCAGGATGCCGACGTGGTCGTGTTTCTGCACCGGAACCGCGATGAGTCCAAGGAGGACAACGCGGAAGGGATGAAGGATGGCATCAAATCCATGCTGATCGTGGAGAAAAACCGTAACGGCCGTACGGGAATCGTCAATTTGCGCTTCATCCCGCAGCTGATGGAGTTCCGGTGCATTGAGCATAAGTACGACAAAGGTGATATTCCGGTCAAGAAAGAGTAACCCCCTAGGAGCGATCCCCCTCATGAGAAAAGAGAGTTTGATTTTTTTCTGCATCTGCTTCTGCTGCTCCGCGGCATTTGCCCAGGAATTGAAGTCCGTTACCTTTGAACAGCCGGGAAACAGCCGGTTCACCGATGATGTCTTCCGCATGAACGTGCAGAGCCGGAAGGGGACGATGTACGATGAGCGGGTGGTCAATGATGATATCAAACGTCTCTATGCGACGGGATTTTTCTCCGATGTCGCGGCGGAGACCCGGAAGAGTCCGGATGGAAAAATCGATCTGGTGTTCCGCATTGTCCCGAAAGCGGTGGTCAAGGAGGTCCGGATCACCGGAAATGAGAAGTATGACACCGACAAGCTGCGGGAGCAGATCTCCCTTTCCGCCGGCGGAATGCTCAATGACAAGCGATTGATCGAATCGGCCAACGCGCTGCGGAAATTCTATGCCGACCGCGGACACAACGACGCCAAGGTCGATCCCCGCTTCATCACCGAAAAAGACGGATCGGTCATCGTGGAGTTCCGCATCCGGGAGAATTTGAAACAGAAGATCGCCGGCGTCATTTTCACCGGTGCGACGGCGTTCCCGGAATCGGAACTGAAGAATGCGATCATGAACCGCTACTCCTGGCTGCACTGGGTCCCGTTCCTGGATCTCGGACTGCTGAATAAACGGGAACTCGAAAACGACGCCGTGCGTCTGCGTGATCTCTACTGGACAAAAGGGTATCTTGATTTTCATATCAAGGAGACCCGGCTGCATGTGGATGAGAAGGATCCGGAATTCGTCACGGTGGAATTCGTGGTGGACGAGGGAGAGCCGTATACGATCGGAAATGTCTCCATCAAGGGGAATCAGCGCCTGAAAACCGAGGAGCTGACTCCGCTGCTGACCCTGAAAAAAGGGGATGTCTTCAATGTCGCCGCGGAACGCTCCACCATTCAGGCGATTGACGACCGCTATGCGCCGATGGGGTATGCCGATCTCTACTGCCGCGTCAACCGCATTCCCGACTACCTGAATCACAAGGTGGATCTGGTCGTGGAGATCACGGAGGGAAAACCCTACAAGGTGCGCGATGTGTTCATCTCCGGAAACAAGTGGACCAAGGATCATGTGATCCGCCGCGAACTGGCGATTGAACCGGATGATCCGGTGGACAAGCATCTGATTGAAGCGTCCCGCTCCCGCCTGATGGGAATGGGGTATTTCAAGAAGGTGGACGTGGTCTCCATCAACTCCCCCCAGGCGGACAAGAAGGATATCGACATCAAGGTCGAGGAGAAAAATTATCTGAATGCCAAGATCGGCGCAGGATGGTCGGATACGGACAGTCTCGCCGGAATGATTGAGGTGACCCATTCCAATCTGGATATTCTCGATCCGCGAAACTACTTCATGGGCGGCGGGCAGAGAGCCAGAATCCTTGCGATGTACGGACTGGAACGGTATGATTTCGAGGTCGATTTCACGGAGCCGTGGCTGTTCGGGATTCCGCTCCGCTGGGATGTCTCCGGATACCTGAGAAATGTGGAGTATGACGACTGGGAGGAGCAGAGACTGGGGGTGACAACCTCGCTGACCAAGCGGATCTTCGATGATTTCACGACGATCAGCGGAGGATATACCTTTGAACATGTCCGGGTGCACCACATGGACCGGCATCTGTCGGAAATCTTTCAGAAGGAGAAGGGCGGAAGCTATGTCGGCCGGATCCACCTGACCCTCGACCGCGATACCCGCGACAATGCGATGGAACCGACTTCCGGTTACATGGTCAATCTGCTGACCTCCGTTTCATCGGAACTGCTCGGCGGAAGCGAAAACTATTACCGGGTGGAACTCAAAGGAATCAATTACTATTCGTTCCTGGACAAGATGTTCGTCTGGTCGGTCGGCGCAAAAGTCGGCATGATCGGCATGATCGGCGACTGGAAGAAAGATCCTCCGATCTATGAACGCTACTTCCTCGGCGGCGGTGACTCCGTCCGCGGTTTCCCCTACCGCTCCATCGGCCCCGAAGACCGGAACGAGGATAATTACGGAGGCGATTTCATGTACCTCCTGACGTCCGAAATCACGCATCCCATCTGGAAATTCATCCGAGGCGCCGTCTTTGTCGATATCGGAAACGCCACCCACTCCCGGTTCGGACCGTTCAACAATCCGAACATCGGCATCGGTTACGGCCTGCGGATCAAACTGCCTGTGGTCAATGCGCCGATCAAACTCGATCTCGCCTACCCGCTCCTCAACAATCAGGATGGGGTGAGCAATTCGATCCGCTTCCACTTCAACATGGGCTTCTCCATGTTCTGATTCCCGGAACTCCGGTTTCTCTGCCGGAGCCTTGCCCGGAACGGATCGGAGAATGGTGTTTTACGCCAGTTTCAGAAGATCGTTCAGAAGGGTGTCTGCTGTGATGGTTTCCCCCCGGAAGCGCAGGCACCGGACCCAGTCCCGCTCCAGAGAGACCGTAATCAGCTCCGCCGCCTCCGCAAGACGGAGAAAGTACGACGGATCCCGCGGATGGAGCGCCTGTCCGCATAAAAAATTATCCAGATCCAGATCCAGAATCAGCGGAGAGGGAACTTCCGGGATCTGCCGCTCCAGATACTCCGTTTCCAGCACCTGCTCCGCCGCGCTGCGGGCGCGTTCCGTGCCGTCCAGAATCTCCTGAACATCCGGCCAGATCCGATCCCGGCTCACTGTCATGGCCGGATGGGCGCATTCCGTGAAGTTCTCGTGGGAGAGGATCCGCACCGAAGACAGGACTCCCGCGCGCAGGGCCCAGTCGAGATGTTCATCGTGACGCAGAAGCGCAAGGTTCGAAAGAACCACCTCCTCCGTTGAAAAATCGTAATTCCCCCTGCTCGCGGAGCGGTGGAACGCCGGCAGGACATCCGTATGATGATCCAGAGTGACGGCATGGTACTGCCGACCGGTCCGCCGGGCCAGACGGGTCCATGGAATCAGCACATGATGATGCTGTTCCACAACGGCAAGAGGGGTGCCGCGGAACGAAAGTTCCCGCAGGATCATTCGAATCGGCCGTCGTCGTCAAAGCGGGAGCGGCGACGGTTCGGACGTTCTGCACGGTCGCGCCGGGGCGAGAAATCCTGTCCGTCGCGCTCATTCCGTTTCCCGTTCCTTCGGGAAGGTGGAAAACGGCGGGTTGCGGAGTGGTTTCCCGCTTCCGCTGCACCGGAGCGCCGGGGAAGGGAGGGCCGCCTTCTGACGGGATAGATGTCCAGCTGGGGATCGTCCTCCTCCAGCATCAGGATCCGGGCGATGTCGCGCCGCGTCATGAAGCGCCACTGACCGGGTTTGAGCATCCCGCGCCGGAGATCGCCGATCGCCATGCGTTCCAGACGTTTCGTCCGGTTGCCGAGCGCCTCCACAATCCGGCGGATTTCGCGGTTTTTCCCTTCCGCAAGGAGGATCATGTATTTGCGTTTTTCGGTCTGCCAGACCTCTTCCGCGCTGAGTGTTTCCCCGTCGTGTTCCACGCCGTCGACCATCTGCTGAAGTTCCTCGTCCGTGAAAGGGTGTTCCGCGGAGAGGGCGTAGGTTTTGACAATCCCGTTGCGGGGGTGGGTCAGACGCGCCGCAAAGTCGCCGTCGTTGGTGAAGATGATCAGCCCTTCGCTGTCCTTGTCGAGACGGCCCGCGGAGAACAGCCGGACCGGATGACGAAGCTGGATCAGATCCAGAGCCTTCTTCTTCGCATGCGGATCGTCGTTTGTGCACACATATCCGCGCGGCTTGTTGAGCATGATGTAGACATGCTCCTCCGTCCCGGCAACCGACGAGCCTTCCACCCGGATCTGATCCGCCGGTCCGACCACCGTCGCCGGATTGGTTTCCACCTTTCCGTTGACGGTCACCTTCCCGTCCTTGATCAGCTCTGCGGCTTTGCGCCGAGAGGCGATTCCCGCCGTCGAAAGGCGCTTGGTCAAATTCATTCCGTCTGCTTTTCCCGCATCATCCATCATACTACAGAACCCCACTTTATCGGGAACTCAGACGCGGATCGCGTCCATCTGGGCGTTCTCGTACTTTGCCAGACGGTTCTTCAACGGTCCGAACACCTCCCGGAGGAAATCATCCACCTGCTGCGGTGCCCGGCCGACAAACTGCGACGGCGCCAGAATCTCATGAAATTTCGGCGAAACCTTTGCAAACAGCGGATCCTCGGAAAGACGCTCCAGCAGATCGTTCGGTGCGCCCTCCGCCTTCACCCGTCGTCCGGCCTCCATCGAGTGCCGGCGGATTGCCTCGTGCAGTTCCTGCCGGTTGCCGCCGGCGCGGACCGCGGCCATCAGAATATTTTCCGTCGCCATGAACGGCAGTTCCGCCATCACATGCTTCTCGATCACTTTCGGCCAGACCTGCACACCGTCCGCCACATTCGCCACCAGCGACAGAATGATGTCGGCGGTCAGGAAGGACTCCGGAAGAGAAAGACGCCGGTTCGCAGAATCATCCAGTGTCCGTTCAAACCACTGAACCGCATGAGTCTGCGCCGCATTCAGCGGAAGATTCATCAGATAGCGCGACAGCGCGCAGATCCGCTCCGACCGCATCGGATTTCGTTTGTATGCCATGGCGCTGGAGCCCACCTGGTTCTTCTCGAACGGCTCCTCCATCTCCTTCAGATTGGCCAGAAGACGGATGTCCCCGGCAAACTTGTAGGCCGACTGGCCGATGCCCGACAGCGCGGAAAGAACAAAATAATCAATCTTGCGCGAATAGGTCTGCCCGCTCAGAGCCACCGTCTTGTCAAATCCCATCTTCGACGCGACCAGGCGGTCCAGCTGACGGATCTTCTCATGATCCCCCTGGAACAGTTCCATGAAACTTGCCTGCGTTCCGGTTGTTCCCTTCACGCCGCGCATCGGAATGCGTTCGATCTCCTCGGCGATCCGTTCCATGTCGAACGTGAAATCCTGCAGATAGAGAGCAAAGCGTTTTCCCACGGTCGTCAGCTGCGCCGGCTGATAGTGTGTGAAGCCGAGGGTGGGCATGTTCTTGTATTTTTCCGCGTTTGAGGCAAGAATTTCCGCAACTTTCAGAAGTTTGCCGAGCAGGATTTTCAATCCGTCGCGCATCTGGATGATCTCGGTGTTGTCCGTGACGAAGCAGCTTGTCGCGCCGAGATGGATGATGGGCATGGCCGCCGGGCACTGCGCTCCGAACACATGAATGTGACTCATCACATCGTGCCGGAGTTCCGCTTCCTTCTTCGATACCGCTTCAAAATCGATATCGTCGAGATGGGCCTTCATCTGGTTGATCTGTTCCTCGGTGATGGGCAGCCCCAGTTCCTTCTCGGATTCCGCGAGGGCGACCCACAGACGCCTCCAGGTGGAGTGTTTGTGCTGGGGGGACCAGTTGAAGCTCATCTCCGCACCGGCATAGCGGTCGGTCAGCGGACTTTTATACGTGTTGTTGCCGTCCATGAATCATCTCCTCCGATCGTTCAGAAAGTTTTCAGAGGGAAATATAGCATCGGAGCAGGAAATTTCAATCTCCGAACGGGGATATCCTTCTTCCCGGTCCGGCCGGGACGGACGGGTGGGGGATCCGTCAGCTCCTCCCTTTCCCGGGATGGAAAAGGGAGAGGTCCTGTGGGGGAAAAACACGTCAGCGGGGCAGGGCGGCCACGGCCTCTTCCTGCGTTCCGCAGATCGTGAACATGGAGGAAAATCCGCTGATGTCGAAAATCTCGCGGACATTGGGCTGGAGCGAGAACAGAACAATGCAGCCGCCCTTCTGCTGAACACGTTTGGCCGCCAGAAGAAGAATCCGCAGTCCTGCGCTGCTGATGTATTTCAGTTTGGCGAGGTCGAGAAGCAGGCGGGTCTGCGATTCCGTCGTCTCCGTGAAAACCGCTTCGACTTTCGCCGCGGTATCGGAGTCCAGCTTGCCGATCAGCTGGATGATGGAATAGCCTTCGCCGGCGACAACATTGGTCTGCATGATCAATTCCTTTCCTTATTTCCTGACCGTGATGATCAGAGTGTTTTTCCCGTCTTTTCGAATGTACTTCATCGATTCCGAAAGCCGGGCCGTCAGATAGATTCCCAGTCCGCCGACCGGCCGTTCCAGGATTCCCTGCTTCACATTCGGTGCGGGACAGTTTGTCGGATCGAATTCATGTCCGTCGTCGATCAGTGTCATGACGACGCGCGTCTCCTCAATCCGGATCCGGATCTCCAGCACATGTTCCCCCGGATCGTCATACGAGTACTTGATGACATTGGTCGCCATCTCCTCGAAGGCCAGTGAAACATTGCACGCCGTCTTCCCGCTGAGGTGCGCCGCATTCAGAAACTCTTCCAGTTCCATCGAGACTTCATGGAGAGAGACCATGTTGTTTTTCATCTGAGCCGTATATTCCATGAAATCCGCGCCTCCCATTCCCTGTTCAGCGTTGTTCGGCCGCAAGGCGGAGTGCTTCGCCGAAATCCTGCGTCACCGGACACTCCTTGTCCAGTCCCGCCGTCCGGAGTTCGTCCAGCACAAACGGCTGCGGGTTGTAGAGAATCATCCGCGCCTTGTGCCGGGCCAGTTCCTGTGCGGATGCAACCAGCGTCCGCAGCCCGAGCGACGAGATGAAATCCACCTCCGTCAGATCCAGAATGGCGGGCAGTGCCCGGTCTGTCACATTCCGTTTGAAGTCCTCAAAGATCTCCGCAACCCCCTCGCAGTCCAGGCTTCCCGAAAGAGCCACATGAGAGTACGATGCGTTGTTATTGATGATTTTCAACTGCATGGACAACTTTCTCCCCTGTTCCTGATTGTAATATAACCCCGTTTTTTCAAAAGTCAATTCCCGAACCCTCTTCTTCCCCGTCCTGCGGATTTCGCAAAACGTTTGTTTGGTTTCCTCAGTTGAAAAATCCGCAATCCGGTGGTAAACTAACGAAAGAACGGAAACGGATCGGAATCAGAATTCCGGTTCGGGAAAAATCTTTTTCGAAGGAGATAAATACAACATGTTCATGGAAGAGTCGTTCCGCTGGTATGGACCCAAGGATCCGGTCCCGCTGGAATATGTCCGGCAGACGGGCGCAAAAGGGGTGGTCAGCTCCCTGCATCACATCCCGTACGGAGAGGTCTGGCCGGTCGAGGAGATCCTCGCCTATAAAAAGAAAATCGAAGACGCCGGTCTGATCTGGAATGTCGTCGAAAGCCTTCCCGTGCACGAGGATATCAAACTCCGTGCGGGGCGGTGTGAAGAATATATCGAAAATTACAAAATTTCCCTCCGCAATCTGGGCAGATGCGGCGTGCGGGTGATCACCTACAACTTCATGCCCGTCCTCGACTGGATCCGCACCGATCTGCACTACAAACTGCCGGACGGTTCCGAAGCGCTGTTCTTCAATCAGAAGGAGTTCGCCGCTTTTGAGATCTTCATTCTCGGCCGGAAAGGGGCGGAGAAGGACTACTCGCCGGAGATGGTGGAAAAGGCGCGGGAGTACTACAACTCCATGACCCCCGCACAGCGGGATACTCTCACGCGCGGCATTATTGACAATTTCCCCGGATTCAAAGGCGTCACGCTGGAAGACATCCGCTCCATGCTCGCCCGCTACGCCGCGGTCACCCGGGAGGATCTGAAGGCCAATTTGAAGCATTTCCTTTCCGAGGTCGTTCCGGTCGCTCAGGAGGCGGGGTGCATCATGGTGATCCATCCCGACGATCCTCCGCGTTCGATCCTCGGTCTGCCGCGCATCTTCAGCACGCAGGAGGATATTCATACCCTGCTCGGCATGGTCGACAATCCCGCCAACGGGATCTGCTTCTGCGCCGGAAGTTTCAGCGGAAGACTCGACAACAACATCGTGGAGATGTTCAAATCCTGCGCTCCGCGCGTCGGCTTCATCCATCTGCGCAGCACGCAGCACGACAGCGAGGGGAATTTCTTCGAGGCCAACCATCTGGAAGGCTGTGTCGACATGTACGGCCTGGTCAAGGCGATCATTGAAGAGCAGCTCCGCCGGAAGAAGGAGGGACGCGCCGACTGGCAGATCCCGTTCCGTCCGGATCACGGCCATACGATGCTGGACGACCTTGCCAAGCCGCCGTGTCCGAATCCCGGCTATACCGCGATCGGCCGTCTGAAAGGTCTTGCGGAGATCCGCGGCCTGGAGCTCGGCATTCTCAAATCGCTCTATCCGGAGGCTTTGAACGCCTGAGCAAGGTTTTCCCGGCTGCCGGTTTTTGAAAGAAGAACGCCCCGGATTTTTCCTCTGAGAAAAGTCCGGGGCGCATTGTGTTTTTCCGGAAGAGTTCTTCCGTGTTCTTCTGCTCAGTTGAACGGCGTGGAGCGGGCAACGGTCAGACAGCGATACTCCCGTCCAAACAGGCGTCGTTCCTCCTCAGTTTCCGTGGGACGGACCGCGCAGTAGAAATGGTACAGCACTCCGTCATGCCAGAGAATGCAGGGCTTGTGGGCGTGGAGACTGTCCAGTGAGCCGGGTTCTCCGTAAGAAATCAGCGGTTCCGGAAGACGTCTCCAGTGAATGCCGTCGCTGCTGATGGAGACTCCTTCCTGGGCATGGGTCCCGTCGAATCCGCAGAAGAAGAGAACCCATTGTCCGCGTCGACTGTCCCAGAGCACATGCTGTCCGCATGCGAATGCGCTGTCCCACCCGTTTTTGGAGACCGGGTGAACCGGATTTTTCTCGTACCGCCGCCAGCGGGTGAGCGAATCGTCTTCGGGGAACGCCAGGCCGCTCTGTTCCTTCCAGGGCCAGTGCAGCTGATTTTTCCCGTTGTAGTACATCCGATAGGAGTTTTCAAAGGGGATCACCCAGACGCTGTACAATCCGCCGCCGTCCCACTCCCCGTCGGCCCCTTTCTGAAAGACAGGGCGGTCGAGAAAATTCCATTCCCGGAAGGAATCATTGCTTGTCCATGCCAGTCCGTTTGCCGCGGATCCGGTTTCGTATCCTTCCGCCGGGTAGGCATGATAGAACATCCAGTATTTCCCGTCCTTCCGGATCAGTTCGCGGGAGCCGTAAAGATCAACATCGTGAAGCCAGCAGGAGACCGCTCGTCCGACCCGGTCCCAGCTGTTTGCCGAACCGCGCGGGAAAATCACGCCGAGTTTTTCCCAGTTCAGCAAATCATCGGAAACCGCCAGCGCCGTCTGATAGCCGACACCGTCAAACCCGATATACGTTGCGTAAAATCTTCCTTTATGGCGGAAGATCCGCATATTGTCCACACCGATGGCATCGAACGTTCCCGGCTTCCCGGATGGCGCCAGAATCGGCCGGTTGTACTTATAGGGTGTTCTGTAATCCGCAAACAGTTCCGTATTCTGTTCATACTGGACAGGGACCGTGTTCATTCATGAACTCTCCTTCTTTTATTTTCCGATCCGTAATTTGTGGCTTTGCAGAGATTTTTCATCTGGGATCCGACCATTCAACGATGGTTCCAAGTAGACTGTTTCAATGATAGGTTTGATTACACTAGCATTGTCCGGGAATTTTTCAAATGGTTTTTTGTCTGACCATGCGCGTTATTTTTTTAAAAAGACGCGCCCCGGATGTTGCAGAGAGAGCATCCGGGGCGCGCTGCGGATTACGGAAGAAGGATGGTATCCATCCATTTTCCGGGGGACTTGGCGTCTCCGACGCCGGGGGTGAGTTCCAGATAGCCGATCCGTTTTCCCTTTTCGTGCAGATTGACAATGACGCTGCTGCGCATCAGACTGCCGGCACGAAGCTGGAACGGACTGACCGCCTGTCGGGGGAATGCCGCCTCATAGATCGTTTTCCCTGCGGAGGTCCGGACTGCGAAACGTACTTCCGGAACGACACCGGGCGCCTTCATCAGACTGTCGTACACCGCGCTGGATCCGGTCCGGCGGAAGACGACAGGTTTCCCCGCCACCATGCCGAGACTGTATTCGAAATCGTCATCGCTGAACGCCAGATCATTCGGTTTTCCGTTGTGGAGCGGATCCATGCAGAGCTGGAAGCTGTCGTATTTCCAGACATTGCCGGGCTTTGCGGCATCCGGATTGGCATTCAGCTTCTCTTTGAACACGGTGACGGCCAGATAGAAGAAGTTGTCATCCCATGCGTACCGGAGTTCGGAACGGACCTTCCGTTCCTTCTCTCCCCAGAGCGCTTTTTCCAGCACAACCGCATTGTTCTGATTGAGGACGACCGGTTTTCCGGCGGGCCAGTCGGCGAGATCGCCGTCGATGGTCAGCGCCTTTGCGGCTTTCGGCACGGTGACCGCGGCGAGGTTCAGGGTGATTTTTTCTGTTTTCCCGTCTGGAGTGAGAATGGAGAGCGCCACCTTGCGGGCGGCGGTCGAGACCGGCTCCCGGAGTCGGAACGAGACACTGCGGAGTTCTTCCGGATTCAGTGCGGGGAGAACCTGTTCAACGGGACCCTCGATCATGGAGCGGTCCTCGACGCGGATCCGGATCCTGTCCAGTTTTTTTGTGCTGAGATTGCGGCAGTTGACGCGGAACTCTCTGGGCGTGATGACCTGAGCTTCCGCCAGGAGGTTTTTTCCGGAAGTTTCGCGGATGTCCGCCCGACGGATCAGCGCTTCGAGTTCGTTCGCGGAGAGGGAGGATTCCAGATAGACCGGGAATTCACCGACGGTGAAGGATTTTTCCGGATTCCAGCGGCTTCCGACCATGTCATAGAGACGGACTTTTTTTGCATCGTCGGTCTTGAGCTGGAAGGTTGCGTTGCCCCCGTTGAATTTCCAGAAGACGGCGGTGCGGGAGTTTCCCTTGTCGAAGAGGAATGCGCGGTAGTTGTAGCCGAGTTTGATTCGTCCGGCAGGTTTTCCGTCACCGATCCGGTCGGCGGCGTTGCGCATGGCGAAAAGCAGCGGCGCGGGTATTACCGCTCCGTCAGTCTCTCGATTCCCCATATAAGTGCTGTTCCAGCCGATGCCGGACTGCCACATTGAGATTGCAAACTGGTTATAGGAGTTCAATCCATTTCCGAACCCGAGCAGCATATTCCGGAGATCGCGGGCAGTGGAGATCCGGACATAATCGATCATTTTATTGCCGGGCAGAAGCGGCGGCTGAACGCTTCCGGCTTCGGTTGCATAGTGTTTCAGTTCCGGTTTATAGCGGTTGATCAGACGGCGAACCGCCTGAACGTCTTCCCCATAATCCGGGGCCTCAGGATATTTTCTGTATGGATGTTCGGAAAGAATATCAAGATAGTCGGCTCCGCCATCTGCCAGCGCTCCTTCCAGCCATGCGAAGTCTGTTCTGCAGGAGGTCGGTCCGGCGATTTTCACTCCGGGAGCCTCCTCCCGGACAATCCGGCTCATTGCGGCAATCCATTTTTTGTTTTCCGCAAGAGAGATGAACAAGTTCGCTTCGTTTTCCGTTTCCAGAACCGTGATTTTGGATTTATATTTCCGAATCCATCCGCGGAACTCCTGAAGAAGCTGTTCCATGGTCAGAGAAGGATTTTTTCTGCGCTGGTACGTGACACTGTAATTCATCAGGACATCAAATCCCGCATCAAACATGATTGCAGCATTTTGAAACGCGGATTCGCGGTCCGCCGACGAAGCTCCCCCCATTCGGACCATCCCGATTCCAAATCTTTTCAGAATGGGGATCAGTTCCCGGACATTCTGCCCGGATGGAACCTCGATTGAAAAGCGTTTGTTCAATCCGGACTCGGCTTCCGCAATGCCGAGATAAAAGGTGCGTTCAGCCCGTTTCCCATCTGGAGTCTGCACGGTGAAAATAAGATTGAGAGGTCCGCGCAGGTCTTTCGGCATTTGAATGGAAAACGATTCCCGGCGAATCTTTTCCTTCTTCAATACCGGGAAGCGGGTTCCGGAGCGCATGACCGTTTCCCCGAAAAAGTTTTCCACGCGATAGGAAAGCCTTGCCTTGACTTCCGAATCGGAAACGCCTTCCAGTTCCAGTTCTGCCCGAATAACTTCTCCCGGCGCGTAAAGCTGATTGTCATGGTCGAGCCTGGCCCGGCGAAAATGGACTTTGGACGTGTCGCGGAATTCTCCTTTTCCTCCGAGGAACACTCCGGCATTATCCATCCAGACCGTTGTATTATGCGGAATCGTCACTTTCGGAATCACAAGTCCGGGCGGAGTATGAAAGGTTTGGAGGAGATCACCCTGCGTTCGGAAGTCCGTTCCCTTCTGTCCCCATACGGGTACATAGAGTTCATACTTTTTCCACTCGGTTCCGATCCGAATCGGTTTTGTATTCCCGATTCCATGTCCCAGCGTCAATTCCAGCGCGGCTTCCGTGGGATGATCCGCTTTCAGACAGATTGAAAAACAGATCGGTTTTCCCGGAACATATGGAACCGGTTGAAACAGAAAGATGCCTCCGCGAGTGGAGGGAAGTGTCTCTGCATTGATACGGAAGCGGTAGGAATATTTTCCCTCATAGACCTGTTTTGAATCCAGGGCAAGATCCACGGTGTAAGGCTCTTCCCATTGCAACTTCCAGTCCAGATATTTCCCGGTTACCGCACTCATTTTATATGAAAACGGCAGATACATCGTCCCGTCGAAACCGTTCTCCGCCCCGCCGTTCGGAAGGTGATTGATGCTGGAATCGAGAGTTGTTTCCTGTTCTTTTTCCGTATAGAAACGCGGTGCGCCAAGCGTGAAGGATCCTGCACTCTGGATTACGGCAACCATCCAGAAATTCTTCATGTCTTCCGGCATGGTGTCGCGAATAGTGAGCTTTTGATCCGTCCCGTCCAAGATGAAGTCATGATGCGTAATGAAATGCCGATTGCCCCCGGTACGCATCCCCTCAAAGCGGAGAATCATCCGCGCACCCGCAGGCCCCTTCACCGGAAGTTCAAAACAGTTGAAACGACGGGGAAACTCGGATGGCGCAGACAGTGCCGCCTCCGATACAACCGGACCGTAAAACCGAAGAACAACTTTTTTCTTTGGATCGGCTTCCCGAAAGAATGCTTCCGTGTTAAAATGGATTTTGTTGTCCCGGACTTCCGGGGTCAGCATGGAAAGCCCGTCAGCTGGAACCGTCAGAATTCGTGCGGCAAGTTTTCCTTTTGTCTGAACAATGGTTTCCTTTCCTCTGGGCTTCAGAACGGCTCCGGAAAAGTCGACCTGTGCTCCATACAGGGCGGCACTGATTCCTCCCAGAAGGAAAAATGTGAAAAATGAAAAGCGAATAGTCATGTGTTCTTTCTCCTTGGTAGATTTGATGTTCAGTCTTCAATAAAATTGGAGGAATATCCATCGCTGTAATAGAGAGTGGAGAAACGTCCCTTCCAGAATTTTTTCAAAACCGTATGAGAGTCAAGATACAGAATGTTGGCTGCCAGCGTATGATTCGGGCCGAGCTGCTGAGAGGATCCTAGAAAATTTTCCCGATTTGCCGCACTGAAACCACAGATTGCCTGTTCAAAGGTGGTTTTTGAAGAAAGATTGAGAATGCCCTCATGATCGGTGTCCGCGACGGCATAGGTGGACGAACTCTGTTTCATGCGTGTAATTTTCGGGACGTCGCAAGGAACTCCGTTTTCCCGTTTTCCCGAAAGACCTTTGACCATTCCGTAACTGAGAACCCTTCCGTTTTTTTCTGCTGTGTCAAACGGCATGCGCTGGTCGGACGGACAGCGGAAGATTTTCCAGTATCCAGTCGGGTTTCCTGCCGTATCGACAGGAAGATTCATGAAGCTCTTTCCATAATTGTACTCCCAGTAATAGTTGTTTCGATAAGCCTCGTTGGGAGGGCAGATGTAGCCATCCCACGTGTTGATGTACTGGACCATTGCCATACCGATCTGCTTCAGATTCCCTGCACAGGAAATCTGGAAGGCTTTGTCTCTTGCAGATTTCAGTGCCGGAAGAAGCAGACCCGCAAGAATGGCAATCAGTGCAATAACGATGAGAAGTTCCAGAAGAGTGAATTTTCTGAACGGACGAGAATCTCTCTCCTTTTCTCTTCGCTCAGACCGACCCCAAAAGTGTTGAGTGCTCATTCGTCTGTTTTCTCCTGATGTGGGAATTCCGTTTCATTGTTTAATTTTGCTCCCCGCTGGATTAGTTCTCTTCGAACGGCGCATCCATCCAGAAAGGCAACATCCGTTTTTTCGCGTGCAGCCAGAGCCCCTGCCGCACCGGCCGCCTGACCAATACTGCATGCCGGAGGCATCACGCGTGTACTGGCATGAATCTCATGGGAAACCGAAATCGGACGTCCGGCAATCAGGAGATTTTCCAGATCTGCTGCCACAATGCAGCCATACGGAATTTCAAAGAATTCATTGACTCCCATTGCAACGATTTTTGTTCCGCTTCCGGTTGCACTGTGGATATCAATCGGGTAGTTGCACCGGGCAATGGCATCCAGGAAGCGGGCACGATTCTGGAAGGCATCGGTATCCAGATAGGCTCTTCCCTTGATTCTCCGACTTTCCCTCACTCCGATTTCGGATCCCATGGAATGGATTTCCGCATGTTCAAAACCGGGAACGGAGCTGCGCAGCCAGTTGACGATCTGTCGCATCTGCCGACGTCCTTCCTCTTCTGCAAGGGAACGCTCCAGAGGGTCCAGCGGCGACTTCCCGATCACGCGTGTCGAATTGAAATGAAGGATGTCGTCATCGTAATAACCGAAGCGGAGAAGATCTTCCCGGCAGGTTTCGATGATCCCTTTCGTTTTTGCTTCCTCAAACCGTTTCTGAATTTCCTCTCGCGAGCATCCATTCGGATCCACATGGGAAAGTTTGAAGCAGAGGGTCATGGGCTGGCAGAGTCCGGTTTTGCGATCGCCAAATTCAAACTGACAGCCGGATGCCACAGCCAGATTGCCATCTCCGCTGGCGTCAATAAATGTTCTGGCCTGAATGGCGCAGAATCCCGATTTCGTATGAAAGACCGCATAAAGAATCCGTCGGTTTTCTGTGACCGTCCGAAGGAAGGTGAAATGATAAAGAAGCCGGACCCCGGCTTCCTGACAGAGATCCTCCATGGCAAGTGCCGCAAGATCTTTTGAAACAACCCGGTTCTTTCCGTTTCTCCGATACACATTTCCGCATGCTTTCCGAAGATCCGGCGGAAGGTACTGATACATTTTCTGAAGCCAGTCAATATAAATCGGTCCATCAAGAGGTTCTGCATGTTCGCGGATTCCGTCCGAAGAATAATCGTTCGGCATCATCGGGGAAATTTCCGCATAGGAAGTTGTTCCTCCCAGTGAACCATGCTGCTCTGCCAGAATGGTTTTTGCTCCGCACCGTGCCGCCATGACTGCTGCTCCCAGTCCGCCGGCTCCTCCGCCGACAACAAGAACGTCCGCCTCTGCAATGACCGGAATCGGTTCCCGGATTTGAAAATCCACGGTTTTCATTTGCTTTTTTCCTCTTTTTTTTCCTGCATTTTCAGTAGTTGATAGAACGGACCGGCACTCCAGGCATGGCAGTCGCTCCGGGTGTCTGCCCTCGGACATTCCGGAAAGGTGCTGTAACCCGAATCCAGAATCGCCTCCCAGCGCTTTAGAAGCTCGCGGAAATCCTCCCGGCGATCCAGACGGCGAAGCATCTCCAGAATATAAAACGAAAAATAAAGCGAACAGCTCGAAAGACGCGGATCCCTCATCACCGCATCCGCCAGAGCCTCCGCCTTCCTCCCCTCCGCCGCTCCCGAAAGAACCGCCCATGTATTCACATGCTGGCTGTACCAGGGGCGGCCGGGCACATCCGTATAAAGTCCCGTCTCCTCCGAATAACAGTGCCGGTTCACCGCAGACAGAACTCGCCTTCGACGCTGAATATACTCCGATCCATCCTCTCCCGCCGCTCCCGACAACTCCCCCGCAAGACGGCAGCTCTCCGCGTAAAGCAGATTCAGAAGCGTTTCCGGCAGCTCTTCCCCCCGGTTGCTCCGTCCTCCCGGCCAGCCGGAAACCCAGTCGCTGAAATTCCACCCCTCGACCGGGCCGATCAATCCCGATTCCTGCCGGTGCCTCTCAAAAAAATTCAGAACATCCCGAATCCCATCCCAGTGCGCCCGGACAACCTCCGTATCCTGGAAAAACTCCACATAATCGCCGATCATCTGAATCCAGAACAGACTGAAGCCGGGAATCTGCTGACGGAAATTCGCGGGATAGCGCGACATCGTCAGACCCGACGCAATCCGCGATTCGTCAAACTGACGGATCGCCTGCCGTCCGAGTCTCCCGTCGCCACTGCCGATATACGAAATCAACGCCTGGATCCGCGTGTCTCCCGCGTACTGCATCTGCTCCCAGTACGGACAGTCCTCGTAGTGCTCGTGCGCACAGCAGCGCGCCGTATGCCACGCCGTCTCAAAAATCCTCTCCAGCACCGGATCCTCCGGCGAATGGAACTCCGCCCGTCGTTTCAGCGGATAGGCAAGAAATTCAAACGAAAGTTCGATTTCCACTCCCTCCGTCAGTTCGAACTGCAGTTCCACATAGCGCCCCGACCGGTACCAGAACGGCTGAAATTCGCTCTTCCCTCCGAAAAAGCAGATCCGATCCCCATAGCCGTTTCTGCCGATTTCTCCCTCCGAAACGGGTCCGCGATCCTCGCTTTTTCTCCCCGCGACAAACAGCGCCTCCGCATACGCCATGCGGCAGCTCCCCGAGCCTCCTGTCGCACAAAAGCGGGGCAGGTGCGTATAATAACGCCCGAGATCCAGAAGAAGTGTATGCGTTCCTGCCGGAATTTCTCCTTTCAGATTCCCTTCCGAAGTGAGATGAACTGTTCCCGCCGGATTCCTTTCCAGAATCGAGGCAATCCGAATCGGAATGGATTCCATCGGCGGAATCGTGCTTTCCTGCAGCTTCCATCGGCTCGGCGGATCCGTTTTGCAGAGCGCGGAAAAACAGGGAAAACCGACAATTTCCGGCGTTTCCCACGTGGAATCATCAAAGAAGAGCTCTTTCCAGTTCACACATTCATTTCCGCCGAGATACTTCTCCATCGGTGGAATCGGGGTCGGGGTTTCGCGGTCCCAGGCCTCCTTCCACGAAAGGGTCCGTCGGAAGGGATCGCTGCGGCAGACCCACTTTTCTCCGGTTGAAAGATTCTCTTCTCCGCACTCTCCGAGCAGAAGAAAAGCGGGAGAAAAATGAATTTCACTCCACGGCATCTGCACTCCGTCGCTCCAGAAAAGGACCTCGGCGGAGAGCACGTGTTCCCCGGCGCCGACCGCAAGTTCATGGAGTTCATACCGGTAGTGTTCCAGATCGCCGCGGACCGGCCCCCGGCCGAGAAATTCCCCGTCGAGATACAGATTGTAGCGGCTGTCCGCACTGACCAGCAGACGCAGACGCGACGGCGTTTCCCGATAAAATCTCCTTCGGAACAACGAATAATCCGCTTTCCCTCCGGGCACCCGGCACCAGGCCCCGCTCAGCGTTCGAAGATCGTTCATCATCTCTTCCCTCTTTCCAGCTGTTTCTTTCTTTCATTATACATGATTTTCAGAAAGAAATCCTTGAAAAAATCACCAAATAATAGTATTTTATCACCAAAATGAACCTTTTCGACAAGGAGACGCAAAATGCCCGTTTACACACCCCGGGACCGGGTGGACGACATCCTGTTCGATATGACCCATCATATCCTGCGAAGCAATGTGGACGAACACGGTCACAGCTGCATCGAAATCGTTCTGGTCGTTTCCGGAACCGCCGTT
>ERZ824600.1867-NODE-1867-length-24144-cov-13.150027_pt1 | contig 24144 bp, 19 predicted proteins | sample MGYA00519933_ERZ824600 | MGnify/ENA primary metagenome ERZ824600 (study PRJEB31778, sample SAMEA3449178) | human gut metagenome | biome: human gut; feature: human-associated habitat; material: faeces | place: United Kingdom | collected 2010/2012 ... | reverse complement strand
ATAGCTGCCACCGGCAGCTATGTTAGATTCAATTCGCTGCGCGACGCACCGCCCGCAGGCGAAGCTTTTTGGACCACAATTTCACAAGGAAAACCCCCTTTTTTCACGTATTTTTATTGATTTTTCCCGGATTGACAGCAGGAAAAAATGGTGGTACGATTTGCGCCTGATAAAGCATTTTTGGGGAGGAAAACATATGCCGAAGGATCGGACAAGAGACATGACTGTGGGCGCGCCCATGCCCATACTGCTGTCGTTTATTCTGCCGCTGCTGCTGGGGCTGCTGTTTCAGCAGTTCTATGCCATGGTGGATACGGTGGTTGTGGGCAATTTTCTGGGCATGGAGGCCCTGGCGGGGGTTGGCTCCACGGGCTCCATCAATTTCCTGGTGCTGGGCTTGTGCAACGGCGTCTGCGCCGGGTTTGCCATTCCCGTGGCTCAGAAATTCGGCGAGAAGGACTTCAACGGCCTGCGCAATTTCGTGGGCAATATGATCTGGCTGGGCGGCATCATTGCGCTGATTGTCACGGCGGTCACCACCATCGGCTGCCGTGCGATCCTCACCGCCATGAATACCCCGGAGAGCACCTTCTCCTATGCCTATGACTATATTTTCCTGATCTTCCTGGGCATTCCCGCCACCATGCTCTACAATCTGCTCTCCGGCATCCTCCGCTCCCTGGGGGACAGCCGGACGCCGCTGATGTTTTTGGTGTTTTCCAGCCTGCTGAATGTGGCCCTGGACATTGTGTGCGTGGTGACCCTGCAAATGGGCGTGGCCGGTGCGGGCTGGGCAACGCTCATCAGCCAGCTGATCTCCGGGCTGCTGTGCCTGCTGTATATGGACAGAAAGTTCCCCATTCTGCATCTGAAAAAGGAAAATCTTCTCTGGCGGGGCCACTGCGTCCGGCGGCTGCTGATCATGGGCCTGCCCATGGGGCTGCAATACTCCATTACCGCCATCGGCTCCATTCTGCTGCAAACGGCGGTCAACGGTCTGGGCGCCGTGTCCATGGCCGCCGTGGCGGCCTCCGGCAAGGTGACGAATCTGTTTGCCACGCCCTATGACGCCATGGGCACCATGGCGGCCACCTACGCCGGGCAGAACCTGGGCGCCGGAAAGCTGGACCGGGTGCACCACGGGGTGAAGGACTGCTGCATTCTGGGCGTTGCCTATTCCCTGGCGGCCCTGGTCGTCATGTATTTCCTGGGCGCCCAGATGACGGCATTGTTCCTGGACTCCAAGGATGTGGCCTCCTCGGCCCAGATCCTGCCCCTGGCCCGGCAGCTGCTGGTGACCAATGCGGCGTTCTATATCCCCCTGCTGGGGGTGAACCTGTTCCGCTTCACCATCCAGGGCCTGGGCTATTCCAATCTGGCCGTCATTGCCGGTGTGTCCGAGATGATCGCCCGGGGCGCTGTGGCGGCCCTGGTGTCCGTCTTCGGCTTCACCGCCGTCTGCTACGCCAGCCCCGCCGCCTGGGTTCTGGCGGACTGCTTCCTGCTCCCCGCCTATTTTGTCTGCATGAAGCGCCGGACCAAAGAAGCCGCGGCGGCGCGGGAATAAAAGGACCTTGCCTGCCCAATGAAAAATCCCGCCGTACAGGCGGGAGACAATTGACAAATCGGGCAAATTGGGGTATCGTAAAGACACAAAGGGTGCTGCCAGTAGGTCGGCTCCCCCTGTATCACAGAGAAGTAACCGTGACTTTGGGGAAAGTGGGACGGTTACTTCTCTTTGCTATTCTGGAGAACCAGAGCAATGACTGAAATAAGCAAAAAGCGGGATATACCGTGCGGAAACGCAACGGTATATCCCGTTTTTATTACTCCGCGATATGCTCGCAGTAGATGCAGCGGTGGATACCTGCGGCCTTGTCCGTCAGGCGGAAGATCTGGGGCAGCTCCTGCTCGGTGGCGGAGATGCACCGGGGGTTGCGGCAGACCAGATCGTAGCGCAGCTCCCCACGGATGGGCTCCCGGGCGGGATTTTCCTGGGCCTGCTTCAGGAGCTTGAGGATCAGGGCCATGCGCATGTATTTGCCGTTGAGAGCCTGGCGGAAGTAGGCGGCTCTGGGGTCGTCGTCCACGGCCACGCTGATCTCGTTGACCCGGGGCAGGGGGTGCAGCACGCACATCTTTTCCTTGGCCAGCTTCATTTTTTCGGTATCCAGAATGTAGCTGTCCTTCAGGCGCTCATAGACGGCTTGGTCTGAGAACCGCTCCCGCTGGATGCGGGTCATGTAGAGCACATCCAGCTTGGGCATGGCCTCCTCCAGAGAGGTGACCTCCTCGTAGGGGAAGCCGCTCTTTTCCAGCACATCGTACTTCACATAGCCGGGAAGCTTCAATTCCTCCGGAGAGATGAGCACGAACCGGATGTTTTCATAGCGGCACATGGCCTCTATGAGGGAATGGACGGTGCGGCCGTATTTCAGGTCGCCGCACAGGCCAATGGTCAGACCGTTCAGCCGTCCCATTTCCCGGGAAATGGTCAGAAGGTCTGCCAAGGTCTGAGTGGGATGGTTGTGCATCCCGTCTCCGGCGTTGATAACGGGTACGGAGGCATTCCGGGAGGCGACGAAGGGCGCGCCGTCCTTGGGGTGGCGAATGGCCATGATGTCGGCGTAGCAGGAAAGGATCTTTGCGGTGTCTGCCATGCTCTCGCCCTTGGCGGCGGAGGAGGAGTTGGCAGAGGAGAAGCCCAGCACGCTGCCGCCCAGCTCCAGCATGGCGGCCTCAAAGCTCAACCGGGTACGGGTGGAGGGCTCATAGAAAAGGGTTGCCAGCTTTTTGTATTTGCAGCTGTCCCGGTATTTTTCCGGGTGGGCCGCAATGTCCTTGGCGGTGGCGATGAGCTCGTCCAGCTCCTCTACGGAAAGGTCCAGGATGCTGTTCAGACTTCTCATGCCTTGCCTCCGTTGACGGCCAGATAGGCCTTGATCCGGGCTACATTCTCAGCCATTTCCGGCTTTTCTTCCAGATATTCGATGATATCGTACACATCCACCACGGAGTAGACAGGGAAGCCGAATTCCGCTTCCACCTCTTCCATGGCCAGCTTTTCGCCCTTGCCCCGCTCCTTGCGGTCCACCATGATGAAGGTGGCGGCGACCTTCACGCCCTCCAGGTGGCTGAGAATGGCCATGCTCTCCCGGATAGCGGTACCGGCGGTGATCACGTCCTCGGTGATGACCACCTCTTCCCCGGCCTGGGGCACATAGCCCACAAAAACGCCGCCTTCGCCGTGGTCCTTGATTTCCTTCCGGTTGAAGAAGAAGGGCACATCCAGCCCCTGCTTGCTCAGGGCTACGGCGGCGGACACGGCGATGGAGATGCCCTTGTAGGCGGGGCCGTAGAGGACGGCCTTCTTATCGCCCAGCTTGTCCAGGTAGGCCCGGGCGTAGAATTCGCCCAGGGTGGCGATCTGCGCGCCGGTCTTGATATCACCGGCGTTGATGAAATAGGGGATCTTCCGGCCGGATTTGGCGGTGAAATCACCGAATCTCAGCACACCGGCCTTTTCCAGAAATTCAATAAATTCTCTTTTGTAGCTTTCCATATGTTGTCCTCCTGTATTTCTGTAGGGGCCGATTGTGGTACATCGGCCGGTTTCGTTTTGTCGAAAACCCTGTCGAAGCTTTCGGCTGGGTGCCTCCGGCGGGGAGCTTCTTGTCCCGCCAAGAAGCTCCGCAAGAATGCGGCTTAAGGAGGCGCTGAAAGGTTTGCTCCCGCAAACCAAGCCGCCCTCCTTAAGAATTCTTCCGGCCCGCACTTGGTCTAGAGAAGCAGGGTTTCGGCACTTTCTACGGAAGCATCCCCATGAACAACTCATTCCATGCCAGTGTGCGCACTGGCGCGGAATAGTGGACCACTTCGGCTTTTGGAACGATTGCCGGGAGCAATCGCCTTTTGTAGATTTTTCAGCGTTCTCACGAAATGCGCCTTGGAGAAGTCCAACCCAATGGGTACGCCATATCACGCAGTTTCATAGCGCCCAGATAGACGCATTTTCCGCGCCGGAAGTGCCCTAGCACAGACTGCGTCTCTTCTGAGGCCGGGAAGGATTCTTAAGGGAGGGCGGTGCGTCGCGCAGCGAATCTCATGAACGATTGCCGGTGGCAATCGCACCACTATTCATCGGCTTTGCCGACAGCGCCTCCCTTAAGCCGCATTCTTTCCTTCTTTCTTGGCGGGACAAGAAAGAAGCCCCCGGAGGGCCCCAGCCAGAGGTCCCGACAGGGCTTCAGACCGAACCCCTCCGGCCTGGGGCCACCTCCATTGAAATTTTTAATCTACAAATTCAGCCACGCACCGCTCGTAGGCGGCTACGGGGTCTGCTGCGGCGGTGATGGGGCGGCCTACCACGATGTAGTCGGAGCCGATGGCCTTGGCGGCGGCGGGGGTCATGACCCGCTTCTGGTCCCCCGCATCTCCGTCGGCAAACCGAACGCCGGGGGTGACGGTGATAAAATTCTTTCCACAGGTGCTGTGGACTTTTTCCGCCTCCAGGGGGGAGCAGACCACGCCGTCCAGCCCTGCATTCTTGGCGGTCTCGGCGTAGTGCATGACCACCCGGTCCATGGGCTCATGGATCATCAGGTCCCGCTCCATGGCCTCCTGATCGGTGGAGGTCAGCTGGGTCACGGCAATCAGCAGGGGACGGGTGCCGTCGGGCCGGGTCAGGCCCTCCAGAGCTGCCTGCATCATGGCGGTGGTACCGGCGGCGTGGAGGTTGGTAATGTCCACATCCAGGTTCCGCAGAACGGCCATGGCCTTCTTGACGGTGTTGGGAATGTCGTGGAGCTTCAAATCCAGAAAAATCTTATGCCCTCTGGCCTTGATCTGCCGGACGATTTCCGGGCCTTCGGCATAGTACAGCTCCATGCCGATCTTCACAAAGGGCTTTCTGCCGGTGAACTTGTCCAGGAATGCGAAGGTCTGCTCTGCGCTGGAAAAATCGCAGGCTACAATGACGTCTTTCCCCATATTACTGTGCGCCTCCTATAATGTCGCTTAAATTCTCAATTCTGTAATTTTCCATGACCCTTGGCAGGTCCTCGATGATCTTCTTGCAGGCCCAGGGGTCAACCAGGTTGGCAGCGCCAACCTCTACGGCGGTGGCTCCCGCCAGCATCATTTCCAGCACATCCTCGGCGCTCTGCACGCCACCCATGCCGATGACCGGAATTTTGACCGCGTGGGCCACCTGGTAGACCATCCGCACCGCCACCGGGAAGATGCCGGGGCCGGAGTAGCCGCCCATGGTGTTGGCGATGACGGGCTTTCTGCGCCGCAGGTCAATGCGCATGCCAAGCATGGTGTTGATCAGGCTGATGCAGTCGGCCCCTGCGTCCTCGCAGGCCTTGGCAATGGACACAATGTCCGTCACGTTGGGGGAGAGCTTGACGATGACGGGCTTGGCGGTGACGGCCTTGACGGCTTTTGTCACCTCTGCGGCGGCCCTGGGGTCTGTGCCGAAGCTCATGCCGCCGCCGTGGACATTGGGGCAGCTGACATTGACCTCCAGCCAGCCCACCTGCGCCTGAGCGTCCAGCTTTTCGCAGGTGTAGGCATAGTCTGCCACGGAGAAGCCGGACACATTGGCCATGACCGGCTTGTGGAAGACCTGGGAAAGCTTCGGCAGCTCGTTCTGGATTACAGCGTCTACCCCGGGATTTTGCAGGCCCACGGCGTTGATCAGGCCTGCGGGGCACTCGGCGATTCTGGGGGTGGGGTTTCCGAACCGGGCTTCCCTGGTGGTGCCCTTAAAGGAGAAGGTGCCCAGGATGTTAATGTCGTAAAGTTCCGCAAATTCGTAGCCGAAGCCGAAGGTGCCGGAGGCGGGGATCACCGGATTGTCCAGTTGGATTCCGCAGAGATTTACGTTTGATCCCATAGAATTTCCTCCTTTTTCATGACGGGGCCGTCCTTGCAGATGCGCTTGCTGCCGGTGAGGGTCTTGCAGGAGCAGCCCATGCAGGCCCCGAAGCCGCAGCCCATGCGCTCTTCAAAGCTCATCTGGCCGGAGGTGGTGGAGGCAGCGTACAAAGCTTTCAGCATGGGCTCCGGACCGCAGGCGCAGAAGTGGCTGTAGCTGAGATTTTTCAAAGCATCGGTCACAAAGCCGGGGGTGCCGTAGGAGCCGTCCACCGTGGTCACGTACACGGTGCAGCCCAGGGCCTGAAATGCTTCCTCATAGAAGATTTCTTCCCGGGTGTTGAAGCCCAGAATGACCTGCACTTCTTTTCCCATGGCCCGCAGCCGCTTGGCAAGACCAAACATGGGGGGCACGCCCACGCCCCCGCCCACCAGCACCGGGTGTTCCCCGGTGAGGGTCAGGTCGTAGCCGTTGCCCAGGCCCGTGAGAATGTCCAAAGACTCCCCGGGGGTCATGGCGGCCATCTGGGCCGTGCCGTGGCCCACCACCTTATACACCAGGGTCAGCTTGCCCTCTTCCCAGTCGCAGACGGAAATGGGGCGGCGGAGGAACTTGCCCGTAAGCCGGATGTTCACAAACTGCCCCGGGGCGGTGATGGCGGAGGTATCCCCGGAGAGCGTCATGCGATAGACGTTGGAGGTGAGAGCCTCGTTGGTTAAGATTTTAAAAATACTCTGTTTCATATCAGGCATCAATGGTGGAGATGGTCAGGGTGGTCTCTTCCAGCACGTCCAGCAGCACCTTCACGGTGTCCAGGGCGGTGAAGAGGGTCACGTTGTATTCGGTGCAGATCTGGCGGATCTGAATGCCGTCGGAGGCGTTGGAGCCGGGGTCACGGGTGTTGATGACATAGGCAATGTGGCCCTGGCGCAGGGCGTTGGGAATCTCCTCGCTGCCGTCGCTGATCTTCTGCAGGGCGTGGGTGCGGATGCCGTGCTCCTTCAGGAACTTGGCAGTGCCGGTGGTGGCCTCGATGTTGAAGCCCAGCTGGTAGAACCGGCGGATCAGGGGCAGGGCCTCCTCCTTATCCCGGTCAGCAATGGTGGCCAGCACCGTGCCGTAGTTTTGCAGGTGCATGCCGGAAGCCTGCAGAGCCTTGTACAGGGCTCTTGTCAGGGTCTTGTCGTAGCCGATGGCCTCGCCGGTGGACTTCATCTCGGGGGACAGGTAGGCGTCCAGGCCCCGAATCTTATTGAAGGAGAACACGGGGGCCTTGACGTACCAGCGGCTCTTCTCCGTGGGGTAGATGTCGAAAATGCCCAGCTCCTTCAGGCTCTTGCCCAGGATGACCTCGGTGGCGATGTCTGCCAGGGAGTAGCCCGTGGCCTTGCTCAGGAAGGGCACCGTCCGGGAGGACCGGGGGTTGACCTCGATGATATACACACGGTCTTCCTTGTCCACAATGAACTGGATGTTAAACAGGCCCTTGATGCCGATGCCCAGGCCCAGCTTCTTGGCGTATTGCAGGATGATGCCCTTGACCTTGTCGGAGATGGAGAAGGGAGGATAGACGGAGATGGAGTCGCCGGAGTGGACGCCGGTGCGCTCTACCAGCTCCATAATGCCGGGGACGAACACATCCCGGCCATCGCAGATGGCGTCGATCTCCACCTCCCGGCCCTGGATGTACTTGTCCACCAGCACGGGCTTGTCCTCGTCGATTTCCACGGCGGTGCGCAGGTATTGCCGCAGCTGCTCTCCGTTTGCCACGATCTGCATGGCCCGGCCGCCCAGGACGAAGCTGGGGCGCACCAGCACGGGGTAGCCGATCTCCTTGGCGGCTGCAATGCCGTCTTCAATGTTGGTCACGGCCTTGCCCTTGGCCCGGGGGATGTTCAGCTCGTTCAGGAGGTTTTCAAACTGGTTCCGGTCCTCGGCCCGGTCGATGGCGGCACAGTCGGTGCCGATGATGGTCACGCCCCGCTCCATCAGGGGGTCTGCCAGGTTGATGGCGGTCTGGCCGCCCAGGGAGGCAATCACGCCCTCGGGGTTCTCGAAGTGCAGGATGTTCATCACATCCTCGGGGGTCAGGGGCTCAAAGTACAGCTTGTCGGCGGTGGTGTAGTCCGTGGAGACGGTTTCGGGGTTGTTGTTGATGATGATGGCTTCAAAGCCCTCGCTGCGGATGGTGTTCACCGCGTGGACGGTGGAGTAGTCGAATTCCACGCCCTGGCCGATGCGGATGGGGCCTGCACCCAGGACCACCACCTTCTTCTTCTCCGTCAGCCGGGAGTCGTTCTGGCCCTCGTAGGAGGAGTAGAAGTAGGGGATATAAGCGCCGGTGTGGCAGGTATCCACCATGCGGTATACGGGGAAGATGTTCTTCTCGCAGCGCAGGCGATAAACCTCCAGCTCCTTCATGCCCCAAAGCTGAGCAATGAACTTGTCGCCGAAGCCCATGGCCTTGGCCTGCTTCAGGGTTTCCATATCGCCGACGTTTGCTTTCAGCGTCTTCTCCATGTTCACGATCTTCTCAATGGAGCGGATGAAGAAGGGGGTGATCTGGGTCACCTCGTAGATGGCGTCCACGCTGACATTCCGGCGCAGCAGCTCGGCCACGGCGAAGATGGTGTCGTCCCGGAACTGCTTCAAATACTCCAGAATCTCGGCGGTATCCATGCGGTCGAATTTCGGCATATAGAAGTGGCACACGCCGATCTCCAGGGACCGGACGGATTTCAGCAGGCACTCCTCCAGATTGGAGCCAATGCCCATGACCTCGCCGGTGGCCTTCATCTGGGTGCCCAGGGTGTTGGCGGCGGAGGCGAACTTATCGAAGGGGAACCGGGGCAGCTTGGCCACCACGTAGTCTAGGGAGGGCTCAAAGGCTGCGGTGGTGTTGGCGATCTTGATATCCTCCAGGGCCATGCCCACGGCGATTTTGGCAGTGACCCGGGCAATGGGGTAGCCGGAGGCCTTGGAGGCCAGGGCGGAGGACCGGGAGACTCTGGGGTTGACCTCAATGAGGTAGTATTCGGAAGAGCTGGGGTTCAGAGCAAACTGGACGTTGCAGCCGCCCTCGATTTTCAGCTCCCGGATGATCTTGATGGCGGAGTCGTTGAGCATTTTCAGGTCGTGGTCGGAAAGGGTCATAATGGGGGCCACCACCAGGCTGTCGCCGGTGTGGACGCCCACGGGGTCGATGTTCTCCATGCCGCAGATGGTGATGGCGTGGTCGTTGGAGTCCCGCATGACCTCAAACTCGATTTCCTTGTAGCCCTTGACGGACTTCTCAACGAGGACCTGGTGGACGGGGGAGAGCTTGAAGGCGTTCAGGCCGATCTCCTCCAGCTCGGCCTCATTGTAGGCAAAGCCGCCGCCGGTGCCGCCCAGGGTGAAGGCAGGACGCAGTACCACGGGGTAGCCGATGTGCGCTGCGGCCTGCTTGGCCTCTTCCAGGGAGTAGGTGATTTCGGAGGGAATGACGGGCTCGCCGATGGACTGGCACAGCTCCTTGAAGAGCTCCCGGTCCTCGGCCCGTTCAATGGAGGTGGAGGAGGTGCCCAGCAGCTGCACATTGCACTCCCGCAGCACGCCCTTTTTCTCCAGCTGCATGGCCAGGTTCAGGCCGGTCTGGCCGCCGATGCCGGGGACGATGGCGTCGGGCCGCTCATAGCGGATGATCTTGGCAATGTATTCCAGGGTCAGGGGCTCCATATAGACCTTGTCCGCAATGGCGGTATCGGTCATGATGGTGGCGGGGTTAGAGTTGCACAGGACCACCTCGTAGCCCTCTTCCTTCAGTGCCAGGCAGGCCTGGGTGCCGGCGTAGTCGAATTCCGCCGCCTGCCCGATGACGATGGGGCCGGAGCCGATGATCAGAATCTTCTTAATGTCTGTTCTCTTTGCCATAATTCATTTCCTCCATAATGCTGTATCTAAATTTTTCTTATTTTGCCAGATAGACGGCCTGGCCGTCGTGGAAGGTTGCCATGCACTTTCCGTGGACGTTCCAGCCTGCAAAGGGCGTTGCCTTGCCCTGGGACAGGAAGTCCGCCGGGTCTATTGCGTACTGGGCATCCAGGTCCCATACGGAAAAGTCATTGCCCATAGGGATCGCAAAGCGCTTTCTGGGATTCCATACCAGCTTGTTTACCAGCGCTTCCGGGGTGAGAAGGCCTGTGTGGACCAGGTAGGTGTAGAGAATGGGAAAGGCCGTCTCCAGGCCTACCACGCCGAAGGCGCTCTTTTCCAGCCCCTTTGCCTTTTCCTCGGCGCTGTGGGGGGCGTGGTCCGTGGCGATCATATCAATGGTGCCGTCGAGCAGCCCTTCCAGCAGGGCCTCCCGGTCCTCCGGGGAGCGCAGAGGGGGATTCATCTTGAAGCGCCCGTCCTCCTGCAAAAGGCCGTCGTCCATCACAAGGTAGTGGGGGCCGGTCTCACAGGTCACGTCCACGCCGCTTTTCTTGGCCTGCCGGATGAGGTCCACGCTCTGCCTGGTGGAGATGTGGCACACATGGTAGCCGCAGCCGGTTTTTGCCGCCAGCTCCAGGTCCCGGGCGATGGGGCCCCACTCGCTTTCGGAGCAGATGCCCCTGTGGCCGTGGGCCTTGGCGTAAGCGCCGTCGTGGATGTAGCCGCCGTGCAGGAGTGCGTTGTCCTCGCAGTGGGCCACGATGAGCTTGCCGAGGTCTCTGGCACGTTTCATGGCCTCCTCCATCATCTCGGGGCTCTGCACCCCCCGGCCGTCGTCGGAAAAGGCGATGACCTGCGGGGCCAGGGCCTCCATGTTGGAGAGCACCAAACCCTGCTCGCCCTTTGTAATGGCGGCGTAGGGGTAGACCGCGATGACGGCGGATTTCCGGATGGCCTCCAGCTGGGGCTCCAGGTTTTCCGGGCTGTCCGGCACCGGGTTCAGGTTCGGCATGGTGCACACGGCGGTGTAGCCTCCCCGGGCCGCTGCCCGGGAGCCGGAGAAAATCGTCTCCTTATAAGAAAATCCCGGCTCTCTGAAATGCACATGCACATCACAAAAGCCGGGAAAAACGGAATATTGGGACGAATTGAGAAAAGAAAAATCCTCCTTTTTGAAAACAGCGGAAACGCCGTCCAGAAAAGAGGAAGGGAAAGAGCCGTATGCGGTTGCCTTCAGCCGAGTTTTCATGGTCAGTCTCCTTTCACCCAAAAAAATATCCTGCCATACGGCAAGACAGCATTCACGGTTCGTCGCCGTATTTCAGTTCATTCTAGCATAGGGAGCGGCTTTTGTCAACCGGAAAATTGATTTTGTGAAAAAAAGGATTTTTTTAAACAACGGGGCTTGCAAGCGGCTCCGTTTTGCGGTAACATATACCCGTAGATTTTTATCAATAGAAAGGACGTGTCCTACAAATATGATCAAAGTTGACATTTCCAACGTCTGGGGGCAGATTGCCCTGCCCGATCTTCTGGCCATGGAGAAAGAGGTTGCCCAGGCCCACACCACCCTGGTGGACGGCACCGGCGCCGGCAATGATTTCCTGGGCTGGCAGAATCTGCCCACCCGGGAGCCCACCGAGGAGATCCTGCGCATCCAGAGCGCTGCCCGGAAGATTCGCAATGACTCCGATGTGTTCGTGGTCATCGGCATCGGCGGCAGCTACCTTGGCCCCCGGGCAGCCATTGAGCTGCTGCAAGGCCCCAACCACAACATGGGCAAGGGCAAGGGCGATCCCCAGATCTATTTCGCCGGCAATGGCCTGAGCACCCGGCACTGGAATGAGCTGAGCCGCCTGCTGGAGGGCAAGGATTTCTCCATTGCCATTATCTCCAAGTCCGGCACCACCACCGAGCCCGCCATTGCCACCCGCGCTCTGCGGGCCAAGCTGGAGGAGAAGTACGGTGTGGAGGGGGCCAAGAGCCGCATCTTTGCCATCACCGACCCCTGCAAGGGCGCACTGCGCCAGATGGCCAACGAAGAGGGCTGGGAGACCTTCGTGATCCCCGCCAACGTTGGCGGCCGGTTCTCCGTGCTGACCCCCGTGGGATTGCTTCCCCTGGCTGTGGCCGGTGTGGACATCATGGAGTTGATGAACGGCGCTATGGACGCCAAGGAAAGCTACGACCTGCGCTCCTTCGATAACCCCGTGTGGCTCTATGCCGCCGTGCGGAACCTGCTGTACCGCAACGGCAAGTCCATGGAGATCTTCGAGAGCTTTGAGCCGGGCTTCAAGATGTTCGGCGGCTGGTGGCAGCAGCTCTTCGGCGAATCCGAGGGCAAGGACGGCAAGGGCATCTTCCCCGTGACCGCCGAGTTCACCGCCGACCTGCACTCCCTGGGCCAGATGATCCAGCAGGGCCAGCGGAACATCTTCGAGACCATGGTCCGCTTCGACGCCCCTGCGGAGAAGATGGTCATCGGCGGCGACGAGAAGAACCTGGACGGCCTGAACTACCTGGAGGGCCGCACCCTGGACTTCGTGGACGAGAAGGCCTTCCTGGGCACCCTGGCTGCCCATGTGGACGGCGGCGTGCCCGTCATCACCATGGACTGCGGCGAGCTGAACGACCGGAAGGTGGGCGAGATGTTCTACTTCCTGGAGCTGTGCTGCGGCGTTTCCGCCTACATCCTGGATGTGAACCCCTTCAACCAGCCCGGCGTGGAATTCTACAAGCGCAATATGTTCAAGCTCCTGGGCAAGCCCGGCTACGAGAGCAAGTAAAAGTGACTTGTCATTTTGTAAAATTCCCTATTGCAAAAAAGCGAGTTTGCTGGTAGAATGATACCAAGCCAGATTTATTTTGGTATAGCAAAGGAGGAAATTCCGATGATTCATGTAATTATGGGCCTGAAGGGCTCCGGTAAGACCAAGAAGCTGATCGATGCCATCAACGCCGCAGTGGCAGATGCCCACGGCGATGTGGTCTGCATCGAATACGGCAAGAAGCTGACCTATGATGTTACTTACAAGGTGCGTCTGGTGGACTCCAAGGAGTACGGCATCAGCTCTCCCGATATGCTCAAGGGCTTCCTGAGCGGTCTGCACGCAGGCAACTTTGATATTACCAACGTGTTCATCGACAACCTGTATAAGACCATCGGTCAGGATCAGGCTGCCAACGAAGCCTTTGTGGATTGGGTGGCAGACTTTGCCAAGGAGAACAACATGGAGATCACCATGACCATCTCCGCCGACCCCGCAACCGCTTCCGAGGGTATGAAGAAGTACCTGTAAGACGCGAATCCTCCTGCACCGCCGCCCCAAAGCGGCGGTGCTTTTTTGAAATGTCGCCGAAGCGCCGCAGAAGCTTTTGCAGCAAACGCGCCGCTTCGGTCTGCAAAGGAGTAGATATTGTGAAGAGAATAAGCATCCCGAAAAAGGCATGGCTGCCGGGGCTCCTGTGGGGCCTGTTTGCTGCGGTGACTGCCCTGGGCCTGCGTGGCTGTCGGCTTTCTGCGGAGGGATCACTGCTGCAGCACCTGCGCTATGCCCTGGCCTACGGCGGCCTCCGGGGCAAGGCAGTGTGCCTGGTGCTGGTCGGCTGCGCGGTGCTCTTTTCCCTCATCGGATGGAGCTGCCTGCTGACCCACCGGCCCGGATTCCGCCCGGCGGGCATTCTGCTGGCGCTCCTTTTTGCGCTGAATACCATGTGCTTCGTGTCCTCCACCGGAGAGCTGGGCAGCCTGTGGAAGCTGCCCCAGGGAGACGGACTCAGCTCCGCTGCATACTGGCTCCGGCTGACCGGCAGCTATTATCTGATGATCTTCTCTGCGTCCGTGTGGCTGAATCGGGCGGACACAGGGGGGAAAGCCGATCTCCGGGTCAGAGCCTGGCCCTTTGCTCTGGTCATCTTTGCCGCCTGGCTTCCGACACTGGTGCTGCGCTTCCCGGGGTATCTGCTCTGGGATTCTGCCCGGCAGATCTTGCAGTTCCAGGGGAAAATTATGTGGGAAGCCTCTCATCCGCTGTTTCTGACGGTGGTGTTCGGGAGCCTGTTCACCCTTGGGCAGCGTCTGGCGGGGGATGCGGGCGGTCTGGCATTCTGCGGTCTTTTGCAGACCGGGCTGATGCTGCTGGCGATGACGGTCCTCTGCACCGAGGCGGCCAGGCGGCGGGGCAGAAAATGGGTGGGCTATGTGTGCGCCCTGTTCTTCGGGCTGACCCCGGTGTGGACCACTCTGGCCCCCTCCATCATTAAGGACAGCGTCCATGCGCCGCTGTTCCTGCTGTTCGTCATCTACTACGGGCGTGTCCTTCGGGCGCAGACCGGGAAGAAGCGGGAAACCGTCCTGCTCTGCATCCTGGCGCTGCTGTGCGCCCTGACGCGCAAGGGCGGCACCTGGCTGATGCTCCTGAGTCTGCTGGGATTGGCCATTTATAAAAAGGGTCTGCGGAAGTGCCTGCTGGGCTGCTGTGCGGGTCTGCTTGCGGTGGAGGTGCTGCTGTCTCAGGTACTTTGCCCGCTGCTGAACATCGAAAAGCCCAAGCAGCAGGAAAACTACAGCCTGCTCTATCCCATTGTGGGCTATTATTGCAAAAATTACAGCCAGGAGCTGACGGAGCAGGAGAAAAAGATCCTTTCCGATGTGCTGGACTATGAGGCGGTCTGCACCGCCTATTCGCCAACCTACGTTGACCCCATCAAGAACACCTTCCATGCAGAGAATGAGGCACAGGTCATGGCCTTCCTGGGCCTGACGGGCAGGTTCCTCCTTCGGCACCCCCTGACCTGCCTGCAGGCGGTGGTGTATTCCAAGAATGCCTATTTCACACCCTTTACCACCGGTGTGCAGCTGGCCTATTACTATCAGGATTCGCCGGAGGCCTATGCGCCCCTGGAGGGCAGCGAGTTCCCCTTCCTGGTGGAGACCGGGCGGCGGACCGGCTGGGAGAACCGCATTGCGGACTGGACCGGGAAATTCCCCTGGAGCCTGTTCACGGGCGCGGGGATCTATACCTGGGCGCTGCTGGTGCTGTTTGTCAGCGCACTGTGGAAGAAGGACCGGGAGAAGCGGATGGAGCTGCTGCCGGTGCTGCTGCTGACTGCGGGCCTGCTGCTGACCCATGTGAACGGTGCGGTGCGCTATGCCTGCCCGGTCATGATGAGCGTCCCCTATCTGCTGGCAACCTTCCGCACCCCAGCCCGGGGGACTGCCGAAGAGCCGGAAAAGGGCTGAGCGCCCCGGAAACGAATGCCAAAAACACCGCTGCATTTTTTTGCGGCGGTGTTTTTATGCCTGCGGCGGGGACGCTCCTGTGAGTATGCACCGAAATAGGGAATTAAGATGGGAAAAAGTGTGAAAAATGCAGAAAAACAGCGGAAATGAAAAAAATTCTTGCTTTCTATATATGCCTATTATATGATATACAGGTTTATGACGAATCGGATAGAATAGAGAGGAGTACGTTATGCAGAAAGAGACGTTCCAAGAGAACAAAATGGGCGTTATGCCGGTGGGGAAGCTGCTGGTGAATATGGCCCTGCCTATGATCATTTCCATGCTGGTCCAGGCGTTTTATAATATTGTGGACAGTGTGTATGTGTCCCAGGTGTCCGAGAGTGCAGTCACGGCGCTTTCTCTGGCATTCCCGGTGCAGAATATGCAGATCGGCTTTGCCGTGGGCGTTGGCGTGGGCGTCAATGCGCTGCTGAGCCAGAGCCTGGGCCGGAAGGATCAGGAGAGCGTCAACTGGGCTGCGGGCCAGGGCGTATTTCTGGCGCTGGTAGCTACGGCGCTGTTTATGCTCTTCGGCTTCTTCGGTGTCCGGCCCTACTACACCATGCAGTCCACCGTGGCGGAGACCGTTGAGGGCGGCATTGCCTATACCAGCATCTGCTGCATCTTCACCGTCGGCATTTTTATCCAGGTCCTCTGCGAGCGGCTGCTCCAGTCCACGGGCCGGGCCATGCAGACCATGATCCTCCAGGGCACCGGCGCCATCATCAATATCATTCTCGACCCCGTGTTCATTCACGGCTGGTGGGGCATGCCCAGGATGGGCGTGGCCGGTGCCGCTGTGGCGACGGTCATCGGCCAGTGCACCGGCGCGGTGCTGGGCATCTACCTGAATCTGCGCCACAATCCCGAGGTGCAGCTCCATGTGAAGTTTATGAAGCCCAACTGGAAGGTCATCGCCCCCATTCTGGAGGTGGGCATTCCCTCTGTGGTCATGAACGGCATTGGCTCCGTTATGAACTTCGGCATGAACCAGATCCTCCAGGGCTTCAACGAGGTGGCCACCGGCGTGTTCGGCATTTACTACAAGCTGCAAAGCCTGTTCTTCATGCCCCTGTTCGGCATCAACAATGCCACCATTTCCATCCTCGCCTATAACTACGGCGCCCGGAAGCCCAAGCGCATCGTCCACACATTGAAGCTGGCCACGGCCGTGGCCGTGTGCATTATGCTGGTGGGCCTGGCGGTGTTCCAGCTGTTCCCCCAGGCGCTGCTTGGCATTTTCAACCCCACGGAGGAATTCCTGGCCATCGGCGTGAAAGCCCTGCGCATTCTGTGCCTGCCCTTCCCGGTGGCGGCCATCTGCATCTCCCTGGGCGCTTCCTTCCAGGCTCTGGGCAAGGGCTCCTATTCCACCGTTGTCTCCCTGTGCCGCCAGCTGATCGTGCTGCTGCCGGTGGCCTACCTGCTGAGCCTGACCGGGGACGTAAACAACGTCTGGTGGTCCTTCCCCATTGCGGAGGTCATGTCCGCCCTGGTGACGGGCCTGCTCTTTGCCAAGCTGTACCGCCAGAAGGTGAAGCCCCTCTTCGCAGACGAGGCGGAATAATCCCTGCCCCTTCGGCATATCCTGACAGGGGGAAGCCCCCGGAAGGAGAGAAATGCCGTGAAGGAAGAGAAAAAGGAAGAACCCAGGCCAAACACCTGGGAGGCCGTAGACCCCAAGCCCCCGGTGATCCGCTCCGGTCACCTGGAAAACCGGATACGCAACTAAATATTTGAGGGCTGTTAGAAAACGCTCTGTCATTGCGAACCAGCGCGCACGCTGGTGTGGTACCCCAAGGGTATTTCCTTCGGGCACAATCCCCCGGATTTTCAAACATCTTGGTAGTAAAACCAGTCTGTTACCATTCAACCGGGGGGCTGCCACACCAGTGACATCGGTCACTGGTTCGCAGCGACATACTTTTCTAACAGCCCCGCTTTTTGTACTGTGAAATTGCAATCGTTTACCAGGAGTTCCCGTCCGGCAGGATCTCCAGGGAGGGGTCAAGGGGCTCTTCCCGGAAGACGGTGCGCATATACTTGTTGATCTGGTCCCGGATGCCCTGCTTGCTCATGTTTCTGGGGTCGCACAGGTCATGGCTGACCCAGATCAGGTGAATGCCAAGCTGCCGGGCCTTCTCCTCAAACTGGCCGTGGAGGCCCGTCAGGGACTTGCAGCTCATGTGCTCCCAGAGGATCACCGTGTCGGCGTTGAATTCCTGGCAGTATTCCCACAGCTGGTCCAGCAGGACCGCATAGCCGCCGTGGGTGCGGTTGCGCATGATCATGTTCTCCGTCAGCCAGGCCATGTCGTAAATGGCCTGCTCCTTGTCGTCCTCGGAGAGAATCCGGGTGGAGAGCATGGAGAGCATATCCGTCAGAGGCAGAATTCCCCAGCAGTTTTCCAGCCACAGCAGCATCTCAAAGTAGAATTGGGACTGCACCCCCCAGACAATGGCCCGGTGGCGGTACTCCTTGACGTACATGGCCTTGTCGCGGTAGGCTTTTTCGGCGATTTTGGCGATTTTCCGGTCGTTTTTGACAAACAGCTCCGATTTTCCGCAGACGCCCAGGTAGTTGGTCTCGGTGTATACCGCCAGATTCAGGCCCAGGAACTGGGGATAGGGGGTCTTGTTGATGTCCAGCCATTCCAGCCGGTGCCGGGTGGTCTCGTTGACCCGCTTGGCGCAGGTGAAATAGTAGTCCCAGTCCCATTTTGCCCCGGTCTGCTCCTCAATGAAGGCAATGGCGCTGCGGATCTCCTGGGCGGCATACTCCTGCACATCCTCCCGGGTGTGCCGCAGGGGCATGGCCAGCTGGAAGCAGGGAATGCCGTCCTCCAGCTCCAGCCGCTTGGAGATGACGCTGTTGCCCATGAGCGAGCCGTCGCAGGTGGTGTTGCACTGGACGGCGCACTTGCCCAGAACGCAGTAGTCGTCGTCAATGGAGATGCCGGCCTCCGTGGCGGGCATGGGGCACACATCTCCCGGCAGGCCGAATTCCTGGACCACATCCAGATAGTGCTCTGCCGAATCCTGCCGCAGCAGGTTGGCCACATACAGCGTGGGGATCTCCCGGCTCAGGCCCTCCAGGGTGGGGAAGCCCATCATAATGGCCGTCATCTCGTTCTCGTCCAGCAGCACCACCCGGTCGGAAAAGGCCTTGTCGTTGCCGATGCGGCGGTCCCCCCGGAAGAGCTTGTCCAGAGTCTCGGCGATCTCCCGGATGATCAGGCCGTATTCCAGGTGGGCGATCCGCAGGTGGGGCCCCCGGAGACCCTCCGTCACCCGGTCCATCATCATGGGCACCGCCAGATAGTTGACCATCCAGCGGTAGCGCAGAAAGCCCCTGAAATTCCGGGGCTTGGCAATGAACCGCAGGAGCACCCCGAGAATACCCAGCCAGCGGAAATAGTCATACATCGTATCCCGCAGCCCCCGCCATTCCCGCCGCCGCCGGACCTTCCCGGCGGAGTACAGGCTGCCCAAAGGTTCGCTTCCAACAGCTTTGCCCATTTCCATGTCCTCCCTGAAACTTCCTGTGATTTTTTCGCGTTCCTGTGAAACGATTATATAACAATCCGGAAAAAATGCAAGGGAGAAGATGTGTGTCCGGGCGACCCGGCCGCCTTCGTACACGCTCCTATACTAGCCTTATCTATACTTACCTTACCTAACCTTACCTCGGTTGCCGGATCGACACCCGCTTGGTTGACCCTTGGTTGTCATGCGGTTGTCAAGTGGTTGGGCAGCTGCTTTGCTTATGTTCCGGGTCAGCTTGCCTAAAAATGTAGAGAGCCTTGCAGGCCTGCGGGGCGGAATGCAGTTCCATGCGGACAGATAGGTATCGCTGACGCTCTCCTCGGAATCTTCCCGGTTGGCAAGAATGCCGTAGGCGATTTTGTAGCAGTAGCCGCCGTATTTGCTGTCCGTCTCCTGAATCGCTGTTTCAGACCGGGCAAAGTACAGGTCTATGATCTGGCTGTCGTCCATGACCAATCCCTTCCTTTCTGTGTGGTTTCACCTATATACACGAAAATACGCCGGGAAGGTTTCGTGCAGTGTTTCATTTTTTTCGGTATCCTATTTGAGAAAAAGAAGAAAACGAGGGACGGCTGCCGCAGTTATGACTGGCCTCACCCGATGTACCCCAAAAGAGGTCATCCGGGCGGTACGCCAGAAGGGACTCGGGACATTAAGGAGCAAACGCCGTCCAGCCGGCGTTTGGCGGCAGTCCACCGGACTGCCGCATTGAATTGTTCGAGTCCCTTCGCGTAAGCAAAAACAGGACATCCCGAATGGGATGTCCTGTTTTTGGTACGCCAGAAGGGACTCGAACCCCCAACCCTCGGAACCGGAATCCGATGCTCTATCCATTGAGCCACTGGCGCATACACCTTAAGTGCTTGGCTATTATAGCAGATAAAGCTGGATTTGTAAAGAGCCAAATGGCAAAAAAATTCTCTCCGGGTGCGGGTGCATCCGGAGAGAACGGGAGTTACTCCTCTACCAGGGCGATGTGCACATCGTCCAGCTGCTTCTGGTCGACGGTGCTGGGGGCGCCCATCATCAGGTCCTGGGCGTTCTTGTTCATGGGGAAGGTGATGACCTCCCGGATGCTCTCCTCGCCGGTGAGCATCATGATCAGCCGGTCCACGCCGGGGGCTGCACCGGCATGGGGGGGTGCGCCGTAGGTGAAGGCATTGTACATGGCGGGGAACTTGGCCTTGACGTCGTCCTCGCCCAGGCCCACCATCTCGAAGGCCTTGACCATGATCTCGGGGTCGTGGTTCCGGACGGCGCCGGAAGCGCACTCGTAGCCGTTGCACACCAGGTCGTACTGGTTGGCGTTGATGGCCAGCAGCTTCTCCGTATCGCCCTCGGCCTCTTCCAGGGCCTTCAGGCCGCCCTGGGGCATGGAGAAGGGGTTGTGGCAGAATTCCAGCTGGCCGGATTCCTCGCCGATCTCGTACATGGGGAAGTCCACGATCCAGCACAGAGCGTACTGCTCCTCGTCGAAGTGGCCGGGCACCCGCTTGCCAAGCAAGGTACGGATGACGCCTGCGGTCTTCTGGGCGGCGGCCTTCTTGCCGGCGGCCATGCAGACGAAGGAGCCGGGCTTCAGGGCCAGCTTTTCCTTCAGAGCCTCGCCGCAGTCGCCCAGGAACTTGGAGATGCCGCCGGTGAGAGCGCCATTCTCGTCCACCTTGACCCAGCAGGCCTTGTTGCCGGTCTGGACCTCTACATCGGCCAGCAGCTTATCGATCCACTTTCTGGCCTGGGTGAAGTTGTCCACAGCTACGGCTTTGACGGTGGCGCCCTCGAAGGGGCCGAAGCCGCAGCCCTGAACAATGGCAGAAATGTCTTGGATCTCCAGGTCGATCCGCAGGTCGGGCTTGTCGGAGCCGTAGCGCTCCATGGCCTCGTTGTAGGGGATGTGCCGCCAGGGAGCCTGGGCCACCCGCTTAAACTTGCCGAACTTCTCGTAAACCGGCTGCAAAACCGTTTCCAAAGTTTCCAGCACGTCCTCCTGAGAGGCGAAGGCCATCTCCATATCCAGCTGGTAGAATTCGCCGGGGGTGCGGTCTGCCCGGGCGTCCTCATCCCGGAAGCAGGGGGCGATCTGGAAATACTTGTCGAAGCCGGAGGTCATCAGCAGCTGTTTGAACTGCTGGGGCGCCTGGGGCAGGGCATAGAACTTGCCGGGGTGGTTCCGGGCGGGGACCAGATAGTCTCTTGCGCCCTCGGGGCTGGAGGAGGTCAGGATGGGTGTGGTGATCTCCAGGAAGCCCAGGTCCGTCATCCGCTTGCGCAGCTCGGCCACCACCTGGCAGCGGAGCACGATGTTGGACTTGACGGCAGGGTTCCGCAGGTCCAGGAAGCGGTATTTCAGGCGGGTATTCTCATCGGCATCCCGGCTCTTGTTGATCTCAAAGGGCAGCTGGTTGTGGAAGCACTTGCCCAGCACCTCGATCTTCTCGGGCACGACTTCAATGTCGCCGGTGGGCAGCTTGGAATTTTTGCTCTCCCGCTCCCGGACGGTGCCGGTGACGGAGATGGTGGATTCCTTATTGATGGTCTTGACCAGCTTCATCATGTCCTCGGTCTCCACCACCACCTGAGTGGTGCCGTAGTAGTCCCGCAGCACCAGGAAGGCAAAGTTGGAGCCCACTTCCCGGACATTTTCCAGCCAGCCGACGATGGTCACTTTCTTGCCTGCGTCCCCGAGCCGCAGCTCGCCGCAGGTATTCGTTCTGGATTGCTTCATAAAAAAGCCTCTCTTGTTTCTAAATTTAACGCCGCTATTTTCTCACATATCCCGGAAAAAGTCAATAGACGGTACTGTTTTCTCAGGGCAACCCTAAAAAAACAGACGGGTTTGCCCTCGCTGACAACATCGCCTTTATGGGAGCCATTGTCCGATGCAGAAGATAAACAGTGTTTTTGACAAAAAAGATATTTTTTGGTAAGCAATGTGGTATGGTAAAAGGGAAATCGGCGCATAGGGGGACCGTAAGCAATATGTATGCCTTGAGCGATATCATCAACGATCTGTTCTGCCTGGTGATCATGGCAATCATTTTTGCCTGCCATCTCCAAAGTACGTCTACCCGCCAGTCCACCGGGCTGTTCCGGGGGATGGTCATCGGCATGATGGCCCTTGTGGGGTGTTCCAAAAGAGCAATTTTGCGCGCCGCCGCGCCGCCAACCTGCATTGACAAACGGCCCGCTTTGTGTTAGGATATTCCTGCTGCAAAAGGCAGATCTGCGGGCATGGTGGAATTGGTAGACTCGGTGGATTTAGGTTCCACTGCCAACGCGTGCAGGTTCGAGTCCTGTTGCCCGCACCAAAAAAGAGAGCCCGCCAGGGCTCTCTTTTTTGGTGCGGCAGGGGCTCGAACCCATTCAATCAGCAGCCTTCAAGGAAATTTGCCGATGTTTTAAACTTTTCTGAATAACGCATACGTTGATTTTTTCACGCTTTTCCTGTATACTGATGTCAGAAAGGTGGTAGAAGAAATGAAGTCAAAAAAAGTCACTTTGGGCTTGCTCGCCTTTTATCTGCTGGCCTTAGCGTGGATAATTCTGCTGAAATTTCAGTTTTCTTTCGCTGCGTTAGACCGTATCAGAAATATCAATCTAATTCCTTTTTGCGAGTCTGTTATCGCAAACGGTCGGATAGATTTTCATGAGATCATCCTGAATGTGGTCGCTTTTGTGCCGTTTGGGGTTTTCGCATATGCCTTATGGCAGGAAAAATCGTTCCTTTCCCAAATCCTTCCTGTTTTCTTGACAAGTCTGGGATTTGAGGTCATCCAGTTTATTTTCGCGATTGGTGCAACAGATATTACAGACCTCATTACAAACACATCAGGCGGCGTGATCGGAATTGGGATTGCCTTTGTCCTTTCAAAGATTTTTAAGAATAACTGGAGAAAATGTATCAATATCAGTGGATTCGCCTGTGCTGTTCTGCTGAGCCTTTTTATTCTTGTTCTGCTTTTGGCAAACCTTTGATAGACTTACACAAAAACACTGTGTACGGATTCACGGTATCTACATCATGGATACCAACTGCGTAGAACTGACCTATCGCGACGGGGCCTTCGTGACCATCGATTGCGAGGAAGTGGAAAACTTCTACGCTATCACAACCTGTCAGATGGCAGACCTTAACTGGCTGGGGTCCCTCTGGAGTATGCGTGGCTGGTGCTGTCTGGAGAGTTGGGAAGGCACCACCGGGGTGCTGCGGAACACATGGGCTTGAGGATGAAACTGTTTATATGAACACATCCCACTGGTTATTCGGGCCAGTGGGATGTGTTGTAGTAAGCGTTAGACTTCCTCACAACTTGCATCTACATATTTTTTTCAGTCAATCCATCTCCCGATAGTGTGCTGCGATTTCTTCCGTAATCGGCACGAGTTGGCAGTCTTCAATCGAGTACACCTGATCGCATAGTTGTTCAATGTCTTTGAAATGGTGTGAAGTCAGGAAAATGGTTTTGCCTTCCGCTTTCAGCATACGGATGATGGTCTTTACATCCTCATAGGTTTTGTAGTCCAGTGCGTTAAAAGGCTCATCCAAAATCAGAATATCTTGTCCCTCCATAATCGCCTGTGCAATCCCCAGCTTCTGCTTCATACCAAGAGAATAATCGTCTACTTTCGTTTTATTATCAGGGTCAAGCCCCACTTTGCTCATGGCCTGTCGGATTTCTTTTTCTCCAATTTTCCCTTGAATGTCCGCAAGGAATTTCAGATTTTGAAAGCCACTGTAAATACCGATAAAACCGGGGGAATTGATAAATACTCCCAAACTTTCGGGGAAGTCACAGCCATTTTTACCGAGCTGTTTGCCGCGCACATAAACGCTGCCCCGATCAGGCTTCTCGAAACCGCATAAAATCTTGAACAGCACTGACTTTCCGCTGCCGTTGGCGCCAACCAAACCAACAGTTGTTCCCTGTTCTATGGACAGGGAAGCATCTTGAAGAATTGCCCTGCCGCCAAAACTTTTTGATACATTTTTTACTTCAATATAGGAACGCATATTCTGTCCTCCTAATTCAATATTTTCTTGTAGCCCCACATAAGGATTCCTGCAATCAACAGACCTGAAATGGCAGCCTCTATCCCAAGGGCGGATACAGCAGAAATTCCAATTCCCGGCTCCACCACGGAAATCCTTGTCAGGCTGGATAGGCCAAAGGGCAAATATGTCATCCAGCGCCCCGGAAAGATACAGAGCAGATTTCCCGCTACTAACACAAGGAAACCGATTGTAACCTGCCTTGTTGCGATGTAAACACTGAACATAATCAGATATTGCACAAGGATATCGAGGTACTTCATCAAAACCGCATAGAATAGAAGCCAAAACGAAGGGATTGTTGAGCCCCTACGGAATAGGAATCCCCCCACAAGACCAGCCATCAGCCAAAAGAACGCATATATTATGAGAAATTTTGTACTGACCGATAGGATTCCCTTCACGACATGCCTGCGGCTTTTTGCACGCACAGAAATAAAAATAGATTGTCCGTTAACCGTATGTTCCA
>ERZ824600.1858-NODE-1858-length-24204-cov-4.598493_pt1 | contig 24204 bp, 19 predicted proteins | sample MGYA00519933_ERZ824600 | MGnify/ENA primary metagenome ERZ824600 (study PRJEB31778, sample SAMEA3449178) | human gut metagenome | biome: human gut; feature: human-associated habitat; material: faeces | place: United Kingdom | collected 2010/2012 ... | reverse complement strand
TTTATTCCGTCGGAGAGCACCTCTCAAAGCTGGATTTTCCGACGGACTTCGACTCTGTCGATCATGCCGCTCGGCGCTTTCGGTATGTGTATGACGCATATCTTCGGAATAGCGGAACAAAGACATATCTCTCGGTGATACCCGATAAAAATGTCTTTATCGCATCGCCAAACGGTTATCCGGACAAGGATTACAAGGCTCTTGTCGAACGTCTCGGAAAAGGATTTCCGGAGGCAGAGTATATTGATATTTCAGGGCTTCTGTCGGCTGATGATTTTTATTACACCGATTCTCACTGGCGGCAGGAAAGAATACTGACGGTCTCCGACGAAATTGCAGATAAAATGGGCGCGGAGCGGATAGGACAGTGTGAAAAGCATGACACGGGCGTTTCTTTTTACGGCGTCTATTACGGCCAGGCAGCCCTCCCGCACGCACCGGAGCGTTTTTTCTATCTCGATAATGCGGTGATACGAGGCCTTAAAGTGTATAACGTCGAAACCTCGTCCGATATCCCGGTTTATGACCTCCGCGCTGCCGCAGGCAGAGACCCTTATGAAATGTTCCTCGGCGGCGCGCGCTCGATCATCAGAATTACCAATCCGAACGCCGCGAAGGAACGCCGGCTTATTATTTTCCGAGATTCGTTCGGCAGCAGTATAGCACCGTTTCTTACGGCAGGCTATTCCGAAGTTACGCTTGTCGATATCCGTTATATCGCGCCTTCCGCTCTCGGAAGGCTGATCGACTTTACGAAAGCGGACGATGCGCTGTTTTTTTATTCCGCGTCGGTCATCAACAACAGCGAGACGATAAAATAATGCGGAGCCGTATCTATGATGAAAATGAAAAAAGCGGGAAAATAAATCGGTTTATTTCGGCAGAGCCTTCCTGCACCGTCCGTGAAAAGATGGATCGCAGCGAGGTTATCGGCAAAATGAGGTTATTGCCGAGGCTGTTCGGGAAGAACCGGTATCCGCCGTGCGGGAAGCCCGGAGCGTAACGGCTGCAAATAATACGATCACGGCAGCTCCGTGAATAATTCCTCCTGTTCGGCACATTATGCCCTCAGGAGGTCTTTTCTTATGTGTTTGCGGCACAAAGATGAGCAAAAAACAAAGGGAATTAGGAAAACCTCCCATTTTTTACGTTGCTGCCTATTGACTTTATTCCGGTCTTCACCTATAATATTATTAGGAGCTTATCCTAATAGCGAAAGAAAAAGACAGCTCTTATGAATTACAGAAACACGTATGCATGAACACAGACCGAGCAAAACCTATGGGAAGCATTTGCCGGGGAGACGCAGGTCGGAAACAAGTACGGTTTCTTTGCTTCTGTCACAAAAAACATGGTCTTGAACAGGTTGCCGCCCCTGTTTTGAAAACGGCGGATACATTACGGTCGATACAGAGGTACCGGGGGTCTGCCCGTCCTGCGCACCGATCTGCACTATCATATGTTCTGCGTCAAGTGCAAAAAAGCGAGCGATGCGCCGCATTCGTACAAACCGCATCCGGATGAAGAGATCGCCGAGCAGTCAGGCAATAAGATTATTCGGCATCGTCTGATTTTTTGAGGGAGTGTGTCCGGAATGCCAAGGCTTAGTGCCCCGTCCTCTTCCGGAGTCGGTATTCGTTCGTTATTCGGTTCGACCGGCACATCAGATACCGACGCCTGCCTTTGCCGAAACGAAAAAACCAAACAGGAGAAAGTGATTATATAGACAATGCGGCTGTATTTTCCGCATTGTCCAAAGTGAAGGACGGCTTAAAATGTCATGGAAAAAGAAGACTCGTTGCTTGTGGCTCTTGGATAAGCTGAAAAGGGAAAACACTCTTACCATTGAAGAATATGAATGCTTGACCTCGGTTAAAGCACTCGAATTGGTTTACTACGCTGCCGAGCACGCCGCGGAAGCCCGAAAAAAAGTATACGGAAACGAGGTATACATCGAAGGCTTGATTGAAACAGGCAGCAGTTGTCTCGGCGACAGTTGTTACTGCGACATACGTCGTTCCAATAAAAACCGCGAAAGATATGGGCTTACAAAAGAACAGATACTTAGCTGTTGCGATGACGGATATAAATGGGGGATTCGCACCTTTGTTCTTCAGAGTGACGATGGGATGTTTTCGGCAGATGAGGCTTGCGATATCGTATCGGATATTCGTCGGAGCTTTCCCGATTGTGCCGTAACGCTCTCCCTCGGAGAATATATCCGCAGTGAATATGAACAAATGTATTATGCAGGAGCAAGCCGGTATTCCTTGCATCATATGACCGCGGATAAAGAACATTTTGAAAGGCTGCATCCGAGGGGAAATGTCCTTTGACAGCCGAATGTGCTGCCTTAGAGAGTTGAAGGATATCGGCTTTCGGATCGGCTGCGGCTTTGTGGTGGGAAGTCCGTATCAGACGCCGCATATGCTTGCAAAGGAACTGAAGTTTATTGAAGAGCTTCAGCCGGATATGTGCGATATCATACCGTTTGTTCCGCACAAGGATACGGTGTTTTCCTCATTCCCTTCGGGATCCCTGTTGCAGACAGCGTATTTGCTTTCTTTGGTTCGGCTGATAAAACCGAACCTTCTGCTGCCGTCCGCTGCGATCCTCGGCAGTATTGCCGAGGACGGAAGAGAACGCAGTATTAAGGCGGGAGCCAATGCGGTAACGGTGGATCTTTCTCCAATGCCGGTGTGCGATAAATACAGCCTGCATGACTGCAAAACAGACGGAGGAGAAATAAAACAGGAGCTTGAACAACTGAGGACTTTAATAGAACGCTTAGGATACAGAGCCGTGTTTGACGGAGGAGAAGTCAAACGGTAATCCGAAGCTCCCGTTTGACTGAAGCAATATGTAAATCCGTAACTGCCGGGGTTATCGGATGGTTTTCTCGAAGAACATCCGAATGCATGGAAATTCAATTGTTCCTAACTGCGAGAGATTGCAGAAAAACTAAAGGAGGAAACTGATATGATGGCGACTTACGAACACTGTGAACACTGTGGAAGAGTCATACCGGAGAGCGATGTTTACTGTGGTTTTTGCCGTGGTATTGCGGAACCGGATATTTTTGATCCTGATATGATCCATGATCCGGAAACAGATCCGCTGCCGCATCATGAATTTCCGGAAATCGACCAACGACCGTTTTCTTTGAAAAAGGGCAAGGACACCGGACGCTAATATGTAAGCAGAACGAAAACGGGAGCCGACTGTGTGAAGCTGTCGGCATCCTGACTGAAAATCGTTTTATAACGGAGGGACAAAAACATGAAAAAACGGAAAAAGATTATTCTTGCAGTATCGGCTATTGTTACGATTGCTGCCGTAGCCGCTGCTGTTTATATGTTTATCAAGTCAATGCAGGGCCAAGACGATTATATATAGTCAGAGAGTCCGACAACTGAAAAACGCGAACGGAGGATTTTATGAAACTGACATTTCTCGGTGCGGCACACGAGGTTACGGGTTCTTGCACTTTGCTCGAAGCTTGCGGCAAAAAGATTTTGATAGACTGCGGCATGGAGCAGGGCCCGGATATTTATGAAAACCGTGAACTTCCCGTGCCGCCCGCCGCCATTGACTTTGTATTTCTCACACATGCCCACATCGATCATTCCGGAAAGCTTCCACTGTTGATCAAAAACGGCTTTTGCGGGAATGTATATGCAACGGCGGCAACGCACGACCTATGCGCCATTATGCTTGCTGATACTGCACACATTCAGGAAGCGGAAGCGGTCTGGAAGAACCGCCGGGCACAGCGCTCCGGCGGGGAGGGATACACACCGATGTATACCCTTAACGATGTTAAAAAACTTATGCCGCAGTTTCGGGTGACCGATTACAAAAGGGCAGTGAACCCGTGCGACGGCATTTCCGCCGTATTTTATGATGCCGGTCACCTGCTTGGCTCATCAAGCATTAAGATTTCGGTGACCGAAAACGGAGAAACGCATCATCTCGTGTTTTCCGGTGATGTCGGAACGCCGAGCCGACCGCTTCTGCGCCCGCCGAATGTGCCGGATGAAGCGGATATACTGGTTATTGAGTCTACCTACGGTGACAGTCTGCGCCCGCCGCAGCCGGAGGATCTGGAGCAACGGCTTGCCGAGATAATCGATCGAACGATTACCGGCGGAGGAAATGTGGTTATTCCGTCCTTTGCAGTCGGACGAACACAGGAGCTCCTATATATGCTTCGGCGCATCAAGGAGCAACAGCTTGCTCTTACCGACTTTCCGGTATATCTTGACAGTCCGCTTGCGATCGAGACAACCGATATTTATAAAGAAACACTTCGCGGTTACTTTGATGAGGAAACGAACGAACTTCTTGACAGGGGTATAAATCCTGTCGGGTTTGACGGCTTGCATCTTACGGTAACAAGTGACGATTCTAAAACGATCAATGCGGATCCTACGCCTAAGGTCATCATCTCTGCCTCTGGTATGTGTGAAGCGGGGCGTATCCGTCACCACTTAAAGCATAATTTATGGAGACCGGAGTGTACGGTCCTCTTTGTGGGTTATCAGGTGGAGGGTACTCTCGGCAGGCGGCTTTTGGACGGTGCGCGGTATGTGAATCTGTTCGGAGAGGATGTCAGGGTATCGGCACATATAGAAAATCTTGAGGGAATATCGGCGCATGCCGACATGCTCCAGCTGGTGGATTGGATATCCGCAATAAAAAAACAGCCGGTAAGGGTCTATGTAAATCACGGCTCGGACGGCGTCTGCGACAGCTTTGCAAAAACCGTTACCGAGCGGCTTGGGATCGAGGCAACAGCTCCGTACAGCGGGGACGCTTTTGACCCGGTCAACGGTGCTCAGCTTACCGTCGGAAGCCGAAAAAAGGTGTCGAGCGGCGCTCACAAAAGGAAGGGGCGCTCCTCTGCCGTATGGAATAAGCTGTACACAGCCGGTATGCGTCTTATGGGGATCATTGAGCGCAGCAGGGACTGCAAGAGCAAGGATCTAACGGTTCTTACAAGCCGCATCAACGCTCTTTGCGATAAGCAGGAAAAGGAAATCAAAAAATGACAGCACGCGGTGGAATATCTGCTTGAATAAATCTATGAAGGGCAGGAAAAACTATGAAGTACATCTGTAATATTTGCGGCTTCGTGTATGACGAGGATATTGGCTGTCCCGAGGAGGAAATAGCGCCGGGCACAGCGTGGGAGAATATTCCCGACGATTTTGTCTGTCCTCTCTGCGGAGTCGGCAAAGACGAATTTGACATGGAAACCGAGTGATGGAGGAAGCGTGTATGATAGCCAAGGATATTCACTACATTGGGGTAAACGATCATAGAATCGATCTTTTTGAAAGTCAGTATACGGTGCCGAACGGGGTGAGCTATAATTCCTATGTTATCACAGACGAAAAGATTGCCGTGATGGATACCGTAGATGCAGCCTTTACGCACGAGTGGCTTGATAATCTGGAAACGGTTCTCAAAGGCAGGAGGCCTGATTATCTGGTGATCCAGCATATGGAGCCTGATCATTCGGCAAGCATAGCTGTTTTTAAGAAAAACTATCCCGATACCGCCATTGTGGCGACATCAAAGGCATTTGCAATGATGCGTCAGTTTTTCGGAAAGGATTTCACAGAAAACCGCACAGTCGTCTCTGACGGAGACACGCTGCCGCTGGGAGCACACATCCTGCATTTTGTCGCAGCTCCGATGGTACATTGGCCGGAGGTCATCGTAAGCTATGAGGAGACGGAAAAAATTCTTTTCTCCGCAGACGCATTCGGCAAGTTCGGTGCGCTTGATGTAAAAGAAGATTGGGCGGACGAGGCAAGGCGGTACTATATCGGTATCGTCGGCAAGTACGGCAGGCAGGTACAGGCGCTTTTGAAAAAGGCGGCGGCTCTTGATATGCGTATTATCTGTCCTCTGCACGGCCCCGTACTGAATGAGAATCTTGGTTATTATCTTAATCTGTACAACACATGGTCGTCTTATGCTGTCGAAGCCGACGGTATTGTTGTTGCATACACCTCGGTTTACGGAAACACCAAAAGAGCGGTTGAACGGCTTATCTCCGGACTGCGTGCGAACGGCTGTCCGAATATTGCGGTATATGACCTTGCACGCTGCGATATGTCCGCCGCCGTTGCCGATGCCTTCCGCTACGGCAAGCTGGTCCTTGCAACCACTACCTACAATGCCGATATATTTCCGCCGATGCGTCATTTTATTGAGGCACTGACCGAGCGGAATTATCAGAAGCGCACGGTTGCTCTGATCGAGAACGGCTCGTGGGCGCCGCTTGCAGCAAAGGTTATGCGCGGAATGCTTGAAAATTCCGCGGACATTACCTTTGCGTCAAATACGGTAAAGCTGCTTTCCGCACCTGACGCAGACAGCAACAGGCAGCTTGACGCTCTTGCGGATGAGCTTTGCCGTGAGTATCTGGCAAGGCAGGATGAAACCGCGAACAAAAACGATCTGTCGGCGCTTTTCAATCTCGGCTACGGGTTGTATGTTGTTACCTCTAACGACGGTAAAAAGGACAACGGTCTTATTGTCAACACAGTGTCACAGGTCACAAATATGCCCAACCGTATCGCCGTGACAATCAACAAAGAAAACTACTCTCATCACATCATAAAACAGACAGGCATTATGAATGTTAACTGTTTGAGCACCGACGCGCCGTTTTCTGTATTTGAAACATTCGGCTTCCAAAGCGGCAGAACGGTGGATAAATTTGCATCCTGCGAACCTTTTCGCAGCGATAACGGATTGGTTTTTCTGCCAAAATATATAAATTCATTTATGTCGCTGAAGGTCATGCAATATGTTGACTTTGATACCCACGGCATGTTTATCTGCGAGATCACCGAGGCGCGCGTCATCTCGGACAGAGAGACAATGACTTATACCTATTATCAGAAGCATGTCAAGCCCAAGCCTCAAACCGAGGGCAGGAAAGGGTATGTCTGCAAGGTGTGCGGATATGTATATGAGGGAGAAGAGCTGCCGGAGGATTTCATATGTCCGCTGTGCAAGCACACAGCTGCGGATTTTGAGCCGATCGGTTGATCGAGAGCCTTGGGGGGGGCGGATAAACTGCCGACATCGTTTCGACGTTATTATGTAGGCGGCAGGATGATTATTCTTTGAACCCGGGATTGTCTTTCGGGGGTATTTTTTCAATTTCTAACGGTAAAACTACTTGGTTTCCGCTTCTAAAAATAGTACAATTTTTCTGCTTTCTGTATGATTTTTCTGCAATTAAATTATACTACGAAAGCAGCAACCGGGCAACCTTTTTCGGGTCACCCGGTTGTTTTTCTCTTATTTGATAGATCGTCTTAATGCAACTGCTCCTTTTTCTTTCTCGTACATTTGATGCATCTGCTGCTGAACACGCATACTGTGAATAGCCTGTGCCATTATGCAACATTAATTCGCATAAAATGACAATAAGCCTTTACAAATCACATTTTATATGTTAATATGTAACTATAAATGCGATGTTACTCTTGCCTGCTTGTTCTATATGCACATGAGCTGAAGCCGGCGGCGGAAACGACACGATGTTATTGCAGGGGATTCAGAAGAATGCTATATCCGCATATTGCATGTCGCATGCCGCCGAAATGTAGAAAATCATTCCCCGAGAAAAAATTTTCGATTTTTTCAAACCAAGCGGATTTTTCTTCGACTATTTGTATAGAAGAGCGCAGATATAACGGCGCGGCTGATATAGCGCGATATGCTTCATGCGGGAGATCGGTATGAATACGGAAATAAAATACACGCTCTGCGCATAAGCGGCGGAATAACGCAGATGCAGCCGGCGGAGGGGGTGAGCATGTGGAGAGCGCCGAGCTTGAGGCGAGGATAGCGGAGGTATCGAAAACGATATATTCGTATTGCCGAGCCAAAACTTCGACTCGCGAGGAGGCAGAGGACCTGTCGCAGGATATCCTGCTGAATCTGATAAGATCGGTCGGCAGTCTGCGAGACGAGAGAGCCTTTTATGCCTTTATGTGGGGCGTTGCGGGAAATGTATACAAGCAGTGGTGCGGAAAAAAACAGAGGCATAGCTGCTGCGAGCTGACCGAGGAAATTCTCTCTGCGCTGCCGTCGGAGCAGCCGCCCGAGCTGCTGCTTTCGGGAGAAAGTGACGATATATATCTTCTCCGCCGCGAGCTGACCCTTTTATCCGAGCGCTATCGGAGGGCGACCGTCCTGTACTATATCGAGGGGCGATCCTGCGCCGAAATTTCCGAGCTGCTCGCCGTGTCCGAGAGTACTGTAAAATATCTGCTCTTCAAATCAAGAAAGGTATTGAAAGAGGGAATGAGCATGCAAAGAGATCTCGGCAGACTGAGCTACGATCCGAAAACACTGATCCCGCTGTACAGCGGAGAAGGACCGAACCGCTTCGCGGACTTTATGCAGAGCAGGATAAGGCAGAATATTCTCAGCGCCTGCTACAACGACAGTCTGACGGCACAGCAGATCAGTCTCGAGACCGGCATACCGCTGCCGTATCTTGACGATGAGATCGCACAGATGGAGAGCCGGGGGATGCTCGTCCGCGACGGCAGACATTACAAGGCGAATGTCATTGTGATAACCGCCGAGTGTCAGGATGAGATCGACCGTGCCGCAGTCGGATATCATGAGCAGATAGCGGATATGGTCGAGCACTTTTTGAGCGAAAAGATCGACGATTTTAAGGGCATCGGCTTCGTTGGCAGCGATTTTTCGGAGAACACCCTGCGCTGGCAGCTCGCCGCCGTTCTTTTCAGAGCGATAGCATTTGCGGATCCGAGCGGAGGAGATGCTCCGACGCCTCCCCGGACCGCGTGGGGCGAGTCCGCGTACCTGTGGTGCATCGAAAAGCCGCTCGATGCCGATAAGTATATTTTTTCTTACAGCAGCGTCCGCAGCCGTCACGGCGATGAGCTATATTTCTTCGATTATAAGCGGGGCGGAAAGGGCGATCACCGCGATTTTTACGGAAACGAGCGATATGTAAGCATCTTCTGCGACATCTGCAGCGGCAGAAACGCACAGCTCGGCGAATATGATCTCGAGGCTGTCGCCGAAATGATAAGAAAGGGCTATGCGGTCAAGGACGGGGACGGCTTTGCCGCGACGGTTCCGGTCTATACCCATGAACAGTATGCGCGCGTGTCGGCGCTTGCGGCGGGCTTCGTTTGTGACGGGCTGCAGCAGATAATTCGGGATATGAACAGCTCCGCCGAGCGCATTCTCGGCGCATATACGCCGAGACATCTGCAGGGACAGGTCGCGGGGATCGCCGCTATGGATAAGTTCGTCAATGCCGTGTGCATGCCCGCATCCATACTGATAGATCGGCGCGTGCTGAGCACCGCATGGCATCCGCTCGAAATGCCGACGACCTACATGGTATCGGACGGATAAAAACGCCGCAGCGCACTGCGGAGCGCTTTTGATCCTTTCAATTAACAAAAGAAACCTCAAAGAGGGTACCAATGAAAAAATATACAGTGATATCTAACATTTCCTATGCGCTGAAAAATATCTGGCGGTGGGACAAAAAGTTCTATCTCTTCTTTATTCCCGCCATTCCCATGGCGGTGCTCATGCCGCTTGCCGCCTCATATTTTCCTAAGGTGCTTATAGATTCGATCGAGTCGGGCAAGAGTATAAGAAATATTATTTTCATTATCTGCGCCTATTTCGGCATGCTGCTGATAATCAATCTGCTCGATCGCCTCTGTGACAGCAGGCTGTGCATGCGTCAGTATGAGATTTCGCTGCTCTATCAGCACGCTCTGGCTGAGAAATATATGCGCACCGACTACGCGAATACCGACGACCCGGAGATGATAATGAAGTTTCAGCACGCGTATAACGACGCCTGCTCCGGGCAGTGCTCGCCGGAATTTATATGGATGTCGCTGTTCAATTTTTTCATCAGCGCGCTCGGAATATTCACATACGGCTCGGTCATAGCGAGCGTCTCCCCGCTTGTACTGGGGCTGCTGTTTTTGTCCGCGTTCTGTACATATCTCGTCAGCCGTTGGCAGCGGAATTATATCGAGCGGAACAAGGACAAGTGGGTAAATACCGACCGTAAGATACAGTATCTGCAGAGCTTTTCCGAAAAATTCGACCACGCGAAGGACATCCGTATATACGGCATGCTCGGGTGGCTGATAGCTATGCTCAGACGCTTTCAGAGCGAGCGCTTTGAATGGACGAAGAAGATCAGTGCGCGCGGACTGGCGGGCAGCTGTATCAACGCGCTTCTGACGCTGATACGCGACGGCGCGGCATATGCCGTGCTGATAGCTATGGTGCTTCGCGGAGAGATCGGCGCGGGAGATTTCGTATTTTACTTCGGCGCGATAACCGGATTCTCCGCATGGCTCAGCGGCATCGGCGATAAGGTGAACGATATCACCGGCAAGAGCATCAGGATAGGCTATTACCGCGAGTATTTTGATATCGAGGAGAAATACAATCACGGTAAGGGCTGCGCTCTGCCGACAGCGGAGGAGATACCGGTCGATATCGAGCTTGATAATGTTTCATTCCGATATCAGTCGGAGGACGGAGAAAAATACGCCGTTCGGAATGTCAGCCTGAAGATAGCACGCGGCGAGAAGCTCGCCATAGTCGGCGCAAACGGCGCGGGCAAGACGACACTTGTCAAGCTGCTGTGCGGGCTTTATTATCCGTCCGAGGGCGAGGTGCGGCTGAACGGTCACGCCGTCTCGGATTATAATATCGAGGATTACTACTCGCTGTTTTCCGCCGTTTTTCAGGATATCTATCTGCTGCCGGTCACTATTGCGGAATTCGTTTCCTCCTCGGATGCGGATATTGATATCGAAAAGGTGAAGGAGTCTATCCGACGGGCAGGACTTGAGGAAAAGATAAATTCGCTGCCGAAGGGCATTGATTCAAGGCTTATGAAGGGCGTTTTCGACGACTCGATAGACATGTCCGGCGGTGAGAGGCAGAAGCTGATGCTTGCCCGTGCGCTCTATAAGGATGCTCCGGTCATCGTTCTCGATGAGCCTACCGCCGCGCTTGACCCGATAGCGGAGAATGCGCTCTACATGGAATATAACGAGCTGACCGCCGACAAGACCTCTGTCTATATCTCGCATCGCCTTGCCTCCACCCGCTTCTGCGATAGGATAGTTTACCTTGAAAACGGCAGGATAGCGGAATGCGGCACGCACGACGAGCTGATGAAGCTCGGCGGAAAGTACGCGCATATCTTCGAGGTGCAGAGTCATTATTATAAGGAGGATGTAAGCGATGCGTAAGAACGATCCTAATCTCCGTGCCGTGCGGCTGTTCCGCTCGTTCTGCCCCTCCTATTTTCCGATGATCGTCGTACGGTCGGTTTTCGGGAGGCTGTCTCCGTATTTCAATCTTTATCTCTCTGCCGCAATCGTCAACGAGATAGCCGGCGCGAGAGACGAAAATAAGCTGATCACGCTTGTGCTCATCACGGTGCTCGGTAATTTTCTTATCGCGGTGCTCGGCGCCGTAATCGGGCGCATCTCCGGGCACAAGGACACGGTTTTCTCGCAGCGGGAGGCGGAATATTACAACCGAAAAACGCTGACCCTCGATTACGAGAATCTCGAGAGCACCGAGGTGCGGCAGCTCCGCCGCAAGATAGTCGAGTCGTCGAGGATAAATTACCACGGAAAGCAGCTGCTCCTGATGTCTGTATCCTCACTTATCGACAATACGGTCAACGTGTGCTTCGACCTCTTTCTCGGCATCGAGATGTTTGTGGTGGTATTTAGATCTGGGCACGATCTGTATAATATTCTGTTTATAGGGCTGCTCGCCGCGCTGGTTGCCTTTAATGTTTGGTATACATTTGAGAGCAAAAAGAGGATCGGCACGATGTCGCAGAATATCTCGCAGACCATGATAGACGAAAACCGCATAGACGAGGCTATCGACTGCTACAACATGGGCAAGGATGTTCGGCTGTACCGTCAGGATAAGCTGGTTATGAAGATCAAACGCTATGCCCTCGATATTCATAAGAAGGCTTTCCGCCTCATGGGCAAAAAGCGCTATACGACAAATATCCCGCTTACGGTGTCGAATATTCTGCTGCAGGCGGTCATATATATCTTCGTCTGTGTGTACGCGCGGCTCGGTGTATTCGGCATCGGCAGTATTATTAAATATGTCGGCTTTGTCGGCATTATAATAAGCTGCATTACGAGCTATTTCAATGTGTTTTCGGATATACGGTACAATACGCCGTTTGTCGAGGATTATCTTGCCTATTTCGATATCCCGCAGAAAATGTACGAGGGTACGGAGCATGTCGAGCGACGCAGCGACAACGGTTACTGCGTGGAGTTTCGCAATGTTTCCTTTAAATATCCCGGCTCGGAGGACTATGCGCTCAGGCATGTAAATATGCGCTTTACGGTCGGCGAGCGCCTCGCGGTCGTCGGTATGAACGGCAGCGGAAAGACGACTTTTATCAAGTTGATGTGCCGTCTGTACGACCCTACCGAGGGTGAGATACTGTTAAACGGCGTGGATATCCGGAGCTATAACTACGACGAGTATCTGGCGCTGTTCTCGGTGGTCTTTCAGGATTATAAGCTCTTCTCGTTCTCGCTTGCCGAAAATGTCGCTGCGCGTGCGGACTATGACGCGGAGCGGGTAACCGAGGCTCTTCGGCAGTCCGGCTTCGATGAGCGTCTCGAGAGCATGCCGTACGGCATAAACACCGCGCTGTACAAGGATTTTGACAAGAACGGTGTGGAGGTTTCTGGCGGCGAGGCACAGAAGATAGCGCTCGCACGCGCACTGTATAAGGATGCGCCGTTCGTTATCCTCGACGAGCCGACCGCGGCGCTTGATCCCCTTGCGGAATATGAGATATACTCGCGGTTCAGTGAGATAGTGGGGGATAAGGCGGTCGTGTATATCAGCCATAGACTATCCTCCTGCCGCTTCTGCGATAGGATAGCGGTGTTCGATAAGGGGCAGATAGTCCAGTGCGGCACTCACAGCGAGCTGCTCGCCGATGACTGCGGGATGTACAGTAAACTGTGGAATGCGCAGGCACAGTATTATCAGGAGTAATTTGGCCGAAACAAAATCGCCGTCCCGCGGGTGGCGGTTTAGATTTAAAAGGCGCGCGGTGTGATTTTACGTGTATTTTTATGTATAATTGACGCTTGTATGTCGAAGTCGTTTTGAAAAGTTGATAGTACCGCGAAAAAGTCGCTCAGAAAAGTTGATGGTGCCCGCGGAAAGTCGTCCTGAAAAATTAACGGTGCCCGCGGAAAGTCGCTTTGAAAAGTTGACGGTATCCCGAAATAGTCGTTTGAAAAAGCAGAAAACAAAGGAAGTGGAAAAAATGGCGGTTGAAAAAAGCGTATTTATTAACAACGATCAAATCAATTCTTTTTTATCGCAAAATTATGGTTTTGAAAATAATGAAATATTTAGGATTAACGAAGGAAGTGCAAATTGCTATAAAATCATAAATAAACACGGTGAATTTTTTTTGAAGGAATTTCAAAAAAATTCGATAGACAAACGCTTAAACGTGAAATTGAAATATGTAAAATTGTTCAAGATATCGGAGTGACGACCTCAGAGTTCGTTGCTGCTAAAAACGATGATTATATATTAGAACATAAAGGTCATTGTTTTCACCTCCAAAAATATATTGATGGATACATGTTTGAAAGAAATAATTTTAATGATCCGTTGTTGTTTGAAAGTGCGGAAATCTTAGGAAAAATTCATTTAGGACTATCGGGTGTGGATTTTTTGCCAAATGGTTTTCCGGAAGAATGGTTTGAGGGTTGGTCGAAAGAAAAATCTATAAAGAAACATGAGCTTATCATTGAAAATATAATAAACTCGCAGAGAGATAGGACAGAAAAAATAAAAATTTTAGAAGCATGTGAAACGAAAATTCGCTTGCTTAAAAAATACAATGATGATCATTTGAAATACAGCAAATTAAAAAGAGTAAATAGCCATGGAGATTACAATAATTTACAAATTTTATGTGATCAATCAAAGGAGAAAATTATAGCAATAATTGATTTTTCCAGTGCCGCCTATGTGCCGGCTGTTTGGGAAATTACCAGATCATATTCTTATAGTGCAAAAGAGTGTATTGATGGATCAAATATTGATTTTCAAAAGTTCAAAAAATTTATTGATAAATATCTGAATAATAGCATATTAGATTTATTTGATGTTGCGAATATGGCCGGATTTTATTACTACAATTTATTGAGAAGTACGTATGGTTTAACCTCGGAAAATAAGAAATTGGTTGAATTCGCGTTTTGGAGAACAAAATTATGCGAGTATTTAAGTACAAATTATCAAGACATTGATTCATTTTTAGAGAGTGTGTATAAAGGTGTTTTGTAAATAATATTTGATGAAGTTTATGCGTTTTGAATACTCAATTGTAAGTATTGGGACTGAAATTTCGGGAAATAAGGGTTATATGTGAGTATCACAAATTGATGAAACGGGATATAGGTGGATTTGTCCATATCCGCATTTTGTTGATAATATTAAAAATTTTTGTGCTGATAAGAGTCTGATGATTTCAGGTTTTTTATCAATACGCGAATGCTCTGCCGCGCGGACGGGCAGACAAACAGGCCGAGGTGACGGCAAACAACCAGTCTCGGAAGCGGTAGGCAAACTGCCTGACCTATAACGGACTGCTGCGAGCGCGGGTATACGCACCGTCACAAAATTAGAACAGCGTATAGGCAGATATACGGCCCTGCGGATGGGTAGACTGACGCTTCCTCGGAGAGGCGGTCAGACGGTTTTGCGGACGGACAAAAAGCATGGCTGATGTCATATTTCCGCGAGAAACTGCGCGGCATACAGCCTTGTATCGGCATAGATGCAGCATGGCGGCGTCTTGTCTTTTCACACTGTGGGAAAACAAAAAGGGATGTAAGAAAACGAGCTTCTTACATCCTTTTAAGGTATATTTTGATGTCAAATTAACGGCACGCCGCCGTATCTGCAATCACTTGCAGTTAGGGCAGTTGCCGGACTCATCGAGCGGAGAGCCGCAGTTTACGCAGAAGCGCGGCTTCTGCTCATCGGTCGGGGTCGCGGGTGTCGTAGTAACCGGTGTTGCCACAGGCGCTGCGGCGGGAGCTGCGGCTGCGTTGTTCTGAGCCTGAGCCTCCCTGTGCTGCTTGAAGGATTCGCGCATTTCGCTCATATCGGGTGCGGCAAATACATTTTCGATATTGCCGTTGCCGTTCTGATCCTTCAGCTTCTTGTTTATCATAATTACGTTCTTTACGAGAATAACCGCCATCATGAGCAGCTCGTATATGAGACGCAGAACGATAGGCGAGATTATCATAATCGCCAGACCGGCGCCGCCGAGCCATGTACCGTACGATGTCTGGAACAGCATAAAGAAGCCCTGGAGAATAAAGTAAGCGGTGAGGAAGATGTACAGTGCCTGCAGCAGCTTTTCAACTACAAGATACTTGAAGTTGCATGTGTCGTGCAGAAACTTTCCGAATGCATTCAGCTTTTCGCGCTTCTTTTCGGGTACGATGAAAATAAATGCGAGCACAGTCGCGGCGATAGCAAGTATAATCGCTGCTACCATGAAGCCGATAGACTGACCGATTCTTGCGTTGAGAATACTCATGAGATTACCTCCGGTGTAATGTTGTACACCATATTCTATCGTATCGTCGTTACGTTGTCAAGCATATTCGGAGGAAAATATGAGATTTTTTCGGTGAAGTATTTTGGGGCGCAATATCCTGCCGGGAGTCGGTCGCAGGGCGCCTGCCGCATTGCTTTTTTTGCGAAAAATGCCGTGCTTACAAGCTCCGCCGTGTGCAGAAAAACTTGTGCTGCATTACATCTGCGGGGCATGATATGCATATCCGTGCCGCTCTTCATTCGATGGACGCTATGTATTTGGTGCATGCGGCTTGATTGAAAAACATTTTTTTCAAAAAAATTGCTTATTTTTGCAAACCAAATGCACCTTTTTCCGACCATATATACAGAAACAGAACGGCAGCTGCGGCGGCGCTGCCGAATTACAGTACAATACATGTGGGAGGTCGGCATGAATATAGGAGGAAAGATACAGGCTCTGCGCAAGAGCCGCGGAATAACGCAGATGCAGCTGGCGGCAGGACTCGGTGTGTCGTTTCAGGCGGTGAGCAAATGGGAGTGCGGCAGGTCGCTGCCGGATATCGGCCTGCTGCCGGTAATAGCGGAGTGTTTCTCGGTTTCGCTGGACGAGCTGTTTGATTATCGTCCGGAGTACCCCTGTCCGGACGAGGGTGATAATCGCTGTGTAGGATGACGTACGATTGATGTTAGCGAAAGATATGCAGGAGGCGATGATCGAAGCAGAAATAAAGCTGATGCTTTTTTATGCGGGAGAGTTGTTTTATTATCGGCATAAAGATATATGTAATGAAAAAAAGACCGCACAGGTCGTCGATGTGCAGTTTCGACGACCCTGTTGCGGTGTCCCGAGAGCGGCGGAGCGTGCTCCGTCGGTGTCGTTATGATTGCCTGCGTTGCTCGGAAGAGGAGAAGTGACCGAAGCGCGGCGGCTTTTTTTGCTTTGTATTATCAGAAGATGTGTTCAAACACCGCGCAACGGCGCGGCATATGTTTATTGCTCAAGGGAATCCTCACCCTGAGCAGTCACTGTCGTCTTGCGACGCGAAAGATGAATGACAAAGCCTATAACGAGCCCGACGAGAGCAGGAAGCATCCAGCCGAGATTCATATCAAATAGAGGTAGGTAACGATCGGCAAGAGCAATGGGCGCGTCGAGACGGAGCGCGGTTCTGACCGAGCTCGGCAGCGCTTTCATGCAGTCGAAAATCGCGGCTGCCCATGTGAATGCCATTACCGATATATATACTGCCTTATCGTGATCAAACGATCTGCCGATAAAGGCAAGAATGATGAGCACGATCGCAGGAGGATAGATAAGCATGAGCATCGGAATCGAATAATCGATAATAGCGCTCAGACCGACATTTGAGATAGCGAACGAGAAAAGGGTGAATGTGATCGCCCAGAGCTTATAGGGGATCTTGCCGTTTGTCATTTTGACGAAGGTTTCTGAGCACGAGGTGACAAGTCCTATCGAGGTCTTGAGGCAGGCAAAGGTAATCGTCACCGCGAGTATTATTTTTCCCGTGCCGCCGAGATAGTGCGAGGATATTTCGGTCAGAGCAATGCCGCCGTTTTCGGAGAGCTCAAAAAGACCTCTCGACTGTGCACCCATCAGAACGGTAAGCACGTATATCAGCGCCATCAAAAGCCCGGTGAAAACACCGGAGCCGAGTACATCGCGGGCAACGGCATTGTCCTCGGTCACGCCCATGCGGCGTATAACGTCGATAACAACGATGCCGAATGCAAGACCCGCGATAGCGTCCATCGTTCCGTAGCCTTCGATAAAGGAGGCGAAGAACGCCTTTCCCGAGCCGATATATGCCTCGGTAGGCTCGATTTCGGAGGCCGCTGCTCCCGGATTTATGAGCGCCGTTATGACGAGTACGGCGAGAAAGATGAGAAATATCGGGTTGATTATCTTTCCTATCCACAGCGTTATCTTACCGGGACGGAGAGAGAAGAAGAGCACGAGGGCGAAGAAAACGGCAGAGAAGATGAGCAGCGCGAGCCACTCTCTCGATCCATCGCCGAGCATCGGGATAACGCCTGTCGTGAACGAAACGGTTGCACATCTCGGTATGGCGAAGAGCGGACCTATCGTCAGATACAGTATGGTGGTAAAGAAAACGCCGTATCCTCTGCCGACCTTGCCGGCAAGCGTCTGCAAGCCGTCCGAATGTGTTACACCGATAGCGGCGACTCCGAGAATCGGAATGCCGACGGCGGTTATGACGAAGCCTATCATTGCGGGAATAACATTGCTGCCCGCCATCTGACCGAGGTGGACGGGGAATATGAGATTTCCTGCGCCGAAGAACATGCCGAACAGCGTTCCGGCGACGAGAAGCTTCTGCTTCAGAGTCAATTTTTTATTTTCCATTAAAAAATATCAGCTCCTTTGTGCAACTATTCTACCATAGGGCTTGCAAAATGTGAAACGCTCTATTATAATAGTTATATGACAATTTGTCATACCTATGTTATACTCGAATCGACATCATAGCCCGCAATGCCCGTCGTTGCCGGTGAAAATATGAAAGGGAGGGCGGCTCACCGTTTAATTCGGCGCAGCCGGGAGAAAAAATGGATAGTAAAAAGCTCGAAATACTCATGACCGCAGTCGACCTCGGCAGCTTTTCCAAGGCATCTGAGGTGGTCGGCTATACTCAGTCCGGGCTGACGCATCTTGTCGACAGCCTCGAGCGCGATATCGGTCTGACACTCGTCAACCGCGACCACAGCGGTATTTCGCTGACCGAGGAGGGTGAGGCGCTCATGCCCGCTATACGCGAGTTTTTGCGTGCGAATGCCAATCTTGAAAATCGCATTGCCGCGATAACCGAGCGGCGCACGGAGACTATCCGCATTGCCGCATATGCGAGCATCGCGATGCACTGGATGCCGGAGATACTCTATCGCTTTCGCCGCCTATGTCCGGAGGTCAATGTCGATCTGCGGATGGTCGACCACGCGCTCGAGCCGTTTGAGCTGCTTGAAGCGGGGCGAACCGACGTGATCTTTGCAGGACGGCAGGAGGGGCAGAGCGATGCGTGCAATTGGACCCCGCTGTATGAAGATGCTATGTACGCCGTGCTTCCCGAGAGCTATCCGACCGGCGATCGGAAGAGCTTTTCAATATCGGAGTTCGACGGCAAGGATTTTCTTATGCCTTACGGACGGTTTGATATTGAGGTCGGTGCAGCGTTTCGCGCAAATGGGGTCAAGCCGAATATTCGACCGTCGCATGTCGACGATGAGACGGTTATCCGCATGGTCGGAAAGGGACTCGGTATCACTATGATGACCGAGATGATGCTTCGCGGACGCACAGACGGGGTAAAGATCCTGCCGCTTGAGCCGCGTATCGTCCGCGAGCTCGGAATGGGGATGCACATGCGTGAGAATATGCCGCGCGGCGTGCCCCGACTGCGCGATTGCGTGCTCGACTTCAGCCGCGAACGCGCACGGGCACGGAGGGAGCACGCGGAGAACGTGTAAACGCTCGGAGGATGCGCTCGGAGGATGCGCTCAGGGAGGACTTTCGAGAAAGTCCTCCCCGAACTCCTCTCAAAGCTTTAAATCTGAGTGAGGGCATGGGACGTCTTATTTTTCGAGATGATTCCACCGGCGGAGAACGTACGGAATTGATAGGCGGACAGAAGTGCGCGAACTGCCGACAACGGAAAAACGGCGCTTTTTGATGTTACTGCGGTATGGAATGTGTATACTTTAAGTCAGATAGAATTGAGCCTTTTATCTCAATTACAGTTTAGGGTGTACACACTCTGAAAGCGGGAAAAACTAAAGCGTCAGACGTGATACTCTTTTTTAGAAACGGGAGGCTTAATGCTTGCCGACCGTTTCGGGTACAAACAAATACTCTCGCTATCGGCTGAGCAGTCATAAGGGGGAATACATAAAGGGGGAAACTGCGCCGAATAGGAGCGAAGCGAATCGCGGCGCAATCCCCCTTTATGCCTGCTTTTCTTTGGAGCTTTCTTTTTCAGGCAAAAAGAAAGCGGAAAAAGAACAACTAAAATATCTGTTCATATACCTTGACCGCGGCAGCGCAATCTGTCCTTCTCTGACACAGACAAAACAAATAACCACATCACCTTTCCATATACTTTGACCGCGGCAGCGAGATTTGACCTTTTCCTTTAAAAACAACATTCATCTGCAAACCATCCGCCCGCGTCAGCGCGGAACATACCACATCACACGAACATACCAAATCAGCTTTTTCAGAGGTTTTTCTCGAAAAACCTCGCCGCGTCAGCGTGGTACACACCACATCACACGAACATACCAAATAGGCTTTTTCAGAGGTCTTTCACGAAAAACCTCACCGCGCATCAGAGCTTGCGGAAAAATCTTAAAAAACTCTTGCGCGAGCGCAAAAAGTGTGTTATAATCCCAACAGAAGAATATCTAAATGCAAAGATGCGGTCGGCGGTACGGCAGAGCGCGTTCAGGAGAGAGGGTCATCATCGGCTGGGAGTGACCCGAACGCAGTCGTGCATGCATTTCCCCGCGGAGCAGACCCGGTCAAAGACTGCGAGTAGCCGGGTACGGTCGGCAACCGTCATACAGCCGAGAGTGCGCGCTCCGCTCGGTCGGGCGCGAATTAAGGTGGTAACGCGAAGGATATTGCTCCTCCGTCCTTTTTCGGGATGGGGAGCTTTTTTGTTCCGTTCTTCACCTCCCGCCGCGTCGGCAGGGCCGCACAGCGGAAAACCGTTCGGGCGTGCGCGCCCGATGAATTAGCCAAACGAAATTCAGCTCTGTTTTCGGAGCAGGAAAGGATTGTGGAAATGAAAGAAAAACTCAAACAGATTCGTGAGTCCGCCATGGCTCAGCTCAGCGCGGCTGACAGCTCGGAGTCGCTTGAGCAGCTCCGTGTAAAGCTGCTCGGAAAGAAAGGTGAGCTCACCGCCGTTCTTCGCGGAATGGGTTCGCTCTCCGCAGAGGAGAGACCCGCCGTCGGCGCAGTGGCAAACGAGGTGCGTGCCGCTATCGAGGAGATGATAGAGGAGAAGAAAAGGAAGCTCGAAAGCGAGCGTCTCCAGCACCGTCTCGAGAGCGAAAAGATCGACGTTACCATGCCGTCAAAGCGGCGTGAGCTCGGTCACCGTCATCCCCTTGCACAGGTCGAGGAGGAGATGTGCGAGATCTTCCGTTCGATGGGCTTTGACATCGAGGAGGGTCCCGAGGTCGAGACCGATTACTACAACTTCCAGGCGCTAAATACGCCGGAAAACCACCCTGCGCGCGATACGCAGGACACCTTCTATATTACCGACAACATCCTGCTCCGTTCGCAGACCTCGTCTGTTCAGGTGCATGCAATGGAGCGCGCGGGAAAGCCGCCTATCCGCGTAGTTTCCCCCGGACGAGTTTATCGTTCCGATGCGGTCGATGCGACCCATTCGCCGATGTTCCATCAGCTCGAGGGACTTGTCGTTGACAAGAACATCACCATGGGCGACCTCAAGGGAACGCTCGAGACCTTCGCCCGCAGAATGTTCGGCGAGGATACGCGCATCCGCTTCCGTCCGCACCATTTCCCGTTTACCGAGCCGTCCGCCGAGATAGACATCTCCTGCTTTATGTGCGGCGGCGAGGGCTGCAAGGTGTGCAAGGGCGAGGGCTGGATCGAGATACTCGGCGCGGGCATGGTTCATCCGAATGTTCTTCGCTGCTCCGGCATCGACCCGGATGTATACTCCGGCTTTGCCTTCGGAATGGGCATCGAGCGTATCGCGATGAAGAAGTATTCCATCGACGATATGCGCCTGCTTTACGAAAATGATCTGCGCTTTTTGCGCCAGTTTTAAGGGAAAGGGGATACCTAAAAATGAATCTTCCTATTTCATGGCTTAACGAATTTGTAGATGTGTCGGATATTCCCGTTTCCGATTACTGCGCGCGCATGACCGATACCGGCTCAAAGGTCGAGGACTGGGAGGCGCTCGGCAGCGAGCTCGAAAATGTCCGCGTCGGTAAGATACTCTCTGTCGAGCGTCATCCCGATGCCGACAGACTCGTTATCTGCTCGGTCGACGTCGGTGAGGAGGCTCCCCGCCAGATAGTTACCGCTGCGACCAATGTTTATGCAGGCGCGTTCGTGCCCGTTGCATGCGCCCCCGCAAAGGTGGTCGGCGGTGACATCAAGCGCGGCAAGCTCCGCGGCGCCGAGTCGAACGGAATGTTCTGCTCCATTGCCGAGCTCGGACTTACCCGGCACGATATGCCGTATGCTGTCGAGGACGGCATTCTCATTCTCAATGATGATCCTACGCTCGGCGAATACAAGCCCGGCGACGACATCTGCGACGTGCTCGGGCTGCGTGACAGTGTTGTCGAGTTCGAGATCACGCCGAACCGTCCCGATTGCCTCTCGATGATAGGCATGGCTCGCGAGACCGCAGCCTCCTACGGCAGAACGGCTACATATCACAAGCCTGTCCTCCGCGCAGCGGACAAGAGCGACAGCATATCGAATTATCTCTCGGTCGAGGTGAAGAACAGCGAGCTTTGCCCGCGTTACTCCGCCCGCGTTGTAAAGAATGTTCACATCGCGCCCTCGCCGCTCTGGATGCGTATGCGTCTCCGCGCAGCCGGCGTTCGTCCCATAAATAATATTGTAGATATTACGAACTATGTAATGCTTGAGTACGGACAGCCGATGCACGCATTTGATTATGCATGCCTCGACGGCAGTGCCATTGTCGTAAGAAACGCAGGCGAGGGCGAGGATTTCCGCTCGCTCGACGATATCGACCACACGCTGCGCTCGGACATGCTCGTCATCGCCGACAAGAACAAGGCGGTCGCGCTCGCGGGCGTTATGGGCGGCGCGAACAGCGAGATAAAGGACGGAACTCAGACGGTCGTATTCGAGTCTGCAAACTTCATGGGCAGCTCGGTCCGTATCACCTCCCGCGCGCTCGGAATGCGTACCGAGAGCTCGGGAAGATTCGAGAAGGGGCTCGATTCCGAGATGACGCTTGCCGCGCTCGACCGTGCATGTGAGCTCGTTGAGCTGCTCGGTGCGGGCGAGGTCGTCGACGGACTTATCGACGTTCGCCGCGAGGAGAAGCCCACCGCGACGGTAGCGCTCGAGTGCGAGCGCATCAACCGCTTCCTCGGCATGGATATCCCGGAGCAGAGGATGAGAGAGATCCTCGAGAGTCTGCTCTTCCGCATTGAGGGCAATACGATATATGTCCCGTCGTGGAGAGACGATGTTCGCTGCATGAACGATATTGCCGAGGAGGTTATTCGTATCTGGGGCTATAACGACATCCGCTCCACCGCATTCCTTGCGGGCGTAAAGACGGGCGAGTATACCCCGAGGAAGGCATATTCCAACCGTCTCGCACGTCTGCTCTGCGCGCTCGGCTGCTGGGAGACCTGCACATTCTCGTTCATCAGCCCTAAGTACTACGATAAGGTGGGCATGGCTGAGGACGATCCCCGCCGCCGTTCGGTAGTTATCCGTAATCCGCTCGGCGAGGATACGAGCGTAATGAGAACGGTGCTGCTGCCGTCGGTGCTTGAGGCTCTTGCAAGAAATAACAATAATCATGCGGACGATACCGCGCTGTTCGAGACGGCCCCCGTTTATATTCCGAACGCCGACCCGACGCTTCAGCCCGCGGAGCCGCTGCATACCGCTGTCGCGTTCTACGGCGGAGATTTCTACGTGCTCAAGGGCATGCTCGAGGAGATACTCGAGGATGCGGGCATTAAGGGCTGCCGCATATGCAGCTGCGCCGACGCTCCGACCTACCATCCGGGGCGCTGCGCGCGCATGCTGACCGCAGACGGCACACAGCTTGCGATTCTCGGCGAGCTGCACCCGAACGTTGCCGCGGCATACGGCTTTGACCGTGAGGTCTACGCTGCCGAGATCGACACCGAGCTTATCGCGTCGCTTGCCTGCTATGACCGCAGCTATACGCCTATCCCGCGCTATCCCGCAGTCAGCCGCGACTTTGCATTCCTCTGCAACGCAGATACAGAGGCGGGCAGCATCGAGGATGTTATCGCCCGCGCGGGCGGAGAGCTTGTCGAACGCATCGACCTGTTCGACGTTTACCGCGGAGAAAAGCTCGGCGTAGGCAAGAAGAGCCTTGCGTTCAGCGTTTCGCTGCGCGCCGCCGACCATACCCTCAGCGATGAGGAGGCAGATAAGACGGTCGAGAAGATTCTCGGCGCCGTCGAATGCGAGCTCGGCTTCCGCATCAGAGAGATCTGACGGCGCTTTGACGGTTTGTCTGTTGTATAAGTGAAAAAATGTGATGCTGAAAACTTTTTTCAGCATCACATTTTTGCTTTGAACTTTTCGTATCTCAGAGAACCTTACAGATTTGTGCTGCTTTGAGCTTACGGGGGCTCGGGGAGAGATAAAAAAGATGCAGAAGCGTCGAAAACGTCGCGTCGCCGTACAAGCGTACGGCAGAGACGGTTTTCGGCGGTAGAAAAAGCGGATAATCA